>Ga0187779_10000484_pt1 | contig 26717 bp, 28 predicted proteins | sample 1015_Q2_SP10_10__FD_132435 | JGI IMG/M metagenome (GOLD analysis project Ga0187779, IMG submission 132435) | Tropical peat soil microbial communities from peatlands in Department of Meta, Colombia - 1015_Q2_SP10_10_MG | ecosystem: Environmental > Terrestrial > Soil > Wetlands > Peat | place... | reverse complement strand
GGAACGGTCTGCCGCCGTAGACGCGCAGGGTCTCGAAGACGGCACGCCCGCGCAGCACACCCTCGTCGTCCGCATGCACGACCGGGGCGTCGGGCGAGACGAGGCCGCGCCCGAGCTCGACGACCGCCAGGAGCGTCACGGTGCCACCGGGACCGGCAGCGCGGCGCCGATCGCAGCGAGCAGCGGCCTCGCCTTCACCCACGACTCCTCGACCTCGCCGCCCGGGTCGGAATCCCAGACGATGCCACCGCCGACCCAGAGGTGGAGCAGCCCCTCGGCGACGGCGAAGGTGCGGATCGTGAGCGCGAGGTCGACGTCGCCGTTCGGGTGGATCCGGCCGAGCGCCCCCATCGAGGCGCCGCGGCCGACCGGCTCGAGGGCGGCGATCAGGTCGAGTGCCGCGATCTTCGGACAGCCGGTGACCGATCCGCCGGGGAGGACGGCGTCGAGCAGCTCCGTCAGCGTCACCTCCGCGCGCAGCTCGCCCTCGACGGTGGCAACGAGGTGCGAGACGCCGGCGAGCTGCCGCTCCGCCAGCAGCTCCGGCCAGCGCACCGTGCCCGCGGCGCAGACGCGCGAGAGGTCGTTGCGCTCGAGGTCGACGATCATCACGTGCTCTGCGGCGTCCTTCGCCGACTCGACCGGAAGGCCGGCGGGCCGCGTGCCCTTGATCGGCGACGTCCGCACACGGCGGCCGCGGCGCTGCAGCAGCAGCTCCGGCGAGGCGGAGACGATCGTCCAGCCCCCGCCGGCGAGCGGTTCGGGCTCGAGCGGACGCAACGGCGCGAGCGAGTGCGCGAGGCCGGCGGGATCGCCGTCGAACTGCGCGCACAGGTGCTGGACGAGGTTCACCTGGTAGACGTCGCCTTCGGCGATCGCGGCACGCACCGCGTCGACGGCCGCCGCGTACTCGGACTCGCTCCAGCTCGCCCGCCACTCCCCGACCGTGTAGCTCCCGGCGGCCGGCGCGCGCCGCCGCTCGCGCGGCTCGATCGAGCAGGCGACAGGCGGCAGCGGGCACGGCTCCGGCGGCGCCGGCACCGCGGTGCGCCGCAGCGGGTCCGAGCAGCCGTAGCCGACGTAGACGCGCGCGACGACGTCGTCACGCCCGAAGAAGCCCTCCGCCGCGAGCGCAGGCTCGAGCTCCGCGGGAGAGTCGAGCTCGAGGATCACCCGCAGACCGCGCGGGCGACGTGGCGGAGCCAGTCGACCCCGAGCTCGAGGTCGTCGACCGGGACGCGCTCGTCCGCGGAGTGGATGAGCTGCTCCGAGAGCGCGAACGGCATCGCGCGGGCCGGGAAGAAGCCGTAGGCCACGGTCCCGAACGCCTCGCGCAGCCAGTGGCTGTCGGTGAAGCCCGTGCAGCAGATCGGCACTGCGTGCGCCCCCGGCTCGCTCGCCGCGACGAATGACTCGACCGCGTCCCACAACGGCGTGTCGAGCGCGGAGCGCGTGCCGCCCTGCGCCTCGAGCCATTCGAGCTCGTAGGCGATGTCGCCGCCGAGCACCGCGCGGACGAGCGGCTCGACGAGGTGGGGGTGCTGGCCCGGGAGCAGCCTGCAGTCGACGTCGATCTCGCACAGCGCAGGAATAACGTTCCGCTTCTGCGAGGCCTGGATCATCGTCGGCGCGAACGTCGGCGAGAGCAGCGGCTCGATCAGCTCGGCCGCAGTCGGGTCGAGCGCACGGACACGCTCGACGGCCGAGCCGGGCGACGGCACCTCGCCGAGCACGGTGCGCAGGAACGCCTCCACCTCCTGCTGGAGCTGCGGCTCGGGCCGGTACTGCGCAAGACGCCCGATCAGCTGCGCGGCCTTCACGAGCGCGTTGTCGGCGACGGCCGGCATCGAGGCATGGCCGGAGCGGCCGTGCACGAGGATCCGGAAGGGCGCCGTCTGCTTTTCCGCCGCGGCGCAGACGTAGACGGCCCTGCCGCCGAGCACGAACCGGTCGCCTGCGCCCTCGTTGACCGCGTAGTCGCAGCGCACCGCGTCGGGATGCCGCTCGCAGAGCCAGGAGAGCCCGAAACCGTCGCCGACCTCCTCGTCGGCGGTGGCGGCGAAGATCAGGTCGCCGGCGGGCCGGAAGCCCTCGCGCGCGAGCGACGCGATCGCGACCGCCGCGGCGGCCACCTGTCCTTTCATGTCGAGCGCGCCGCGGCCCCAGATCATGCCGTCGCGCTGCTCGCCGCCGAACGGCGGCGCCGTCCACTCGGCGGGATCGGCAAGGACGACGTCGGTGTGCGAGAGAAGCATGAGCGTTGGTCCGTCGCCGCGCCCCGAGATGCGCGCGACGAGGCTGGCGCGCTCGGGGACGCGCGCGTACAGCTCGCACTGGACGCCGCTCGCCTCGAGGTAGCCGCGCAGGAGCTCCGCCGCTGCGGTCTCGTTGCCCGGAGGGTTGGTGGTGTCGACGCGTATGAGCCGGCAGAGGAGGTCGGCCACCTCGTCGCGCAGGCTGGTCACGGCCACGCGCGGGAGCATACTTGCGCCATGGCAGACCTCTTCTCCGATGCGGCAGCCCAGCGTGCAGGCGAGGTCGCACCGCTCGCACAGCGTCTTCGGCCGCGTACGCTCGACGAGTTCGTCGGGCAGGTGCACGTCCTCGGCGAGGGCTCGGCGCTGCGGCTCGCGATCGGTGAGGACCGCGTCCGCTCGTCGATCTTCTACGGCCCGCCCGGCTCGGGGAAGACGACGCTCGCGCGAATCGTCGCGGCCGGCACCGGCTCGGCCTTCGAGGAGCTGTCGGCCGTGTCGGCATCGGTGAAGGACGTGCGGGAGGTGCTCGCGCGGGCGCGTGAGCGGCTCGGCACCGGTGGCCGGCGGACGATCCTCTTCCTCGACGAGATCCACCGCTTCAACAAGGCCCAGCAGGACGCGCTCCTGCCGGCGGTCGAGGAGGGGCTCGTGACGTTGATCGGCGCGACGACCGAGAACCCGTACTTCGAGGTGAATTCCGCGCTGCTGTCCCGCTGCCAGATCTACGAGCTCGAGCCGCTGTCGTTCGAGGAGATGCGGGAGATCGTGCGCCGCGGTGCGCGTGAGGTCGGCGCCGAGCTGCCGGACGAGCTCGTCTCGTTGACGGCGCGGCGAAGCGGCGGCGACGCGCGCAACGCGCTCAACATCGTCGAGCTCGCCGCGGAGACCGCGCGCGCGGAAGGCGTGCCGATCGCGGAAGCGCACGTCGAGGACGCGGCGCGCAAGCGGCCCGTCGTCTACGACAAGGATGCAGACGCGCACTACAACTTCACGTCCGCGTTCATCAAGTCGATGCGCGGCTCGGATCCTGACGCGACCGTCTACTACCTCGCGGCGATGCTCGAGGGCGGCGAGGACGCGCGCTTCGTCGCCCGGCGGATGATCGTGCTCGCCTCCGAGGACATCGGCAACGCCGATCCACGTGCGCTGCTCGTCGCCGTCGCCGCCGCGCAGGCGGTCGAGCACGTCGGGCTGCCGGAGGCGCGGCTCAATCTCGCCCAGGCGGCCATCTATCTCGCGCGCGCGCCGAAGTCGAACGCGAGCTACGTCGCGATCAACGAGGCGACCGCGGACGTGCACGAACGCGGCAACGTCAAGCCGCCGAAGTCGCTGCGCGACGCGAGCTACTACGGCCGCCGACTCGGCCACGGCGAGGGGTACGTGTATCCGCACGACGATCCGCGCGGCTTCGAGGTCGACTATCTTCCGGAGGAGCTGAAGGGCCGCACGTACTACCGTCCGTCGGGCAACGGCGAGGAGAAGTAGCGACATGCGATTGCACGTGCACGAGTGGGGCGACCCGTCCGCACCGCCGGTCGTCTGCCTGCACGGCGTGACGGCACACGGCGAGCGCTACCGGCGCCTCGCCGAGGAGCGCTGGACGCAGTTCCACATCCTCGCGCCCGACCTGCGCGGTCACGGGCGCTCGGACTGGGAGCCGCCCTGGACGATCCCTGCGCATCTCGCGGACCTCGTCGAGACGACCGACGCGCTCGGGATCGGAAGGGCCGACTGGGTCGGGCACTCGTGGGGCGGCAGGCTCGTGCTCGAGCTCGCCGCCGCCCACCCGGAGCGCATCCGCCGTGCGGTGCTCCTCGATCCTGCGATCCAGCCGCTCCCGGGCCCCTCCCTCCAGCTCGCCGAGGCCGAGCTCAACGGCGGGGTGTATGCGAGCGCCGAGGCGTACGTCGAGACGCGGCTCGCCGCGAGCGTGCTCACGTCGCGTGAAGACGCAGAACGGGACGTCGAGCAGGCGTTCGAGCTGCAGCCGGACGGCAGCATCCGCCGGCGTTCCTGCCGACCGGCGGCCGTCTCGGTGTACGGCGAGCTCGTCACGCCGCCGCCTCCTCCGGAGACGCTGGCAGGCGTGCCGACGCTGCTCATCTACGCGCCCGCATTCGGGCTCGTCCGCGACGAGCAGATCGCCGCGTACCGCGAGGCGCTCGGCGACGGGCTCGAGGTGCTGCCGGTGCCCGGCATGCACATCGTCATGTGGGACGCGTTCGACGCCGTTGCGACCGCGGTCGAGCGGTTCCTCGCCGCTTGACGAAGTCGTGACGGAGTCGCACGAAAGGACATCTGTCGCCGGCGCCACGGCGACGATAGGCTCGGCCTGAGTAGGGGGCGGGTCGGGCCCGAAGGTCCACGCGCGCGTGTGACGTTCAGAAGAGTTGCGCGCTAGAGGATGCGGGCGCCGAGCGCCGACGCGACGAGCTCGACGGCGAGCTTCCCGGTCGCGTTCTCGCGGTCGAGCACGGGGTTCACCTCGACCACGTCGAGCGAGTCGGCGAGTCCCGACTCCGCGACGAGCTCCATCGCCAGATGCGCCTCGCGGTAGGAGAGGCCGCCGCGCACCGGCGTGCCCACGCCCGGCGCGTAGTCGGGGTCGACGACGTCCAGGTCGAGGCTGACGTGGAGAAAGGACGCGCCGGCGGCGTGCGCGAGCGCCTCGCGCATGCACGACTCGATGCCGAGGCGATCGATGTCGCTCATCGTGAACACCCTCGCGTCGAGCCCCTTCAGCAGCTCGCGCTCGCCCTTGTCGAGCGAGCGGACGCCGACGAGCGCGAGCCGGCCGTGCTCGATGGCCGGCAGAGTCCAGGAGCCGTACGCGAATGCGGCCCCGGCGAGGCCGAGCGCCGCCGCGAGCGGCATTCCGTGCACGTTCCCGCTCGGCGAGGACTCCGGCGTGTTCAGGTCGCCGTGCGCGTCGACCCAGAGGACACCGCCCGGCCCGCCGACCGACGCCATGCCGACGAGGGTGCCGAGCGCCACCGAGTGGTCTCCGCCGAGCACGACAGGCGTCTCCCCGCTGCGGCGGGCGTCGCCGACGAGCTGCGCGACGCGATCGCACAGCTCGAGGATCGGGCGCAGGAAGCGCGCGTGGACGTCGCCTTCGTCCATCGCCTCGGCCACGGGCGCCGCAACGTTGCCGCGGTCGACGGTGTCGACGCCGAGCGTCTCCGCGAGATGCTGCTCGAGCCCCGCGTAGCGAATCGCGGACGGCCCCATGTCGACACCGCGGCGACCGGCCCCGAGGTCGAGAGGAGCCCCGATCAACGCTACCCGGCGTCGCGGCGGTTGCACGCTCACGGCCACAAGGCTAACGTCAGCGCCTTGATGAGCCAGGCGGATGGTTCGAGCACTGCGCCGGTTCGCGTCCTCCTTGCGGACGACGACGAGGACTTTCTCGCATCGCTTCAGCCGCTGATCGAGCATCAGCCGGAGCTGACGGTCGTCGGCGCCGCGCTCAACGGCCTCGACGCGATCGAGCTCACCGACACGCTGCTGCCGCACGCAGTCGTGATCGACCTGCACATGCCGCTCGTCGACGGCGTCACCGCGGTCGCGCGCATGCGGAAGGACCATCCCCAGCTCTGCCTGATCGCCTTCACGGGCGACCCCGACCCGCAGCTGCATCGCGCCGTCTCCGAGGCGGGAGCCGACGCCGTCCTGCTCAAGGGAGACCTCGTCGAGACCCTCGTCGAGCGGCTCGCCGCCGTCCGCCGCGGCTAGACTTCGCGCGCACCTGGCGAGGTAGCTCAGCTGGTAGAGCACTCGGCTGAAAACCGGGGTGTCGCCGGTTCGAGTCCGGCCCTCGCCATCGTTCGTGCGCCGCCGGCCCTGAAGCGTAGAAAAGCCCCCGAGTACGCGCGAGCGTTCTTGGGGGCTTTGGGCGGTCCGGACCGGTGCAACCGTGTCTCGAACCGGTGCGCGGACCCTACCGCCTCCGTGCCAGCAGCGCGGTCGCCGGTCCGGCTGAAAATGCCGCAAATTCCGCGAAACCGCGCCGGCCGAGCTCGTGCCGGAGCCGCTCCTGCGGGACGTAGATCGGCGTCTCGGCGCCGCGCGAGAACGAGAGCACGATCGTGCCGCCCCCGGCGGTCACGCGCGCGAGCTCGTCGAAGAACGGGATCATGTTCGCGAGCGTGACGAGCTCGAACTCGCCGCCGGCGAAGCGCAGCGCCGACGCGTCGCCGACCTCGAACCGAACACGGCCGGCGAGCTCCGCGGGCAGCATCCGCGCTGCCTCGGCCACCATTGCGGGCGCGAGATCGACGCCGATCACCTCGGCGCCCGGGAAGCGCTGCGCCACCGCCTGCGCGGCAACGCCCGTGCCGGTGCCGAGGTCGAGCGCGCGCCGCGGCGACGCCCCGAGCTCGGCGAGCGCGAGCTCGAGCGCAGCAACGTGGTCCGGCCCGATCCGCGTCTCCCAGGTCGGCGCGATCGCGTCGAACATCGCGCGAAGCCTGCCCCGCAGCAGCCGCCAGAGGAACGGCTGCCGGACGACGACGTCCGTGACGAGCCGCGCGAAGCGCGCCTGTCGGCTCACGGCGCGTCGACCTGGATGAGGAGCGCGCTCCCCTCCTCGACGCCGAGCAGATCTGCGGCACTGCCGCGCGAGACGGCGACGGCGACGTTCCGGTAGCTGTCCTCGTACAGGATCAGGTCGCCCACGCGCGCGTCGCCGAAGGTGCGTGCCGCCACCGCGAAGTAGCGCTCACCGCGCGCGGCCACCTCCACCCGCGTCCCGGGCACGATCGACGCCTGCTCGAGCTGCTCGCGCGTGACGTTGAGCACGACATTGCCGAAGCGGTCGACCCCGAGCACGGTCGCACGGATGCGCGAGTGGCCGATCTCCGGCTCCGGCAGCTCCAGCCGGACGAGCGCGTCGGGGTCGACCGGCGGCCCCAGCTCCGCGAGCGGCACCCCGAGCGCGAGATGCGCCGCCGCCGGCGAGAAGAGGTCGCGCCCGTGGAACGTGCGCGACACCGGGCCGAGCGCGTAGGCCGGGTTGGCGAGCTCCCACGCCTCGACGATCCCGCCGAACCGGTCGGCGGCGGGAAGGAGCAGGCCGTTGTCCGGGCCGACGTACGCGCGGCCCTCTGCGTCGCGGAGCGCGAGCGCGCGGCGCACGCCGCCCACACCCGGATCGACCACCGCGAGGTGAACGCCGACGGGCATGTACGGCAACGTGTTCGCGAGCACGAGCGCGCCCTGGAGAATCCGGCCCGGGCGGATGCCGTGCGTGATGTCGATGATCTCCGCGTCGGGCGCGATCCGCTTGATCACGCCGTGGCAGGTGCCGACGAAGTCGTCCTGCAGCCCGAAGTCGGTCAGGAAGGTGATGAACGGCCGCATCTCGGCGCGAGACTAAGCGAGAGCGGCGACCGCGGCCAGGAGACCGTCGAGATCGTGCGTCTCGGCCTCGGCCCTGACCTCGAGCCCGGCCGCCCGCGCCGCGCCCGCGGTCTGCGGGCCGATCGCCACGACGGGTAGCCGCGCGCCGGTGCGGGCGAGCGCACGGGCCGCGGACGGCGAGGCCAGCAGCACGAGGTCGCCCTCCGGTGCGGCGTCCGGCACCAGCTCGACGGTGCGGTAGAGCGGCAGGAAGTCCGCGCCCAGCTCGTCCACGAGCAGCCGCCGCGCGCCCTCCGCCGCGGCGAGCAGCACGCGTCCGGGCGGTCGCGGCAGCTCCGCCAGCAGTCCCTCCTGCGTCGAGACGACGGGCACGAGGCTCGGATGAAGCCCTCGTCTGCGCAGCTCGGCCTCGGTACCCGGACCGATCGCCGCCAACCGGTGCGGCGGCGCGGCGAGACGACGGGCGAGCTCCGCCGCGCCGTTGGGGCTGGTGACGACGACCCAGTCGTACGGCGCCGGGTCGATCGGCCCGTCGCCGAGCGGCTCGATCCGGATCAGCGGGCAGCGCACGACCTGGTGACCAAGCGCCTCGAGCCGCTCCACGAGCGGATCGGCCTGGGCTTCGGCCCGCGTTACGACGACTCTCATCGGCCGGCGGCGAGCCGTGCGAGCTCGCGCCCCAGCGCCGCCGGGTCGCTGCCGCTCCGGCGCTCGAGCCAGGAGCCGTCCTCCGCCGCAACGAGCCCGCTCAGCGTGACACCGTCGTGATGGGCGGCGACCGGTGCGAGGCAGCCGCCGCCGACGGCGGCGACGACCGCCCGCTCTGCTTCGACACGCCGCCGCGTCTCGCAGTGATCGGCCGCGGCAACGAGCTTCTCGTCGCCCAGGCGCACCTGGAGCGCGAGCGCGCCCTGCGCGGCCTCCGGTAGCAGCTCGTCCGGATCGAAGCGGCGGCCGATCTCCGCGCCCAGACCGAGGCGGTCGAGCCCGCACGCGGCGAGCACGATCGCGTCCAGCCCGCGCTCGCCGCGCTTGCGCAACCGCGTCTCGACGTTGCCGCGCAGCGGCTCGATCGAGAGCGTCGGCTCGAGCGCCAGCAGCTGCGCCTTGCGCCGCGCGGAGGCTGTTCCGACGCGCATGCCCGGGCGGATCGCGTCCGCGCCGCAGAGCGCGTCGCGAGGATCGTCCCGCTCGAGGTAGGCGCCCACCGCGAGGCCGGCCGGGTCGAGCGACGTCATGTCCTTGGCCGAGTGCACGGCGACGTCGATCCGATGCTCGAGCAGCGCCTCTTCGAGCTCCTTGACGAACACGCCGCGCGAGCCGATCTCGCCGAACGGCTTCGTCCGGTCCCGGTCGCCGGCGGTCGTGATCGGGACGAACGCGATCTCGATCCCAGGTCCCCGCAGGCGCGACGCGGCGAGCTCCGCCTGCGTGAGCGCGAGCCTACTGCCGCGGCTGCCGACGCGGATCAGCACAGCGTGCGCGGCGACGAACCGGCCGCCCGCAGGGGTTCACGCCCCGCGGCCGGATGCGGACGAACGCCGTCGGCGCCTGCAGCGGCAAGGGCCGTCCGATGAGCCGCTCGGGGTGCCCGGGGACCGGTTTCAGTGCTCGTCCTCGCCGAGACCGAACAGGTGGCGCACCGCCTCAGCATAGACCACTCCGTCGGCCGCCGCGGCCGCCTGCTTCAGGCGCACGGTCGGCAGGTGCAGGAGCTTGTTCACGATCTGCGCGGTGATCGCCTCGACCGCCTTCCGCTGGCTCTCGTCGAGCCGGCCGAGCAGTCCTTCCGCCTTCCGCAGCTCCGCCTCCCGGATCTCCTCGGCACGGGCCCGCAGCGAGGCGATCGCGGGGATCACGTCGCGCGACGCCTGCCATTCGTGGAACTTCTCCGCCTCCGCGTTGACGATCGACTCGGCGCGCTCGGCCTCGCTGCGCCGGCCCGCGAGCGTCTCGGCGACGATCGCCTCGAGATCGTCGACGTCGAAGAGGTAGCAGCCTTCGAGATCGTGGATCGCAGGGTCGAGATCGCGCGGGACGGCGAGGTCGATCAGCAGGAGCTGGCGGCCACGGCGGCAGCGCAGGGCGCGCGCAACCGTCTCCGCATCGAGCACGTATCCGGGCGAGCTCGTGGACGCAACGACGACGTCGGCCGTCACGAGCTCCTCCCCGATGCGGTCGAGCGGCAGCGGCTCGGCGCCGACGCGCCGAGCGAGCTCCTCCGCACGATCGAGCGTGCGATTGGCGACGAACGTGATCCGCGCGCGCCGCGTGAGCAGGTTGCGCGCCGCCTGCTCGCTGATCTTGCCCGCACCGACGAGAAGGATCGCGCATCCTTCGAGCTCGCCGAACACCTGCTCCGCGAGTGCCGCCGCCGCGGACGACACCGACGCCGGACTTTCGCCGATCGCGGTCTGGGTGCGCACCTTTCGACCCGCATGGAGCGCCTGCCGGAAGACGCGGTCGAGCAGGGTGGAGGTCGTCCCCAGCTCGTGCGCCGCACGCACCTGGCCGAGGATCTCGCCCTCGCCCGGCACGAGCGAGTCGAGGCCGGCGGCGACGCGGAAGAGGTGCAGCGCCGCCGCGTGATCGTGCAGGCGGTACAGCGCCTGCTCGACCTGAGGCTCGAGCTCCGCAAGCGCGGCGACGGCGGTCCGCTCGATCGCCTCGGCGTCGGCGCCGGTCACGTACAGCTCGGTGCGGTTGCACGTCGAGAGGCAGACGGCCTCGCCGCCGCCTGCGGCAAGCCGCGCGGCAAGCTCGCGGGACTGCTCGCGGTCGAGCGCCACCCGTTCCCGCAGCTCGATCGGCGCGTGATGGTGTGAGGTGCCGACGAGGACGAGCCGCATCAGGTGAAGTGGGTCACGGGAAGCGCCAGCCTGACGAGGATCACGAGCGCGAAGCCGGCAAGCGCGAGGTAGGCCGCGCGGCGGCCGGTCCAGCCCCGGGCCGTGCGCAGCACGATGTACGCCGTCCAGACGAGCCAGGTGACGAGCGTCGCGACGACGAGCGCATCGACGCGATCGCCGCGTTCGACGAGGCGCACGATCCCGACGGCGATCCCGAGCGTCAACGCCGGCAGCGAGACGGCGACCGTGCGACCGGCGAGTCGGTCGAGCGTCGCCAGCGAAGGCGCGGGCCGTCGCAGGATCGTCGCGGCGCGCCGCTTCAGCCGCCGCTCCTGCCAGAGATAGAGGCCCGACAGCGCTGCCGCGAGCGTGAAGCCCGCAAACGCCGCGAGCACGAGCCCGACGTGAACGACGAGAAACAGGTTCGAGTAATGGCTGCGCGTGCCGACGCCGGTGCCGCCGCCCGCACGCGCGACGACGAGCAGCGCCGCCGCGAGCGGCATCACGCCCAGCCCGAGGAGCCGGTACGGCTTGCGACAGCCCCAGATCAGATACGCCCCGACGACGAGCCAGACGAATAGGTTGAGCGACCCCGCCCACGTCCCCCACGGGAAGCCGGCCTCGCGAGCCGCCTGCACCGCGAGCAGCGCGGTCTGCACGAGCCAGCCGAGGCGCACGCCCCACGTCGCCGCGCGACCGGCAGCTCCGGGTCGTCGCGCGTCCCCGAGATACCCGACCGCCGCCTCTCCGTAGCAGACCAGCACCGGCCAGAACAGGAGCTCAGCCAACGAGCGTCCGCTCCCGCGGCTCCTCCACGGGTCCGGCCTCCGTGCGCTCCGCGAGCTCGTCGACCTCCCGCTCGAGCCGCGTCAGCTTCAACGCGATGATCACGACGTACAGGAGCAGCATCGCGAACACGGCGCAATAGGCGGCGGTCACGTACTTCTCGGCGGTCGTCACGCGAGCACCTCCCTCAGTCCGCGCAGCCGCTCGTCGAGACGCTTGCCGGCAAGCTCCACGCGGTAGAGCGCATAGGCGAGGACGAGCATCGCAGCCTGAGCGACGCAATAGGCGACGAGGATCCAGCCGCCGAAGTTGGGCCCGTGCCTCGTGAACACGACCGGGTGGATGAAGCCCTTCGCGATCCTGATGGCAAGGAAGCTGACCGGGATCAGCACGACGCCGAAGAGCGCGTAGACCGCACTGAGGTTCGCGCGCTGCGGGCCGGGATCGACCGAGAAGCGCAGCATGAAGTAGGCCGCGTAGAAGAGGAACAGGACGAGGAAGAGCACGAGCTGATCCTCGCTCCACAGCCACCAGTGACCCCAGGAGATCTTGGCCCAGATCGAGCCGGTGATCAGCACGAGCGAGCCGAAGATCAGCCCCTGGTGCACGGCGACATAGCTTTCGAGATCGGCCAGCGGGTCGCGCTTCCAGAGATGGACGAGCGCCTTCCAGGCACCGCCCGCGAAGCATGCGTACGCGGTGAACGCGATCGAGACGTGGAAGTAGAAGATCCGCTGCGAGAAGCCCTGGTTCGCATCGTTCGGCGCGACGAAGAAGACGAGGACGAGCGCGGCCGTCATGAGCACGAGAGCGAGCGCGGCGACCCCGGGGAGCGGTATCCGATATGAGCGACCCACCGGCCTCAATTGTGCCCCTTGCGGGCTCACTCGGTCACGACGTACTCGAACGAGGCCCAGCACACGAGCCCGAAAAGCCCGTCGTAGAGGGCCAGGAAGGCCAGATACCGGGCCGGGGAGCCGACGACGCTCGCGCCGACGCCGCCGATCACGATCGGGATCGCGAGCGGCAGGAAGATGAGCGGCAGGAGCAGGTCGCGGGCACGGGTGGCGACCGCCATCGCGCCGAGAAAGGTGCCGACCCCGCAGATGCCGAGATCCGCGAGCACCACGCCGCCGACCGTCGCCCCGTTCAGCCCGTGGAAGAAGAGCGCGAACGCGGGCAGGGCGACCACCTCGGCGGCGGCGAGAAAGGCGAGCGTGGCCAGCGACTTCCCGAGCCAGATCGCACTACGGTCGCAGGGCGCGAGCACGAGCCCGTCGAGCACGCGCTGCTCGCGCTCCGGGACGAACGCCCGGCCGAGACCGAGCAGCGCCGTGAAGACGATCGCAACCCAGAGCAGCCCGCTCGCCGCCAGCTGCGAGGAGCGCGCAGGCAGTGCGAAGTGGAAGACGACGAACGTCGAGACGACGAAGAGCAGCATCGCCGGCAGCGTGTCCCTCGCCCGCAGCTCGAGCAGGAGATCCTTGCGCGCAAGCGCCCCGACATCGCGCAGGTATGTCACCCGAGTGCCAGCCGAACCGTGGCGAGCGAAGCCAGGCGTTCGGGATCGTGTGTCGAGACGACGAACGTCCGCTCGCCGCGCAGCTCGGCGAGCTGGGCGTCGAGCAACTCGGCGCCGGCAGCGTCGAGTGCCGCGTACGGCTCGTCGAGCACGAGCAGCGACGGGTCGTGAAGGAGGACGCGGCAGAGCGCGAGCCGTTGCGCCATCCCGCGCGAGTACGACGCCACCCGCTCGTGGCGAACGTCCCAGAGACCGAACCGCTCGAGCAGCATGCCGATCCGCTCGCGCCGTTCGCGCACGCGATAGAGACGCCCGTAGAGGTCGAGGTTCTCGAGCGCGCTCAGCTCGCGATAGACGAGCGGCTCGTGAGCCAGGTAGCCGATCTCGCCCCGCCCGACCTTCAGCTCCAGCTCACCGTCGCTCGGCAGCATGAGCCCGGTGCAGATGCGCAGCAACGTCGTCTTGCCGGAGCCGTTCGCACCCGTGACGAGGGCGAAGCCGCCGGCCTCCACGTCCAGGTCGACGCCGCGGAGCACCCGCTTCTCGCCAAAACGCTTGCCGAGGCTGCGTGCCCGGATCACGCGGCCAGTCTAGGTCGCATCACACGATCGCGTCCGCGATCACGAACACGGCGAACACGACGCTGATCACGCCGTTCATCGTGAAGAACGCCGCATCGAGCCTGCGCAGGTCCCCCGGACGCACGAGCGCGTGCTCGTAGACGAGCAGCGCGACCACCGCTGCAACGCCGATCCAGTAGAGCGCGCCGACGGAGAGCCCCACCCCCACCGCCGTGAGACAGGCCACCGTCGCCGTGTGCGAGAGCCGTGCACCGACGAACGCGCCCCGCAGTCCGAAACGGGTGGCGACCGAGTGCAGGCCCTGCCGGCGGTCCACGTCGACGTCGAAGAGGGCGTAGAAGAGGTCGAACCCGGCCACCCAGAACGCGACCGCGGCGCCGAGCACCCACGACTGCCACGGCAGCCTGTTCGTGATCGCGACCCACGCGCCGACGGGCGCGAGACCGTCGACGGCGCCGAGCCAGAGGTGGCACAGCCACGTCCAGCGCTTGAGGTACGGGTAGAGGACGAAGGCGGCGACGGGTATCGGCCAGAGCTCGTGCGTCAGCGGCGCGAGCTGCCACACCGCGACGACGAAGAGCACCAGCGAGGCAGCGCAGAACAACACGACCTGCAGCGTCGAGAGCTGCCCGCTCGGCAGCTCGCGTGCGGCGGTGCGCGGGTTTCGTGCATCGATGCCGGCGTCGATCAGCCGGTTGAGCGCCATCGCCAGCGAGCGGGCGCCGACCATCGCGAGCGTGATCCACACGAGGTCGTGCACGGACGGTGTGCCGTTCACCGCGAGGAACGCGCCGACGTATGCGAACGGAAGTGCGAAGAGCGTGTGCTCGATCTTCACGAGCTGCGCGAGGCGCGCGGGCAAGGGGGCGAGGGCGAGATCGCTCACGTCTGCCGATGCGCGACATCGCGGTCGCCCGCGAGCAGCTCGAGCGCGTGCGCGAGCGTCGGACGGAGCACGGCGAAGCCGTCCCGGCAGCCGCCCGGGGAACCCGGAAGGTTGACGACGAGCGTCGATCCGACGACGCCGGCGACGCCGCGCGAGAGCAGGCCGTGCGGTGTCTTCGCGATCGAGTCGGCGCGAAGCGCCTCGGCGATGCCCGGTGCCTCTCGCTCGACGACGTCGAGCGTCGCCTCGGGCGTCACGTCCCGCGGGGCGAGACCCGTGCCACCGGTCGTCAGGACGAGCCGTACCTGCGGCGCGAGCGCACGCAGCGCAGCGGCGATCTCGTCGCGCTCGTCCGGCACGACGGTGCGCTCGACCTCGAAGCCGTCTGCGAGCAGGAGCTCGACGAGCACGTCGCCGCTGCGATCCTCCCGCGTCCCCGCAACGACGCCGTCGGACACCGTCAGCACGCCCGCCCTCAGATCACGACCTCCTTCGTCTTCTCGAGCAGTCGCACCTCGGCGACGACCATCTCCTTGTCGATCGCCTTCGCCATGTCGTAGACCGTGAGCGCGGCAACCGCTGCCGCGGTCAACGCCTCCATCTCGACGCCGGTCTGCGCCGTCGTCTCCGCAGCTGCGACGATCTCGACCGAATCCTCCCGTACGTCGAGCGTCACCTCCACGTGCGTGAGCGGAAGCGGGTGACAGAGCGGGATCAGCTCGCTCGTCCGCTTGGCCGCCATGATCCCGGCAACCTGTGCGGTGGCGAGCGCGTCTCCTTTCGGCAGCTCGCGCAGCCGGCGCGCCGTCTCGGCCGCCAGCCGCAGCTCGGCGCGCGCGACCGCCCGGCGTCGCGAGAGCTGCTTCCCGCCGACGTCCACCATGCGAACGTCGCCTGCCTCGCCGACGTGCGAGAGCTCGCTCATCGGCCCAGCGACCGCTTCGCGGCGTGCACGAGCTCACGCCGGTAGCGCCATGCGGCGCGCATCCGCTCGCTGCGCGAGCCGTACAGGACGTCGAGCAGCGCGCGAAGCGAGCGCTCCGTTGCCGCGTCGTAGGGGAACCACCAGGCCGGCCGCAGGCGACCGCGGTCCGAGTCGACGTACTTGACCGCGACCGACTCGTACAGTCCGTGCTTCGAGCTCGTCCGGCCGAACCCCGAACCCTTCACGCCGCCCCACGCCGCCTGTCCGGTCGTGAACGAGTAGCCGAAGTCGTTCACCCACACCATGCCGGCCTCGATCCGGCGGGACACGCGCTTCGCCTTGGCCAGATCGCGCGACCACACGCTGGCCGCGAGCCCGAATTGCGTGTCGTTCGCGCGGTGCACCGCCTCGTCCTCGCCGTCGAACGGCTCGACCGTGACGACCGGACCGAAGATCTCCACGTCCGGCAGCCGCCGCTCGAGCACCGTCGGCTCGAGGAACCAGCCGTCGCGTCCGGCCCGGCGGGTACCGGTGAGCCGCTCGACCTCTTCCAGCTGCCGCTCCGAGATGAGAGGGCCGATCTCCTGGCCGAGCTTCAGCTGCCGCGCGCGTTCGGACAGCCTGCGCGTGAACTCCTCGTAGAGCGGACGCTCGACGTAGATGCGCTCGGCGCTGACACAGGCCTGCCCGGCGTTGACGAACGAGGCGAAGACCGCGCCGTCCACTGCCCGGTCGACGTCGGCGTCCGCGAACACGACCATCGGATCCTTGCCGCCGAGCTCGAGCACGACCGGACAGCCGCGCGCGCCGGCGGCGGCGGCAACACGGCGGCCGACGGCGACCGAGCCGGTGAAGAACACCTTGGCGATCCCGGGATCGCCGACGAGCGCCTCGCCGACGTCGGCCTCGCCCTGCACCACCTGCACGAGCCCGGCCGGCGCGCCCGCTTCCTCGAGCACGCGTCGCACCCATTCGCCCGTGAGCGGCGTCAGCTCGGACGGCTTGAGCACGACCCCGTTGCCGGCGGCAACCGCCGTCGCGACCTCGGTGAAGGGGATCCCGAACGGGATGTTCCACGGCGTGATCGCAGCGACCACGCCGAGCGGCTCGTACACGAGCCAGGCCTTCTTCGTCTTCAGGTGCAGTTGTGAGAAACGGACGCGCTCGTCGCGTAGCACCCGCTCGGCATGCGCGGCGAGCCATGCGGCATGGTCGACCGCGGGATAGAGGTCGTGCGCGATCGCCTCGGTTCGCGGCTTCGCCGTCTCCGCGACGACGGAGTCGGCGATCTCGTCTGCGCGTATGCGCAGCACGCGGCCCGCCTCGCGCAGCACGTGCGCACGCGCCGCCGCTCCGGTCCCGTGCCAGCGCTCCTGCGCGGCGCGGGCCACGGCGACGATCGCCGCCATCTCGTCCGGATCGGTGCGGCGCACGGCGCCGACGGGCTCGATCGTCGCGGGGTTGACCGAGACGAGCTCGGAGACGGCCGTCGTCGCCATGCGCGGCATCGTACGCGCGAACCGTCCCGGCTAGCGGCGCACGCTCAGGCGCAGCGGAATCGACCGCTTCCGGCCGTCCCGCAGCACCGTGAAGACGGCCGTCTGCCCCGGCCGCAACGAATTTGTGACAATCCGCACTAGATCGTCCGCGTTCCGGACGGGGGTACCGTCGATCGCGAGCACGATGTCGCCGCCCAGCCGCACGCTCTGGCCCTCGAACTCGAGCGAGCGCGAGCCGCCGCGCAGCCCGGCTCGGGCCGCGGGGCTGCCCGACGAGACGGAGTCGACGAGCGCGCCGTGGGCCACCGGCAGCCCCAGGTAGCCGGCAAGCGCCGGGGTGAGGTCTTCGGCCTGCAGGCCCGCATAGGCGTACGCGACCGTGCCGCCCGCGACGAGAGCGCGCAGGGAGCGGCGGGCGGCGTCGATCGGGACGGCGAAGCCGATGCCGGCGGGGCCGCCCGAGTCGTCGCGAATCTGCGCAGTGATCCCGATCACCCGCCCGGCCGCGTCGAGAAGCGGCCCACCCGAGCTGCCGTGGGCGATGGGCGCATCCGTCTGGATCGCGTCCACCAGCTCGAAGCCCACCGCCGTCAGGGCGGCAATCGAGCGGCCCACGGCCGAGACGACGCCGACGGCGAGCGAGTCCTGGTTCCCGAGCGGGCTGCCGATCACGGCGACCGGCTCGCCGACCACGACGGCGTCCGAGCGGCCGAGCGGGAGCGGCACGAGCCGATGGGCGGACGGCGGAACGCGGATCACGCCGACGTCGTCGAACACGTCCCAGCCGACGATGCGTGCCGCCACCCGGTCGTGGTCGGCGAACTCGACGTAGAGGCGGGAGGCGGGTCGAACCTTCGTGCCGGGCCCCGCCTCGCCTGCGTTCGTGATCACGTGCGCGTTCGTGAGGATCGTGCCGTCCCGGCTGACGACGAAGCCCGAGCCCTGGGCCCCGGAGCTGCCGGCGTAGGCGAACACGGTGACCACTCCCGGCGAGCGTGCGGCGAAGATGCGCGCGGGCGAGAAGGCGGAGCCGCCGCCGAGGGGCAGAGCCGCCGTCCGGACCGCCGCGAGGGTGCCGGCCGGCGCCGCCGCGGCCGGCCCGCGGACAACGACCGTCTCGGTCGTCCGGCCGCCGACGAGTCCGGCGGACCGGCCGATCCCGAGCGCAGCGGCGGCGCCGAGGGCGGCACAGAGCAGGGCGAGGAGCGCGATACGCACCGCGTCTCACTGTAGTCACGCCGGCGCCGGGGTTTTCCCGTGAAAACGCGCCTACACGTGGAGCGCACGCGCGCGCTCGGCCACCCCGACCGGGAAGACGAGCGTGAAGACGGTCCGCCGGCCCGGCTCCGACTCGAGCCGGATCTCCCCACCCATCCGCTCCGCGAGCTCGCGTGCGATCGCCAGGCCGAGCCCCGTGCCGGACGCGCGCGAGCCCTCGAGCCGGGTGAAACGGGCGAACACCTTCTCCCGGTCCTCGCTCGCGATGCCGGGCCCGTCGTCCTCGACCGCGAGGGTCGCGCCGCGGGCGACGATCCGCACCTGCGTCCCCGCCGGCGTGTGGCGAAGCGCGTTGTCGACGAGGGCCCGCCCGATCTGGAGCAGCCGCTCCCGGTCGGCGAGCACGACACCGCCCTCGCCCGCCACCGCCTCCAGCGGGTGCTCTCCGCGCCGGGCCAGCGCCGCGAACTCGTCGACGAGGTCCTGGGCAAGCTCGCCGAGGGGCACCGACTCGCGCTCGAAGCGGATGCCGCCCGCGTCCAGGCGGGACAGATCGAGGAGATCGGTCGCGAGCTTCGACAGCCGCTGCACCTGCTCGGACATCGTGCCGAGAAACTCGGCCCGCGTCGGCTCGTCGAGATCCTCGTCCTGAAGCAGCTCGAGAAAGCCGCCCAGGGAGAAGATGGGCGTGCGCAGCTCGTGCGAGGCGTTGGCGATGAAGGCGCGGCGGGCGTCGTCGAGCTGGGCGAGCTGGAGCCGCATCCGGTCGAAGGCCGTCGCCAGCTCCCCCAGCTCGTCCGCGCCCCTGTCCACCACCGGCTGGCCGAAGTCGCCGGCCGCGATCCGGTCGGCTGCCCGCTCGAGGCGACGGATCCGCCGCGCGAACACCGACGACGCCGCCAAGCCGGCCACGATTGCGAGGCCCAGCGCGATCAGACCGGCCCAGAGCAGCCGGGTGCGCACGAGCTCGACGTTCTCCAGCGTGGCATGCAGCGAGGTCGAGAAGAGGAACACGTTGCCGAGCTGGTCGGGAATCGCCACCTCCGCGAACTTCTCGCCGCTGCGGGTCACCTCGCCCCGCTCGAGCTTCAGCGCACCGGCCGCCCGCAGCGCGACCGGGTCGCTCGAGACGTCCTCGGACGACGCCGTCCGCCGGGAGTCGGCGAGGGCGAGCAGGGTCGCGGCGCCGCCCGCGGTGATCGGCTGGAGGTAGACGGCCCGGGTCGCGTCGGCCGTTCGGGCCGCATCGTCGATGAAGTCCTGGTCGACGGTGGTACCCGCCGCCAGCTGCTCGACCTGCCTCGCCGACTGGGCGAGCAGGCTCAGCCGCCCGTCCACGAGCCGGCGCTGCAGGGTCGGCACGAGCGCCACCCAGACGACGGCGAGCGCGCCGGCGACGACGACGGCAAGCGCCAGGCTCAGGCGCGCGCCGACGCTGCGGAACGGATTGACCTGCAAATCAGCCCTGGAAGCGGTAACCGACGCCGCGCACGGTGAGGATCAGCTCCGGCTCGCGCGGGTCGACCTCGAGCTTCTCCCGCAGGTGCCTGACGTGCACGTCGATCGTCCGCGGCTCGCGGTAGGCGTAATCGCCCCAGAGCGCCTCGAGCAGCGCCTGGCGGCTGAAGACGCGACCGGGGCGGGCGGCCATCGTGCGCAGCAGCTCGAACTCCACGTACGTGAGGCTCACCGTGCCGCCGCGCGCGACGACGGTCCGCTTCGCGAGGTCGATCTCGAGCCCGTCGGCGCTGATCACGTCGCGGCCGTCCTCCTGGGAGCCGATCGCCGCCCGGCGCAGCAGCGCCCGCACACGGCTCCGGAACTCGCGGATCGAGAACGGCTTCGTGATGTAGTCGTCCGCCCCGAGCTCCAGCCCGACCACCTTGTCGAGCTCGTCGTCGCGGGCGGTGAGCATGATGATCGGCACGGTGCTGTGCGCGCGCAGGCGGCGGCAGACCTCGAGCCCGTCGAGCTTGGGCAGCATCAGGTCGAGCACGACGAGATCGACGTGCTCGCTCGCGAAGTGCTGGAGGGCCTCCTCGCCGTCACGCGCCTGGAGCACGCGGAAGCCCTCGTGCTCGAGGGGATACGTGAGGAGCTTCTGAACGGCGTCCTCGTCGTCGACCAGGAGGATGGTGGCGGAATCGGCCATGAGGTGGCGCCTGCCGTGTCCTTGCGTCCTACTATAGAGGCGCCGTGGCTGCCGTCCCGTCTGCACCGGAGCGGCGCCGTCCGCGTCGAGGGTCGCTCGAGCGGCCCGTCAACGGGCGCCTCTACCGTGGCACCTGGCTGCTCGTGGGACTCCCGCTGCTCGTGCTCGCCTTCAGCGTCGGGCGACCGCCGGCGCTCCAGCCGCCGAATCTGCCGCCGGCGTTCGACGCGACGGCCGCTGCCACGATCGCGACCGACTTCTCGCTCCAGTACCCGAGCCGGATTCCCGGCACGACCGGCGCGGCCAACGCCGCCCGCTGGTTCGCGAGCCAGCTCAGGTCGTACGGCTTCCAGGTGCACGCCGAGCGGTTCAGCGCGACCGTCCCCGGCCGTGGCCGGCTGCGGCTCGAGAACCTCGTGGCAGCGAAGCCCGGCCTGTCCCAGAAGACGATCGTCCTCATGGCCCATCGCGACGACAGCGGCACCGGGCCCGGGGCGAACGACAACGCCTCCGGCACCGCCGCGCTGATCGAGCTCGCGCGTGCGTACGCCCCGTCCGCCGCCGCCGCCCGCCTCAACCTCCCCTATTCCCTCGTCTTCCTCTCGACGGACGCGGCGGTCGCGGGCGGGCTCGGCGCGGCGGAGTTCGCGGCGCACTCGCCCGAGCGGCAGGACGTGATCGCGGTCGTCAACCTCGACGCGATCGCCGGTGCGGGGCGGCCGCGGCTCGAGCTCGCAGGGGACACGGCCCGCTCTCCGTCCGCGAGCCTCGTCGAGACGGTGCGGGCCGAGCTGGCGGCGCAGACCGGCGTCGACCCCGCGCGCGCGAGCACGCTGCGCCAGCTCGTCGACCTGGGCTTCCCGTTCAGCGCCTACGAGCAGGCGCCCTTCATCGCGCGGGGGATCCCGGCGGTGACGATCACCACCGGCGCCGACCGGCCCGCCGCCGGCTTCGGCGACACACCGGGACGGCTGAGCACCGCGCGGCTCGGCCAGGTCGGCCGCGCGACGCAGAACGCGCTCGACGCGATGGAGCAGGGGCTCGCGCTCTCGCCCGGGCCCTCGAGCTTCGTCTACCTCGGCAGCCGGATCGTCCGCGGCTGGGCGATCGAGCTCGTGCTGATCGCGGCGCTGCTGCCGTTCCTCGCAGCGACGGTCGACCTGTTCGCACGCTGCCGCCGCCGCCGCATCCGCATCGCGCCGGCACTCCGCAGCTATCGCAGCAGGCTCGGCTTCTGGATCTGGTGCGGCGGCCTTGCCGTGCTGTTCTCGCTGCTCGGGATCTGGCCGGGTGGTCCGGCACGACCGCCGGCGCTCTCGAACGTCACCTGGCCGGCCGGCGGGCTGATCGCGCTCGCCTCGCTCGCCGCGATCGGCTGGCTCGTCGCCCGCGACCGGCTGCTGCCGCGACGGACGATCCGGGCCGAGGAGGAGCTCGCAGGCCACGCCGCGGCGCTGCTGGCGCTGGGCGTCGTCGCGCTCCTCGTCGTGGCCACGAACCCGTTCGCGCTCGTCTTCCTGCTCCCGTCCCTCCATGCCTGGCTGTGGCTGCCCCAGGTGCGGGAGCGGACGCTGCCGCTGCGGACGGCGGTGCTCGCCGCAGGCTTCGCCGGTCCGGCGCTTCTCCTCTGGTCGTTCTCGGACCGGTACGGGCTCGGGTTCGACGCTCCGTGGTACGTCGCGTGGCTGTTCGTGCTCGGCTACGCGCCGTTCACACTGCTCGTGATCGGGCTCGGCTGGGCGGCGGCGGCCGGACAGCTCGCCGCCCTCGCCGGCGGACGCTACGCGCCGTACCCGACCGCGACCGAGCGCAGGCCCCGCGGCCCGATCCGCGAGGCGATCCGCCGGATCGTGCTCGCCCAGCGCCGGCGGCGCCGCGCCGCCGAGCCGCGGCGGCAGACGTCGCCCGGCTGAGCCGCGCTCACTGCTCGGGACCGAGGCGCAGCCACGACACGAGTGCGCCCGCCTCGAGCTCGCCCTCGCCGCGCGGCACGAGCACGAGCGCATCGGCCGCAGCCGCCCTCACGATCATGTGCGACTCCTGGCCTGACAGCGGCTCGAGCACGATCCCCTCGCGGGCCACACGGGAACGCGCACGCACGAGCTCGTCGCGGCCGGCGGCGCGCCGGAGCGGCGCCGCAAGCCGGCCCGGCTCGAAACGCGGCAGCGGCTCGCGCAGCCCCTGCAGCGCCCGCAGCGCCGGCTTCACGAGCAGCTCGCAGCCGACGAGCGAGGAGACGGGGTTGCCGGGCAGCCCGAATACGAGCGTCGTCCCGCGGACGCCGAACGAGACCGGCTTGCCCGGCTTGACCGCGATCTGCCAGAACACCTCCTCCACGCCGAGCTCGGCCTCGATGCGCCGCACGAGATCGTGCGGTCCGACCGAGACGCCGCCGGACGTGACGAGAACATCCGCCGTCAGCCCCCGGGCGAGCGCCTCCCGGTGGGCGGGCTCGTCGTCCGCAACCGAGGGCAGCGGCTCGACCTCGGCCCCCACCGCGGCGAGCGCCGCCGCGAGCATGAGCCCGTTCGACTCGTAGATCTGGCCCGGCGCGAGCGATCCGCCCACGCGCGCGAGCTCGCTCCCCGTCGTGAGCACGGCGACGCGGGGACGACGCGCGCACGGGAGGTCGGCGATCCCGGCCGCGGCGAGCGCGCCCAGCTGCGAGGCTCCGAGCCACACACCGGCCTCGACGACCACCTCGCCGGCTGCGACGTCGCCGCCGCGCGGGCGCACGTGGGAACCCGGAGCGACGGCGCGCGCGACCTCGATGCTGTTGTCCTTCTGGACAACGAGCTCGCTCGGAACGACCGCGTCGGCCCCGTCGGGGACCACGCCGCCCGTCGAGATCGCCATCGCCTCTCCGGCCGCCAGGGGCCGGGCGGCGGGGCGCCCGGCGGGAATCCGCGCGACGATGGGGAGCGACCCCGGCAGGTCGGCCGCCCGGACGGCGAAGCCGTCCATCGCGGAGCTCGCGAACGGGGGCAGGTCGACCGCGGCCTCGACGGCAGTCGCCGTGACGCGTCCTCCGGCGTCCTCGATCCTCACCGTCTCCGCCGGCAGCGGGCGCACGCGGGCGAGCACGCGCGCCTGCGCCTCGTCGAACGTCAGCAGCGGCATCGAATCACTCCGCGCTACGGCGTCGTCTGCCCGGTGGCCGTCGCGGTCGTCGTCGGCGGCGGCGGCTCGACCGTCGTCGTCGTCGTGGGCGGTGCCTCGGTCGTCGTCGGGGCGCTCACGGTCGGGGGTGCGGTGGTCTGGTCGGCCGTCGGCGGCGGCGGCGCCTTCGCGCCGGTCGTCGTGGTGCCGGTCGTCGTCGTCGCGGCCGGCGCGCCGGCGTACTGGTACTGGCCGCGCCACGGCGTCCACACCGGTGTTCCCGTCGCCGGCGGAAACGGCACGTCGGGTCGGCTGCCGATCGCGGACTCCATGAAGAGGTGCCAGATCTGCGCGGGGAACGTCGGCCCGGAGACGGCGATGCCGTGCACGTCGATCATCGGGATCTCGGCGCTCGGATAGCCGATCCACACGGTCGCCTCCAGGCGGGGTGTGTAGCCGGAGAACCACGCGTCGGCGTAGTTGTCGGTCGTCCCCGTCTTCCCCGCGTCGGTATGCCCGGCAATGTGCGCGGCCGTGCCGGTACCGCTGGTCATGTTGAGCTCCAGCACCCGCGTCACCGTATCCGCCACCCAGTCGGGGATCACACGCTTGCGCTGGGGCTTGCCCCAGCCGGCGTCGGTGTCCACCTTGCCGTTCGGAAGCACGACCTTCGTGATCGCCATCGGCTTCGAGTAGATGCCGCCGGCGGCGATCGTCGAGTACGCGGTTGCCTCGTCGAGCGGAGTCACGACGTCGGAGCCGAGCGCGATCGACGGAACGGCCGCGAGCGGTGTCTGGATGCCGAGCCTGTGCGCCATGTCGACGATGTTCTGCGGTCCGACATCGAGCGACAGCCGTGCGTACACGGTGTTGTCGGACTGCAGCGTCGCGCTCACCACCGATTCCACGCCGTGGTAGTCGTGCCCGTACGTCTGCACGTTCCACGCGCAGTTCGGGTCGCTGGAGCTGCAGGTCGGGTCCGGCTGGTAGTGGAACGGCGCTGACAGATACGACGTGGCGAAGGGGTTCATGCCGCGTGCAACGGCCGTCGTCAGCGCGATCACCTTGAACGTCGAGCCGGGCTGACGCGGACCGCTCGTGGCGAAGTTGAACTGATTGCCCTTGTTTCCCGGCGTGACCGCGGTCATCACGCGGATCGCACCGCTGCGCGGATCCATCGAGACGATCGCCGACGCAGGATCCGTCTTCTCGCTCAGGACGTGCGTGATCGCCGCGGTCGCGGCGCGCTGCAACGCCGGGTCGATCGTCGTATAGACCTTGAGGCCGCCCTCGCGGACGGTGTTGGAGCCGTACTCCTGCTGGAGAAGATCCTCGACGTAGCCGAAGAAGTACGGCTCCCGGATCGTCGAGAAGTGATGGCCCGGCTCGAGGTGAAGATCGCGATCGCTCCTCGCCCTCTGGAGCTGCGAGGAGGTGATGTCGCCGTTCACGAGCAGCGCGTGCAGCACCTCGTCGCGGCGTGCGAGCGCCGCGGCCGGATCGTGGAACGGGTCGTACAGCGAGGGCGCCTGCGGCAGCCCGGCGAGGAGGGCGGACTGGTCGAGGTTGAGGTCCTTCGCCGGAATCGAGAAGTACGTCTCCGCGGCCGCCTCGATCCCGTACGCATGATTCCCGTAGTAGACCTCGTTCATGTACGCCGTGAGGATCCTCTGCTTCGACCAGTGGTCGGCGAGCTTGATCGCAAGACACGCCTCGACGAGCTTCCTCTTCAGCGTGCGCTCTCGAGTCAGGTAGAGGTTGCGGACGAGCTCCTGCGTGATCGTCGAGCCGCCCTGCACGAACTTGCGCGCGCGGACGTCGGCGACCACCGCGCGCATGATCCCCACCGGGTCGATGCCGCCGTGCTGGTAGAAGCGCCGATCCTCGATCGCAACGGTCGCCTTCCCCATCCAGGGGCTGATCTTCGCAGCCGACACCGGCGTACGGTTGCGCTCCGCCGGAATCGCGCCGAGCAGCGAGCCGTCGGAGGCGTAGACGAACGAGTTCTCGCCCACGGCGACCGGGCGCAGCGTGTCGAGGTTGCAGGCGGAGCCGAACACCACCGTGCCGCCGACGGCAGCGATGCCGAGCATGAGGGCCGGCACGGCGACGAGGAGCGACAGCAGCGCCGTGCGCCGACCGCGGCGGCGGCGGGCGCGCTCACGCCGCTTGCGGCGGCGGCGAGTGGTGGCCGGCGGCGGGAGCGCAGAACGCCGCGACCGGTTCGGCGGCGGGCTCACGAGAACGTCTTGTCGCTACGCGTGGCGTCGCGGATGGTATCGGCCGAGAGCGCGGGCGCAGCAGCGACGATCCGGTGCCGGAAGGGCATACCCGGGTGTAGTTCGACGGCGCGCCGCCGGATCCCTCAAAACGGCAGCGGCCGGCGGCCGGCGAAGCCGTCCTCGATCCGGTGCCAGTAGCGGATCGCGTCCTCGCCGAGCTTCCAGCAGAGCAGAACCGTCTCCCCCTGGCGAAGCGCCGGGAAGTCGATCAGGCCCTCGTCGAGATCCTTCACCTGCGCGCCGTGCTCGCCGATCTCGTCCACGATCCGCGCGAGCTCACGGGCCTCCCGCTCGACCTCGGCCGCCGCCTCGGCGAGAGTCGCCGGCGGAATGTCGCCGCCGTTGCCACGGATGTGGCCTTCCAGCTGCTCCTGGCGGTCGAGGGCCGACGCATGGGCCCGCCGATGCGCGACCATGTGCTCGACGAGCGGGCGGACGCGCGCCAGAGCGGCGTTCGCCTCGTCCGGAGTGAAGTGGCGCATCGACACAACCCTATGATCCGCGTCCGATGAACGTCGAGGCAGTCACCATCGACGCATACGGGACACTCGTCTCCCTGCGCGACCCGGTGCCTTCCCTGCGGACGGCGCTGGCCCGCCGCGGGGTCGATCTCGACGAGAGCACGGTGCGGGCGGCCTTCGCCGCGGAGGTCGCCTTCTATGTCGAGCGCTCGCACGAGGGCCGCGACGAGGCGACGCTCGCGCTGCTGCGGCGCGATTGCGCGGCAGTCTTCCTCGAGGCGGCGGGTGCACGGCTCGACCCGGACGAGTTCGCGCCCGCGTTTCTCGCCTCGCTCGCGTTCGAGGAGGTGCGGGGCGCGGCGGACGCGTGTCGCGCCTTGCGCGCCGACGGACTCCGGCTCGCCGTCGTCTCGAACTGGGACGTGGGGCTGCACGAGCACCTCCGTGCGCTCGGGCTGAGCACGCTCGTCGACGCGGTCGTCACGTCGGCGGAGGCCGGGGCGCCGAAGCCGGCGCCCGCGGTGTTCGAGCTCGCGATGGCCCGGCTCGGCGCTGCGCCGGCGCGGACGGTGCACGTCGGCGACGCCGCCGCGGACGCGGAGGGCGCCCGGGCGGCGGGCCTGCGCTTCGAGCCGGCGCCGCTCACCCGCGCAGCCGCGAGGATCCTCGCGTGAACCGCACACGTCTCGCCTGCTGGATCGCGCTCGTCACCGTGATCGCCGCGCTCAACTACGCCGCCCGCTTCAGCGGCAGCAGCGCGGCGACGACGCACAGCGCGCGCAATGCCGTCTACAGCTACGCCACCTTCGCCGGCGGGCTCGTGGTCTACGTCTTCTGG
>Ga0187779_10000482_pt1 | contig 26746 bp, 22 predicted proteins | sample 1015_Q2_SP10_10__FD_132435 | JGI IMG/M metagenome (GOLD analysis project Ga0187779, IMG submission 132435) | Tropical peat soil microbial communities from peatlands in Department of Meta, Colombia - 1015_Q2_SP10_10_MG | ecosystem: Environmental > Terrestrial > Soil > Wetlands > Peat | place... | reverse complement strand
TCCATCAAGGAAGAGATCCCGGACCAGGATTACGTTGTCCCCATTGGCAAAGCTGCGGTGAGGCGCGAGGGCAAAGACGTGACGGCTGTGAGCTACGGCTACACGCTGCAACTGACTCTGCAAGCCGCAGACAAGCTGAAGGAAAAGGGCGTGGAGGTGGAAGTCATCGACCTGCGCACCCTTTCGCCGCTGGATAAAGACACCATCCTGGAATCGGTGGCCAAGACCAGCCGGGCCGTGATCATCCATGAAGACCATCGCACACTGGGCGTGGTCGCAGAGATCAGCGCGATCATTGCGGAAGAGGCCTTCGATTGCCTGGATGCGCCCATCGCGCGTGTGACTGCTCCGGACGTGCCGGCGATCCCCTTCTCGGCCCCCCTAGAGAAGTTCTATATGCCGTCAGTGGAAAAGATCATGACGGCGATCGAGCGGACGGTCGGGTACTGACTGCACAGGCTCGAATGAGTAGCTGGTCGCTCCCCGCTCCTATCTGCCTTGATAGAAGCGGCAGCACCTTGTCAATGGGCACTGATGGCAGAGCGGCCGGTTCGTCTTGCACAACTCTCTGCCGTGCTGCCTTAGCAGTTGATGGGCTTTGGTAAGCCAGGCGCAATCGGGCGGAATCTCCGGCTCGGCGGCGCGCTGCGCTGAGCGGTACATGGCGGAGTAGTTCTTGCTCTCCTCCCCGTAACCGAGCCGGACCAGGACGCGCAGGCCATTGGATTCCAGGGCCAGTACGGGGAGCGTCCCGGAGAACAGCAGAATCTTCTCGGCGCCGGCGTCGGCGATACCGGGATAAATCTTGAGCGCCCTCATCGCCTGTTTGAGCGGCAGTTTCAGGACCGGGCGCAGGTCACCCTTAAACCTGGTTGTTGTGATCTGAGCGATGCGCCTGAGCTTTTCCACGCGCATGGGCGGCAGCATGCCGCCCAGGGCGGCGACTTCAAGCAGGTCTTTGTCGCGCGCGGCGAGAATCTTTTCCGCGGTCAGGCCAATGCGCTTCTTCAGCGCGGCGAATGCCACATCTCGCCGCTCGTCATCCACCAGATAGGCGACGTTCTCCCACAGGATCATTCCGAACGGGTCGGTGACTTTGGGAGGTCTAGGCGGGCCATATTCTTCTTCAAGAGTAGCGATGATATTGTGAAAGTTGGGGCTGCTCATACCAAGCCCAAACCACCATCCACCACGAAAATCTGGCCGGTAACGACGTGTGGCATCTCAGCTACGAGCCGTACGGTAGCGGCCACTTCCGCAGCGCTGCCATTGCGACGCATGGGGGTGCGGTGGGCCAGCTTCTTCATGAAGGCGCTGGACTTGTGCTCGCCGACGTCGATCATTCCCGGAGCTACGCAGTTTACGGCAACTTCGGGTGCAAAGGCCTTGGCCAGCAATTGAGTCTGCATATGCAGTGCGGCCTTGGACTGGCAATAGTGCGCGTGGCTGATCCATGGACGCACCCCGCCGAGCGAGCCCAGATTGATGATCCTTCCCTGGCTGGCCTGCAAATGCGGCAGGCAGGCGCGCGACATGAGAAACGGGCCGCGCACGTTGGTGTTGAACATGTCATCCCACTGGCGCACGGTCATTTTCTGGACCGAGACAGTCTCGTAGAGCGCCGCATTGTTGATGAGCAGATCGAGCGAGCCCAGCCGAGCAACAGCTTCGCGCACAGTGCGCCGAATCTGGCGCTCTTCACGAACATCGCAGCGCAGCGCCCAGGCCCTGACTCCGTAGCTGGCGAGATCTGCAGCAGTGCGCTCTGCCGCAGCCCGCGAGCGCAGGTAGGTGATGACCGTATCGGCGCCGCCGGCGGCAAGCTGCAGCGCGATTTCGCGACCGATACGCTGGGCGGCGCCCGTGATCAGGACATGTGCGCCACGCAAACCGGATGATGAAACACGATTAGAAGACCGAGCCACGGACTGATTCTACCTGTTCGGCGGTTGATACAATGACGCTGCCGATGGTCAGCGCACTGAGAAACCGGTTATACGCCGACCCAAAGGGCGTTTTTGTCCACGACGCGATTTTGATGAAGTGCCGTGCCCTGCCGAAGCAGACATGCATTGTGGATACTTCTGAACTTTCGGGTGGCAGAAGCAGACGAATCACCTACGGCGAGTACGGCGACCTGGTGGAGCGCGCGGCAGCAGGATTCATCGCAGCCGGGGTGAGACCGGGCGATGTGATCGGAATCTACCTCTTCAATTGCTGGGAATATCCCGTGGCCTACCATGCAGCCACGCTGGCAGGCGGGGTTCCGACCCTGCTGAATCCGAGCTACCGAGAGCGCGAGGTGCGCTTTCAACTGGAGAATTCTGGAACGACGCTGCTGGTGAGCGATGCGCCGCAGATCGCGGGGATAAATCTGGGTGGCTTACCTCGCCTGCGGCGCATCTATACCACGCGCAGGCACGAGGGCGGCAATGCGACTTTTGCCGAGTTGCTCGCCAGCCGGTCGCTGAATCCGCCGCGACCCGATAAGTCGCCTGAGGAAGCGCTGGCTGCTCTGCCATACTCCAGCGGCACAACCGGGCTGCCCAAGGGCGTGATGCTCAGCCACCTGAATCTGGTGGTGAATGCGTACCAGACGATTCGGCCGGGAGAGCAGGCAGGCTACTGCGCGGAGGATGTTTTTCTCTGTTTTTTGCCGCTGTACCACATCTACGGCCTCAACGTCGTATTGAATTCGGTGCTGCTGTCCGGTGGGACGCTGGTCTTAATGCCGCGGTTCGATGCGCAAAAGGCCAGCGACGTGATCATGCAAGAGGGCATCACTTACACGATGCTGGTGCCACCGGCGATGAACGCGCTGAGCGTGGCGGCCGAGCAAGGAGTCTTTCCAAAAAAACATAGCGTCCGGGTCACCAAGTGCGGAGCTGCTCCGCTGGCGCCGCAGGTGGCAGAGCGCTTTGAACGAGATACCGGCATTCCTATCGCACAAGGCTACGGGATGACGGAGGCGTCGCCGGTGACGCATCTGGGCTTCATAGAACCGGAGTTTTACCGCCCCGATTCTATCGGCTTCCCCGCCTTCCAGACCGAGTGCCGCGTGCTTGATGAAGGCGGTTCGGAGGCGGCTGCGGGCGAGAGCGGCGAGCTCGTGATGCGCGGCCCGCAGTTCATGAGCGGCTACTGGAAGGCCCCGGAGGCGACCGCTGAAGTCTTGCACGACGGCTGGTATTTTTCAGGAGACGTGGCCAGGCGGGATGAGCGCGGATTCTACTTCATCGTCGACCGGCGCAAGGAGATGATCAAGTACAAGGGCTTTCCCATGGCCCCGGCTGAGATCGAAGCGGTGCTATTGGAGCATCCCGCAGTGCGCGATTGCGGGATCGTGGGAAAGGCGGACGAGTGCGCTGGCGAGATCCCGGTGGCCTTCGTTGTGCTGCGCGACACGCAGAAGGCCTCGGTGCAGATGCAGTCAGAACTGTCGGGCTATGTCGGCGAGCGGCTGGTGAATTACAAGCAGCCGCGAGAGGTACGATTCGTAGATTCGATCCCCCGGAATCCCTCCGGAAAAATCCTGCGCCGCGAGCTGCGGAGCCAGCTCTGAGGGTGCGTGGGCACAAGCCTGCCGGGTTTCAATAAACTTCAAGCAGCGGATTCAGACTCGCCAGGAAGCCTGCCGGGCTCAGCCTCTGGGGCACAGGAGGTCCCATGTCATCCGGCAGTTTGCGGGCCGGAGCTGGGCCGGCAGCGGGATTGGCATCGGGTACTTCTTCGCCCGGCAGTTTCATCGTGGGCCGCTTACTCTCGGGCTGCGCTGCGGGGGCTTGCTGTGGATTTCGCTGTGCTACCGCCGGAGCGCTGGCCGGCATCTCCGGTTCGGTGCGGACGATCTTTTCGCCGCCCACGCGCATGATCTCGACCCGCTTCACTTCATCACCGTAAATGCGGACAAATTCGACATCCTCGGGCGGCTTGCCGTAGATCCACTCTTCGTAATCACCGAGCGAATCGTGTTCGCGGACTTTCTGTGGCGGCTTGCCCTTGGAGTAAAGCACCATGTCGCGATTCATCCCCACCAGCACCTCGTGATTCTTCATCGCCTCGCGGACCTTGGGCGGCATGGTGTCAATGTATGCCTGCGTGGCCGAGAGAGCAGTGAAGTCGAAGACCGGGGTCAGCAACGCCTTCAGCTCAGCCGAGGTCATCTCCGGGACGTAATTGTCAAACTGCAAGGCCACAAAAGAGCCGTGCGGATTTTCCGGACTGCGGTCGGGAACGACCGGCGCGTCACCGCCGCCAGCGGCGATGGTAATGTGCTGATACCATTTCTTTTTCCTCTTGGGGCCGCCATTGAGTTCGAAGATGATGGAGTGCCCTTTGAAAACCACATCCGTAATCTGAGCGCGATCGCCAACCTTGGCCGCGGCGCCGAAGGTGGCGACCATGGCGCGAACTTCATCGTCGTTCGGAGTAACGACGCCGTTCCTCAGCGCCAGGCCTTTCGTTCCCATGGGAAAGATCTTGCGGCAGAAGACGAACTCCGCATTGAGGCTACGAATCAGACCCATGCGGGTGGATTCGCTCATGGGAGGCGCAGCGGAGGCGGGGGAGGGATGCTGAGCAGCGGCTGATCCAGGCGTGTCTACGGCCAACAACAGGCTCGCGCCGAGGAGAACGAGTGCAAAAGCGAAGATGAGCTTGCGCGTCATGACCGGCGCCAGAAAGCCGTCTCTGGGCTGATTATACGCCGGAACGGATGGTCAATCCGCGGGTTTCGAGCGCGCAGGCAAGCACTTTGCCGCCCCTTGCTGCAATTGCTTTCGCGACTCGCTCTCCGGTGCCGGGTTCAACCAGAAAGACCACACATCCACCGCCGCCGGCGCCGCAGACCTTGGCTGCGACTGAGCCGTGCCGCCCGGCGGTCGCTATCAGCTCTTCGATAAACGGCGTACTGATGCCGGGAGCGTTCGTTTTGCGGAGCTTCCATTCTTCGCGCAGCAGGCGGGCAGTTTCATGCCAGTCGCGTCGCAAGAGCGACTGGCGCATCGCCTGAGCGATGTGGACGATTTCAGCAAAGTTGCGGAAGACCCGGCGGTCACCGTTGAGGTGCGCCTTGAACACTTCCCAGTTGTTGATTCCAGACTGGCGGGGAGCTCCTGTATAAGCGAGGACGAAGCGCGCGTTCAGCTCGGCAGGAACTACGGGGATCGACTCACGGTGAATGCCATCCGGCCGCAAGGCCAGAGCACTAACACCGCCGAAGAGAGCCGGGTAGTAATCCTGGCAGCCGGTGGGCACGGCGATGATGCGTGACTCCAGGTTCTGGCCCAACTGGCGCAGCTGCTCACGGGTAAAGCGCTTGCCGGTGTAATGCGCCAGAGCAGCTGCCCCTGCCATCATGAGCGCAGAAGAGCCTGAAATGCCGGCACCGGCGGGCGATTCGGAATGCGTCTCGACCAGGAGGCCGCTCTGAGGCGCGAAGAACTCCACCAGCCGGGCAGCGAGCGGGTGGCGGAAATCTCTGGCCCGGCCAAGCGCCGCGAGGCTCGCAAAGCTTTCTTCGCGACCCGTATCGAGCGACCGGAGATGAATGCTCCTGCCCGGCAAACGCGACACACGACAGCGGGCCATCACGCTCACGGCGAAATTCACGGTCACTGCGCCAGGATGAAATAGGTACAGCGGCCAGATATCCACCGTGCCACCGGCAAGATCGACGCGGCAGGGGGCCTGGGCAGTCAGCTGTCTGGGGTGTTTACGAGCGGAGTGGCTCACACGTCTTTTGTATCACGAGCGTAAGGTGAGGCAGGTCAGGCGAGGTTGAGAGCGCGTTTGAAGGAGCCTCGCTCCTTCATGATCTTTTCCTGTAGCAGCGTGATGGCGTAGATCAACTGCTCGGGACGCGGCGGGCAGCCGGGAACGTAGATGTCGATAGGAATGACCTGGTTCACGCCCTGAACCAAAGCGTAGTTCTGGAATACGCCGCCGCTGGTGGCGCAGGCTCCCATGGAGATGACCCACTTGGGCTCGGGCATCTGCTCCCAGAGCTGGCGGATGACCGGCGCCATCTTCTGCGAGACGCGGCCGGCGATGATCATCAGGTCAGCCTGGCGCGGCGAAGGACGAAAAACCTCTGCACCGAAGCGGGCAATATCAAAGCGCGAGGCACCCATGGCCATCATCTCGATGGCGCAGCAAGCGAGGCCAAAGGTCATGGGCCAGATCGAGCTCTTGCGCACCCAATTCACGGCGAGATCCAGCGTGGTGAGGATGATGCCCTCGGGCTGGCCGCCGCTGCCATAAGCCATCTGGCGCAGGTTCGGGGTAACGCCAGGGACAGTCTTTGGCATCTGCTCTTCAAAGCTCATATTGAACATTGTATGCCCGGCAGGAAAATGTGCCAAGCCAGGCCGCAGACACTGATCGCCAGCGACCTGCTATGCTTGAGCGCCTATGGCAGACAAGAGTGTCACTTCGACTCTGAAGGTCGGCGACCGCGCCCCGGATTTTTCTTTGGGCGCAGCAAATCGTGAGGGCACATTCGCGCTTACGCAGTTGTTGCAGAGAGGGCCGGCACTTCTGGAGTTCCTGCGCGGTACCTGGTGACCGAACTGCCAGGCGCGCATGGCTCAGTTAGAGCCACAAAAAGCAGCGATCGAGGGTTTAGCCGCTTCCTTGGTCCTTATCGCGGCAGAGAAGCGCGGTGGCATGTTCAAGCCCGAGGAGTACCTGAAGAAAAACCCGACCAGCTTTCCCTTCCTGCTCGATGAAGACCGCAGTGTCACCAAAGGCTATGGCGTTTATCAGAAGCTGCGGCTGGATGCCATCAACATCGCGCGCCCAGCGACGCTGGTCGCGGATCGCCAGGGCGTCGTGCGATACATCTATGTCGGGAGCAGCCAATTCGACCGCGCTCCGATCGAAGAGGTGTTGGCCGCGTTGAAGAAGCTGGGTTGAAGGCAAGAGGGCTCAGGCGAATTCAGTCATCTTTTCTTCGGCGAGCACGGGAAGGTCAAACCAGCCGTCTGCTGGAATCAAATCGACGGGAAGCTCATTTCTCAGCAGCACTGCTCGCAAACGAATTGTACCGCCGTGCGCCGCAGCGAAATGGCCGAGGCATGTGCTCAACTCAAAGACCTTGCCCAAACAGACTTCGATGGACTCCTTCTCCAGGGAGATCTTTGGCTCACTGAAGGTCAAGCCCTCGGGCGGAGCAGCAGCCACAATGTTCCATTCGCAGAGACGCCCGTTGCTGATAGCGGCATTCAGCTTCTGTCTGATGACCGGCGTGGATTGTTCAGGTGATAGATACTCAAGATGTACCGTGATGGCGAGGTCTTCTGCCGGGAGTTTTTCGAAATCTATCCTGACATATAGCCTTTTCTCGTCGATGCCCGCATAGAGGGCCTTGAGGATGAATTGGCGGCCGTGCATGGCGGAATCGCGGGTGTCGGCGGTGAGCATAGCGGAACCGATCCAGTCGAAGTAACGTGTGTTGTCACCATCAATCACGGGGTGAATGTAGGAGGTCTGAGGGATCAACGGGCTGCGTAACGGCACCGCCTGGAAGATGGGTTGCGCCAGATAGTGAGGCGGCGCGGCGTCAAGAGCGCGATAGACGTTGGAAAGGTGTTGGCGGTACAGCTCGTCGAAGTCTCCGTCGTTAGCGGAGTGATGCTCGGGCCCGTACCACCAGTTCCAATCACTGCCCTCGGCGATGAGAAGCTCCTCCCAAGCCAATTCTTTCTGGGCCAGCGGGGCCGAAGCGGCGTTCTGGTCGAAGAAGTCGCGAGCTGACTTCAGATAATCCCATGAGCGATTGTCCTCGGGTGCTCCGATCCAAACATTGAAGTTAGCGTTGATCCAAGAACCCGGAACCAGAGATTGGAGGGACCCGGGACTCGGCTCGCGGTTCACCGCTTCAGAGGCCGTCACCATTTCAAACCCATCATTGCCAACCGCACTGTACAAACGCTTAAGAAATTCGCGGCCGGATCTCGGGAAGTGCTCCCATGCGTTCTCGCCGTCGAGAATCACGCTGACTGTCGCATTATCTCCAGCAGAAACAAGTGCTTCCGTGGATTCTTTAATGCTTCGTATAAAATGCTCGGCTGCTCGCGCCGGCTCCATTCCTGAATAGACGAAGCCGATGAGGTCTGAGATGATGTGGTCGCGGAACAACAGGTTCATGGAGCGTCCCGCCTTCTCATAGCGGTAGACCTGGTAAAGCCTGGCAGCATCGGGAGGCATCAGTCTGCCGTCGACGTCGCGGGGGAAGTAGGCGCTCTCGGAGCGGCCGAGCACGCCTTCATCGGTCGCCATCCACTGCAGACCGAGCTCATGCCCAATGTGAATCGTTTCTTCGGAGACGCTGCCTTCCGACGGCCACATTCCACGCGGTCGCGCGCCGAACAAGCGCTCATGCAGATCCAGAGCGCGCTGAATCTGCTCGCGCGCATCCTCAGGGCGGCGGAAGCGCTCCTGCGGCAGGCTCAAGCCGGGACTGGAGGCACGGCCAACACTGGTATCGCAAAGCAGGGGCAAGATGGGGTGGTAAAACGGGGAGGTCGAGATCTCAATGCTGCCCCGCTGAGCAGCGACGGTGTACTCGGGAAGGATGCGCGCCAGAAACTTCTGTTGTACCTTGACTGCGAACTCCTGGTCTTCAGCTGTGAACTCCCGCTCTTTTTGGACGAGTTCGGCAACCTCTGGTTCCTGCAGAAAGTACTCGTCAAACCAGGCGACCTGTGACAGAACCTGCAGATCGGTGAAATCCTGGGCTTTGAAGGAACGCTCAGCGCCTTCGGAACCCTCGGCGCAAACGCGGTCCCACAGCTCGGCATAACGAGGGTAGCGGCGAATCATATGAACAGGATTCGCCTGGAACAGGTACCGCAGGGCAAAGAGTCGTTCGGAGGGAGTCAGGTCGGGAGCAGGCTTGGCGACGAGATCAAGGAAGGGATCGCGCGCCGTTCCAGCAGCGTAATCCTGCAATTGAGTGATGAGTGAAGGCACCAGGTTGAAAGTCTGATGGGCGAAGGGGAATTCTTCCAAGAGCTTGACCATTCCGAAGTAGTCCTTGAGGCCATGCATTCGCACCCAGGGGAGGCGGTATTCGCCGGAAGCCAGATCTTTATAGAAAGGCTGATGCATATGCCAGAGAAAGACGACGCGGACCAGGGCCATGACATCGATTGTAACGGCTTGTCTGAAGCGCGGGCTCTGCTAGAGTAGGGTCAATACCTTGCGAATCCTGACACGCTACATTCTGCGAGAGACCGCCACTCACACAGCTCTGGGCATGGCGATCTTTACCTTTGTTCTCTTTATGGGCAAGGTAGGTCAGATCCTGGAGCTAGTAGTGCGCAACAGCGCACCGCTGCCCAGCGTCGCTGAACTGGTCTTCCTGGCGCTTCCTGCGGCGCTGACCGTGACCATTCCCATGGGCGTGCTGGTCGGAATCCTCATCGGGCTGAGCCGCCTGGCCGCAGACAGCGAAGTAACGGCTATGCGCGCCAGCGGACTGGGTCTAGGCGCCGTGTTAAAGCCGGTGTGCATTCTCGCTTTCGCAGGGTGGCTGGCAGCAAGCGCGAACACCCTTTGGATCGCGCCACGTTCGGCTGCGGCGCTGGCCGATCTGGAAGATCGCCTGAAAAACTCGCAGGCTTCGTATGCCATCGAGCCACGCGTGTTTTATGAGAACTTCCCGCACACTGTCCTCTATGTAGAGGATATCTCGCCGCGCAACGGGGCCTCGGTTTGGAGAAACATCTTTCTCGCCGACATCAGCGATCCCTCCGCTCCGGCTGTGACCTTTGCGCGACAAGGCGTGGCGGCAAGCACTACGTCGGATTCGCTGGATCTGCATCTCAGCCACGGTTACGTTTACGAGAATCCGCCCAAGAATCCGGAACAGAACATCACTCGCGGCTTCGATGAATTCGATCTTTCGATCCCGCTGCCGCCCTCCACGGGCACGCCCAAGGAGCTCGCCCCTATCCCAGAGCTGAGCACAGCCGAACTGTACCGGCAGATCAAGATGTTGAGGTCACGTGCGGCTGCAAACGAGCCCGGCTCGTGGGACTCCATCCGCTGGCGATGGTACTCCATCGAGTTCAACCGGCGTTTGGCTCTGCCCGCGGCCTGTCTGGTGCTGGCCGTTGTGGGTATTCCGCTCGGCCTCTCGGCCAAGAAAGGCGGAAAAGCGACGGGCTTCGTACTAACGATCTTTCTGGTTTTCGTGTACTACTTCCTTTCACTGGGCGGCACCAGCATGGGCCGGCTGGATAAGGTGTCACCCGCCCTGGGAGTCTGGCTGGGCAACTTCGTTTACTTCCTGGTGGGGACACTGTTGCTCTGGCAGACTCGCAAGCGGCCTCTGGAGCTCAGCTTCCGCCTGAATTGGGCTGACCTCAGCCGGCGCGCACTTTTCTTGAAGCGGCGCGGCTCCTCGGCGCGGCGGCTGATGCACCCGCGCGACTTCAAGGCCACTTTTCCCCAGCTGCTCGATGATTACATTCTGCGCGACTTCCTGATGTATCTCAGTCTCGTCCTGGCGACGTTCATCTTGCTAGCAATGGTCTTCGAGTTCTTTGAGCTGCTGAACGATATCGTCCGCAATCACGTGCCGACTCTGACGTTGCTTGAGTATCTGGCCAGCGTGATCCCCGCGCGGCTTTACTACCCTCTGGCGCCGTTGAGCGTTCTGCTTGCGGTACTGATCACCTTCGGCCTGATGGAAAAGGCGAATGAAGTGACAGCCATGAAGGCTAACGGCATCAGCGTTTACCGGGTGGTGTTCCCGGTGCTGGTACTGGCAGGGTTGCTCGCTGGCGGGCTGTTTTTTTTCAGCGAGCTCTATCTGCCAACCGTTAATCGCGAGCAGGAAGCTCTGCGTAACACCATCAAAGGCAAGCCGGCGCAGACCTTTCTGCGCCCGGACCGCATGTGGATCTTCGGCAGGAATTCCACTATCTATTACTACGAATTTTTCGATGCGGACCGCAACAGCTTTGGCAATATCTCTGTCTTCGAGTTTGATCCCGAGAATTTCAGCCTGAGGAAGCGCATTTTTGCGGAGCGTGCATACTGGGCCAACGATCTGGGCCATTTCGTCTTCGAGCAGGGATGGAGCCGCTCCTTTCGGGGCTCAGCAATCGAGGATTTTCACCAGTTCGACGTCTCCACCTTCACCGAATTGCAAGAGGCGCCGGATTACTTCAAGAAGGAAATCAAGCAGTACACAGAGATGAGTTCGAGCGAACTCGACCGGTACATCGCGGACATGCAGCAGAGGGGCTTTGCAGTGGAGCGACTCAAGGTGCAGCTGCAGAAGAAATTCGCCTATCCACTGATCACGCTGGTAATGGCGGTGCTGGCGGTTCCCTTCTCAATGCGTGCGGCCCGCCGAGGCGCCCTGGCGGGTGTGGCCGTGGCAGTGACTATTGCGATCGTTTACTTTGTGACTACACAGTTGTTTGAGGCGATGGGAAATGTGAACCAGCTGCCGCCGTCGCTAGCGGCGTGGGCGCCTGATCTGCTTTTTGCCTTTGCCGGCGGGTATCTGATCCTGAAAGTGCCTACCTAGCGACAACCGCGCTCATCTTTGATCGATGGGCACGTACTTCTGAGGAAAACGTGGGCCAATGTAATCTGCCCGCGGCCGGATGAGCCGGTTGTCGTCGAGCTGCTCAATGACGTGCGCCGTCCACCCGCTGATGCGCGAGACAGCGAAGATTGGCGTGAACAGATCAACATCGATCCCCAGGGTCGTATAGGTGGAAGCCGAATAGAAGTCAACGTTGGCATTCAGCTTCTTCTCGCGCTTGATGTAGTCCTCGATCCGCTGCGACATCTCATACCACTTCGCGAGACCGGCTGAATGGCCGAGGTCTTTCGACATCCGACGCAGATGCGTAGCCCGCGGGTCTTCTGTCCGATAGACGCGATGACCCATGCCAGGGACCTTTTTTTTCTGCTCGAGCATCGTTTTCACGTGCTCAATCGGATCCTCGCCCGCTTTATCAATCGCGAAAAGCATGCGCATGACTTCTTCATTGGCGCCGCCGTGCAACGGACCTTTCAGCGCGCCGATCGCGCCTGTAATGGCGGAGTGCATGTCCGAGAGCGTGGCGGCGATCACGCGAGCCGCAAAAGTCGAGGCATTCAGCTCATGGTCGGCGTGAAGGATCAGGGCGATGTCCAAAGCCCGCTCAGCGGTGGCGCTGGGCTTTACGCCATTCAGCATCCACAGAAAGTTGGCGGCGTGAGAAAGCGATACGTCGGGCGCGACAACATCCTTGCCTTTGCGGATGCGGTCATACGCGGCCACGATGATCGCCAGCTGCGAGGTCAGCCGCAGGGACTTACGCACGTTGGCATCGTGGTCGTTGGCCTTTTCATCGGCATCATAGAAGGAAAGCGCAGAGACGGCGGTACGCAGGACCTCCATGGGCAGCGCATGTTTTGGAATCTGCCGAATCAAGGCAATGATGGCGGGATCGAGCTTGCGCTCGACTGCCAGCTTCTTACCCACATCCTGCAATTCATCTCGGCGCGGCAGGCGGCCATTCCACAGCAGGTAACATGTCTCTTCGAGGGTGGAATTGGTAGCCAGTTCGTGAATGTCAATGCCACGGTAGGCGAGGACGCCCTGATCGCCGTCTATGTAGCAAATACCAGAGGTTGCGGCGACAACCCCTTCCAGGCCTTTAGTCGGAGCAGTGGTGGACATCAATCCCTCGCGCAGCGCTATAGCAACCTTTTGTTATACCGCAAAACCCGCGAATGCCACAAACCTCGCTGATATATATTTGTAGAGATGCTCCGTAACACGCTGGAGACGCGGAAATCCCGCGGATTCTTGAGAGTTTTGTGCGTTTGGCTGGTTTGTTCTAGCCTGCTGCCATCGCTGGCACGGAGCGATGAAGGGATGTGGCTTTTCACGGCGCCGCCGGCCTCGCAGATCAAAACCAACTACGGAGTGGAGCTCTCATCGGCTTGGTTTGACCGTCTTCGGCTTTCTTCCATTCGCTTTGATAATGGCGGCTCCGGCTCTTTTGTTTCTGCGAACGGACTAGCGGTCACCAACCACCACGTCGCCGCAACCTGCCTGCATGGCATCTCTACCGCCCAGCACGACTACTACAAGAATGGGTTCTACGCCCGTAAGTGGAAGGATGAGCCGCGGTGTCCCGATCTGGAACTGAATGTTCTGGAGCAAATCACTGATGTCACTGCGCAGGTCAATGCAGGGGTGAAACCGGGCCTGAATGAATCGCAGGCCACAGCCGCGAAGCGGGCGGCGATGTCTGCCATCGAGAAGGATTGTGTGACGGGCGCAGACCTCCGCTGTGATGTAGTGGCGCCGTACTCAGGCGCGCTCTACCACCTCTATAAGTACAAGAAATACACCGATGTGAGACTGGTTTTCGCTCCTGAATTCCAGATGGCATACTTCGGAGGCGATCCGGACAATTTCGAGTTCCCGCGCTACGACCTGGACGTTGCTTTCTTCCGTGTTTATGAGAACGGTAAGCCAGTCGAACTCGAGGATTATCTGCGCTGGTCAGCCGGTGGATTAAAGGAAGGCGACCTGACGTTTGTTTCCGGCCACCCCGGCTCAACCGCCCGCTTGAAGACGGTCAATGAGCTCTACTTTCTCAAAGGGAGGCAGATACCCTTTCAGATCAAGGATTATGAACGCCGCGCGGCCATGCTCAAGCAATTCGCCAGCCAGTCCACGGAGAATGCACGAGTCGCGCAGGAAACGCTCTTCAGCGTGAACAACAACATCAAGCGCTTCAAAGGATATCTTTCGGGCTTGAACGACGAAGACATGCTGCGGCTCAAGCGGGGCGACGAGCGCAGGCTCCTCATGATGGCCCGGCACGGGCCGCGGGGGCACGATGTCATACGGTTCATCGGAGAGATCGCCAACGCCATCGCGACGATGTACAAGCTCTTCCCGGCTTACTTCTTTTTGGAGGGCCCGCGCTCGCACCATGATATGGGCGCGCTGCGCGGAGAGCTGGCGAGCTACGCACGCATTCTGGTGCGCGCGGCGGCCGAGCGTTCAAAGCCCAACGGCGAGCGTCTGCGCGAGTATCGGGAATCGGCCTTGCCTTCATTGCAACAAACGCTTTTTTCGACAGCTCCCATCTATAGGACCCTGGAGGCCACAGTACTGGCCGATTCGTTGGCTGCGATGCGTGACACCTTAGGCGCAGAGAACACGACGGTCAAGCTGCTGCTGGGCGACAGTACTCCGCAGGAGGTCGCTCGCCTGGCCATCGCTGCAACTAAGCTCGACGACGTGGCCTATCGCACGAAACTCTGGGAGGGTGGCACCCCAGCCATTGCCGCCAGCGATGATCCGCTGATCCTGATGCTGAGCGCGATGGATGCTGAGGCCAGAAAGGTGCGCGCCGACTATGACGAGGCCGAAGGGGTACTCAGCCGCGGCGGCACAGCAATCGCGCTTTTCCGCTTTCAAATGGGCGGAGCGAATACATCGCCCGATGCGACTTTCACGCTTCGGCTCAGCTATGGTCCGGTAAAGGGTTACACAGAAGACGGTCGCGGGAATGCACCCAGGAACAGCCGGCTTCCCGCCTTTACCGACCTTGCCGGAGCCTTTGCCGACGCCGCGGTCCACCAGAATCAGCCGCCCTACGATCTGCCGGAGAGCTGGCTCAAGAGGAAGCGGAAGCTCGATCTCAAGACGCCTTTCAACTTTGTCTCCACCGCCGATATCATCGGTGGCAGCTCCGGTAGCCCGGTGGTGGACACTAAAGGTGAACTGGTCGGCATCGTCTTTGACGGCAACATCCAGTCGCTTCCCTGGAATTACCAGTACGAGGACAAAGTGGGCCGCGCCGTGAGCGTTGATTGTCGGGCAATCCTGGAAACATTGCGCAAGATCTATGGCGCGAAAGAACTGGCAAAAGAGCTGACTTCGGAAAAGAAGACCGGCAAGAAAAATTAGTCTCTGGCAGCCTTCAGCACCGCACGTTTGGCAAAAACCCGAATCATCTCGCGTCGGTACTCGGGAGTGAGCGCAGACGTGGTCAGCGGTTTGGCGATCCTTGCCGCCAGTTCCCCGACCACAAGGCCGGCGTGTTCGATTTCCGTTGCGCTCTTGCCGGCCAGCGCATGGGCAGCATCTGGAACCAGGTAAGGGGCTGGGTTCACGGCTGTTATTGCGACGCGAGCATCTTCGATCTTGCCGTTCGGCTTTCGCAAGGCGACAGCCACACCTGCCAGCGGGTAATCGATGGAGCCGCGCACTCGAAGCTTCGCATAGGCACCGCGCCAGCCCGCCGATGCTTCGGGCAAAAAAACGCGGGTGAGCATTTCGTTGTTGGCAAGCCTGATCCGCGAGTCGCCTTCGCCGGTGTAGAACTCGCGAAGCGGTTGACGGCGAAATCCCTGCGGTCCGGCAATCTCGATCTCGGCATTCAGGCAAAGCAGAGCCGGCGCTGTGTCACCGGAGAAAGCTGCCCAGCATTTCTTTCCACCCGGAGCGACATGGCAGAGATCCCCATCTTTCTTGATGCAAAACCCGCACGACCTGCGCCAGGTGAGCGACTGGTTGTACCAGACACAGCGTGTATCCAGGCAGATGTTGCCGCCGATCGTCCCCATGTTGCGGAGAATTGGAGATGCGACTGTCTTCACTGCTTCATGTAATACCGGGTAATCGCGCGCTATCGTGCCGGAGTCTTCAATCGTGCTCAGAGTCGTGAGGGCGCCAATCTCAACCCCTGTGCCGGCGACCGCCCGGATGCGCGCCAGCTCGTCGATTCCCCGAACGTCCAGCAAGTACTGCGGCGCGAACAGGCGCTGCTTCATGGAGGGCAGCAGATCGGTCCCGCCAGCAAGTATCTGGATGTTGCCGGCGTAGTGGGAAAGATGGCCCATCGCCTCCTGAATAGCGTGCGGACGTAGCAGCCTGAACGCGGGCAGACTCATTTCACGCTCGTTCTCGATGGGTCGAGTTCATGTCTGGCCGGACCACGCCCTTTGTGCCATAGAGAGCCGCCGTGCTCGCGGAAGCGCGCTGGCGCAGTGGGATTAACGTGCTCGGTCATATCAACTCGTCTGCTGGTCAAATTTTGCGCGCGCAAGGCTGCCAGCACGCGCTCAGGGGTAAATGGCGCTTCGTGCATGCGGACCCCGACCGCGTCGTAAATCGCATTGGCGATGGCAGGTATCGTCGCAGCCAGCGAGCCCTCGCTGGCTTCCTTCGCCCCGAAGGGGCCTTCGGGGTCTATGCTCTCGACGATGATGCTCTCGACCTCCGGCGACTCCACGGCGGAAGGTGAGCGGTACTCAAGCAGACCCGGATTGATGAGCAACCCGTCTTTCCAGACCATCTCCTCCTGCAGCGCCTGCCCCAACCCCATCCAGACAGAGCCGATCACCTGGCCCTCGACCGAAACCGGATTCAGCGCGCGCCCGCAGTCATGTGCTGCCCAAACCTTATGGACCGTCACCTGGCCGGTTTCTTCATCCACGCTTACCTCGGCCACCTGCGCCGCATAAGAATATGCCGGCGATGGTCCAACGCCTGCGCCTTTGTGCTTGCCTCCGCGAGCCTCAGGTGGCGGAGCATAAGAGCCCGATCCGCTCAATGCACCGTGGAAATCGATTGCGGCGACCACCGCCTCTTCAAAACTCAGCCAATCTCTAGGGCCCTCTTCTTTGCGCTTCTGCTGCACAGAACCGCGGAGGATCTGCCCTTCAACGCGTCCGGCAACCGTAGTCTCGCTCTTGGGAACTAATGCTGCCGCAATCGCCTCGGGCTGAGGTCCGCCGCGCCTGGTCACCACATCAGCGCGCATCACCACATCTTCTGGCGCGCAACCCATTTTCTTTGCCGCGGCAAAGACGATCTGGCGCTTCACTTCCTCTGCCGCGCGCAGGGCGGCGTTGCCATTCATGAAGGTGACCCGGCTCGAGTAGGAGCCGATGTCTATTGGCGTCAAGTCTGTATCGGCAGCAACCACTTTCACCCGGCCAAGCTTGCAACCCAGGCCCTCGGCCACAATCTGCGCCACCATGGTGTCTGAACCCTGCCCGATCTCGCTGGCTCCTGTGTACACCACCACGCCGCCATCGCGATCTATCTTGATGTTCACAGTGGAGTGGGGCATGTCTGACCGGATGATCGAATTGGCAGCGCCGGAAACATAGTGGCTGCAACCTAATCCCAGCCCGCGTCCGCGGCCAAGTTTGCCTCGGCGCTTCTCCCAGCCTGAGCGCCGCACGACCTGCTCGATGCACTCCGGCAGACCGTAGCTCTGCACGCGCAGCCCATTGACGGTGATGCAAGGAGGCTTGAGCAGATTGCGGCGGCGAATCTCTGCCGGATCCATGCCAATCTTCAGCGCCAGCTCATCTAGTTGCGACTCAAATGCAAAGCGGACATTTACGGTGCCGTGCCCGCGCATGGCGCCGCAGGCAGGCTTGTTGGTCAGGACACGAAATCCGTCATAGCGGATGTTGGGAATATCGTAGAGAGCACCGAGCAGCGCGCCGGAATAGAGTATGGTCACGACACCGTAGGAGCAATATGCGCCGCCATCCTGAATCACTTTGCCGCCGACAGCGGTGATGCGTCCATCGTTCTTGATGCCGGTCTTCAGGTCGATGATGGTCCGGGGGCGTCCGCGGTGCGCCCAGAACACTTCTTCGCGTGTATAGGTTATTTTTACCGGAGCCACCGCCTTGCGCGCCGCCACTGCGGCGATGATCTCGAGAGGGATCACCTCACTCTTGCCGCCGAATCCCCCTCCCACCAGGGGCTTGATGACGCGAATCTGCGACATCGGCATCTCCAGCACAATAGAGAGCTTGTGCTGCAGATAATAAGGGACCTGGGTGGATGACCAGACCGTAAGCCGGTTGTTAACACCGGTCTGCGGGTCGGGCTGAAAAACCGCCAGCGTGGAGTGCGGCTCCATGGCGGCATGAGTCACTTCGTTGGCGATGAAGCGAGCCTCGGCGACGTGATCGGCCTCGGCAAATCCCCTGTCTGGATCGCCAAAAACGTGGTGATACTCCTTTTCGATGTTATGAGACTTGTGCTCGTGAATCAGATGGCTGTCAGCCGCCATGCTCACTTCCGGGTCGAAGTATGCAGGCAGCGGCTCGTACTCGACCTCGATAAGCTCTAACGCCTGTTCCGCCACGCTCTCAGATACGGCGCAAACGCAGGCAATGTTATCGCCCACATAGCGGACCTTATCTACCGCCAGCGCTGTTTCGTCGTGGCCCACCGGAAGAATCCCGTATTTGTTGGGCGCGTCTTCACCGATCACTACGCAGACCACCCCTTCAACAGCAAGCGCCCTGGAGCTATCGATTCTCTTGATACGTGCGTGCGGAAGTGGCGAGTGCAGGATCTTGCCGATGAGCATGCCCGGCAGCGACAAATCGTCAGCGTACTTACCGGAGCCGGTAGTTTTTTCGGCAGAGTCAATCAGAGCAACGGGTTTGCCGATCACGGAGAACTGGCTCATCTGCCTGCCGCCAATCCCTTCTGCTCCGCTTCAACTGCCGCTTTGACCGCCTGAAACATCTGCGTATAGCCAGTACACCTGCACAGGTTCCCGCTCAGTGCGTGGCGGATGTCTTCATCCGTGGGCTCGGGATTGTGCGCCAGCAGCGCCTTCACCGTCATTATGAATCCCGGCGTGCAATAGCCGCACTGCGCGCCGCCCCATTCCCCGTAGGCCTTCTGGATAGCATTCAATGCGCCATGTTCGGCGACGCCTTCAATCGTGGTGATCTCGTGGTCTTCACTCTGGCAGCTGCCTGCCAGCATGGTGCAGGCCAGCATGGGAACACCATTCACCAGGACCGTGCAGGCCCCACAGGAAGAGTCGTCGCAGCCGCGCTTGCTGCCGGTGAGCTGCAGCTCGCGGCGCAGAACATCGAGCAATAACTCGCTCGGCTCGACGGCCAGTTCGTGGGCGCGTCCATTCACGCGCAGCTCGATGAGTTCTTTTTTCATGAATGCTTCAGTACAAGGGGACTTTGGCGTCGACCCTGCGCGACCAGGCATCAATCCCGCCACGCATAGACTGCGCGCGCTCGAATCCCTGCTGCCGCAACCAGTGCGTCACCTTCAAGGAGCGCACTCCGTGATGGCAAACCACCACGATGTGCTGCTCGGGGTCGAGCTCCTGGTGCGCTCGCGACGGCATTTCTCCCATCGGGATGTGCTTGCTGCCCGCGATGCAGGCCGTCTGGAGCTCCCAGGGCTCGCGAACATCGAGAAGCGCAAGGTTCTGGCCGGCATCTTTCATCACCTTTACATCTTCAGCGCTGATCTCGAATTCGCTCATCATCTTGTCACTAATAGCCGTAATCAGCAGGCGCGGCATATGCGTGCTGCTTCACCGCAAGCTCTTGCGCTCGCTCTCCGAGCTTTTTCACGTACTCTGCGCGGTCCCGAACCCCATAGACCCAGCGGCTGGTCCACTGCTCAAACTTTGCCGCAGTCCTGCTCTCTTCATGATATTGCTGAAACGCCGCATCGTCACGCTTGTAGTATCCCTGCACCGGAGAGGGGTGTCCTCCCAGAGGGCATTCGACCACCGCGTTCACCAGAAAACCGGGGACCACGGTGCGATTGGGATCGCTGGCAATGACCTCCGGGGCGACGATCTCCTCGCAGGTCACGATCACTCTTTTCGCAGCGCGGACGCCCTCGATCATGACGCCAAAATTGCTCCAGCAGTGCGCGTTACCCTCAGCGTCGGCCCGTTGCACGTGGACGATAGCAACATCTGGCTGCAGCGCACGGACCGCAAGCAGTGTCTCCTTAGGTTCGAATGGCGAAATGATCTGATAAAAAAAGTGATTGTTCTTGACGACATCGCTGCCCATTGCGGTGCGCGTCGGCAGATACGGGACTCCCATCGCTCCCGCCTGCAGTGCCAGCGCCAGCGTAAAGTTGGTCATGTTGAAGACCTTGAGGCGGGCTGCATCACCTTTCGCGTCGCTCCCAGCGCCGGGGTTGTGCTGCTCGACCGCACGCCGGAAGTTGTAAGCTGAGCCCATCATCACATTGCCTACCCATGCGGCAACCACGTCCTGCACGCAACCTGCGCCAATGAGCTGGTCGAAAAGAATATCGGAGATGGAGCCGATGAGCCGCAGATCGCGTTTCTTTTGCCGCATGATCTCGTGGCCGGCGGCAAACGGAATCATCTGCTCCATCTGCAGGCCGAGCGCGACCGAGCAGCCGTCGGAAATGTGAGTGGATATTGCCTCGCGGAGGGAGGTTTGTTTGCTCATCTCAGCTTCACTTCCCTGTCCATCTCGGCTCCCGCTTTTCTATCCATGCCCGGATGCCCTCTTGCGCGTCTTCGGTCTTCATCAATTCATCCAGATAGATCTGCTCGGCGCGATCCAGCCCCTTGTCTGTATGCGCCGCATTCCACGTGTAGAGCGCCTTTTTGGTGGTCGCCAGCGACGCAGGAGAGAGGCGCGCCAGGCTTCTCAGGCAATCCTGCACTTTGGCAGTAACCTCCTCCTCCGAACCGCTGGCATTCGCCAGCCCAATCTCGGCGGCTCTGTGGCCGCTAATGGTCGCACCGCTGAGGATGAGTTCTGCCGCATTCTTCTGCCCAACACAAGCGGCGAGGGCCGCACATGCCACGGGAGGAAAACAGCCTAGCGTGATCTCCGGGAATCCCCACCTGGCGTCAATAGTCGTGAACACCATGTCGCAGACCATGGCCAGTTCTGCTCCGCCGCCGAGGCAATTGCCCCGCACCTCCGCAACCGTGACTTTTTTGGAGCCGAGCGCCGCGAGGATGACAGCGTGATACTTCATCAGCATCTCGCGCAACGTTTCCGCTGTGTGCGCGGCAACATCCACGCCCGCGGAGAAAGACTTGCCCTGCCCAGAGATGAGCATTGCCGAGATCTCTTTCCGGCCTTCAATCTCGGCAAAAGCGGAAGCCAACTCATCCATCATCGCGATGGTGATGACATTTTGCGGCGGGTTGGCGAACGCGAGGCGCGCAACCGGCCCATCGAATTGCAGCGAAATGGTCTTGAAATGCATTTCTTGCTCGGAAAACCAGGTGATTATTTTGTCCAGAACCCTTCTGTATCGTACTCCCGTATCGTCTTCAACTCCGCCGCTGTCGGTTCAGGCGTGAGCGGTGTGCTTTTCCTTATACGCAGGTTCCACCCGGTATTTTCCATAACGTCCTCGACGCTGATGCCGGGATGCACTGAGGCCAGGTATGCCTCACCGGTTTCAGGGTCAAAGCGCAGCACGGCTTTGGTGGTTATGGCTGCTGCCGGCCCACCTCGTGGCAAGCCAACCCGTTTGCGCCACCCGGGGCCATCACCATTGCCCGGGCTAGTAATATAGCCGACGCGCTCGGGCAGCCGGCGCCTGGAATGTTCCAAAAGAACGACAAAGCGCTTTGCCAGCGACGCGATGTCGCAGGCTCCGCCAGAACCCGGCAGACGCGTCAGGCCGTTCTCACCGCGCACCTCAGTCGAGTTCAGATTGCCGAAGCGGTCAACCTCTGCCGCACCCAGAAACCCCATATCCACGCGGCCGGATTGCAGCAGGCTCATCACGCCCAGCATATCGAGACATTGCGTTGCGCCCAAAATATTCGGCGGATCGGCCATGGTATAGATGAGCTCCGGAGCCGGCGTAGTGCGGACGATGCCGTTCTCGAAGAGGCCTACTGCATTAGGCGCATGCGTCCGCTTGGCGACAACAAAAGCGATCAGCGGCAGGCGCATGCCGACAAAGACCACTTCGCCATCCTTGACCTCGCGAGCAGCGGTACAAACCATCAACTCGCCCATAGAATAGGCACGGGCCGATGCTTGAATCGCAGGGGCTGATTTGGACATGGAGTTGATTATTTGATCCCGCCATTTCGGTTGAGGCAGAGAGACAGCGCTAGTTCAACACTGGCTTGGTCATGGCCATCTTGCGAGGCTCGCCGATCGTTTCAAGCGGATCTCGGGCGCCTGTGCGCGGCGTGATCCAGTTCTTCTCGGTGTTCAGAATATCCAGCAGCAGTTTGCGGTCTTCCGCAGTAGGCAGGTAGTCCTTCACATGCTGCTCATATTCTTTGTCGCTCAGCTCGGAGCCCGTCTGCGCATGGAACTTCTGCCCCGCCCATCTCCCGATGTTGCGGTTGAACTTGATGTGGGGCGCATAAAGCTCGGGATTGCCGGGCTTCTGTCCTGCGCTGATACGCTTGACCAGCCCAACCACCTCTTCGCGATAGAGGTTGCGGTTGTAGTCGTTCAGGTCGTCCAGCTCGGCGAGCGTCTGGTTTTGCGGCTCGTCATAGCGCCCCTTGATGCCCCAAACATAGGCCCAATGAGCGGACGAGGAATGATCGGTGCCAAACAGATCGTAGGCGCTCGAAATCCACTTGTTCAGATATTTCTGCAGCAGCCAGCCCGGAACCACGCCCGCCTCGGCGATGCGCTGCAGACCGGTGTTGCCAGTGCCCATGTGGAATGCCTCTTCCCGCAGCATGTAGCTCATGGAGCGTCCGAGCGGGGCAAAGGCCGAGTACTTGAGCATCTGCAGCTGGAACTTACCGTCGCGATCGATGAAATCCGTATAAGCAAAAAAATCGAGCCAGTTATCTACCGGCTCATTGAATGACCCGAGCAGCCTCTTGCTCTCGAAGGCCCGGCGCTCGAGCATCTTCTGGGCCTCGACCTTGCCGGACGCTCCGAAGTGCTCGATGAGCAAGGCGCACATCTGCCAGCCGTGACGCATCTCCTCAATCATCACCCGGGTAAGTGCGCGGCGGTCGTAATCGGTCGGGGCGGACTCAAACAGGAAGCGCTGCTGCTCACAGCTGGCAAACTCGGTGTCGCCCTGATAGACGATCAGGTTAAGCAAGGCGTCGCGCATGTTTTGCGTGGGGATGCGGCGCAGGTTCTCCCACTTGCGCTGGCCCTTGTAGTGGCCGAACTGGATCTCTTCTGTCTCGATCGCGCCGTAGAGCGTCTCGAACTTAAAGGCGGCGATGTCGGTGTGGTTGACGCCGATCTCCTTGCGCCATTCTTCAAAGAGCCCGACCCAGTCGCCAAAATTGCCGATCTTTATTGGGGAAGCCATTCGCCTGCCTCTGCTCTGATTATAAATTCATCCAGACACTCTTCAACTCGGTATAGTGCTCGATCGCATGCATCCCTAACTCGCGCCCGAAACCGGACTGTTTGTACCCGCCAAAGGGCACTGCCGCATCCATCATGCCGTAGGTGTTCACCCAGACGATGCCGGCCTTCAGCCTGCGCGTGAGCGTGTGGGCCTTCTTCAGGTCGCTGGTCCAGATGGCCGCCGCCAGCCCGTAGGGATTCGCATTGGCCAGCTCGGCAACCTGCTCGACGTCGTCAAACGAGATAGTCGCCAGCACAGGCCCGAAGATCTCTTCCTGAGCGATCTTCATCTCGTTCTTGACGCCGTCGAACACCGTCGGCTCGACAAAGTATCCCTTGCTGCCATCCACTGATGCCCGCACGCCGCCGGCGACCAGCTTCGCGCCCTCGCTCTTGCCCGTCTCGATGTAGCCGAGTATCTGGTTCATCTGCTGCTCGCTGACAACCGCGCCCAGTCTTGCCTTGGGATCAAGAGGATCTCCTGGCTTCAGCTTTTTCGCCCGCTCGATGAGCTTTTCCATGAACTGGTCGTGGACCTTGGATTCCACAAAAAGGCGCGAGCCCGCATTGCAGCACTCGCCCTTGCCGTAGAAGATCCCATTGAGAGCGCCCTTTATGGCCGAGTCCAGGTCGGCATCGGCAAAGACGATGTTGGGGGACTTGCCGCCGAGCTCCAGCGTCACCCGCTTAAGGTCGCTGGCGGCGCTGCGCATCACCTCTTTGCCCACACTGGTCGAGCCGGTGAACGCAATCTTATCCACGCCCGGATGTCTCACCAGCGCCTGCCCGGCTTCCGGCCCACCGGTGACGATGTTGAGCACGCCGGCAGGCAAACCAGCCTCCATCGCCAGCTCACCAAAACGCAGCGCACTCAACGGAGTCTGCTCAGCCGGCTTCAGCACTACGGTGCATCCACATGCCAGGGCGGGCCCCAGCTTCCAGGTAGCGAGCAGCAGGGGGAAATTCCAGGGCACAATCGCGCCCACCACGCCAACCGGCTCGCGCAGAGTAAATGTGAAGGCGTTCTCGAAGGTGGTCACTGTCTCGCCGTGTAGCTTGGTGGCCCATCCGCCATAGTAGCGGAGCACATCCGCCGACATCGGCATGTCCACGTATCTTGATTCGGTGATGATCTTGCCGTTGTCCAGTGTTTCCAGCTCGGCCAGTTCTTCCAGGTTCTTCTCGATCAGCTCGGCGATCTTCCACAAGATACGCCCGCGTTCGCTGGCGCTCATCTTGCGCCATTTGCTGCTGGGATCGTCGAATGCCGCGCGCGCCGCTTTCACAGCGGCGTCAACGTCCGCAGGACCGCCGTCGGCGACTCGCGCAATCTCCTCCGCTGTCGCCGGATTGATGGTGGCAAAGGTCTTGCCGCTTACCGAGTCCCGCCATTCGCCGCCGATGAGCAGCTTTCCCGGTTTGATCTGTGCTTTGGTTGCGGTCAGCATCTTCAATAAAAAGGCACGAAGCTGTGAACCACCTCGTGCCTATGCTCTCAAATTGATTTCCTCTACTTTGCGGTAAAGGTCGCCGGACGCTTCTCCACGTACGCGTTCAAGCCCTCTTTCGCATCGTCGCTCTGGAAGAGCAACTGCTGGTTTTCGCGCTCGACTGCCAGCGCGGACTCCAGCGGAATCTCCCAACCGGTCTGGACCGCACGTTTGATCCGGCCCACAGCCTTCGCCGCCTTGTTCGGGGGGCAGAACTGGCGCGCATAGTCGTAGATGTTCTCCATGAAGTTCTCGCGCTCGAAGATGTCATTGATAATGCCCATTTCCTTCGCCTCTTCAAACGAAAAGGTATTGCCCGTCACCATCAGCTCAATGGCCTTCGATTTGCCCACCAGCCGCGAGAGCCTTTGTGTTCCGCCAGTCCCCGGCAAGACTCCCAGATTGACCTCCGGCAGACCGATCTTGCCAGCGTCCTTGCGGGCGATGCGGAGATCGGCCGCCATTGCTATCTCAAGTCCGCCGCCGACACAGTGACCATTGATCGCGGCGATCACCAGTTTGGGCGTGTGCTCCAGCCGCAGCAGCATCTCGTTGGCATGCAGGCAGAAGAAGTACTTGAATGTTGGATCGACACTGGAAAGCATCTTGATGTTCGCCCCGGCAGAGAAGAACTTGTCGCCCGCGCCCGTCATCACGATGACGTATACGCTGTTGTCCATCCGCGCCTTCAGAATGGCTTCATCCAGCTGCCGGTTCATCTCGTAGGTGTAGGTGTTGGCCGGCGGATCGTTCATCTCGATGATCGCCAATCCGGCGTCCACACGATAATTCACCAGCGGCTTCACTTCAGTGGCGGTTGCAGTTGCCATGGAACTCTCTCCTCCAGCACTTAAGGATGCGATGCAGCAAACACTTATTATCGCAGTTCTGCGCGAAAACTGTCATTTCGTTGCGGAAACACGCTCCGGCAGCGCTTCCTTCATGGTCTCAGCATAAAGCCGGTGGAAATGATGCACGCACTGCTCCTGCTTCACGCTGTAGCGCCCGCGCGAGTAGCTGCGTGAACGCAGATTGCGCTGGACCACCTCGCAGATATGGCCATCTTCGATCTGGATCTGGTCGCTGAAGGCCACAGCTTCCTTCGCATCAGCTGACTGCAGCCGTTCCTCGGTGCAATACCACTCAAAGGTGACCTGCGTCCTTTCGGTCTCCAGCGGCAGCACCAGGTTCAGAGAAACGTTATCCGGATAGCAGTTCAGCATCCAGTTGGGAAATACCCAGAAATACTCGGCCATCAACTCTCCGTCCGCGGCTTTATAACGGCGCGGCGCATCACCTTCATTCTCTGGCCCGCGAATCGGACTGTACTGCACCGAGTGACGGCTGAACTGCTTCGTCTTGTAGCTTCCGTAATCCAATTCACGATTCAGCCCCGGATGCACGCTGGGCAGGTGATATCCCTCCAGGTAGTTGTCGACATAGGCTTTCCAGTTGCATTGCACCATGTAGTCGCGCCGCTCATAGAAGCGCATCTTCTCCATACCGAATCTCTTCGTCTGCCCAGGTAATTCGCGTATAGATTCCAGCAGAGGCGCTGCCTTTGCATCGAGATTGATGAAGACCCAGCTTTCCCACTCCTCGACTTGAATCGGCCTCAGGCCAAACTCCTGAAAGCTGAAATCCCGCACGCCCTCGAACTCAGGAGCATTGAGCAGCTTTCCATCCAGTCCGTAAGTCCATCCGTGGTAGGCACAGCGGAAGACCTTGCGCGAGCCGCAGCCCTCGGCGGCAGGGCCGGCCCGATGCCGGCACACGTTGTAAAAGGCGCGAAGCTTGCTGTCCGTTCCTCGCGCGATCAGCAGTGGTTCGCCGGCAATCTCCGTCGTGATGTAGTCGCCAGGCTTCGCTACCTGCTCGCCTCTGCCCACGATCTGCCATGTACGCGCGAAGATGCGTTCGTTCTCTTCCTGCAAGATCTCTGCATCGGTATAGAGCGACGACGGTAACGACCAGGCGCGACTGATATCCGCGTCGATGGCCAAGTTAGAGCACGAGAATGGCATCGATGAAAATATACACGTGCCCGGCTGCGATAGGGACCGTTAAGGTATCAGGGCCGGAAGCCCCGGGCGCGCCAATGGTCGCGGGCGCACCTGTACGGTCTC
>Ga0187779_10000477_pt1 | contig 26821 bp, 27 predicted proteins | sample 1015_Q2_SP10_10__FD_132435 | JGI IMG/M metagenome (GOLD analysis project Ga0187779, IMG submission 132435) | Tropical peat soil microbial communities from peatlands in Department of Meta, Colombia - 1015_Q2_SP10_10_MG | ecosystem: Environmental > Terrestrial > Soil > Wetlands > Peat | place... | reverse complement strand
GCGAGCGCCGCCGCCGAGGCCGGCAGGTCGACGATCATGTCGACGCCATCGGTATCGAACCAGCGCCGGGCGATGCCGGCGCCGACATCGGGTTTGTTCTGGTGGTCGCCCGAGAGCACCTCGACCTTGCGCTTCGACTGCTTGGCGTAGTCCTCGGCCGCCATCTGCGCAGCGAGCACCGAGCCGGGCCCCTGGAAGTCGGAATAGACGCTCGACATGTCGTTGAGGACGCCGATCCGCAGCACGCCATTGATCTCGGCGAGTGCCGGCGTTGCAAACAGGGCGAAAAGAATCGCAGCGAGTCCCTTGAACTGCGGCATGGTAGCCTCCCTGGAATTCGCGTTTGTTATGTTTTGCCGGAATTGCGATAATGTTGTCATTGACAACAATTAGCGTCAAGCTTCGTCCGGGCCATCCGCGATGACCAGCCGATCAATTCGCGGCGCAGCAAAACCAAGAACCCAGCGCGGGACCAAGCCGCGCGGCAACGGGCTCGCGCTCGGTCAACTGGACCGGCACCTCGGTTATTTCCTGCGGCGGCTGCAGCTCTGGGTATTTCAGGACTTCATCGAGACGCTGAAGCCGATGAAGGTTCGTCCGGCGCAGTATTCCGTGCTGCTCGTTGTCGAGGCCAATCCGGGACGCTCCCAACAGGCGGTCGGCGACATGCTTGGCATCGAACGCGCCAGGCTGGCGCGCATGCTGCACGAGCTCGAACGCCGAAAGTGGATCGGACGTCACGCCAATGGTCATGACGCGCGCTCGCATTCGCTTCGTCTGACCGCAGAAGGCGATCGCGCCCTGAGCAAGATCAAGCGTCTCGCCGGTCGGCACGAAGTGAAGCTGCGCAAGCATCTTGGCGCGGGGCGCCACAAGCAGTTGCTTGACTGGCTGCGCGGCCCGCCCTGAACCCGCTTAAGGCACTTCGTAGACCTGCAATCGCACCGCTCGCGCCAGCCGTTCGCCTTTGGCGATCGCCAGGACCCGATTGAGCCAGTCGAGCGCAGGCTCCGCTGTCTCAAACCGCATCGCCGTGCGAAAATAATAAAGCGCCGGATCGACCGCCTTGCCGCGCGCGAGTTTCTCCAGCACCTCCGGCGGTCCGTGGCGCAAGCCTTTGCTCTCGACCACGATGCGCCCGCCGTTATCCGCTTCGACGATGTAGCGGGCCTGGATGTCGGCCGCGCCATCCGTGCGGATGATTTGCCAGTCCGCGCCGCCGGGCAGAATGCGGCCGCTGAGCTTGGGACCCTTCACCGTCCCGCCGGTGATGGCGACAAACCGGCGCTCGCCATAAGGCGTGCGGCCCATCGTGACGATGGCCTCGAGCTCCGCTTCGATGGTGAAGATCGGCTGTTGTGCCAGCAGTGGTGCCATGGTTGGAGGCCCAACTTGTCGCTATATCGCCATTTGACCCTGCCTGTAGGCAGCCGTAAATACGGGGCGAAAACCGGGAAAACGTCCGTATGGCGCATATTTCGTCTCTTGCCGAGGCCGTCGAAGCAACCGTGCGCGATGGCGACACGCTGGCCGTCGAAGGGTTCACTCATCTTATTCCTCATGCCGCTGGCCATGAGATCATCCGCCAGCGCCGCAGGAACCTGACGCTGATCCGCATGACGCCGGACCTGATCTACGATCAGTTGATCGGCATGGGCTGCGTGTCGAAGTTGGTCTTCTCCTGGGGCGGCAATCCGGGCGTCGGCTCGCTGCACCGCTTCCGCGACGCGGTCGAAAACGGCTGGCCGCAGAAGCTCGAGATCGAGGAACATTCGCACGCCGCCATGGCCAACGCTTACGAGGCAGGTGCGGCTGGCCTGCCGCTTGCCGTGTTCCGCGGCTATATCGGCACCGACCTGCCCAAGGTGAATCCCAAGATCAAATCGATCACCTGCCCTTTCACCGGTGAGAAGCTCGCCGCCATCCCCGCGCACCGTCCGGATGTTGCTGTCATCCACGCCCAGCGGGCCGACAAGGCCGGCAACGTGATGATCGAGGGTGTGCTCGGCGTGCAGAAGGAAGCCGTGTTGGCGTCGAAGCGCTCGGTGGTCACGGTGGAAGAGATCGTGGACGAGCTGCCGGCCGACCGCAGCCTCAACGCCGTGATCCTGCCGCATTGGACCGTCGGCCACGTCGTCGAAGTGCCGGGTGGCGCCTTCCCGTCCTATGCGCAGGGCTACTATCCGCGCAACAACAGCTACTACAAGAAATGGGACGATATCGCGCGCGAACGGGACACGTTCCTCGCCTGGATGAAACAAAACGTCATCGAAAAGGGCCCCGACGTATTTGCCGAGCACGTGCGCAAGTTCTGCACGGCGGCGGAGTGACGAACATGGTCAATTACAAGCCCGATGAGATGATGACGATCGCGGCCGCTCGCGCGCTCAAGAACGACGACGTATGCTTTGTGGGAATTGGGCAACCTTCGGCGGCCTGCAATCTTGCGCGACTGACGCATGCGCCCGGCATCACGCTCATCTACGAGTCCGGCACGCTCGCGACCAAGCCGAACATCCTGCCGCTATCGATCGGCGACGGCGAATTGTGCGAAACCGCGACGACCACGGTGTCGGTGCCGGAGATGTTCCGCTACTGGCTGCAAGGCGGCCGCATCAAAATCGGCTTCCTTGGCGGCGCGCAGATCGACAAGTACGCAAATCTCAACACGACCGTGGTCGGCCCTTACGACAAGCCGAAGGTACGGCTGCCGGGCGGCGGCGGCGCGCCGGAGATTGCGACGTCCTGCGGCGAGATCTTCATCATCATGGCGCAAGGCAAGCGCGGCTTCGTCGAGAAGCTCGATTTCGTCACCTCTATCGGTCACGTCTCTGGCGGAGACTCGCGTGCCAAGCTCGGTGTGAAGACCAAAGGCCCGACCAAGCTCATCACCGACCTCTGCCTTTTCGAGCCCGATCCCGAGACCAAAGAGATGACGGTCACGTCGATCCATCCCGGCGTCACGCGTGAGCAAATCCAGGAGAACACCGGCTGGAAGGTGAAGTTCGCGGCTAAGGTCGCCGAGACGCAAGCGCCGGCGGCGAAAGAGCTTGAAGTGCTGCGCGAATTGTATGCGCGGACCAACCGCGCCCACGTGGAGGCGGCGTGATGGCGGGTCGCGAAGTCTTCATCTGCGACGCCGCGCGCACGCCGATCGGCCGCTATGGCGGCTCGCTCGCCAAGGTACGCACCGACGATCTCGCCGCCGTGCCGATCAAGGCGCTGATGAAGCGCAATACCCACGTCGACTGGGAAAAGCTCGACGATGTGTTCTACGGCTGCGCCAATCAGGCCGGCGAGGATAACCGCAACGTCGCGCGTATGGCGGCGCTGCTTGCCGGTCTGCCGATCAGTGTTCCGGGCGTGACGCTCAACCGGCTCTGTGCATCGGGCATGGAGGCGGTCGGCACCGCCGCGCGTGCGATCCGCGCCGGCGAAATGGACTTTGCCTTCGCCGGCGGCGTCGAATCGATGACGCGTGCGCCTTTTGTGCAGGGCAAGGCCGACGAAGCCTTTTCACGCAAGGCCGAGATCTATGACACCACGATCGGCTGGCGCTTCATCAATCCGCTGATGAAGGCGCAATACGGTGTCGACTCGATGCCCGAGACCGGCGAAAACGTCGCCGAGGAATTCCAGGTCAGCCGTGCCGATCAGGATCAGTTCGCGCTGCGCTCGCAGCAGCGGGCCGGCGCTGCCGAAGGCCGCGGCTATTTCGCGACGGAAATCGTCGCCGTCGAGGTGCCCGGCGGCAAAGCCGGCCCGGTGTTGGTCGACCGCGACGAACATCCTCGCCCCGATACGTCGATCGAGCAGCTGGCCAAGCTCAAGACGCCGTTCCGCAAGGACGGCACGGTGACCGCCGGCAACGCTTCGGGAGTGAACGATGGCGCGGCCGCGATCATCCTCGCGTCTGAAGCCGCGGTCAAAGAGCACAAGCTGACGCCGCGTGCGCGCGTGCTTGGCATGGCTTCGGCTGCGGTGCCACCGCGCATCATGGGTATCGGACCGGTACCGTCGACGCGCAAGCTGATGACGCGCCTTGGGCACAAAATCGGCGACTATGATTTGATCGAGATCAACGAAGCCTTCGCCTCGCAATCGCTAGCATGCCTGCGGCAGCTCGGCCTTGCGGACGATGCCGAGCACGTCAATCCACATGGTGGGGCGATCGCGCTTGGTCATCCGCTCGGCATGTCGGGGGCACGGTTGGTGCTTACGGCCGCCCACGGATTGCACGAGCGCGACGGCAAGCTCGCGCTTGCCACCATGTGCGTCGGTGTCGGCCAGGGCGTTTCCCTCGCGATCGAGAAGGTCGCATAAAGGACAAGAAGAATGTCGCTGATCTACCCCAAGGACAGCCTCAGCGTTTATCCCAAGCACCTTTCGCCCGAATATCGCTCGACGGTGAAACGATCACCCTCGCAGCCGCTGATCGTGGTGCCGCACACTTTGTCGGAACTGACCGGTCCCGTTTACGGCCATAACGCGATCCAGGAACACGATAACGATCTCACCAAGCAGCATAAGGGCGAGCCGCTTGGTGAGCGCATCATTGTGCACGGCCATGTCCTCGACGAGGACAAGCGTCCCGTGCCGGACACGCTGGTCGAGATCTGGCAGGCGAACGCCTGTGGTCGCTATGTGCACATCGTGGATCAGCACCCGGCGCCGCTCGATCCGAACTTCACCGGCGCGGGCCGCACCGTCACCGACAAGAAGGGCTATTACAAATTCATCACCGTGAAGCCCGGCGCCTATCCGTGGGGCAACCACCACAATGCCTGGCGGCCGAACCACATCCACTTCTCGGTGTTCGGTCATTCCTTCCTGTCGCGGCTCGTGACGCAGATGTATTTTCCGGGCGACTACCTATTTCCGTTCGATCCGATCTTCAATTCGGTCACCGACGAAAAGGCGCGCCACCGCATGGTGTCCAGTTTCGACCTCGAGAACACGATTCCGGACTGGGCGCTGTGCTTCCGCTTCGACATCGTCCTGCGCGGGCGGGAGGCAACGCCGCTCGACGAGGAGAAGCATTGATGTCGGAGATCATCACGCCGTCGCAGACCGTCGGCCCATTCTTCGCCTACGGCCTCGCGCCCAGGGGCCGCGCGCATTGGGATCCAAACGGCACCTACAGCTGGAAGGAAACGATCGGTGACAATCTCGTCACGCCCGATGCCAGCGGCGATAAGATCCAGATCGAGGGCCGCATCACCGACGGCGACGGCCAGCCGATCAATGACGCGATGATCGAGATTTGGCAGGCGGACGCGCAAGGCCGCTACGCCAATTCGCGCGATGACCGCGCGCTGCCGAATACCCAGTTCAAGGGCTTCGGCCGTTCGGCGACCGACAAGAACGGCATTTACGGCTTTCGCACCATCAAGCCGGGCGCGGTGCCGGGGCCAAACGGCAAGAGCCAGGCGCCGCACATTGTTGTCTGCATCTTCTCGCGTGGCATGCTGCGGCAGATCTACACGCGGCTCTATTTCTCCGACGAGAAGGCCAACGACTTAGACCCGATCTTGAACCTGGTGCCGGCGGCGCGCCGCGGCACCCTTATTGCCCACAGGGAGTTGCGAGGCGGATCGGCCGTCTACCGCTTCGACATCCGCGTGCAGGGCAAGGACGAGACGGTTTTCTTCGACATTTGAAGAGCTTGTGTCCGGCTCTAGTGCCCACACTTGCCCACATCCGTGCGGAACCTAGTGTGGGCAATGTCCTATCGCCGCCTGTCTACATAAACCCTCGGTTTTTGAAATTACTTAGTAATTTATAATTTGATCTGCCCACCCACTTTGCCCATCTTTCCCAAGCCTTGACGAGGCACGCCAGTCTTGTTTCGCTATCCGGTACATGGCCGCCAGAGCCATACGGGGAAGCGCCGATGAACGAACAAATCCTGCAAGAGATCAGCGAATTCTGCCGCGCGCGTGGCCTCGCCGAATCCACCTTCGGTCGCCGCGCCGTCAACGACGGCAAGCTCGCCAACCGGCTGCGCAACGGCGGCCGCATCACAACCGATACGCTGGAGCGCATCCGTGCCTTCATGGCTCGCAACGCCGATGGCGCGCCGCAGCGGCGGCGCATGTTGTTCGAGGCACCGGCCACAGGTCTTCCCGTGGTGACGCCGCCCGCCCCTCCGGTCGCCTCCGGCCAGTCGAGCGAGGACCCGCAGCGCAATTTCCGCTTCTTCGACAACCGGCAGAAATATCTGCTGTTCGTGAACACGTGCTCGGAAAAATGGGAGATCGCCAACCGCGTCGGTCTCGAGCTCACGAACCTTCATCCGCGTCCACCGGCCGTGCGCGTGTTCGATGCCGGCGTCGGCGACGGCACAGTGCTGTCGCGCGTCATGCGCAACATGCACGACCGCTTCCCCACCATGCCGTTCTATATCGTCGGCAAGGAAATCAGCCTGGAGGACATCCGCCTCACTCTGCAGAAGATGGCGGACCGCTTCATCGAGCATCCCTCGACCGTCGTCGTGCTCACCAATCTCGCATATGCCGAAGCGCCGTGGCTGACGGTGAAGTCGCTGAGCGCGGCTTCGAGCATGGTGTGGAAGGAGGTCCCGCTCGAAGGCGACACCGGCTACTCTTTTGAGCAGCAGATCACCGCGCTCGAGCCTTTCCTCGGCGAAAACTGGAAGGCGCGCGTCTCGCCGAAGAGCGGCAATCCGGTGTATGAGCGGCCGGTGGTGTTGGTGCTCTATCGCGCCGACCATAAATTCCTGCTTGACCAGGTCATCCCGAAGCCGGGCGGCACCATCGCCGACTACGATCTGGTCATCGCTTCGCAGCCCTATCGCGCGCGCGCCTCGCTCGACTTCAAGGCGAAGCGCGTGCTCGCGCCGCTTGCGCGCGCGCTCGGGCCGGGCGGGCGCATGATTGCGATCCACTCCTACGGCCACGATCCGGGCATGGAGATCATCCACAAGGTGTGGCCGAACGATAACCCGTTCGTGCACAGCCGCCACGATCTCTTGAAGGCGGTGAAGCACGATCTTGGTGCCAGCGGCCGCGACCTCAACTTCAACGCCTATTCCGATCAGCGCTCGCTGTTCCGCTACGACATGCACACGCTGCCGTCGGAGATTTCCTCCTCGATCGGCACCTCGACCCTGCTCGCCGCCTGGAACGCGGCGATCTACGTCGCGCAGATCGAAGACGACAGGCTGTCTGACGTCAACAGCGACCGCCGCTACATCGACGCAACGCGGGAGGTGCTGCAGAAAAACGGCGGCCTCTGGTTCTACGACGAAAGCTTCGTGATCTCACGCAGGCGCGAGTGAGTGCGGCTTCATGCCCGCATTCGCGAACCAATTCTCGATCGAGGCCACACGGCCGAACGCTGCCGAGATCGCGGCGCTCGCCGGGATTCTGCCGCCGGGCACCGCGGTCTATTTCTCCGCGGTGCCGACCATCGAACGGCACGAGATTGTCACGGCAGCGGCGGCTCTGCGCAAAGCCGGCCTCGAGCCGGTCATCCACATCGCCGCGCGCCGCACGCGTTCTGCGACCGACCTTCAGGACCTCCTGGCCGCCTTGCGCGGCGAGGCCGACGTCAAAAAACTCCTGGTGATCGGCGGCGACGTCGACACGCTTGGGCCTTTCTCGGATGCGCTGTCTGTGATCCAGAAGGGTCGCTTGCGCGAAGCCGGCATCGAAGAGGTCGGCATCGGCGCCTATCCGGAAGGCCATCCGCGCATCCCGGCCGCGCGCCTCGAGGCTGCGCTCGATGAAAAAATCGCCGCTGCTGCCGCCCAGAATCTTCGCGCTCATATCGTCAGCCAGTTCTCGTTCGCGCCGGAGCGCATCCTCGACTGGCTCAGGCAATTGCGTGCCTGCGGCATCACGCGTCCGGTGAAGGTCGGCATAGCCGGGCCGACCAGCGTGCCGGCGCTGTTTCGCTATGCGAAACGCTGCGGAGTTGCCGCCTCCTTGCGCGGACTTGTCTCCGGCGCTGCCACATCGCTCGTCGGCCATGTCAGCCCCGACCGCATCATCGAGACGCTCGGCGCCGCAGACGGTCTGGGCGACATCGCCGCGCACTATTTTTCATTCGGCGGGGCCGTCGAAACTGCACGCTACGCATGCGAAGCGGCACATGGAAAACACGGCGCCGGCCGTGCTATGGCTCATCCCAACTAATCCCGCGCCTTCGAGCGCCGGCAATAATTCGCGGAGGAAACGATGTCGCAACGGACCAAGCCGCCTTTTCGCGCCGACCATGTCGGCTCAATCCTGCGCACCGCGCCCGTCAAGGAAGCGCGCGCCAAGCGCGAGAAGCGCGAAATCAGCCAGGCCGAGCTGACCAAGGTCGAAGACGCTGAGATCATCAAGATCATCAAAAAGCAGGAAGATACCGGCCTGCACGTCGTCACCGACGGCGAGTTCCGCCGCTCGTGGTGGCATTTCGACTTCTACGGCATGCTCGACAACGTCGAGATCTACGAGCTCGACCACGGCATCCAGTTTCAAGGCGTGCAGACCAAGCCGCGGTCGATCCGCGTGACCGGCAAGATCGGCTTCTCCGATCACCCGATGATCGAGCACTTCAAGTTCCTGAAGGCGCACGCCAAGGTCACGCCGAAGATGTGCATTCCGGCGCCTTCGACCTTCCACTTCCGGCTCGAGCCCAACGCGGTGAGCAAGGCGGCTTACGCCAGCCGCGATGCAATCTTCGACGATCTCGCGGTCACTTATCAGGACGCCATCAAGGCCTTCTACAACGCCGGTTGCCGCTATCTGCAATTCGACGACACCGCCTGGGCCTATCTGTGCTCGCAGGAGGAGCTGAAGAAGGCGCGCGAGCGCGGCCTCGACGTCGATCACCTGCAGGACAGCTACACCAAGTGCATCAACAAGGCGCTGCAGGCAAAACCCGCCGACATGGTGATCACCACCCACGTCTGCCGCGGCAACTTCCGCTCGACCTTCATCTCGTCCGGCGGTTACGAGCCGGTCGCGGAGAGCCTGCTCGCCAAGTGCAACTACGACGGCTACTTCCTCGAATACGACACCGATCGTGCCGGCGGCTTCGAGCCGCTGCGCTTCCTGCCGAAGGGCAACAAGATCGTCGTGCTCGGCCTCATCACCTCGAAGTCGGGCCGGCTCGAGCCGCGCGACGACGTCAAGAAGCGCATCCGCGAGGCGGAGAAATTCGTCGCGCTCGATCAGCTGTGCCTGTCGCCGCAGTGCGGTTTCGCCTCGACGGAAGAAGGCAATGTGCTGGCCGAGGGCGAGCAGTGGGCAAAGCTGCGTATGGTCGTGGAGGTTGCGAATGAAGTGTGGGGCCGATGAGCCCCCGCACATCGCCGCCGTTCCGTGCCGATCACGTCGGCAGCCTGCTGCGCACCGCGCCGCTGAAGGACGCGCGGACCAAACGCGCCAAGGGCGAGATCGATGCGGCGGCGCTCGAGGCGGTTGAAGACCGCGAAATCGAGAAAATCGTCAGAAAGCAGGAGGAGGTCGGGCTCAAGCTCGCGACCGACGGCGAATTCCGCCGCTCGTGGTGGCACTTCGACTTCTTCTGGGGCCTGAAGGGCGTCGAGAAGATCAGCGCGCCGCCGATCAAGTTTCACGGCGTCGAGACCAAATCGGAAGCGCTCAAGATCACCGGCAAGATCAACTTCGCCGGCCACCCGCAGCTCGAGCACTTCAAGTTTCTCAAGAGCATCTGCAAGGTGACGCCGAAAATGACAATCCCCGCGCCGTCGACGTTCCACTTTCGGCAGGGCCGCGCCATGATCAGCAAGGATGTCTATCCCGGCTACGATGAATTCTTCGTCGACGTCGCTGCTGCCTACCGCAAGGCGATCCGCGCCTTCTATGACGCCGGCTGCCGTTATTTGCAGCTCGACGATACCGCGTGGGCGATGATCTGCGATCCGAAGGAGCGCGAGGGCTCGAAAGCCCGCGGTGACGATCCGGGCTCCCTGCCGGCGATCTACGCGCGCGTCACCAACGAGGCGCTCAAGGACAAGCCGGCCGACATGGCGATCACCATGCATTCGTGCCGCGGCAACTTCCGCTCGACTTTCATCGCCTCGGGCGGATACGACTTCGTCGCCGAGCAGCTGCTCGCGCACACCAATCTCGACGGCTATTTCCTCGAATACGACACCGACCGCGCTGGCGGTTTCGAGCCCTTGCGCTATTTCCCGAAGGGCAAGAAGCAGCTCGTGCTCGGCCTCGTGACGTCGAAGAGCGGACGACTCGAGAAGAAAGACGACATCAAGCGCCGCATCGACGAGGCGACGAAATATGTCGCGCTCGATCAGCTCTGCCTGTCGCCGCAATGCGGCTTTGCCTCGACGGAAGAAGGCAACGTGCTAGCCGAAGACGAGCAGTGGGCGAAGCTGCGCATGATCGTCGAGTTGGCGGACGAGGTCTGGGGGAAATGAGCGCCAGGACGGCGCCGCCCTTCCGCGCCGATCATGTCGGCAGCCTGCTGCGCACGGCTCCGCTGAAGGAGGCGCGGGCGCAACGCGAGCACGGCGAGATCGACGCGGCGACGCTGAAAGCGATCGAGGATCGCGAGATTCAGAAGGTCATCAAGCGCCAGGAGGCGATCGGGCTGATGGCCGTCACCGACGGTGAATTCCGCCGTGCCTTCTGGAACTACGACTTCCTCGGCGCACTGCCCGGCGTCGAAGCCTATCTCGGCGAGCGCAAGATCAAGTTCGAGGGCAAGAATCCAAAGCCGATGATGCTGCGGGTCATCGGCAAGCTCGGCAGCTTCACGACGCATCCGATGCTCGATCACTTCAAGTTCGTCAAAGATCACACGCGCGTCGTGCCGAAAATGACGATCCCGTCGCCATCGTCGTTGCATTTCCGCTACGGCCGAGACGCTATCCCTGGCGCCATCTATCCCGAGATGGACCCCTTCTATGCCGACCTCGGCGAAACCTACGGCAAGGCGGTGCGTGCCTTCGCCGATGCCGGCTGCCGCTATTTGCAGCTCGACGAAGTGAATCTCGCCTATTTATGCGACCCGAAGCTGCGAGCGCAGGTCACGGATCGCGGCGAGGATCCGCAGGCGCTGCCGACGATCTACGCGCGGCTGATCAACGCGGCGATCTCCGGTATCCCGTCCGACATGACGATCACGATGCACCTCTGCCGCGGCAATTTTCAGTCGACCTTCGTTGCATCGGGCGGCTACGAGCCGGTTGCCGAGATCCTGTTCAATTCCATCAACGTCCTCGGCTACTTCATGGAGTACGACAGCGACCGGGCCGGCGGCTTCGAGCCGCTGCGCTTCGTGCCGAAAGGCAAGATCGTCGTGCTCGGGCTCGTCACCTCGAAGTCGGGCCGGCTCGAGCCGAAGGACGAGATCAAGCGCCGCATCGATCAGGCCACGAAGTTCATCGACATCGATCAGCTTTGCCTGTCACCGCAATGCGGCTTCGCTTCGACCGAAGAGGGCAATATCCTCGCCGAGGATGAGCAGTGGGCGAAGCTCAAGATGATCGCCGAGGTCGCCGAGGAGGTGTGGGACAAATGAAGCGTACCAAGCCGCCGTTCCGGGCCGACCACGTCGGCAGTCTGCTGCGCCCTGCTGCGCTGAAAAAGGCGCGCGAGCAGCGCTTCAAGGGCGACATTTCGGCGATCGATCTCAAGCTGATCGAAGATCGCGAGATCGAGCGCGTCATCAAGAGGCAGGAAGAGGTTGGTCTGCGATCGATCACCGACGGCGAATTCCGTCGTTCCTGGTGGCACCTCGATTTTCTCTGGGGCCTCGACGGCATCGGAAAGCACGTCATGGATAGCGGCATCCCATTCGCCGGCATGAATACGCGCAATGAAGGGCTCAGGGTCACCGGCAAAATCGGCTTCTCCGGCCATCCAATGATCGAGCACTTCAAGTTCGTTGCTGCCCACACCAAACGCACGCCGAAGATCACGATTCCGTCGCCGTCGGCCGCCTATGGCCGGCCGATGCCGACGCCGATCGACCGCAACATCTATCCGAACAATGACAAGTTCTTTGCCGATCTCGGTCAGGCCTACAAAAAGGCCGTGCGCGCCTTTGCCGATGCTGGCTGCCGCTATCTCCAGCTCGACGAAGTCTTCATCGCCATGCTGTGCGACCCAGCCTATCGGCAGAAGATGAAAGATCGCGGCGACGATCCCGAAGCACTCGCCACGATCTATGGCGATCTCATCAATGTCGCGATGTCGGACATTCCGCGCGACATGACCATCACCATGCACATGTGCCGCGGCAACTATAAATCGACCTATATGGGCTCGGGCGGTTATGAGGCCGTGAAGGAGGTTCTGTTCAACAAGATCAAGGTGCACGGCTTCTTCATGGAGTACGACACCGACCGCGCCGGCGGTTTCGAACCGCTCAAGATGGTACCGAAGGACCGTCAGGTCGTGCTTGGCCTCGTGACGACCAAGACCGGCCGGCTCGAGGCCAAAGACGAGTTGATACGGCGTATTGAAGAAGCGGCGAAATATATTTCGCTCGAGCAGCTCTGCCTGTCGCCGCAATGCGGCTTTGCCTCGACCGAGGAAGGCAATACCTTGGCCGAGGACGAGCAATGGGCGAAGCTGCGCATGATCGTGGAGCTCGCCGAGGAAATCTGGGGCAGGTAGATGCCGGGCATTGTCGCAGGCAAGACCGCCATCGTTACCGGGGGTGGTCGCGGCATCGGCCGCGCCATTGCCGAGATGATGGCGAAGGAAGGTGCGCGCGTCGTTGTATGCGACATCGGCGCAAGTCTCACCGGCTCCGGCAACGATGCCGGCCCCGCGCAGGAGGCGGTCGCGGCGATCAAGAAGGCGGGCGGCGAGGCGATCGCTTCGATGCTGTCGATCACCGAGCCGAAGAACGCCGAAGCGATTGTGAGCGCCGCGATCGATGCCTTCGGCCGCGTCGACGTTCTCGTCAACAATGCCGGTATCCTGCGTGACGTCATCTTCCACAAGATGAGCCATTCAGATTGGTCTGACGTCCTCGCCGTGCACCTGAACGGCTCGTTCAACATGAGCCGCGCCTGTGCCGCGCATTTCCGCGAGCAGGGCTCCGGTTCATACATCCATATGACGTCGACCTCCGGCCTGGTCGGCAATTTCGGCCAGGCCAATTACATGGCGGCGAAGCTCGGTATCATGGGCCTGTCGCGGGGCATCGCGCTCGACATGGCCAGGTTCGGTGTGCGCTCGAACTGCATCGCGCCGTTCGCCTTCACGCGCATGATCGAGTCGATCCCGGCGCAGACCGAGGAAGAAAAACGCCGCGTCGAGCGCTTCCAGCAGATGACGCCGGAGAAGATTGCGCCGCTCGCCGTCTATCTCGGCTCTGACAAGGCCGACAGCATCTCGGGGCAAATATTTGCCGTGCGTAATAACGAGATCTTTTTGTTTAACCAGCCGCGTCCGATCCGCGTCATGCATCGCTCGGAGGGCTGGACGCCGGCATCGGTGGCCGAACAGCTCAAGGCCGCTTTCGGCCCGTCGCTGACGCCGCTCGAGCGGTCGGGCGACGTGTTTTCGTGGGACCCGATCTGAGCGATGCCGATCGTCTACGACAAGCTGCTCGCGCTGAAGATCCCAGAAATCGAGTACAGTTACGGTCCAAAGGACGTGATGCTCTACGCGCTCGGTCTCGGTTTCGGCCAAGATCCGATGAACGAGGACGAACTCGCGTTCGTCTATGAGAAGAACCTCAAGGCATTGCCGACTTTCGCGCTGGTGCAGGGCTACACGCCGTATTGGCTGCGCAATCCCGAAAGCGGCGTGACGTGGAACAAGGTGGTGCATGGCGAGCAAGCCTTCACGCTGCACAAACCCGTTGCATCGCAAGGCACGGTGATCGGGAGGACACGCGTGGTCGAAGTCATCGACAAAGGCGAGGGCAAGGGCGCGCTGGTATTCTCCGAGCGCCAGGTGATCGACAAAGCGAGTGGCGAAATACTCGCCCTCCTGAAGCAGACGACATTCTGCCGTGCCGATGGCGGCTTCGGCGGCCCGCCGCGCGAGGCGCCGGCGCCGTATGCGCTGCCGGAGCGCGCGCCCGATATCGTCTGCGATCTGCCGACGCGGCCGGAAATGGCGCTGATTTACCGCCTCTCCGGCGACATCAACCCGCTGCATGCGGAACCCGCCTTTGCGAAGGCAGCCGGCTTCGCGCGCCCAATCCTGCACGGCCTTGCCACGTTTGGCGTAGCCGGTCACGCTCTGCTCAAGTCGGTTTGCGGCTACGATCCGGCGCGGCTGACCGGCATGGCCGGGCGCTTCTCGGCGCCGGTCTACCCGGGCGAGACCATCCGTACCGAGATCTGGCGCGATGGCAAGGTTGCGAGTTTCCGCGCCCGCGTGGTCGAGCGCGACATCTTCGCGATCAATAACGGGCGCGCGGATATCGTCGGGTAAAGCATGAGCAAGCACGACATCGATCATGCCGATATCCGCGAAGGCGTGCGTGCGCTGTGCGCCAAGTTCCCCGGCGAGTACTGGCGCGAGCTCGATCGCGATCGCGCCTATCCGAAGGACTTCGTCGCGGCGCTGACGGACGCCGGCTATCTCGCCGCGCTCATTCCGGAAGAATACGGCGGTAGCGGGCTTGGCATCGGCGCCGCGGCGGCCATCCTCGAGGAAGTCCACGCCTCCGGCTGCAATGGCGCCGCCTGCCACGCGCAGATGTACACGATGGGCACGATCCTGCGTCACGGCAGCGACGCGCAGAAGAAGCGCTACCTGCCGAAAATCGCCAGCGGCGAGTTGCGCCTGCAGGCCTTCGGCGTGACCGAGCCGACCAGCGGCACCGATACGCTCTCGCTGCGCACCACTGCGCGGCGCGAGGGTAACGATCACTATGTTGTCAAAGGCCAGAAGATATGGACGTCGCGCGCCGAGCACTCCGACCTGATGCTGCTGCTGGCGCGGACCACGCCGCGCGAGCAGGTCAAGAAGCGAACCGACGGCCTGTCGGTGTTCATCGTCGACATGCACCTCGCCGGCACGGCGAACATGACGATCACGCCGATTCGCACCATGATGAATCATGCCACGACGCAGGTCTTCTTCGACGATCTGCATGTGCCGGCTGATAACCTTCTTGGCGAGGAGGGGCAGGGCTTCCGCTACATCCTGTCCGGCATGAATGCCGAGCGCATCCTGATCGCGGCGGAATGCGTCGGCGACGCCAAGTGGTTCATCGACAAGGCATCGGGCTATGCCAAGGAACGCGTGCTGTTCGATCGGCCCATTGGTCAGAACCAGGGTGTGCAGTTTCCGATCGCGCGGGCCTATGCGCAAATGCGCGGCGCCGAGTTGATGGTGCGCGAGGCCGCGCGTAAATATGAAGCCGGGGGAGAGATTGGCCCGGAGGCCAATATAACGAAGCTGCTCGCGGCGGACGCGTCGTGGTTCGCTGCCGATATGTGCGTGCAGACGCACGGCGGCTTCGGTTTCGCCGAGGAGTACGACATCGAGCGCAAGTTCCGCGAAACGCGGCTCTATCAGGTGGCGCCGATCTCGACCAACATGATCCTCTCTTATCTCGCCGAGCACGTGCTCGGCCTGCCGCGCTCGTATTGACGATGCCACTCCCTCTCGAAGGCCTCCTCGTCGTTTCGATCGAGCAGGCGGTCGCCGCGCCGCAATGCACATGCCGTCTCGCCGACGCCGGCGCACGCGTTATCAAGATCGAACGTCCGGAAGGCGACTTTGCCCGCCAATACGACTACATAGTTCACGGTGAGAGCGCCCACTTCGTCTGGCTTAACCGCGGCAAGCAATCGGTGGTGCTCGATCTCACGAAGGACGACGACAAGGAGCTGCTTGATCGTATGCTCGCCAAAGCCGACGTGTTTGTGCAGAACCTCAAACCCGGCGCGTTGGCCAAACTCGGCTTCTCGTTCAAACGGCTGCGCGAGGATTATCCGCGGCTGATCTGCTGCGCGATTTCCGGCTACGGCGAGACCGGACCCTATGCGCAGCGCAAGGCCTACGACCTCTTGATCCAGGCCGAGTCCGGCGTGTCGTCCGTGACCGGCGGGCCGGACGCGCCGGCGCGTGTCGGGGTTTCCATTGTCGATATCGCGGCCGGGCTTGAAGCTTACGAGTCGATCCTCGAGGCGCTGATCGCGCGCGGCCGCACCGGGCAGGGCAGCGAGATTTCCATTTCCATGTTCGACGCCATGGCGGAGTGGATGACGATCCCGCTGCTGAACCAGGAATGGGGACGGCCATTCCAGCGCATCGGGCTCGCGCATCCGACCATCGTGCCATACGGTGTATTCACGACCCGCGACGGCGCCGCCATCCTGATCGCCATCCAAAATGACCGCGAATGGCGCGTTCTGGCGGAAAAAGTACTGGGCGATCTTGCTTTGGGCACCACTGAGAAGTTCGCGACCGTGACAAGTCGTCTTGATCATCGCGACGAGACGAACGCAAAAGTCGCTGCCGTGTTCGCGTCACGTGACGTCGAGCCGCTGATGCAGACTTTGGCCGCCGCCGATATCGCCTTCGCCCGCGTCAACGACTCGGAACTGCTGGGGAAACATCCGCACTTGCGGCGGATCACGGTCGGCACGCCGAGCGGGCCGGCGAGCATCCCGGCGCCGGCGCCGCAGCGTGCCGGCGAAGAGCGCACTTACGGACCAATCCCGGCGCTGGGCGAACACTCCGATCTGATCCGCAAGGAATTCGGCGGCTAGTCGATCACGACCGAATCTTCGAGGTCCTGTTCGGTCAGCTTCCGCTTGCGCGTGCCGATGATCAGCACCATTGGCACCATGGCAAGCGTCAGGATCATCAGCAGTTTGTAGTCGTTGAGGTATGCGATCATCATTGCCTGCTGCGTGACGACGGCGTCGAGCATGGCGCGGCCCGTGTCGCTCTGCATGTTGAGATGCGACATCACGTCCGGCATTTGCAGCGCATCATTGAATGGCGTGACGTTTTCGGTGATGCGGGCGTGCATCTCGGTCGTCTTGTTGGTGAGGTTCGCGATCACCATCGAGATGCCGACGGACGACCCGATATTGCGAACCAACGTGGTGATCGCCGTGCCGCCGTTGCGGTATTGCCCGGGCAACGTCGAGAACGCGACATTGGTGATGGGGACAAACAGCAGGCCGAGGCCCACACCCTGCACGATGCTGGTGGTGACGATGGTCCATTGCGTCGTGTCGAGCGACCAGCCCGTCATCACGTAAAGCGTGCCTCCGGACAAGAGCAGGCCGCAGAGGATGAGATAGCGCGACTCCACCATGCGCATCAGCCGCGGCGCCGCGATCATCGTCAGCAGCGTGCCGACGCCGCGCGAACCGAGCAAAAAGCCTGCGGTCTGGATCGGATAGCCGAGCAGCGTCTGCATGAACGGCGTGATCAGCGCCATGGTGCCGAACAGCACCACGCCGATCACCAGCATGAACACGCAGCCGGATACGAAATTGCGGTCTTTGAACATCTCGAAACGAACAAACGGCTCCGGCGTCGTGAACGAATGCGCGAAGAAATAGTAGAAGCCGGTCGCGGCGACGATTGCCTCGATCCAGATCTCGCGCGCGTCGAACCAGCCGACCTGCTCGCCGCGGTCGAGCATGAGTTGCAGCGAGCCGATGCCGATAGCGAGCGCGATGAAGCCGAACCAATCGAAACGCAGGTGTTCGTGCCGGTGGGTTTCGTCCATGAACAGCACCATGCCGATCACGGTAAGAACGCCGATCGGCAGGTTGATCAGGAAGACCCAGTGCCAGGAATAATTGTCGGTCAGCCAGGCGCCGAGCGTCGGGCCCATGATCGGCCCGAGCATCACGCCGACGCCCCAGATCGCCATGGCACTGCCGCGCTCTTCGACCGTGTAGGAATCGAGCAAAACCGCCTGTGACAGGGGCACCAGCGCCGCGCCGGCCATGCCCTGGAGCAGGCGAAACAGCACCATCTGCTCGATGTTCTGCGCCAGCGCACAGAGCAGGGAAGCAATGGTGAAACCGCCGACGCAGATGATGAACAGCTTCTTGCGGCCGAAGCGGTCGGCGAGCCAGCCGATCGGCGCCGTCATGATGGCGGCGGCGACGATGTAAGAGGTCAGCACCCAGTTGATCTGGTCGAGCGACGCCGACAGTGAGCCCTGCATATAGGGCAGAGCGACGTTGGCGATCGTGGTGTCGAGCGCCTGCATGATCGTCGCCGTCATCGCGCACACCGTGACCAGCGTGCGCAGGGTCTTCGGCGGCAGCAATGAAAAGCGCGGGCTCATTTGTTGGCGGCGGCCTTGGTCGGCTTGTCGGTCGTCGACATGAACGGGATACGGCTGTGGCCGGTGTCGATCTCGACATTGACGCTCATGCCGGCGCGCAGCAGGTGCGTGTCTTCATCCTTGTCGAAGGCGATGCGCAGGGGCACGCGCTGCACCACCTTGACCCAGTTTCCGGTCGCATTCTGCGGCGGCAGGATCGAGAACTGTGCGCCGGTGCCGGGGCTGACCGCGACCACTGTGCCCTTGAAGGTGTGGTCAGGGAAGCTGTCGACGTCGAGCGTCGCCTTCTGGCCGATGCGCAGATAGGTAATATCGGTTTCCTTGGGATTGGCGTCGACCCAGGGCGCCTGGTCGTCGACCACGCTCAGGATCGGCGTGCCGGCCGGGACAAAACGGCCGATCTGGATGTTGTCGACTTGCGTCGCAGTCCCCGACATCGGCGCACGCACGACAGTGTGGTCGAGGTTGCGCTGGGCATCTTCGCGCAGCGCCTTGGCCTGAGCGTAAGCCGGGAATTTCTCGAGCGGCAGGTCGGGATCGCCGAGAAGCTGGTTGAGCGTCGTATCGCGCTGCTGCGCGGTGAAGCGTGCCTGTAACTCGGCCGTGACCATCGCGGACTGCGCGGTGTCGACATCGGCGCGTGAGCCGGCCTGTGAATTGACCAGCGAGGTCTTGCGGTCGACGTCGTGCTTCTTCAGCTCGACATTCTTCTGGGCCAGGTCCGCGAGTACGATGAGCGACTTCAGGTTGGTCTTGAGCTTGTCGAAATCGCTGCGCGCGGCGTCGACCCGGGCGTTGGCCTGGTCGAGCGCCATGCGGTAGGGATCGGAATCGAGCGTGAAGAGCTCGTCGCCCGGATTGACGTGCTGGCCTTCGGTGATGGCAACATGCGTGATCTTGCCGGCGACGTCGGGCGTGATCAGCACCTTCTGCGCGCCGATATACGCATTGTCGGTCGAGATGTAGCGTCCGCCGAACAGCCAGAACACGCCGCCAAGGATGACGGCGACCGCCGGCAGCACGATCAGCAGCGACGTGCGCAGCTGCTTCTTGCTGACGCGCTTGCGCCTCGGCTTGTGCGGCGCTTCGCCCATCTTGTGTTCGTCAGGCCGCGACTTCGCCTCCGAGACCTCGGCTTTGATGTCGGGCGCTGGAACGATTTTCAGATTCTTTTCGCTCATGAGGCTTTGACGTTTTGCTGTTCGGTGGTGTGACGGGCGATGGCGTCGCGCAGGTTGTCGCGCATGGCGTGCAAGTCGCGCAGCAGCCGCTCGTTGGATTTGGTGTCGAGGCCGTCGAGCACGGCCTCCATCATGTCGGCGCCGAGCCTGCCGAGCTGCTCGAGCAACGGCCGTGCGGCCGGCAGCAGATAGAGCCGGTTGGCGCGGCGGTCGTTCGGATCGGCGCGGCGCTCGATGAGGCCGTTCTTGGCAAGCCGGTCGAGCAGGCGTGTCAGCGAGATCGGCTGCAGGTCGAGGATTTCGGCGAGTTCCGACTGCTTGAGGCCTTCGGAGCGGTCGAGCCGCACCAGCACCGCCCACTGTGCGCGCGAGATGCCGAACTGCCGGGCGCGCTGGTCGGCATAGGTCCGCAGCATTCGTGCTACATCCATGATATTAAACGCAATTTCGCGCTTGAGCGGCTGCTCGGCCATGACCCGATCTCTTGTGAAGTACCGTTATTATAAGCATGCTTACAATAATGGCAATCCTCGTCCGGTGGTGCCGACGCGCCTTGCTGACGCCGCCGCGCTCATCGGGCAAAGTCGCGCCGCAAATCTCTCTGCTGTCATTCTCGGACGGCCGCAGGCCGGACCCGGAATCCAGACGCAGGCACGGCGCTTGTTTCTGGATTCCGGGATCGCGAGCGTCGCTCGCGCCGCGGAATGACGAGCAAGCTGAAAAATTGGGAAGGGAACTCCTCACATGGACATCGGCTTCATCGGTCTCGGCAACATGGGCGCGCCAATGGCGAAGCGGCTGATCGAGGCGGGCCACAAGCTCGTCGTGTACGACACGCGCAACGACGCCGTGGCGCCCTTCGTGGCGATGGGCGCGCAGCTCGCCTCCTCGCCGCAGGACGTTGCCGACCGGGTCGAGACCGTGATGGCGAGCCTGCCGTCGCTCCAGATCTCGAAGAAGGTCGCGCTCGACGAAGGCGGCGTCATCCATGGCAAGCGCATCAAGCGCTTCATCGATCTCTCGACCACCGGCTCGCGCGTCGCCGCCGAAATTTTTCACGAGCTCGCAAAACAGAAGATCGTGCAGATCGACAGCCCCGTGTCAGGCGGCGTCGGCGGCGCCACCAAGGGCACTTTGGCGGTGATGGTCTCCGGGCCGAAGGCCGATGTCGATGTGGTCAAGGATGCGCTGTCGGTGTTCGGCCGCGTCTTCGTCATCGGGGAAAAACCGGGCATGGCGCAGACCATGAAGCTCGCCAACAATTTCCTGTCCGCCACCGCGATGGCCGCGACATCCGAAGCGGTCGCCATGGGTGTCAAGGCCGGACTCGATCCGAGGGTGATGATCGATGTCATCAACGCGGGTTCGGGGCGCACCACGGCATCCGACGGCAAATTCCCGCAGGCGATCCTGCCGCGCACGTTCAACTATGGCTTTGCCACGGCGCTGATGCTCAAGGATGTGCGGCTGTGCGTCGAAGAGGCCCGCTCGCTCGGGGTGCCCGACGAGGTCATGAGCGCCGTGCTCGACCAGTGGGAGATCACCAATTCCGAATTCGGCGGCGACTCCGACTTCACCGCGATCGTCAAGATGATCGAGGGCCGCGCCGGCGTCACCATCGGGAAGGCGTCATGAGCGACGACACCCACGAGGTCTACGCGGTTTCCTATGCCACGCACTCGCGCAAGCGCGCCGAGAACTACATCTTCGGCGATCCTCACGATGAGATGACGTCGATTACCTATTACGTTTGGGTCATCAAGGGACCGCACGGCACCTTCGTCTGCGATACCGGGTTCGATGCCGCCGCCGCCAAGGAGCGAGCACGCAAGATCATCCATCCGGTCGACGAGGGGCTGAAAGCGCTCGGCGTGCAGCCCGATAAGGTCGATCAGGTGATCGCGACGCACATGCACTGGGACCATGCTGGCAATTACGACATGTTCCCGAACGCGCGGTACCACGTGCAGGATACCGAGATGGCCTACTGCACCGGCCGTTGCATGTGCCACCAGATGCTGCGCGTGCCGTTCAGCGAGGGGGATGTGCATGCGATGGTAAAGAAGGTGTTCACCTATCGCGTCGATTTCCACGACGGCGACGACGAGATCGCGCCGGGAATCACCGTGCATAAGATCGGCGGCCATTCGAAGGGCCTGCAATGCGTGCGCGTCAAAACGAAGCGCGGTTACGTCGTCGTCTCATCCGACGCCTGCCATCTCTATTCGCATATCGACGAGGGCCGCGTGTTCCCGATCACCTATAGCGTCGGCGACACGCTCGAGGGCTACAAGACGCTGCTGAAGCTTGCCTCCTCGCGCCACCACATGGTGCCGGGCCACGATCCCGATGTTCTCAAAATTTACCCGGCCGCGAAGGTGGGCCTTGAGAACTGGGTGGTGCGGCTCGACGTGGAGCCGAAGATCTAGCCCGTGCCCAAGAAGGCGAAACGGACGGTCGCGCGGCGCAAGGCTTCGGCGCCGCGGTTTGCGACGGTGCGAAGTCTCGTCCGCTACGCGACGATGCGGTTTGCCAAGGCGAAACTCGTATTCGGCCAAGGCACCCATGCTCCAGTCGAAGAGGCGATCTTCCTTGTCTATGAGACGCTCGGCCTGCCCGTGCACCGGGTCGACTCGCATCTATCGCGAAAAGTGACAGCGGCCGAGCATAAGCGAGTGCTGGCGCTGATCGAGACGCGCGTCCGTTCGCGCACGCCGGCCGCCTACCTGCTGAAGCGCGCCTGGCTGCAAGGATTGTCATTCCACGTCGACGAGCGCGTGATCGTGCCGCGCTCGTATCTCGCCGAGTTGTTAAATGGCGAGCTGTTCCAGGCTGGTCGGGCGCTTGTCGATGCCGCCAAGGTCAAAAGGGTGCTCGACCTCTGCACGGGGTCGGGCTGCCTCGCGGTTCTCGCCTGCCACGTGTTCCCGAATGCCCAGGTCGATGCCGTCGATCTGTCAAAGGACGCGCTTGATGTCGCGGCGGTCAATGTCGCGCAGCACAAATTGAATAAGTGCATCACGTTGTATCGGGGCGATTTGTTCGCCCCGCTCGGTGATGCCGTCTACGACATCATCGTCACCAACCCACCTTATGTCGACGCCAAGGCGATGGCCGCGCTGCCGGAGGAGTACGCGAAGGAGCCAAAGATGGCGCTCGCCGGCGGCCGTGACGGTCTCGACATCGTGCGCCGCATTTTGCACGAAGCTCCCGCGCACCTGAGCGCGCATGGCGGCCTGCTCTGCGAGGTCGGCCGTGGCCGCGCCATTCTGGAGCGGGATTATCCGGATCTGCGCTTTCTCTGGCTCGACAGCGAAGAAAGCACGGGCGAGGTGTTCTGGATCAGCGCCGAACATTTGAAACACTAGGCCAGCCCCAATTCGGCGAAGGCCGTCTTGTGGTGCTCGGCACTCTCCGGCGCGAAGCAGCAGAAGACGATGCGCGCGATACCGCGCGGCCGCGCGGCGATTTCGGACGCCACGGTGCCGACCGCGATGCGCGCGGCGAGATCAGCCGGAAAGCGGTAGATGCCGGTCGAGATCGCGGGATAGGCGAGCGATGTGAGCTGGTGCTGCGCGGCGAGATCGAGCGCGGTGCGGTAACAGCTGGCGAGCAGCGCGTCTTCGCCTTTGTTGCCGCCGCCCCAGATCGGTCCGACGGCGTGGATAACGTGACGCGCCTTGAGGCGATAGCCGCGCGTGATCTTGGCCGAGCCGGTGTCGCAGCCGCCGAGCGTCTCGCACTCGGCCAGCAGCTCCGGTCCCGCGGCGCGATGGATGGCGCCGTCGACCCCGCCGCCGCCGAGCAGCGAGCGGTTAGCGGCGTTGACGATTGCGCCGACGTCGAGCGTGGTGATGTCGGCGACGACGACGTCGAGCACGGTGTTGCCGATCTCTGCGGAAAGTTCCGTCATACCGCGGAGTGTATCAGCCTCGCTCGGAATAAACCTCGGCATCGAGATCGATGCTGCTTTTCACGCCGATGTCGGCGTAATGCGCATCGAGGAAGCGGCGCGCGGCACGCTGGCCGAGCTTGCGCAGCAGCTCGAAGGATTGAATGTCGTTGCGCAGCTTGGTGGCCGACGAGAAGCGCTCACCGAGGCCCTCGAGCACGATGCGGTGCACGTTGATGCGGCGGTATTCGTTCTTGCCGGTGCCCCGCGGGATGCGGCCGGCGTCGATCTGGCGGTTGACGAATTCGATGGCGCGCAACTCGGCCATCAGGGATGCGTTGAAGGTGATCTCGTGGACGCGGCTCATGATCTCACGTGTCGACGTCGGGATTTTCCGGCGCACCAGCGGATTGATCTGGACGATCAGCACGTCCTCGGCCGGCGTCGCGCGGAAGAACGGGTAGATGACGGGATTGCCGAGATAGCCGCCGTCCCAGTAGTGCACGCCGTCGATTTCTACGGCGCGGAAGATCGCCGGCAGGCAGGCCGAGGCCATCACCGCCTCGGCGGAAATCTTGTCATGGCCGAAGATGTGCAGCTGGCCGGTCTGGACGTTGGTCGCGGCGATGAAGATCGGCCGCGGATCGGCGCGCAGGCCCTCGAAGTCGACGAAGCGCTCAATCAGGTCCTTCAGCGGATTGATGTTGAGTGGATTGACGTCATAGGGCGAGAGATAGCGCGACCAGGCGGTGAGCCAGTCGAGCGTCGGCGAGTCTTGGCCCGGCAGCAGCGAGAACAGCCGGCTGACCACGGCGCGCTGCAAGGGCGGCAGGTCGCCACCGACGCTTGCCGCGCGCCAGAACTCCGATAGCCGCTTGCGCGCTTCGTCCGCGCCGCCGCGGTGCAGCCCGTCGGCGAGCATCACGGCATTGACCGCGCCGGCCGAGGTGCCGGACAGGCCCTCGATGCCGAGGCGGCCGTCTTCCAGCAGATGGTCGAGCACGCCCCAGGTGAAAGCGCCATGCGCGCCACCGCCTTGCAGCGCGAGATTGATGCGCTTCTGCTCGCGCGGTCTGTCCGGTCTGTCGCCGCCGAAGGCGCGGGAGAGGAAACTCACTGCGCGGTCCAGCCGCCGTCGATGGAGTAGGCGGAGCCGGTGATGGTCGCGGCCGCGTCGCTGCACAGGAAGACGGTGAGAGCGCCGATGCTCTCCGGCTTGGTGAACTGATGCATCGGCTGCTTCTCCGAGAGCAAGGCGATCTCTTCGTCGCGAACCGGCTTGCCGGAAGCCTTGGCGCGATCGTCGATCTGCTTCTGCACCAGTGGCGTTAAAACCCACCCGGGGCAGATGGCGTTGCAGGTGATGCCGGCGTTGGCGGTCTCCATCGCCACGACCTTGGTCATGCCGACGAGGCCATGCTTGGCGGAGACGTAGGCGACCTTCTGCACGCTGGCGACGAGGCCGTGCGCGGAGGCGATGTTGATGATGCGGCCCCATTTGCGCTGCTTCATGCCGGGCATGGCGGCGCGGATAGTGTGGAACGAGGACGACAGGTTGATGGCGATGACCGCGTCCCACTTCTCGATCGGGAAGTCCTCGATATTGGCGACGTACTGGATGCCGGCATTGTTGACGAGCACGTCGAGCGAACCGAATTCCTTTTCGGTCGTGCGGATCATGTCGGCGATCTCGGCGGGCTTGCTCATGTCCGCGCCCGAATAGCGCGCCTTGATGCCGAACTCCTTTTCGAGGCCGGCGCGCTCTTTCTCGATTGCGGCCCTGTCGCCGAAGCCGTTGAGCATGACATTGGCGCCGTCAGCGGCGAGCGCGCGGGCGGTGGCGAGCCCGATGCCGGAGGTGGAACCGGTGACCAGCGCGGTCTTGCCTTTCAACATAGCGATCCTCTCTGCGGGTACGGAAACAAGGGCTGAAAACAGGGCGGGGAACCTGCTCCCCTTTTTGTTGCAATGCAATATATAGGCTGGACGGAGCGCTTTTCACGCTCGGCCCGTGAACCGCGCTAAAGTGGGACTTGAAAGAGCAAACCGTTGACGAAAAAGACGAACCTTAAGGCGAGCTTCCCGGCCCCCGGCCACGACCACGAGCGCTGCGCCAGCGACGCCATCGCGCACGCCGAGGCGCTCTGCGGGCAGCGGCATGAGCGGCTCACGCCGATGCGCCGCCGCGTGCTCGAAGCGCTGCTCGCCAGCCATTCGCCGCTCGGCGCCTATGACCTCATCGACCGTCTGTCGGCGCGGGCGCAACGCGTTGCGCCGATCACAGTCTATCGCGCGCTCGATTTCCTGCGCGAGCAGGGCCTCGTTCACCGCATCGAAAGCCGTAACTCGTTTATCGCCTGCGTGCACAATCACGAGAGCGGCGACCCGGTCGTGTTCCTGATCTGCGAAAAATGCGGCGCGGTCGGCGAGGCGGCGAGCGCCGCGGTCGCCGACACCATCCGCTCGGCCTCGCGCGCTGCCGGCTTCTCGCCGCGGACGCCGGTGATCGAGATTTCCGGCATCTGCGCGCACTGCAAGGCGGCGTGACATTGCCGTTTGCAAAAAACCCCATGATATCCGTCCCTTCCGCCCGCGTTGACCGTGCCATATTTGTCTGGCACTCGGATATTCGGAACTTTAGGCGAGCGGGCCGGGTTGCCCGGACGTAGCGAATGAGCACCAGCGCACAGCAGCGGCATAAAACGGTCGGGGTCGACGTCGCCGGCGTCAAGGTTGGTGGGGGCGCGCCGATCGTCGTGCAGTCGATGACCAACACCGACACCGCCGATATGGAATCGACGGCGCGACAGGTCGCGGCGCTGGCCCGGGCCGGCTCCGAGATCGTGCGCATTACCGTCGACCGCGATGAGGCGGCGGCGGCAGTGCCGCACATCAAGGAGCGGCTCGGCAAGATGGGCGTGAACGTGCCCATCGTCGGCGACTTCCACTATATCGGTCACAAATTGCTCGCCGATCACCCAGCCTGCGCCGAGGCGCTCGACAAGTACCGCATCAATCCGGGCAATGTCGGCTTCAAGAACAAACGCGATCCGCAGTTCACCCAGATCGTCGAGATGGCGATCAAGCACGACAAGCCGGTCCGTATTGGCGTCAACTGGGGCTCGCTCGACCAGGATTTGCTGACGCGGCTGATGGACGAGAATTCGAAGTCGCCGAACCCGCGCGACGCGCGTGAGGTCATGCACGAGGCCATGGTGCAGTCGGCGCTGTTGTCGGCCGCGCGCGCCGAGGAGATCGGCCTGCCGAAGAACCGCATCATCCTCTCGGCGAAGGTCTCGGCGGTGCAGGATCTCATCGCGGTCTATTCCGAGCTGGCGCGCCGCTGCGACTACGCGCTGCATCTCGGCCTCACCGAAGCCGGCATGGGCTCGAAGGGCATCGTCGCTTCATCGGCCGCGATGGGCGTGCTGCTGCAACAGGGCATCGGCGACACCGTCCGCATTTCGCTGACGCCGGAGCCGGGCGGCGACCGCACCCGCGAAGTTCAAGT
>Ga0187779_10000475_pt1 | contig 26917 bp, 19 predicted proteins | sample 1015_Q2_SP10_10__FD_132435 | JGI IMG/M metagenome (GOLD analysis project Ga0187779, IMG submission 132435) | Tropical peat soil microbial communities from peatlands in Department of Meta, Colombia - 1015_Q2_SP10_10_MG | ecosystem: Environmental > Terrestrial > Soil > Wetlands > Peat | place... | reverse complement strand
GGCCTGGCCTGGATGGTGGGCGCCCCGGCCGCTCCGGCGGTGGCCCGCTCGGCCCCCGGCGAGCTCCAGGACGGGGAGGTGGAGATCGACGGCAAGCGCGTGCCGCGCGCCGTGCCCGCCGCCGCGCCGCCCGCCGCCCCACCGGCCACCGGCGAGGTCCAGGACGTCGCCTTCACCGAGCTCCCCGGCGGCGGACGGGTGGAGATCAAGCTCACCGGGGAGGTGGCCTGGTCGGTGGACCGTCCCGACGCGCGCGGCGCGGTGCTCACCCTCACCGGAGCCAAGGTCCCGAAGCGGCTGGAGCGGAGCCTGGACACCAGCGCGCTGGAGACGCCGGTGCGGATGGTGAGCACCTTCGCCGTCCCGGGCGGGGTGAACACGGTGCGGATCGTCGTCGCCGCGGACAAGCCCATCGACGAGAAGCTGGAGCGCACCCCGGCCGGGCTCTCCTGGCGCCTCGGCGCCCGGGGCGCGGAGGTGGAGGAGGTGGCGGTGGTGGATCGGACCGCCAGCTTCACCACCGAGGCCAAGGCCTACGCCGCGCAGGGGGCGCCGGCCCGCGCCAAGTACACCGGGAAGAAGGTGACCTTCGAGTTCAAGGACATCGACATCCACAATCTGCTGCGCATCATCTCCGAGGTGAGCAAGCTCAACATCGTCGTCGCCGACGACGTGAAGGGCAACATCACCATCCGGCTGCGGAACGTTCCCTGGGACGAGGCCCTGGACATCATCCTGGCCAGCAAGCAGCTGGGCAAGGAGGTCATTGGCAACGTCATCCGCGTCGCGCCGCTGAAGACCCTGGAGGAGGAGGCGCGCCTGCGGGAGGAGCGGAAGAAGGCCCTCCGCCGGCAAGAGGATCTGGTGGTCCAGCTGCTCCCGGTGAACTACGCCACCGCCACCGACCTCCGCGACCGGGTGAAGGACGTCCTCACCGAGCGCGGCACGGTCAACGTCGACGTCCGCACCAACACCCTCCTCGTCCGGGACATCGCCTCGAACATCTCCCGGGCCCGGTCCCTGGTGGAGCAGCTGGACACGATGACGCCCCAGGTCCTGATCGAGAGCCGGATCGTCGAGGCCAACACCAACTTCACCCGGGAGATCGGCGTCCAGTGGGGCGGCTACGCCCAGCAGGCGCCGGGCACCAACAACGCCACCGGCCTGGTGTTCCCGAACAACTACCGCATCTCCGGGGGCGTGGACACCGGCACCGCTCCGGCCACCGGGACCTCGAGCACGCCCAACTTCGCCGTCAACCTGCCGGCCGCGGTCGGCGCCGGATCCGGCGGCGCCATCGGCATGACCTTCGGCTCGGTGAACGGCGCCTTCCAGCTCAACCTCCGGCTGTCGGCGCTGGAGACCAAGGGCCAGGTGCGGACGATCAGCGCCCCCAAGGTGACCACCGTGCACAACGCCACGGCCAAGATCACGCAAGGGCTCTCCATCCCCTTCAGCCAGGTGTCGGCCCAGGGCGTGAACACCGTCTTCGTCGACGCCCAGCTGTCGCTGGAGGTGACGCCGCACATCACCGCCGACGGCAGCGTGCTGATGCTGATCAAGGCCACCAACAACCAGCCCGATCCATCGCTGACCGGCGCCAACGGCCAGCCGGCCATCTCCAAGAAGGAGGCGGTGACGCAGGTGCTGGTCCACGACGGCGACACCACCGTCATCGGCGGCATCTACGTCCGCAACGCCTCGAACCAGGAGAACAGCGTCCCCTTCCTGGGCTCCATCCCCATCCTCGGCTTCTTCTTCAAGAACACCAGCTACACCGAGAGTCGCCAGGAGCTGCTCATCTTCATCACCCCGCGCATCCTCGGGGTGGGCAGCAAGACCGTCGCGGCGGCGAATCCGCCCGCCACCCCGTCCGTCGGAGAGCAACGATGAACCGCCTTCGCCGCTTCCTCCTCCTGCTCCCCGCCCTGCTCGCGGCGGCGGGCTGCTCGGCCGAGAAGAATCTCTCCATCGTGGTCAGCGCCGCGCGGGCGCCGGGGACGAACTGCGACTTCTCCGACCCGACCAAGTACGTCGAGGGCGGGGCGGTGGACATGTCCGTCTTCGGCGGGGCCAGCACCTACTTCCAGGTCTTCAGCTGGGAGAGCCAGCTCCAGCAGATCAGCACCACCGTCAACGGGGATCAGATCTCCGGGGCCCAGGCCAACACCTTCATCTCCACCTACGTGCAGCTGAGCTACATCCTGGTGGGAGGCAGCAACCCGCCCACCGGCATCATCAACATGTCGGCCAGCATCACCGCCGGGGCCACCCCGGACAAGAACTCGGTGGGCGTGGAGCTGCTCACTCCCCAGGCGGCGACGGCGGGCTACAACGCCGCCCTGGCCAACCCCGGCGCCTCCCAGACCCTGCTCGTGACCTTCGCCATCTTCGGCAACCTCGTCGGCGGAGGGTCCTCGCAGACCAATCCGGTGACCTTCCCGCTCACCCTGTTCTACGGGATCCCCCCCGTCGCCGGGACGCTGACCTGCCCGGCCAACACGACGTCCCAGACGACGAGCTGCGGGATCCCGGGGCGGGACATCCAGTACTGCGTGCCGTGACCGTTCCGTGTCCTTCCTCACCCACCTCCAGGGCGTGGTGTCGCAGGTCGACGGGGCGCTGGCCTGCAGCGTGATGGGCTTCGACGGCATCGCCGTCGAGACCTACCAGGACCATGCCGCCGCTGAGCTGGATCTCCCCACCACCTGGGTGGAGTACGCCTCGGTCCTCGCCCAGCTCAAGAACGCCGCCGCCCTGCTCAAGACCGGCAACGTGGCCGAGGTGAGCGTGAACACCGAGCGGCTGATCACCGTGATGCGGCTCGTCTCGCCGGATTACTTCGTGGTGCTCGCGCTCCGGCCGGACGGCAACTACGGAAAGGGACGCTGGGCCCTTCGCATCGCCGCTCCGCGGATCCGCGCCGAGCTCTGAACGCCCTTCCCAAGCGGCCCCGGGGAGGCTAGACACCTGGCGCCCGCTATGGCTGGCGTCATCGACACGTCCGAGTTCCGCAAGGGTCTCAAGATCGAGGTGGACGGAGAACCCTTCGAGATCATCGAGTTCCAGCATGTCAAGCCCGGAAAGGGCTCGGCCTTCGTGCGCACCAGCATCAAGAGCCTGCTCACCGGGCGGGTGCTCCAGCCCACCTTCAAGAGCGGCGACAAGGTGGGCAAGCCGGACATCGAGGAACGCACCATGCAGTTCCTCTACCGCCAGGGGGAGGACTACTACTTCATGGACACGCGCAACTACGAGCAGACCTTTCTCGGCGAGAAGGTGCTCGGCGAGGCGCGCAACTTCCTCAAGGAGAACCTCGAGGCCTCGGTGCTCTTCTACAACGGCAAGGCACTCGGGGTGTCGCTGCCGAACAGCGTCGACCTCAAGGTGACCAAGTGCGACCCCGGGGTCCGGGGCGACACGGTGTCCGGCGCGAGCAAGCCGGCGGTGCTGGAGACCGGTTACGTGGTCAACGTTCCGCTGTTCATCGAAGAGGGCGACGTCCTGAAGATCGACACCCGCGAGGGCAAGTACCTGACCCGCGTCTCGACCGCGCAGTAGACCGCGGCCTTCTTCCCGGGGCCGGCCAGAGGGAGTCCGAGCGATGGCGGGAAAGAAGAAGTTCGATGCGGGCTCGGAGGGCGGCGCGGACCGGGCGGGGAGTCTCATCGACGTCGACGCCATCCGGCAGCTGGTGGAGGTGCTCGAGCGCTCGGGCGTGACGCGCCTCTCCTGGAAGCGCGGGCCGGAGCGGCTCGTTCTCCAGCGAGGAGGAGGCCCGGGCAGCTCGGGTGGCCCGCCGGCGGGAGCCGGGCCGGTGGCTCCCCACGCCGCGCCGGCGCCGAGCGGCCCCCGGGTGAGCGCGCCCGAGCCGGCCACCCCGGCGGCGGCCGAGAAGCCCGGGGCGCTCGTCACCTCGCCCTTCGTGGGGACCTTCTACCGCGCCGCCGGCCCGGACCAGCCCGTCTTCGTCGAGGTCGGCTCGATGGTGAAGAAGGGCCAGGTCCTCTGCATCATCGAGGCGATGAAGCTGATGAACGAGATCGAGGCGGAGGTTGCCGGTCGGGTGGCGGAGATCCTGGCCGAGAACGGACAGGCGGTGGAGTTCGGCCAGGCGCTGTTCCGCATCGAGCCGGCCTGAGCCGACGATGTTCAAGAAGATCCTCATCGCCAACCGGGGCGAGATCGCGCTGCGGGTCATCCGCGCCGCCCGGGAGCTGGGGGTGCGCACCGTCGCCGTGCACTCCACCGCCGACGCCAACGCCCTCCACGTGCGCTTCGCCGACGAGGCGGTGTGCATCGGCCCGCCGCCGTCGAAAGAGAGCTACCTGAACATCCCGGCCATCCTCTCCGCGGCGGAGATCACCCGCGCCGACGCCATCCATCCCGGCTACGGGTTCCTCTCCGAGAATGCCGGATTCGCCGAGGTCACCGAGAACTGCAAGATCCGCTTCATCGGCCCCCGTCCGGAGATGCTCCGGCTGATGGGGAACAAGGTGCAGGCCCGCGAGGCGGCCCAGGAAGCCGGGCTGCCCCTCCTGCCCGGGAGCCCGGGCGTGCTCAAGAACCCGGGAGAGGCGCGGAGCTTCGCCGAGTCGATCGGCTTTCCGGTCATCCTCAAGGCCGCGGCGGGAGGGGGCGGGCGAGGGATGAAGATCGTCCGCGACCGCTCGGCGGTGGCGGCCGCCTTCGCCACCGCCTCGGCCGAGGCGGCGAACGCCTTCGGAAACGGCGACATGTACGTCGAGCGATACGTGGAGAAGCCTCGCCACGTGGAGATCCAGATCGTGGCCGACGAGCACGGACGGGTGATCCACCTCGGGGAGCGGGAGTGCTCGGTGCAGCGTCGCCACCAGAAGCTGATCGAGGAAACGCCCTCGCCGGCGGTGAGCCCGGAGCTGCGCCGGCGCATGGGCGAGGTCAGCGTCCGGGCGATGGAGCGCATCGGCTACAACAACCTGGGGACCATCGAGTACCTGCTCGACGAGCGGGGTGATTTCTATTTCATGGAGATGAACACTCGCATCCAGGTCGAGCATCCGGTGACGGAGATGGTGACCGGCGTGGACCTGGTCCGGGAGCAGATCCGGCTCGCCGCCGGAGAGCCCCTGCGGCTGACCCAGGACGAGGTGGCGCTCCGCGGGGCGGCCATCGAGTGCCGGGTGAACGCCGAGGACCCTGCCACGTTCGCGCCCTGGCCGGGCAAGATCACCGCCTATTCCGTCCCGGGCGGCTTCGGCGTTCGGGTGGATTCGGCCGCCTACGAGAACTTCGCCGTCCTCCCGTACTACGATTCCCTGCTCGCCAAGCTGGTCGTCCACGCCGAGGACCGGCCGGCGGCCATCGCCCGGATGCGGCGCGCCCTGGGGGAGTACGTGGTGGAGGGCATCCGCACCAACCTGCCCTTCCACCGGACGGCCCTGGCCGAGCCATCGTTCGTCTCCGGGTCGTACGACACCCGCTTCGTGGAGCGGCTGCTGGCCAGCGAGACGGGGACCCGCCGGCTGCGCCAGTCCATCGAGGAGACACCCTAGGCCCCCGGCGCGCGCGAGCGCCGGCGGGGGATTCGCGTAACCCCCCGGAGTCCCTTCCGAAACCCCCGGGCGGAACCTTGACCCGGCCGGCGCCGTTCCGCTACCGTTTCAGGGTCAGGGCAACACTCTGGGGCGTCCGGGGTGGGACACTGGGGGCCCCCGGCTCTCCGGCGGTCCCCAAACGCCGGCTCTGGTGTCGACAGCCGAGCTGGCCGGCTCTGTCTCCCGCGCCCGATGGACAAGAACAAGATCATCGAAGGCGCCGCGAAGCTCGTAGCCAAGGGGGCCTACGACAAGGCGATCAAGGAGTACCAGAAGGTACTCGACGCCGATCCGCGCGACGTGCGGGTCCTGCAGAAGATGGGGGAGCTGTTCCAGAAGAAGAACGACAACGTCCAAGCCGCGGCGTTCTTCACCCGGGTGGCGGAGTGCTACTCGGGCGACGGGTTCTTCCTCAAGGCGGTGGCCCTCTACAAGCAGGTCCTCCGGCTCAACCCGGAGCTGGTCGAGGTCAACCTCAAGCTCGCCGAGCTGCACCAGCAGCTCGGGCTGCTCACCGAGGCGATGGCCTTCTTCCAGACGGTGGTCGCCCACCACGAGAAGCGGGGCGACACCCGCGCCACCTTCGACACCCTGAAGCGGATGGTGGACCTGGACCCGGAGAACGTGGCCAGCCGCCTCAAGCTCGCCGAGCTGTACGCCCGCGAGGGCATGGGGGGGGAGGCGCTGCAGGAGTTCCGCCGTGCCGCCGACCACTTCCAGAAGACGGGTCGCGGCGAGGAACGGCTCCGCGTCCTGGAGCGCATCGCCGCGCTCGAGCCGGACAACCTCCCTCTGGCGCGGGACCTGGCGCGCGACTACCTCGCCCGCGGTGACGCGAAGCGGGCGCTGGCCAAGCTCCAGCTCTGCTTCAAGGTCGATCCGCGCGACCTGGAGACGCTGAAGCTCCTGGCCGAGGCCTTCACGGCGCTCGGGCACACGAGCAAGACGCTGAGCGTCTACAAGGAGCTGGGCAAGCTCCACGCCGAGCGCAATCACATCGCCGAGGCGCGGGCGGCCTGGGCCCGGGTGGAGCAGCTCGACCCGAGGGATCCCGATCTCCTGGCCTGGAGAGCGGAAGGGGCACGCGGCCCGGTGGCCCAGCCGGGCCCGATCCCGGCCGCGGCCGCCCCGCCTCCGCCCCCGCCGCCTCCGGCCGCCCCGCCCTTGCGGCCGGAGCAGGTGCAGAAGCTTCTCACCGAGACCGACGTCTACGTGAAGTACGGGCTCCACGAGAAGGCGCTCGAGCACCTGCGGCGGATCTTCATCGCCGATCCGGAGAACCTCGAGGCCCACGAGAAGGCCTACCACATCTACCGGGGCGCCGGTCAGCCGGCGCAGGCCAGCGAGCAGCTCCTCAACGTGCTGCGGCTCTTCACCCGCCGCCTGGAGGCGGAGCGGGCGCAGCCGTACCTGGACACGCTGCTCGCCGAGGTCCCCGACCATCCGGAGATGCCGGCCTTCCTGGCCGTGCTGCGGCCGGAGGGCGGCGAAGGCGACGAGGGCCTGGCGGCGGTGGCCCCCGACGACGAGATGCTCCTGCCCGACGAGGGCGCCGAGCCTCACCCCGAGGCCGACCTGGGGCTGGCCTCGGCGGCCGCCGGAGGCTCGGAGGAGCTGGTCTCGGACGACGCGGTGCTCATGTCGGATGAGGACGAGGAGGGCCCGCCAGCGGCCGCCGACGACGAGCCGCTCACTCCTCCTCCCGTCTCCGGCGGCCAGGTCCGCCCGCTGTCGGTCCGGGCGGCGCCCGAGCCGGGGGAGGACTTCGGAGAGGCCGTTCCCTTCGAGGACGCCGAGGCGGTCGCCGGGGACGACCCACCGACGGAACCGCTCGGGACCTACGAGGCGGGCTTCGAATCCGAGGTCGAGCTGCCCCCGGAGGAGGCGGCGGAGGAGCCGGAGGAGGAGGAGGTCTCGCTCGAGACCCCGGTGGAGAGCGGCCCGGTGTCCGAGGAGCTCGACGAGGCGACCTTCTTCCTGGAGCAGGGTCTGGTCGACGAGGCGCGGGAAATCCTGGAAACGGTGGAGGTGGTCCGGCCCGGGCTTCCTCGCACCGCGGCGCTCTTGCGACAGCTGGAGGAGGCGGAGAAGGAGAGCGCGGGCAAGGCCCGGACGGCGCCACCCGTCCCCGGTCCGGACCGGCCGCCGGGCATCGAGCCCATCCCCATCCGCACCGGCTCCTACAACCTGGCCGAGGAGCTGGCCGAGGAGCTGGCCGCGCTTCCGGAGGAGCCGCCCCTTCCCGAGGCGGCCGACGGCGACTTCCAGTACTCGGTGGACGAGGTGTTCTCCGAGTTCAAGAAGGGTCTGGAAAAGGTGGTCAAGCCCTCGGACGTCGACACCCACTACGACCTGGGCATCGCCTACAAGGAGATGGGTCTGGTCGACGACGCCATCGAGGTGTTCGAGGTGGCACGCAAGGGGTGCAGCGGGCTACGCAAGGAGGTCGATTGCCTGACGATGCTCGCCCTGCTCCACGGGATGAAGGGGGAGTGGGGCAAGTCGGTGGAGGACTACCGCCACGCGCTGGCCTCCGAGCACGCCTCGGGACCGACGCTCATCGCTCTCCACTACGACCTGGCGCTGGCCTACGAATCGCAGGGTGCGCCGGGGCGGGCGCTGGCCGAGTACCTCGAGGTGAGCAAGCTCGATCCGGCCCACCGGGACGTGCAGGCGGCGGTGGCCCGGCTCGCGGCGGTGACCCGGCCGATGGCCTCCGGCGCCGATGGCGGGGACGGTTCCTCGCCGGCCGAGCCCGGAACGTCGAGCAGCTCCAAGAAGCGCAAGGTGGGGTACCTCTAGAGGCCCGAGACCGATGAGCTACCTCGACCACTTCGGGCTCGCCGAGGAGCCTTTCTCCAACGCACCGGTGACGCGGTTCTACTTCGAGTCTCCGCAGCACGCCCAGGCGCTGGTCCGCCTCCGCCACGCGGTCTCGAGCATGAAGGGCCTGTGCGTGCTGGTGGGCGACATCGGCGCCGGAAAGACGACGCTCGCCCGGCGCCTGCTCGACGCCCTTCCCGAGGAGGAGTACGAGGCCGCGCTCTTCGTGATCATCCACTCCGGCGTGACCGCCGGCTGGCTGCTCAAGCGCATCGCGCTGCAGCTGGGCGTGGAGAATCCGGCCAACGAGAAGCTGGCCCTGCTCGGCCAGCTCTACCAGCGCCTGATGCACATCCACGAGCAGGGCCGCAAGGCGGTGGTGCTCATCGACGAGGCCCAGATGCTCGCTTCGCGCGAGCTGATGGAGGAGTTCCGGGGCCTGCTCAACCTCGAGGTCCCGGAGCGCAAGCTGATCAGCTTCGTCTTCTTCGGCCTGCCGGACATCGAGCAGAACCTGCGCCTCGACCCGCCCCTGGCGCAGCGGGTGGCGATGCGCTATCGGCTGGAGCCATTCACCCTCGCCTCGACCGAGGCCTACGTGCGCCATCGCATCCAGACCGCGGGCGGGACGCGGCTCCCCTTCACCGCCGAGGCGCTGGCCGCGCTGCATCGCCTGAGCGGCGGCAGCCCCCGGGTGATCAACACCCTGTGCGACAACGCTCTCTTCGAGGCGTTCCTCGGGCGGGAGACGGTGGTCGACGCCCGGCGTATCGAGGAGATCGCCCGCTCGCTCTCCATCGGCTCCTCCGGCTCGGAGCCTCCTGCCCGCCGGGCCCCCGCGCCCCCGGAGGCAGCCCCGGAGAGGGTCGATCTCGCCGAGATCGATCGATACCTCGATGACCTCGAGGCCTGAGGAGACCGCCGGTCGATGAACGCGCCGCGCATGCGCAGGGCGGGGATCGCCCTGCTGCTCCTGCTGGTCCTCCTCGCCGGGCTGGTGCTCGCCGCGCGCTCGCGGATGGCCTGGGACGAGCTGTGCACCGTCGCCCGGCGGGAGCTCCCGCACCTCATCGGAGCGGAGGTGGGGATCGGCCGGTGCGAGGTGGACCCGGCGGCCCGCTCGGTCGTGCTCTCCGGGGTGTCGGTGTTCCGGCCGGGCGAGGAGAGCCCTCTCTTCAGCGCCGACCGGGTGGAGATGACCGTCGGGGGGCTTCAGGTCCTCGCCGGCCGGTTGCTGCTCGACCGGCTGCGGGTCACCCACCCGCGCCTGCACCTGGACCTGTCCCGCCCGCCGGCGGCCACCGGGGCCGGCTGCCCGCTCCAGATCTTGCAGACGGTGTCGGTGGACGATCTCGACGTGCGCGGGGCGGAGGTCCGCCTGCGTCTCCCCGGTGGGCGGCGGGTGGAGGTGGAGGGGCTCGCCCTGGGCTGGCGGGTCCGGCGGCGGGTGGCCGAGTTCCGGATCGAGACCTCCGAGGGGCTGGTCGACCTCGGGCGGGGCGCCACGCCGCTGGCGCTGGCTGGCCTGCTGGTGGAGGGAGGCCTGTCGCGCGGGGGACGGGACCTGGAGGTGGCCCGCGGCGAGCTGGCGGTGGGCGATACCGACCTCTCCTTCAGCGGCCGGGTGGACGACCTCTGCCGCCCCACCGTCGCGCTCGACGCGCAGCTCTTCATCCCGATGAAGGCGGTGGCGCGGATCAGCGGGGGCCTGGAGGGCGCGGCGGGCCATCTCTGGGCGCGGCTGGCGGTGAGCGGCCGGGCCCCGGACCTCCACCTGAGCGGCGAGGTCCTGGGAAAGGGGGTGGAGATTCCCCCCGGGCGTCCGGGCGACTTCAGCGGTCACTTCGCCCTCACCGGGGACACGCTCAGCGTGCAGGACGTGACCTTCCCGGTGGCGCCGGGGCAGATCAAGGCCTCCGGCCTGGTCCGGCTCCAGCCCGGCTGGCCGGTGAAGGCCCGCCTCGACCTCGACGGTGCGAGCCTGGCCCGGGTCCTGGATCGGTCCGGGGTCTCCGGGTCCTGGGTCGACTTCGCCCTCTCCGGCCAGGTCACCGCCGAGGGGAAGCTCGCTCCTTCGCCCCAGCTCCAGGGCGAGGCGGTGCTGCGGGCGGCCGGCTTCCGCTTCACCGCCGGCCCGGTGGAGAAGCCACCGCCCGGCCCACCGCTCCTCGCCTTCCCCGCCGGGGAGATCCGCCTCGAGCTGCATGTCCTCCCCGACCGCGTCGAGCTCCGCCAGGCGGACCTCCGGGTGGGGAACGCGCACGGCCTGGTCGAGGCCCGCTTCGGGTTCCAGAAGGCAGTCGGCCTGTCCATCACCGGGCTGCTCGACACCCTCGACCTTCACGAGGTCGGCCCGCTGCTCGGCATCCCCTGGTCCGGGGTGGGCTCGAGCCGGTTCTCGCTGGGCATGCCCTGGGGAGAGCTCCTGCACATCGACGCCGATGTGGCGCTCCACGACTCCGAGTTCCGTCACTTCGCGCTGGGCACGGTGAAGAGCCCGCTCCACTTCGCCGACGGGGTGCTCAGCTTCCCCGAGGTGAACGGCCTGCGGGGCAAGTCCCCCTACACCGGCGCGGCCACCCTCGATTTCCGCGGCGAGGGCCTGGTGGTCGAGGCGCGGGGCCGGATGCCCGAGGGGCGGGTGGAGGACGTGGTCGAGGTGGTGGCCCCGCTCTCGGCTGCCTGGCAGCCGCTCCGGCACGTGCTCGTCGGGCGTGCCTCGGGAGCGGTTCACCTGTGGGGCCCGTCCGAGTCGCTCGAGGCGGACGTCGACGTCGACGCGAGCGAGGTCGCCTTCCGGGAGCGGCGGATGGGAAGTGGCCAGGTCCACCTGCGTCTGCGCGGCGACACCCTCGAGCTGCTGCCGCTCACCCTGAAGGGTCCCCTGGGGACCGGCCAGGCGGAGGGACGGCTGACCATCGGCGGCAGCCTGGATTACCGCTTCCGCGTCGATGGCATGTCCCTGGAGGAGATGGTCGGCCCGGGTGGACGCCGGACGCCGGTGCGCGGCTCGCTGACGCTCCTGGGGACGGTCCGGGGGACCACGGACGTCCCGGACGTCCAGGCCTCGCTCACCGCGCCGCAGACCACGCTCGGAGGCCGGTCGCTGGGCCCGCTCGCGCTCGAGGGCCGGATGCTGGGAGAGCAGCTGGAGATCTCCGGCCGCCCCATCGCCGGGATCGAGGGGCGGCTGACCGCCGAGGTGCGGCGCCCCTATCCGTTCCAGGCCAAGCTGGACCTCTCCCTGTCCGACCTGCGTGCGCTGCTCGGCGACGGGTGGCAGGGAAGCATGCGGGGCAGCGCCGTCGCCGCCGGCACCCTGCTCGAGCCCGAGGCCATGGAGGGCAAGCTCCACCTGGCCCAGCTGCGCGTGGAGCGGGGTGAGGTCCGTGCCGAGAACGATGGACCCTGGGAGGTGCACTTCGCCCGGGGACGGGTGGAGACCGAGGGGCTGACGCTCCGCGGACCGGACACGTCGCTCAGCGTGTCCGGCTCGGCCTCGGCGCGGGCGGTGGACCTGAAGGTCGCCGGGACGCTCGATCTCCGGCTGGTGGAACCGTTCACCTCGTCCCTGGAGCGGCTGCGGGGCCGGCTCGAGCTGTCGGGCACGGCTCACGGGGATCCGCGCGAGCCCTCGCTGCTCGGGACGGCGTCTCTGCTCGAGGTGGCCTTCGGCCTCCGGGACTCCGGCCTCGAGCTGCGCGGGCTCTCCGGCCGGGTCGACTTCAGCGAGTCCCGGATGATCTGGACCGACGTGCACGGGCAGCTCAACGACGGGCAGGTCAGCTCCCGCGGCGACCTGGCCTGGAAGGGATTCGCGCCCACGCAGCTGGCCGCCTCGGCGCGGCTGGAGGACGTGACCCTGCGGGTGCTCGGGGATGCGCCGTTCAGCGCCACCGGCGAGCTGTTCCTGTCCGGAAGGCCGGGCGCCTTCCGCGTCTCCGGCGAGCTGGACGTGGCACGCCTCCGCTACGTGCGGCCCTTCGGCGTGGGGGCGCTCCTCCCCGGGCGGACAAGCGGCGGCCCGGCGGGGGCGGAGCGCACCTCGGAATGGCTGTCCCTGGACGTCCTGCTCCGGCTCCAGGATGCGCGGGTGGAGAACAACGTCGCCCGGGCCCAGCTCAGCGGCGAGCTGCGCGTCACCGGGACCAATCTCCACCCCGGCCTGGTGGGTGCCATCGAGGCCGGCGAGGGGAGCCAGGCCTTCTTCCGCGGCAACTCCTTCGCCATCACCCAAGGGGTGGCCGACTTCAAGGATCGCCACAGCCTCCAGGGCGTCTTCGACGTCTATGCCGAGACGCAGGTCCGCGACTACCAGATCCGCCTGCACGCCTTCGGTCGCCTGGACTCGCCCCAGGTCCAGCTCTCCAGTGACCCGGCGCTGCCCGAGGGCGACGTGGTCTCGCTCCTCACCGTGGGAGTCACCGGGCGCGAGCGAGCCGGCATGTCGGGAACCGCCGGCGCGGGCGCCAGCCTCGCCGCCGAGGCGCTCTACCAGGCCTCCGGGCTGGATCGACAGGTGCAGCGCTTCCTGCCGCAGAACACGGTGCTGCGCGACACCGCGTTCCGGATCAACACCCTGTACAACGACTTCTCCGGGCTGGTGGAACCCTCGGCGCAATTGGAGTCGAAGTTCCTGGTCGAGCAGCTTAAGCTCAGCCTCAGCCAGCCGGTGTCCGGCAAGGGCACGCGCGCGCAGGCCGAGTACCGGTTCGACAACCGCTTGTCCGCACAGGCCCAGTGGGACAACGCCTACAGCGACATCGCCATCGGGAACCTGGGCATCGATCTCAAGCTGCGGTGGGAAGTCGAGTAACCGTCGCGCTGCTCCTGCTCGCGGCGGCCACGGCCCTGGCCGACCCACCCCAGGTGACCGCCGTCGTGCTCCACCTCCCGCCAGGGCTGGCGGCGCGCGACTTCCGGCCGCTGGTGGTGGTGGCCGAGGGCCAGCCGCTCGATCCCCGCGCCGTGAGGCGGAGCGTGGCGCTCCTCTTCGCCACCGGCCGCTTCTCCGACGTGGTGGCCCGGGCCCACCCCGAGCCGGACGGCGTGGCGGTGGAGTTCGACTGCTCCCCGGTGGAGCAGCTGCACCGGGTGGTGGTCACCGGCAACGAGGTGCTCACCCGGAGCGAGATCCTCACCGCCGCCCACCTGGCCGAAGGGAGCGACTTCTTCGCCGAGAAGCTGGAGGAGGCCAGGGCGGGCATCCTCCAGGCCTATGCGCGGCGGGGCTGGAACGAAGCCCGGGTGGTGGTCACCGTCAGCCGGGACGGGACCTCGGTCGACGTCGGCCTGGCCATCACCGAGGGCCAGCCGACGCGGGTCTCGGAGGTCCGCTTCTCCGGAGCCCCCGACCTGACCGAGCAACGGCTCCGCCAGGTCTTCGGGCTGCCGCCGGGAACCATCCTCGACCGCGGCGTCCTGGAGCGCGGCGCCGAGCGCCTGCGCACGCTCTACCGGGAGACGGGTCACTACCGGGCCCGGCTGGGAACGCCGGTGGTGACGCCGCGCCCCGGCGGGGCGCTGGTCACCGTTCCCATCGAGGCCGGGCCGGTGCTGACCTTCGCGGTGCGCGGCGCCCGCCGGTTCCCGGAGCGGCTCCTCCTGGCCGTCGTCGACTACGATCCCTCCGAGCCGCTCGACCGGTCCACCGAGACCCGGCTCGCCCGGCGACTCGAGACCTTCTACCAGTACCGCGGGTTCGCCGACGTCCAGGTCGCCGCGCGCGAGGTCCCCGACCCGGTGGAGGGCAGGACGGTGGTGGTGTTCGCCGTCGACGAGGGGCCGTTGCGGCGGGTGACCGAGGTCCTCTTCGAGGGGGCCAGCCCCGAGGCCGAACCGCGCCTGCGCCGCATCCTCTCCGGCGTCATCGCCGCCCGGACGCCGGCGGCGCCGGGGGACGCGCGCCTCCTCGAGGATCCGGCGAGCCGCGGGTCGCCCGGTCCGCCGGTGCTGCCGCCGCCGGACCTCCACCCGCTGGAGGTCTTCGTCGAGGAGGCCTACCGGGAGGCGGCCGAGTCGATGCAGACCGACTATCGCGTCGAGGGCCATCTCTCGGCCAGGGTCCAGCTCTGGTCGCTGGAGGAGGACGTGGGCAGGCACCGGGCCCGGGTCCGCTTCCGCGTCGAGGAGGGAGTGCAGACCCGGGTCTCCTCGGTGACCTTCACCGGCCTGCCGGCGGGATTCCTGCCTCCCCCGCGACCGCTGCTCGGGCCCGGGGCCCCCCTCTCGCAGCGGGCCCTGGAGTCGCTGCGGGCCGAGCTGCTCGGCCAGCTGGGGCGCGCCAGCCATCTCTTCGCCCGGGTGGAGGTGAAGCCGGAGATCGAGTCGCCCGGGCTGGCACGGGTGGTGGTCCGGGTCGAACCGGGGCCGGCGGTCCGGGTCGGACAGGTGGTGATCCGCGGTCTGCAGCGCACCAGCCAGCGCCTGGTCCGGGACAACCTGGTGGTCAAGCCGGGCCACCTGCTCGACCCGGAGGAGCTCTACCAGAGCCAGCGAAATCTCCTGGCGCTGGGGATCTTCCGGCAGGTGTCGGTGACCCTCTTCGCCCCGGACAACGAGGAGCCGGTCAAGGACGTCCTGGTGGAGGCCCGCGAGCGCCCCCTGCTCTCCGGCTCGGGGGGAGTCGGCTACTCGACGGTGGATGGACCACGCCTGGTCGGCGACGTCGTCTACCCGAATCTCTTCGGCGAGGCCATCAACATCACCGCCCGCGGGAAGGTGAACTACGTCGGGCTGAGCCTGCTCCCCCTCCAGGACTTCATCCCCGGCTCCGAGCTGCAGGGGCTGTCCGGGATCGACTTCAACTTCAACGTCACCATCTCCCAGGCTCGCATTCCCTGGCTCCTTCCCCAGGACATCGGGGCGCGCATCACCTTCGTGGCCGAGCGCGTCCACCGCCCCTCCTACTTCTTCGGCCGGGTGGCGGGCATCGCCGGGATGGACTGGCAGATCGCCAGTTGGGTGAGCTTCACCGGGCAGTACACGGTGGAGGGCGTCCTGGTGCGGAACTACAACGCGCTCTCCGCGCTGCTGGCCACCTCGAGCCTGGACCTGACCCGGCTCCGCTTCCCCACCGGCAACTACGCGCTGCAGACGCTCAGCCCGGCGTTCACGCTCGACTTCCGGGACAATCCCATCAACCCCACCCGCGGGGTGGTGATCCGCGCCGTGGGCGAGCTGACCAAGGACTTCAGCGCCGAGGTCACCGATGCCTTCGGCAACAACGCCATCCCCACCTCCATCTTCACCTGGAAGATCTCCGGGGGCGTGACCGGGTACATCCCGCTGGCGGAGCGGGTCGTCCTCGCGCTCTCCGTCCGCGCCGGCCGGATCTTCAATCTCGTGGCCGGGGGCCAGATCATCCCGCCCGAGCGCTTCTACCTCGGTGGGGTGAACACCCTGCGCGGATTTCCCGAGGACGGGGTCATCGCCCAGGACCTGCACGGCTTCTACCGCGACCAGCGCAACGCCTGCGCGGCGCTGGTCTGGTCGGGGGGTTGCACGCCGGCGGGGATCGTCCTCAGCGAGGGCAACCAGATCCCGAGCCAGGGCGGCGAGCTGTTCACGCTGGGCAAGGCCGAGCTCCGCTTCCCGGCCATCCTCGGATTCGATCTCGGGATCTTCTTCGAGGCGGGCAATCTGTGGGCGGATCCGAGCCAGTTCCAGCCTCTCACCCTGCGCCCGGTGGCCGGCATCGGCCTCCGGTACGCGACCCCCATCGGGCCTCTGGCCCTGGACGTGGGCTTCAACCTCGCCCCGTACAGCCCGCTCAACGAGCAGATCTTCGCCCTCCAGTTCAGCGTCGGCCTCTTCTGACGGCTAGAGTCCCGGCGGCCCCGGGCATCCTGGGCGGAGGGACGACCACCGATGGCCCCCACCTCGCGACGCAGGTTCCTGACCCGTTCCGCGCTCCTGGCCGGCGCCGCCGTGGTGGCCAGGGCGGAGGAGGCAGTGGCGGCCCCCGATGATGCCGGAGCGGCGCCGCCCCCGGGATCCGGTTCGGCGGCGGGGGAGGGCGTCACGGCGACCACCATCGCCGAGGCGGAGAAGCTGCCCGAGGTCCAGTACTCGGCGCCGGAGCGGGCCCAGGCCGCATCGAGCTGGTCAATCAACTTCGGACCGACGATCGCCGACCGGCGGCGGTACCACCCACTCGAGCACATGGTCCCGGCGCAGCTCTGGGACCCGCGCATCCCGGGGGCCCCTCGGGGCCCGGAACGGACCCGGCTCGTGTTCTCGCGCGCCCTACCGGCGCTCCCCGCCCGGGACGAGGACATCGCCTATGCCCCGCTGACGGCGCTCTCGACCTGGCTCCGGAGCCGGAAGATCTCCTCGGTCCGTCTGACCGAGCTCTACCTCGACCGCCTGAAGACGCTCGGGCCGCGGCTGGAGTGCGTCATCACCCTCACCGACACGCTCGCCCTCGAGCAGGCGCGGACGGCGGATCGGGAGATCGCCCAGGGCAGGTGGCGCGGGCCCCTCCACGGCGTCCCCTGGGGGGCCAAGGACCTGCTCGACACCGCCGGGATCCGCACCACCTGGGGAGCGGAGCCGTTCCGGAACCGGATCCCGGCCACCGATGCCACGGTGGTGTCGCGCCTCCACGCGGCCGGGGCGGTCCTGGTGGCCAAGCTCTCGCTCGGGGCCCTGGCCCTGAACGACATCTGGTTCGGAGGGGAGACGAAGAATCCGTGGCTTCCGGCCGAGGGCTCGAGCGGCTCCAGCGCCGGCTCGGCGGCGGCCACCGCAGCAGGGCTGGTGGGCTTCGCCCTGGCCAGCGAGACGGGGGGAAGCATCGTCTCCCCCTCCTCGCGGTGCGGGGTGGCGGGCCTCCGGCCGACCTTCGGGCGCGTTCCGCGCACCGGGGCGATGACCCTCTGCTGGTCGCTGGACAAGCTGGGGCCGATGGCGCGGAGCGTGGAGGACACGCTGCTCGTCCTCCAGGTCCTGTCCGGCCCGGATGGAAAGGACCTGGGGTGCGTCCCGAGCCACCTCGCCTTCGACGCCGGTCAGCCGGTGAAGGGCCTCCGGGTGGGCTACGTCCCGGCGTGGCTGGAGAAGCCAGCCAACGACTGGGACCGCCAGTCGCTGCCGGTGGACCGGGCGGTGGTCGAGGCGGCCCGGAGGGCGGGGATGACCGTGGTCCCGGTCGACTTCCCGCAGTTGCCCTACGCCGCCCTGTACACCGTGCTCTTCGCCGAGGCGGCAGCGTCGTTCGAGGAGCTGACGCTCTCCCACGGCGTCGACCAGCTGAAGATGCAGGTCTTCGACGCCTGGCCCAACCTCTTCCGCCAGGCGCGCTTCCTCTCGGCGGTGGACCTGGTCCAGGCGGACCGGCTCCGGCGACAGGCGGCGCTGGCCATGAACGCGCTCTTGTCGACCGTCGACGTGCTCCTCGTTCCCTACCTCCGGGACGACACGCTCATCGGCACCAACCTCACCGGCCACCCCTCGCTCACGCTGCGGGCCGGCTTCATCGAGGTGGATCGCATCCGGAGCGACTGGCTCCCGCCCCCGGGGCAGCAGTGGCCGGCGCTCCCGGCGAAGCGCCGTGTTCCCCAGGGGGTGACGCTCATCGGCCGGCTCTTCGACGAGGGCACTCTGGTCCGGGTGGGAATGGCCCTGGAAAGGGCACTGGGCGTGGCGGCCGAGCGCCCGCCGGGCTTCTGACGCCTCGGGAAGGAGGCAGCACGATGAACTGGAAGCGCATCGCGGTGGGCGGCCTGGCCGCCGGAATTCTCTTCGACGCCCTGGAGCTGACCATCTCCGGCGCTCTCGTCGGGCCGGGCTACGCCGCCCGGCTCCAGGCGCTGGGGGTGAAGCAGGAGCCGTGGGTCGGGACGCTGGCCTTCTTCGTCGGCTGGGGTCTGCTGGTGGGGTGGGTCTCGGTGTGGGTCTACGCCGCGGTCCGTCCGCGCCTCGGGCCGGGCCCACGGACGGCGGTGACGGTGGCCTTCGCGCTGTGGATCCTCCATGCGCTGCTGCCGCACCTGCACGAGGGATTCATCGGCCTCTTCCCGATGCACCTCACCCTTCTCTTCGCCCTGCTCGAGCTCGTCTACATGGCGCTGGCGACGGTGCTCGGGGCATTCATCTACCGCGAGGCCCCCGCCGGGGCCTGATCGGCCGGTGCGCCGCGCTCACCCAGCAGGGGCGGGTGACGGAGGGCGAGGAGCTGGTTCGTCAGACGCTGGAGGCCGACCGCCCGGGTGCTGGGGCGCGAGCACCCCTTCACCCAGGACGCCGCGGTCAAGCTCGAATGGAGTGCCCCACGGGAGAGCTCAGCCGATGGCCTGGGCGAGGAGCCAGGAGAAGGCCGCCGGGCGGCCGGCGAGGGCGCCGAGGGCTCCCCGGCGGAGCCAGGGGCGACGGGCGAGGGCGAGCATGCCGCCGGCGACGAGCGCGTAACGACGGTACTCGCGGCGACACGTGGCCAGGTACGGCCCGAACGCGGACGGGGCCCCGCCATGCGCCACCGCCTCGGGGAGGCAGCGGGCGAGCGCCTCGGCGCAGACCAGCGCCAGCGAGAGACCTTCTCCGGTGATGGCGTCCACGTAGCCGGCGGCATCTCCGAGGAGCACGAAGCGCGGGCGCACGCGGGCGCGCGCCCGGCGGTAGAGCGGGCCGGCCCCCCGCGCCACGGAGTCGGCGTCGGCACCGTGCACGTGCTCGGCGAGCAGCGGGACGCGCTCGACCAGGGCTGGCCAGGAGATCTGCGGCGGGACGCGCCCATCCTCCCAGAGAAAGGCCACGCCCACCCGGTCGGCCCCGGCCGGCGTGACGTAGGCCTCGAGCCGCTCGGAGAGGTGCACCTCCACGCAGTCGGTCCAGGGGCGGAGCCGGAGGTGCTGGCGCATCCCGAAGCGCCGCGGCCCGCGGCCGGGAAGGTCGAGGCCCTCGGCCGCGCGGAGGGGCGAGGCGAGCCCATCGGCGGCGACCAGGACCGAGGCCTCCCACACCCCGGCGTCGGTGTCGACCTGGATGGCCGTCCCGGTCCGCCGGTGGCGGCGCACCCCGGTCCGCGGGTGCACCGACACCCCGGCCTGGCGGGCCCGCGCGAGGAGGGCCCCGGCGAGGGCGGTCCGCCGGACCCCGAGGCCGCCACCGTCCGGGAGCCGTCCTTCGAGGCTGGAGCCGTCCTCCTGCACGTAGCGGACGCCGCGGATGGGAGCGCAGTCCCGGTCGGTGAGCGCCGAGCGCGCGCCGAGCCGCTCCAGCGCGCGCACCCCGGGAGGCATCAGGCCCTCGCCGCAGGCCTTGTCATGTGGGAGCTCCTCGCGGTCGAAGACCGCCACCGACAGGCCGGCCCGGGCGGCGTGCGTGGCCGCCGCCAGCCCGGCCGGCCCCGCCCCGGCGATGACCACCTCGACCTTCATGCGTCCTGGTCGGCGCGGGCGAAGGCCACCGCGCTTCGCACCAGGGCCGTGGCCAGGCCGAGCCAGTGCACCTTGCCGGGCGGGGTGAGCATTCCGGTCTGCCAGCGGCGCAGGGCCTCGCGGCGGCGGAGCTTCCCGCTCGAGGTCCGCGGCAGGGTGCCCGGGGTGAGCAGCTCGACGCGATGGGGACGGATGCCGGTGCGCTCGAGCACCCGGGTGCGCACCCGGTCCGCCAGGTCGGGAGGGGCACCGGTTCCCAGCTCGACCAGGAGGATGAGCTCCTCGCCCTCGGCCCCGGGGGGAACCGCGCCCAGGGCCACCGCGCACCCGGCCCGGACGCCCTCCAGAGCGTCGAGGGCCTCCTCGAACTCCTGCGGGACGTGGTTGGCGCCGCGGAGGATGATCACGTCCTTGGCCCGGCCGCACACCACCAGCTCGTCCTCGTCGACGAAGCCGAGGTCGCCGGTGTCGAGCCATCCGTCGACGATCGCCGCACGGGTGGCCTCGGGCTCGGCGAGGTAGCCGACCATGACCGACGGGCCGCGGACGTGGATGCGTCCCACCGTCCCGGTGGGCACGACGCGGCCGGCGTCGTCCCGGACCTCGACCTCGGCGCCCGGCACCGGGCCGCCCACCGACACCAGCGAGCGGGGCCCGGGGCGAGCCAGCCCCTCGGCGGCCAGCGCACGGGCGTCGACCGGCACCGTGCGCAGGGCCGGCCGGCTCGGGGCGAAGGTGACCGCCAGCGAGGCCTCGGCCAGCCCGTAGGCCGGCACCAGCGCGCGGGGGTCGAAGCCGAAGGGAGCGAAGCGGTCCACGAAACGCCGTGCCACCTCGGCGGAGATGGATTCCGCCCCGTTCAGGGCCAGCGCCCAGGAGCGGAGATCGACGCCGTCCAGCTCTGCCTCGCGGATCCGCCGCACGCAGAGCGCGTAGGCGAAGCTGGGAGCGGCGGAGAGGGTCCCCCGGTGTCGCGAGATGGCCCGGAGCCAGAGGGCCGGACGGGCCAGGAACTGTTCCGGACGGATGAGCACCAGGGGTCCGGGGTAGGCGACGGCGTTGACCAGACAGCCGATGAGCCCCATGTCGTGGTAGAGCGGCAGCCAGCTGACGCCGAGGGGGCGCTCGCCCTCGCGCACCGGCATCAGGGCGCGGAGGATGTCCACCTGGCCCATCACGTTGGCGTGGCTGAGCGCCACCGGCTTGGGGTCGACGGTGCTCCCCGAGGAGAACTGCACCAGGGCCAGCGCGCCGGAATCAGCGTCGCGCGCGAGCGGACTCTCCCCGGACTCGCGGAGGGCGGACACCCGGCGGCAGCCCAGCCGCGGCCGCGCCGCGGCGACCGCCTCGCCCAGGAGCCGGCCGATGACGGCGTCGGTGAGGACGACGACCGCCCCGGAGAGCTGGACCATGCGCGCCGTGGCGCGGTGGTACTCGTCCAATCGGCCCAGCCTGACCGGGGGATAGAGCGGCACCGGAACCGCTCCCGCGAGCAGCGTTCCGAAGAAGGCGTCCATGAAGTCCGGCGAGGTCGGAAGCACCAGGGCCACCCGGTCCCCGGGCCGGACGCCGAGCCGGGACAGGGCCCCGGCGGTGGCCCGCGCCCGGGTCCACACCTCGGCCCAGCTCAGGGTCTCCTCGGATTCGGAGGCGTCGACGAAGGTCAGGCCGGAGGGGTGCTCGGCGGCGCGCTGGAGCGCCTCGGGGATGGAGGCATGCCGGGGCCGCGGCTGGACCGGCCCCACCAGGCGCGACGGAGCCCTCATGCCGTGGCCTCGGTGCGGCGGGCGACCAGCGCGGCGAGGTCGGCCACGGTGCGGATTCCGCCGGCGTCCTCCTGCGACAGCCTCACCCGGAAGCGATTCTCCAGGCCGACCACCAGGACGGTGAGCCCCAGGCTGTCCAGACCGAGGTCGGCGAGCAGGTCATCGGAGGGCTGGACGATTCGCGCCATCTCCAGCTCGGACCGTGCGATGGAGCGGATGGTCTCCAGCACCTCGGCCTCACTTGCCACGGGGAAGCTCCGGAACCAGGCGAGGACGGTGGGCGAATGCCTCGGCCCACGGGCGCCCGAGAGCCTGCTCCTCGCTGCGGATGCGGGTGCGGAGCAAGAGGGCATTGCCGGCGGAGAAGACGGCCGCCGTGACCCAGGCGCCGTGCACGAGCGGGACGGCCACCATTTCCACGACCACGGCCAGGTAGTTGGGATGCCGGACGAAGCGGTAGGGCCCCGCGGTGACCGGCGCCAGTCCCGGCCAGACGAGGACCCGGGTGTTCCAGCGAACGCCGAGCGTGGCCACTGCCCAGTAGCGGAGCGCCTGGGCGGCGAGCGCGACACCGAGCGCCGTCCACCCGAGGAGGCCGGGGAACGGCCGGTGCCCGAGCACCACCTCCAGCGCGCAGGAGACGAGGAAGAGCGAGTGGAAGGCGACCATCACCGGGTAATGGCCTCTCCCGGCCTCGATGGCCCCGGCCGCCCGGGCGGCGCGGGCGTGGCGCAGCGAGAGGAACAGCTCGCCGACGCGCTCCAGGCCGAGGAGCAGGAGGAAGCCGAGGTAGAGGCGCTCCGAGGTCACCATCGGAGGAGCACCAGCTCGGAGCAGAAGCCCGGGCCCATGGCCATGAGCAGGCCGAGGTCCCCGGCCCTGGCCTCGCCCGAGGCGAGGAGGGACTCGAGCACGAAGAGAACGGAGGCCGACGAGAGGTTGCCCACCTCCCGGAGCGACCTCCACGAGCGGGCCAGCGCTCCGGGGGGGAGCTGAAGGGTGTCCTCGAAGGCCTCGAGGACCTTCGGCCCTCCGGTGTGGGCCACCCAGTGGCGGATGTCCCGGGTGGAGAGACCGTGGGCGGCGAGGAAGTCGTCGACGTCACCTCGGACGTGGGTGCGCACCACCTCCGGGACCTTGGCGCTGAGGACGACCTTGAAGCCGCCGTTGACCACGTCCCAGCCCATGACGCGCTCGGAGTCCGGGTAGAAGACGCTGCGGGTGGCGACGATGCTCGGCGCTCCCGGGGCCGGCCGCTCGCCGCCGGAGAGGACCAGCGCCGCGGCTCCGTCCCCGAAGAGCCCGGAGGCGATGATGTTGGCGATGGAGAGGTCCTCGCGCTGCAGGGTGAGCGAGCAGAGCTCGACCGAGAGGAGGACGGCCACCTGGTCGGGGAAGGCGCGGAGGACGTCGCTGGCCCGGGCGGTGCCGGCGGCGCCGGCGACGCAGCCGAGCCCGAAGATGGGGGTGCGCTTGACGTTCGGGCGGAGACCGAGCCGGTTCATGAGACGTGCGTCGATGGACGGTGTGGCGATGCCGGTCACGGTGACGAAGAAAAGGTGATCGACGTCCGAAGGGTCCAGGCCCGCACGGTCGAGCGCCTGGCGCACGGCCCGTTCACCGACGTCGGTGGACACCCGCAGCCAGGCGTCGTTGCGGGCGCGCAGGTCGGCCAGGCCGGGGTACTCGTCGATGGGGACGGCGAGGTGGCGCCCGCCGACCTGGACCGAGCGGTGGAGCTCCTCGATGCGCTCGAGGTGGAAGTGCTCCTTCGCCCAGTGGGTCCGGAAGGCGGCGATGAGCGTCTCCTGGTCGGCGTAGTGCGGCGGCAGGGCGGTGCCCACGCTGCGCACGAAAGGGCCGGGGACGCTCGCCATGGGCCCTCGCTAGCCGAGCGGCGCGGCCCGAGCAACCGCCGCGGGGTCGGAGGGGCGATGGAGGAGGCGGGCCCCGACGACGAGGATCAGGCCGCCCACGGCCACCGGGAGGGCGTTGAGGAGGATGGCGGTCCCCAGGCTCGAACGGTCGGCGATCCAGCCGATGATCGGCGGGGAGATGGCGTCCCCGAGCGCGTGGTAGGCGAGGACGCTCAGCCCGACGGCGAAGCTGCGCACGTCGGCGGGGACGGCGCTGACGATGGCGGCGTTGAGTGGGCCGTTGTTGAGGAAGATGAGGAACTGAGCCACGGCGATGGCGGCGAAGATGACCAGCTGATTCGGAACACGGGCGACGATGGCCATGAACGGGACGGCGAGCAGGAGCCCCCACCCGGAGACGCTCATTCCGCCGGTGGTCGATCGTCGGTCGGCGACGTCGCCGAGCCAGCCTCCCACCAGCGTCCCGGTGAGGCCGGCCGCGGCGGTGATGGCGCCGAAGTAGAGCCCGGCGTCGGCCGGCTTCATGCCACGCTCGAGCTCGAGGAAGCTGGGCATCCAATTGGCAAGGCCGCCGATGGAGAAGGTCATCAGCGTGAGCCCGGCGACGGCGGTCCAGTAGACGGCGTTGTGCCCCAGGCGGCGCAGCCCGACGGCAAAGGGAACCTTCTCGGGAGGGGGCCCCTCGTCCGTGGCTCCGCGGGGCGGCTCGGGTACGACCAGGGCGAGGAGCGCCACCACCAGGCCGGGGAGGCCGGCGATCCAGAAGGCGTGACGCCAGGTGTGATGCTGGACGAACCAGCCGCCGAGCGTGTAGCCCATGGCCGACCCGACGGGGATGGCGACGTAGAAGTAGGCGAGCATCCGCGAGCGCTCGGTCCGCTTGAACAGGTCGGCGATGAGCCCCGGGGCGACCGTGCCATAGCCAGCCTCGCCGATGCCGACGATGGCTCGTGCGGCGAGCAGGGCGACGAAGGTGGGAGCGAAGCCGCCGCCGCTGGTGGCCAGGCTCCAGAGAAAGACGCCGCCGGCGAGGACCAGCCGCCGCGCGTAGCGGTCCCCGAGCACCCCGGCCAGCGGCGCGAAGAGCATGTAGACGACGATGAAGACGGAGCCCAGGAGCCCGGCCTGGGCGTGATCGACATTCAGGTCGCGCTCGATGCTGGGGAAGAGCGCGGCGACGATGTAGCGGTCGAGGTAGTTGAGAAGGTTGATGATGGTGAGGATGGCCAGGCCGTAGCGGGCCTGGCCCCGGGTGACGGCGCGATCGGCGGCGACGGTCATGCGGCCCCTCCTCCGAAGCGTACGGCGAGCGTTCCCCAGCGCAGCCCCCGGTCGCTGACCCGGGTGCCGGCCGCGCCAAGGTGGTCGAGGGCGCGCTCGAGGAGGACTGCGCCGGCGACGATGACGTCGGCGCGCTCGGGCTGGAGCCCTGTGACCCGCTTCCGCTCGGCGAGCGGGAGCGAGGCCAGGCGCGCCCGGGTGCGGGCGACGTCCTGCCGGGACATCCATCCTCCCTGGACGCCGGCTCGGTCGTACGGCTCGATGGCGTGGGCGACGGCGTAGAGGGTGGTCAGCGTCCCGGCGACCCCCACCACCAGCGCCTCCGGTCCGGGGCGGGGGACGGGCGCGAGTGCGTGTGCCACCTCGGCGTCGACGCGGGCGAGGTCCTCGGCGGTGGGTGGGTCGGAACGGATGCAGCGCTCGGTGAGTCGAACCGACCCGACGTCGAGGCTGGTGTGGAAGTCGACGGCCTGGCCGTGCCCGAAGATGAGCTCGGTGGAGCCGCCGCCGATGTCGATGGCCACCAGAGGCCGGGTGCCGGCCTCGGCCGCGAAGTCGGCGGCGACGGCCAGGTAGGACCGGCGCGCTTCCTCGTCGCCGGAGAGGATCTCCACCTCGACGCCGGTGCGCGTGCGGGCCGCGGCGAGGAACTCCGCCCCGTTGGTGGCGTCGCGTGCGGCCGAGGTGGCGGTGATGGCGATGTGCTGCGCTCCGAGACCCCGCGCCTCGCTGGCGAAGCGGGTCATGGCGTCGAGGGTGCGCTCCATGGCCTCGGGGGCGAGCCGGCGGCTGGCATCGACGCCCTTGCCGAGACGGGTGATCTCGCCTCGCTCGGCAACCAGGGCGAAGCCTGCCGGCGTCCGCTCGGCGACGACCAGGAGCACGGTATTGGTCCCGACGTCGATGGCGGCGTAGCGGGCCATGCGAGCGCGGCGAGCCTAGCAGCAGGGCCGGGACCGGTCTCAGGGTTCCTCGTTCACCAGACTGCAGATGGGGCACGTCGCGGCGTGGGCCGCGATGGTGGTTGCCGAACGCAGTCGGGGGCTCCCCGCCGCATCGACGCGGGTCGCCGCGGGTCGGGACAGCTTCCGGAGCCGGTCGGCGCATTCCTCCAGGCACTGCTCGAAGGTGTCGGCGAGCTCGGCCGTGAAGCGCGCCAGCATCCAGTGCTCCGTGTCGACGAGGGCTGCCCGGCTTCGCTCGACCAGCTCCCGGCCACGGCGAGTGATCGAGACTCGGCGGGCGAAGCCTGGGCCGACCTGCCCCGGTCGCTCGATGAGTCCCTTTCTCTCCAAGCGGTCGAGCGTCCTCTGCATTCCCTGGTGGTGGACGCCGGCGCTCCCCGCCATCTCGCCGCACGTTCTTGCGGGCCCATCGATGAGCTGCGCGAGTGCGGCGTACTGAGCGGCGTTGAGACCGCACGCGCGCACGACTGGTTCTCGATGCCCACGAACCAGCCCGTGCAAGGCCTCGACCCGGTCGATCACCGTGCCAGCCACCGGACCTCCCCCCGTCGTCTCACGTGGACCAGAGGACTGAGTTGCACCTCCACTTTCAAGAAATCATCTGTAAATGCAACTACTTGAAGACGGAGATGGCGTGCAACTGAGTTGCCTTCGCTCGATGGCGGCCCACCCGGGGGCAGTCTCGCAAGGTCAATGCCGGCCAGGGGGACGTCGGGCTCACCCGATCGGTACCCGACACCTGCTCGCCGCGGATGGGGGCGATCGGCTCGCCGGACCTCGCGCTCCGGTCGCCGTCGGTCGCCGCGGCAAGTGCGGCGTTCGCCCGAGCGCCCGCCCGCGACCAAGACGCGGCCCCCACGAGCCAACGAGGCCACAGCAAGTCGGCGCGTCGGCCGTCGATGCCAGGGCAAGCTCGGCGCTCGCCCACGAGCCAACGAGATCACGGCGCCTCCGCCCGCTGGCTCTCAGGCGCCGGCCCCTGCCTCCTCCCCGAGCAGCACCCTCAGGCACTCCCCCAGGAACGCGTACTGTGCCGGCGCGTTGTAGAGCTGCGCCGAGACCCGCACCCACCGGTGGGGCGGTCGGGGCCAGGCGTTGATCGGCACCTCGATGCCGAAGCGGAAGAGCAGGGCATCCTGGAGCGTGTCGAAGCCCGGCGGCGGGCGGGGACGCCCATCTCCATCGGGAAGCCTCACCGCGGCGAGCGAGCCGAGCATCGACTCCGGGCAGGGCGGGGGGACGTCCAGCGCT
>Ga0187779_10000473_pt1 | contig 26973 bp, 19 predicted proteins | sample 1015_Q2_SP10_10__FD_132435 | JGI IMG/M metagenome (GOLD analysis project Ga0187779, IMG submission 132435) | Tropical peat soil microbial communities from peatlands in Department of Meta, Colombia - 1015_Q2_SP10_10_MG | ecosystem: Environmental > Terrestrial > Soil > Wetlands > Peat | place... | reverse complement strand
TAGACGGTCCAGGGATTGGCGCTCGCGATGCTCGGAAACGTAAAGCTATCCTGCACATCGGGGCTGTCGGGGTCGACGAATACCCCCATATCCACGCTGGTCGTAAGACCGTAGCGCAGCACATACGACTGGGCCTCCTCGGCACTGCGAATCCGGTCCTCCGAAGTCTGCATCCTGCGCAGTATGCCCAGCGCAGCGCTCGCAGCCGAGCCTTCCAGAACGCCCGCGGGGCTAACGGCAATGCCCTTGCTCTCGAAGAACCTTTGCCCCAGGCCGTTGGTAACGGCGGGACCGAAGGTGGCGAGGAAAACGGGATGATCTGGCACCGCCTGATCCAATTCCGCCAGCGTTGGCATTCGGTTTTCTGCAAAGAGCCGGGGAGTCCAGTCGCCAATCGCAGTCACCCACGCGCCAGCGGGGGCCGTTCTGGCTCGTTCCTTGAGCAGACTTACCACCTGTGGAATGTTGGTCGCGGTTTCGACCATAACGTTGTAGCCAGGGCGCTGGCTGAATAGCACAAAGTGATTGTGATTGTCGATCAGACCCGGTATGACCACGCGCCCGTGGAGATTGATCACCTTCGTGCACGCGTTCAGCTTGCGATTTCCCAATGGACCGACATACGCGACGCGACCCTCCTGGATCGTCACTTCGTTGACGACGCGATCCTCCGGATCGAACGTATGGATTTTGCCGTTGATGAGGCGCAAATCGCGGGACCAGGAGCAGGCGTCCTGGCCGACCAGCGACCCTGCCGTCGTCAGTACAGCCAGCACTATCAGCACAGGAAATCGCATTGTTCTTTCCTCCGGAGATCTCTAATCCCAGTCTTGAAAAAATCTGCCGTCGCGGAAACGAACTTGGACGCCATTTTCACTACCCAGTTACGAAAGGTCAATATCTTACGCATTCGCGAGTTTGCTTCCGGAACGTGATCGAACTCAATCTGGTGGCAACGGTTACCGTCAACACGCCGCACAATCCTATCCCCCCGGAAGTCGTCTGCAGACCGTTCTGCCATAACGATGGCTTCTATCGAAATGACGAATTGGACCGGCGTTCGGCCCGTGCTAGGCTGCAGTCAGGGGGGAGGGCGGATTGGGAAGTTTGCGCGAATTAATCTATGCGTTTTTGTGAACCGTGGCCCCAGCCACCTCTATGAACTCGAACGCGAGCAATGCCTTCTGGAGGCCCGACGCACCGCAGGCGGGGACCAGCGATGGATGCAATGATGGGAAGGTCCGTGGTTCGAGCCGCCAAGACTCGGGTGATCCCTCTGCCAAGATTGGCCAATCGGCGCTAGGGCGCTACGGAATCAGTCTGTTGTTTGTGATCGTGGCGCTTGTTTTGACGCTGCTGCTACAGCGATATTTCCCGTACCCGTTTTTGTTTCTGTTTTTCGCGGCCGTGATGGCGAGTGCGTGGCTCGGTGGAGCGGCGGCGGGACTCTTCGCCGTTTTTGCTTGTACCGTTGCCGTTGACTATTTCTTTGTGCCACCGTTTCACTCGTTAGCTGTCAATACAACCGACAGCGCATATTTTTTTGGATTCGTCACCTGTGCGCTCGCGGCGAGTTGGGTCAGTTCGTCGAAAAAGAAGAGTGAGGAAGCCTTGCTCGAGGCGCGCGATCATCTAGAACTGAAAGTTGTCGAACGCACTGTCGAGCTGGAAAGATCAAACGCGGACCTGCGACGGACCATGAGGGACCATGACGCGGCTCAGCAGGCCTTGCGGCAGACACAGACGGAGCTGGCGCATCTCGCGCGAGCGCTGACGATGGGTGAGCTCACTTCTTCGATCGCGCACGAAATCAACCAGCCTCTAACAGCCGTTGTCGCGCATGGTCATGCCTGTCTCGAGTGGCTGTCCGCCGACCCACCCGAGATTGCGAGAGCGCGTCAAACCGCGAACAGCATCATCCGCGACGGCACGCGCGCCGGGCAAGTGCTTAGCCGGATTCGCGCTCTGTTGTCAAAACGGACGCAGACGGCCGATCTGGTGGATATGAATGAGGTGATTCTGGAGTTGATCATGTTTCTCCGCGATGAATTGTTGCGGCAACAAATCGTGGTCCGCGCCGACTTGGCTCCGACTTTGCCGCAACTCCGGGGGGATCGGGTGCAGTTGCAGCAGGTTGTGCTCAACCTCATGATGAATGCCGTGGACGCGATGCAATCCTCGCCCAGTGCTTCCAAGGAACTCGTGATTCGTTCGCGCCAGGACACCCCTGCTGAGATTAGCGTCTCCGTCGAAGACTCAGGTGTTGGGCTGAGCTCCGAGGTTGCGGCAAAGATTTTCGATCCGTTTTTCACCACGAAGCCCCAAGGCATTGGCATGGGGCTCTCGATCAGCCGATCCATTGTGGACGCCCACCACGGCAAGCTGTGGGCTGCGCCCCGCATCGGCGGGGGCTGCCTATTCCAGTTCACGTTGCCGCTGAATCATCAGAACGAAGATGGGTGAAACTGGTCCAACGATCTTTATTGTAGACGATGACCCATCGGTTCGTGAGGCGCTCAGCAATCTTCTTGCGGCCGTCGGATTGGATTCGGAATCGTTCGCTTCGGCCGACGAGTTCATGCACGCGACGCGGCCCAATGTTCCTAGCTGTCTTCTCCTGGACGTTAGGCTTCCGGGACTCAGCGGACTCGAGTTTCAAGATGAACTCCGAAAGTCTGGGATACGAATCCCCATCGTTTTCATCACCGCGCACGGTGATATTCCAATGACGTCGAGAGCAATGAAGGCTGGCGCCGTCGATTTTTTGACAAAGCCGTTCCAGAAGCACGAGTTACTGACCGCGGTTCGCCAGGCTCTGGACCGCGACCGGGTCATCCGCAACGAGGAAGCAGCCATTTCGGCCCTGCGATCGCGACACGAACAGCTCACACGCCGAGAACGCGACGTCATGGAGCTCGTCGTCCAAGGTCTTATGAATAAGCAAATCGCGGCGAAACTGGGAGTCGCCGAAATTACGGTGAAAGTTCACCGGGGCCGGGTGATGGAAAAAATGCGAGCTGATTCTCTGCCAGATTTGGTGCGAATGGCCGAAGGGCTTAAGCCGAAGGGCCACTCCTATACCAAGGGATAATTGCTCGATTCACCTGCTCTTGCTAGCGTCTCTGCATGGCTGCGTCGTGGGCGGTTCCAGCACGCGCTCGAAGTGTATCCCGCCATCGTGAGGTCCCTGCTGTTCCCGCGGACATAGGTAGCGATATCGCGCTGCTCAAGAAAATCGCAGACCGAATCTCCGCCGCTCGGCCCCTTCGAGAGGTCCTTGCCGATGTCGTTGAATTCGTGAGTTCACTCGTAGCTTGCGATTCTTGTGTGGTTTATGTGCGCGAAAACGATGATTTGCTCCTCCGAGTGTCGAAAAACCCGCACGCTGAGATTATCGACCGGCTCAAGTTGAAGGTAGGAGAGGGCATTACCGGTTGGGTGGCTCAACACAGAGAACCTGTGGTCATTAGCAAGGGCGCCTACAACGATCCGAGATTTAAGCTGTTTAGCGAACTACCCGAAGATCGCTTCGAAGCGTTCTTGTCGGTTCCTTTGGTGAGCGGGGGGCGCCTGGTAGGCGTTATCAATTTGCAGAATCGTGCTGCACACGTCTATAGCGCACGTGAGCTTACGTTGGTCACGATGCTGGGGTTTCTGGTCGGCGCCGAGGTGGAACGTGCCAGATTGGAAAACGAGAATTTGTACCTTTCCGATCAGCTTGAAGCCAGGAAGATTATCGAGCGCGCCAAGGGCATTTTGCAGCGCGACCTGCGCTTGAGCGAAGAGGAGGCGTACCTCACTCTGCGGCGCGAAAGCCGAACTCGCCGGAAATCCATGAAGGAAATCGCCTCGGCAGTCATCCTGAGCGACGACCTCAAGCGCGCGCGATAGAATGCGCGAAAGCGGCAATCAAAATTCCAATTGTCTTCATCCAAAGTTTGAGTTGGACTTTAAGGTACCCTCCCGTCGATACTCACCGCGCGTTGCGCTCTCCCCCCGTCGATGAGAGCGTCGGCAGCACGTCCTGCACCGCGTAATTCCCGTTAGGCACACCGTTGTGCCCTTAAAACCCTGATCGGGCTTTTCAGTTGAACACCGTTGCAGCAAGGGACGTTGTTCGATCGAAGCGGACTCGCGCTTTTTACGCAGGTCTTGTGTCGGAGTTAGTGCAGATCTCAAATAGGAGAACAAGCATGGCGGAAAAAACAACTGGCGAGATGCAGGCTACCTTAGGTTTAACGGGGCTCACGATGAACGCCATGGCGCTCATAGCCCCCGGAGCCTTCCTGTGGCTCACGTTTTATGGGCAGGCAACGGAAGGTGCCACATCGCCGTCGATGTGGATCGGAATCGTCTTCGCCCTTTTGCTTTGTCTTGCCAGCGCCGTCTGTTACGCGGAAATGGCGAAGTTGTATCCCGGCACAGGCAGCTCCTACTACTTTGCCGAGCAGGCGTTTCTGAACCATGAGAAGGCGTGGAGATTCGCCCGGCTCTCGAAATTCATCGTCGGCTGGGCGTCGCATTTGTACTACTGGATTTATCCTGGTGTGATGGTGGCCACTACGGGTCTCTTCGTGGGCTACATCGTCGGAACACTCTGGCCCAGTTTCATGAGTGCTTCGAATCCCGGACCTGCCTTCATGATGGTAGTTGCGGTCCTCTTTACCTTCTTCGTCGCTTATATCGCGTCTCGCGGTGTCACCGGCTCGACAGCAGTGAACATCGCCATCAACGTCATCCAGATTTCGGCACTGATCGTCTTCGCCGTAATGGCCGTCGGTTACCGGATGAATCATCCGCCAGGAAGCGTGGCCTGGCAATGGGATTCCATCTCGGGCGACGCGTACAACTGCGAATTCACCTTCGATGCACAAAACAATGTTGTGCGCGACGCGAGTATGACTCCCCAGTGCAAGAAGGATGCGTCAGGGGCGCCGATTCCATATCACGTCAGCTATCCCTGGAGTGACTCGATGGGCAACTTTGTGAGTCACCCGAATGCAAAGTCCGTAATCAGCATACACAACTTCGGTTGGATGTTCGTGCAAGCGAACATTGCCATCCTGATCTTGGTCGGATTCGAATCGGTCACATCGATGGGTGGTGAAGCTAAGAACGCCAAACGCGACGTGCCCATCGCGGTCATTGTATCGCTCCTCGTTCAAGGAGCCTTTTGTTATCTGTTCGAATATTTCGCCGCGAACTATGCTTTAAGTAGCGGCTATTCGATGCAGAGTGCTTCGGGCTCGGCGGCACCTATCGGCGACATGATGGTGATGATCGGCGATTCGATCTTCGGCGCGGGCCACGGTAGGGTGTTCATGCTGATCGAAGCCTTTACCGTCTTCTTGGCTCTGATCGGTACAACGCTCTCCTGCATCAATACCGGGGCACGCGTAACTTATGCAATGGGCAAAGACGAAGAGGTGGCAGGACACTTCGGCGTGTTGCATGAGAAGACCCTGAGTCCGCATCGTGCGATTTGGACACTTGCGGTCATCTCAGCCATTCTCGGCTGCATTGGTTTGCTAATGGTATTTGGCGATGCCGGGGCTCCCACCGATGCCGCGATTCAGGCTCTGCCTCATGGGTTTTGGTCGAGTTTCGGGTATTTGACGCACGACAAGATGGCCGCTCTGCCCAACACATGGACGATGATCACACTCGCTTCGAATTTCGGGACGTTTCTGTTGTACGGGCTGAGCTGCGTGACCTGCATTGTTTGTTTCCACAATCACACGAACTTCAACTTCCTCAAGCACATGCTGATTCCGATTCTCGGAGTCATCGCAAACCTGGTGTGCATGTCGTTCTACCTGATAGGGCCCTTCCTGGGCTACGGCACCAAGATGGAGCCTTATCTCGCCTTGGGTATTGCTGCCGTCTGGGGCATTTACGGTGCTATCTATTTCTCGATGTCTAGCAAGAAGAAGGGCAAGACTACACTGATCGCCAGTCGGGACTTGGCTTAGTTTTCGTCATAGAAGCGCGATCCCTGAAGTGCTGTCAGGGACCGGCGAGGAGGTGCGCCTCGGCCACGCGCCTTCTCGCTGGATCGTTGCTGTGCCTGGCTGTCCCCAAGCATCGAAGAAAAGCTTCCGGACGCGCTCTGTTGCAGGCTTGTGTTCACAAATATCTTGCACCCCTGATGCGGTGCATGTAGGATTTAGGGCGGCTGAATCGTGTAATGCGAGCAGATCGGTCCATTTTCGGCCGATGGATTTTCTGCTTGATGGTCTGCGTGCTCTTGTGCGGGATCGTGTCTGCTGAGCTTCCTGAGCTGCTTTCACTAACAGACAACACCTCCAACGATTTCACGATTCGCAAGGCTCGCAGCCCAGAACCCACTTCGACGTTGAGTGCCACGATTCACCAATCTGGGCCGCTCGATACAAAGAATTTCGCGTGTGGCTCGCGCACTCATTGTGCACCCACACTCGTGGCTGCCGAAACAGCCACAGACAGTTTGTTCGTCCTGCATTCTGTGCTTCGCAGATAGAAGTTCTCTCGCCGTATCGCGTCCGGTTGCAGAGGCAACGGTTCCGATCCCCGGTCTGTTGAGATGCACATCCCGTCTTGCAGGGAACAATCGGATTTCGCTGCATTTCTTCGGTCGAGGCCAGCAGTCCGCCCGAAGAGATAGTCGGGACATGGAAACGTAAATCGGGAGTTTTCGTTTCGCGGATCCGTAGCTTAGAACAAACGCAACTGGTGGGCACGCTCCTTTGCTCCCGTCGCGAGGGCAGAGCCGTATTTCCATCAGGCATTTGTGGGACTACCGAATCGATCAGCGAAGTCTCGGTAGCCCTAGGAAGCAGTTTTGATTCAGCTAGAATTTTTTAATTGCTCTTCGCATAAAGGAGACTTCCATGTCCAGTTTTGCGCTTCAGGCCATTAGTGAATCGAAGCTACAAGAATTCGTAAGGAAGGCTGTCGGTGAAATGGGAGCCGCGATGAATACGGTGCTGATTCTCGTCGGCGACAAGTTGGGGCTCTACAAAGCGATGGCCGGAGCCGGCCCCATGACGTCCGCAGAGCTCGCCTCGAAAACAAAAACGACCGAGAGGTACGTGCGCGAATGGCTCTGCGCGCAGGCAGCGGGTGGATTCTTGACGTATGACCCAAGCGCGGAGAAGTTCACGCTGCCGCCCGAGCAAGCCTTGGCATTGGCCGATGAGCAGAGTCCGGTTTTTCTTCCGGGATTTTTCCAGGCCGTAAGCGCCTGCGTGAAGGATGAACCGAAAATCTTGGAGGCGTTCCGGACTGGCAAGGGAGTCGGTTGGCATGAGCACGACGCCGATCTGTTTGTAGGTACGGAGCGCTTTTTTCGTCCCAACTATCGCGCGCACCTGGTGAGCGAGTGGATTCCAGCCCTAGGTGACACGGAAACGAAGCTGAAGGTCGGGGCAAAAGTTGCGGACGTGGGCTGTGGTCTGGGAACTTCGACGATCCTGATGGCGCAGGCCTATCCGAAATCAACCTTTATCGGCTTCGACTACCACCCGAAGTCGATCGAGATGGCGCGAGAGGCGGCGGCGAAGGCGGGCGTGTCCGATCGAGCTAAGTTTGAGATCGCGAAGTCGAAGGACTACCCGGGCCGGAACTATCAACTCGTGGCGTTCTTTGACTGCCTCCACGATATGGGCGACCCGGAAGGTGCGGCACGGCACGTTCTGGAAAGTCTCGATCCGAACGGAGCGTGGATGATCGTAGAACCCTTTGCGCACGATAGGTTGGAGGACAATCTGAACCCTATCGGGCGCGTGTTTTATGGTGCATCAACGATGCTCTGCACTCCAGCGTCTCTTTCGCAGGAGGTGGGATTGGGGCTCGGAGCACAGGCTGGCGAGGGACGCTTGACGACAATCCTGAAGGCGGCTGGGTTCACGAGCGTCCGGCGCGCCGCAGAAACGGCATTCAATATCGTTCTCGAAGCGCGACGGATGATGTAGGCGTTCTCGTTGACGTGGATTGACCCCGTTGATTCTCTTGCAGCGGCGCGCGGAACGCCGTTCTGGTTCGCTGCCGCAAGTCGAGTCATAGGCCACCTGGACTCATTTGAAAGAAGGCATCTGGGCCGTAAGGGAGAGTGCGTCGTGATCAGAGAGGAAGAGGCCTTGCTGATACTCGGCAAGTGGCATGAAGAAAACGCATCGCTTCATGTCGTAGCACGTTTCTCGGATTGCACCACCCGCTTCGACGCTCGAATTCTAGCCTTTTCACCGAGACGTATCAGTTTTGACCTGTCTGGAGAGCATGATATGTGCGAGGTTTATATTGAAGATTTTTCGTTTGATTACTCGGAGCCACGAGATACGGAGTCAGCAAAAGTCGGTAATCGCATATTCTGGTGTGGCCTGAAAGCGTTGCGGCCGACCGGCGAATGTCTGATGATTATGGAGATCGCAACCTAGCATCTGCATCTAAATAAAGACAGGAGAAAGCGATGCAATATCACGATTCGGACGACCTAAAACGCCTGAGCGAATTCAAACAACTGGCCCCAACCGAATTCTCTGCTTTCGTCGAGTTCGACAAGATGGTCGGACGCGATGACGGCGCGATTCCGAGAAAGTATCGCGAGCTGATCGCGATCGCTGTGGCATGCACAACCCAATGCCCCTATTGCCTCGAAGTGCACACACGTGCCGCCAAACGAGCTGGCGCCACCCGCGAAGAAGTCGTCGAGGCCGCAATGTTGGCGGCTGCGCTTCGCGCGGGGGCCGCTGTTACTCACGGTGCGCTTGCGGTCAAGTTATTCGACCAGGCCCCAGGGACCCGCGTAGGGGACGCTGAGGTACGCAAGTGAGCGCCCCCGCTTCTACGAAATGGGTGTGCAGACGGATTTGACCTCCGTATACAAATCGAGCATCTGGTGCCCCATTTCGCGACCCCAGCCGGATTCTTTGTATCCGCCGAATGGCATCGCGGCATCGAGCACGCCATAGCAATTGATCCAAACAGTCCCCGCGCGCAGCCCCGCCGCCATGCGGTGCGCCTTTTTGATATCGCGTGTCCAGACAGCAGCCGCAAGGCCGTACCGCGTGTCATTGGCTTTGGCAACCAGATCGTCCACGTCGTGGAATGGCATTACCGTCACGACCGGACCGAAAATCTCTTCGCGCACCACTTTCATTTTCTCGTTCGTGTTGACGAGCACAGTGGGTTTGACAAAGTAACCTTTGTCTCCTTCGCGGCCGCCTCCGGTGATCGCTTTCGCACCGTCTTCGAATCCGGATTCGAGGTACCCGCAAACGCGATTTAGCTGTTCCTCCGAGACGAGTGGCCCCATCTGACTTGTTGGCTCGATTCCCGGACCGAGGCGGATCTGCGATGCGATTTGGGAAACGCCGTCGACGACTTTGTCGAATTGCTTGTCTTCAACGTAGAGCCGCGAACCAGCGCAGCAGACCTGTCCCTGGTTGAAGAAGATCGCGTTTGCAGCGCCCGGAATCGCGGCTTCGATCTCCGCGTCTTGGAAGACAATATTGGGAGATTTTCCGCCAAGTTCGAGCGACACTTTTTTCAGGTTACCAGCAGCGGCCTGGACGATTAGCTTGCCGACCTCGGTCGATCCGGTAAACGCGACCTTATCGACTTCTGGATGAGCCGCAAGTGCGGCACCGGCGGTCTCGCCGTAACCCGTGACGATGTTCACCACGCCATCCGGAAAGCCAACCTCCTGAATGAGCTCACCTAACATCAGAGCAGTGAGAGGAGTTTGCTCGGCAGGCTTTAAAACCACCGTGCAGCCTGAGGCTAGGGCCGGACCGAGTTTCAACGTCGCCATGATCAGAGGGAAATTCCAAGGGATGATCTGGCCGACAACCCCAATGGGCTCGCGCAACGTATACGCCAGGAATTTTCCGCCTACTTGGGCGGAAAGGGGAATCGTGTTGCCTTCGATCTTTGTGGCCCAGCCAGCGTAGTAACGAAGTTGGTCGATGGAAGAGGGTAAATCGGCGATGCGCGCAAGAAAAAGAGGTTTGCCTTGGTCGAGCGATTCGAGCTGTGCGAATTCTTCGGCATGCTTTTCGAGCAGGTCGGCGAGCTTCCAAATAAGCTGCCCTCTTTGCGAAGGACTCAGTTTCCTCCAAGGGCCCCGGTCGAAGGCGGCGCGTGCCGCAGCCACCGCGCGATCGATGTCTTCTTTATCGCCTTCGGCGACGTTAGCGAGAACTTCGCCGTTGGCCGGGTTGTAGCTCGGAAAGATCTTGCCCGAGGCGGCGTTCACCCACTTTCCGTTGATCAGCATCTGTCGGGTTTTTGTGACAAAGCGCGTTACATTTTCATCGACGCGAATCGATTGTGTTGCAGTAGCCACATTTCCCTCCCGTCCTTTGATTAGAAGCTTCCGACCGAGATTCTATCGATTGAAAGGCTCGATGTACATCGACTGTCGATCAGTTCGCTAGCCGGCCCCAGACTCTACTCACTGCGGGCTATGACTCAAGCTCCAGAGGTACGCCGCGACAGCGTTCACCTGGTCGGGCGTAAGCACTGCTCCGCCCATCGGTGGCATCGGCGCACGATATAGCTTGGGTTGCGGAACGCCGTCGGTGATTGTTTTCGCAATCGCGACATAACTGCCGTCACTCCACAGCCATTTCCCCGACGTGAGATCCGGACCGAGTGACGTGCCGCTTGCATCTTCACCGTGGCAGCCCGTGCATGTGGCTCCGCCCACTTGGCCATGGTAGATCTTGTTTCCGAGCGCCACCATGTCACGTGTGGCACCTTGGGGAACTGCAACGTTGCTACTTGCCTCGCGTCCGGCATTCGGATGCGTGCCCTCCGGCGGATTTGCCTTCGCTCCCTCGATTTCCCCAGCCGGCGAGGCGGCGCTCGGGCAAGGTGTAATGTTTCCTCCTGCTTCGGTGCCGCCGAGGTAAACGATTCGGTAGATTCGTCCCTTCACATCATCAGACACGTACAGCGCGCCATCGGGGCCCACAGCAAGACCGCTGGGACGATGCGTCGCCCCTTGCGGAGACTTAAGGGCTCCGGCGAATCCATCTGCGAATATTTCGCACTGACCGGAAGCATGACCGCCCGTAAGAGGTTGAAAGACCACGTTGTATCCGCCCTGTGGATAGGGAGCGCGATCCCAAGAGCCGTGGAACGCGATAAACACGCCGTTGCCGTAGCGGGGGGGAAACTGCTTCTTGTCATAGTGCACCATCCCGTTCGGCGCCCAGTGAGCAGGGAATGCAGCGACCGGAGCCATTTTATTCGCACAAACCCCAATCTTCTTGCCGTCGCCGCCGTATTCCGGTGCCAGAACCAACTTGTTAACAAACGGATCGTAGTAGCATTCGGGCCAGCCGTAGTCGCCGCCTTCTGCGAGAAGCATCACCTGCTCGGCTGGCAGCGTGGCCTCTTGGTCCGGCTTGTAAAGGTCGGGCCAATTCGCATGCAATTGATCTCGCCCGTGCTGCGTTACGAAGAGGCGACCGTCTGAGTCCCAAGCCATACCTTCCGCATTGCGGATTCCTGTCGCAAAGCGCTCGGCCGGTGAGAAGGCTTGGTTTGTTTTGTTCGCGTCATACCGCCAGATTCCACCGCGAGTTTCAAGTTCGGGACAAGGATTTTTGCCTAAAGAGCCGGGAGTGCGATTTTTCTCCTGGCAGGCATTGCTTGGACTCGCGACATCTACAAAGATGTTGCCTTTGGGGTCGATGATAAAGGGATGCATCGGATGATCTCCGGTCAAAGGCAAACCCGAGACAATCGTGACGCCAGCGTCGTTTGGCGTGATGGAACCGCTTGTCAACGAGTAGCGCACAATACGGTCGTTGATCTCTGCGTAGAGCGCGCTTTTGTACATCGCGATTCCACTTCCACCCGCTCCTCCGCTCTGGACGGTTTCACCGAAGCGTTGGATTACGTCTGCTTTTCCCACACCGCTTTTGTCTTGCAGCGCTACCAAAAAGCCGCCTTCATGAGGCGCCGCGTTGCCGTAATACCGACCCGACCACGTATTCACATACACGACTCCGTCAGGTGCGACGACCATGTCGCGCGCGTGACCAATATCGTCAGCGAATACGCTTGCGCAAAAGCCGCCGGGCAGGCTCAATCCACTCGCTTCGTTGTGGCAGGATTGGTTTCGATCTGCTCCAGCCATGCCAGGCTTTGCGGGCTTGGCACGCGAGGCAACAAGGAGAACAGCTACAACACAGACAATACTTGCAGCACTTTTCACTCCGCGCTTCATCTGCCCTCTCAAAGTCGAGATGACTCCCTGCTCAGGAAGAGTTTTTTCTAGGACCAATCTCTTTGAAGAGCTCGATTCGCCACCGGCCTACCTGAGTCGCTCTCCGCAACCTGACCGAGGGACTCATCTGCTCTCCGTCGCAGAAGATCCATGGATACCACTTTCGATCGAGAGGAGCAACAACCGCAGACTCAGCTCCGCGTATTCCGCGTGGGCTGCTTCACCGCGGGAGAGCTGTCAGCGGGACATCACGCTATTTCGTGTGAGTCAACAAATCGCGATAGTCCTTATTGTTTTGCTCGCACACGTATTCCTGTAGGTCCCATTCCGGATGAAGTTTCAGCGGCCCGCCATAGCGCCAGGGCGCCGCAAAGACATTGGGATCATCGATCGTGGCGACATAGCTGATCGTTTCGTAGGACGTGCGACGGTATCGCTCGACGACGTGGAAGGCTGTGGTGTGGTGATATTCGGTGATGACGGTCTTGTCGTTGAAGCCGGTCACATCGACCACAAGCGTGTCTCCTTCCCAGTGGCCGACCGAATTGCCCATGAAAGTGGGATCGAGCTGATCGGGATGAGGGCTCCCATCGGTGGGGATGACTCGAAACATCGGATAGGCCTCGTAGAGAATGACCACGAGATCACGCTTCTGCACGATCTGCAGAGGGTATGGCCACATCGTAGACGTGGGAATGCCTGGCGGGACACACTGCGCCGTCGGGCCGAGGGCGCTTTCCTCTTCAGTTAGCTTGAAATGCTCGGCGCCCGGCTTGAGTAGGGGTTTGTCCATGGGGACGATGGCGAAACCCCCGATATATACGCCGGAAAGATCGGGGTGGTCGCCCATGCGGGGAATTGGCTGATCCTGTACCTCGGTGCAGCTCGCTGCTGCGCTGGGTGCCGAGCGATTCGAGCCCGAGACGATCACCGTGACAGAACGTTTGTCGTTTCCTCCGCGGCCCTTGGCCGTCAGCGTGTACGTCGTGTTCCCAGCTGGAGTGACCTGGCGAGTCCCCCGCGCGGGAATGACGCCCACGCATTGATCTATCGACATGTTGTCCGAATTGAATGCGGCCCAAGTCAGCGTGACCGGCTCGCCGGGGCGGACGAAACTTGGTTCCGCCGTGAACTTTGTGATTTGCGCGGGCGGCCCGATTGGGAAGCCCTCGGCGCGGCGCGCCGGCACCTCCGGTTGCTGCGCAGCCGCAGTCGCTGGCACCAGGACGGCAAGGACCCCTGCGGCAATCAGAGGTTTCTTGTGTCGTGGCAGTGTCAACCGACTGTTGCTCTGCCTCATTTCTTCGGTCCTGCCTGCCAGTTCAGCACGATGGTCAACGGGGACTGTTGGGATTGGGCCGTGGAAGCCGGGGAATAGGTCGCACTTGGCCCTGGTCCCTGCCCGCTGGAATCTGCGTAGTATATACGACCCATGGCAACAAGGATGATTTATCGAGGGTATGAACCGGTTTAGAGCGGTTGCGTCTGCGCGGTGAGCTTGACAATCCTTCTCCTCCAGCACACGATTCCCCGCGCCTATTCTTCGCATGAGTACTCGCCACCGTATCGAGCTGGCGCTGATCGTTCTCGCCGTTGTTCTAGTGGCAGGAACAGCAGGATTCCACACCCTCGAGGGCTGGTCCTGGTTCGACGGCTTCTATATGACCCTCACCACGATGACCTCGCTTGGCTACGGAGAAGTTTCGCCCCTCACTCACGCCGCCCGCATCTTTAATTCGTTCCTAATCGTCTGCTCAATTACCGCTGTGGGTTTCGCGATTGCCACGGTTTCGCAGGCGCTGCTAGAATTCGAATTTGCCCAGGCTCTCGGCCGCCGCCGCATGGAACGCGAACTGTCTAGACTTTCCGGCCACTATATCATTTGCGGCGCAGGCCGCGTGGGACGCACCGTCGCCCGCCAATTGCGCGCCAGCGGCCAGGCTTGCGTGATCATTGAGAAAGACGCGGTCCGCGCCGGCTGGGCCGAAGAAGAAAAGATTCCGGTCATTATCGGGGACGCATCAAGCGAGGAAAATCTCCGCAAGGCCCGGATCGACACGGCGAAAGGCTTTGTTTCTGCAGTGGCCTCCGATGCCGAGAACATTTACATCGTTCTCACCGCACGCGGACTCCGTTCTGACTTGAAAATCCTCGCGCGAGCGAGCGAAGAAGAAGCTACCTCCAAATTACTGCGCGCCGGTGCCTCAGAAGTCCTTTCACCCTATCACTTCATCGGCCATCGCATGGCGCAGCTTCTGCTCCGCCCCAATGTGCTCGACTTCGTCGACGCGGCCTTCGGCAGAGAGCGTATGGACTTTGAAATCGGGGAGGTAAAGGTTGCGGAGGGGTCGCGCCTGGTCGGAAAACAATTGGGCGATTCGGAAATTTCGCGCCAGGCAGGCGTCATCGTCCTCGCACTCCGCAATCGTGAGGGCAAAATGACCTTTAATCCTCCGTCCGAATCTGTCATACAAGCCGACGACTGCCTCATTGTCATTGGCAGTGACGAACAGCTTCGTCGCCTCGAATCGCTCGCCTCGTAAAGTTGTTTTTGGGAAATCTCGGGTATGCTTGGCTCACACCGACTGTCCTGCTGTATACACTATTCGCGAAGGGCAAGAGCGATCATTCTCTGCGATAACGGTCGAAAAAATCGAAAACTGCAGGAAGCACTAACGGCACCATGCCACCATGGTCCGCGTCGACTTCGAGATACTCCAGATTAAAGCCTTGGGCTATCATCCAATCCCGCATCAAATAGCTGCTCTTCACCGACGGCAAAGCCTTCGTACCTTCCGACATCATGATGGGCATGGGCCGAATGCGATCCCACGGATAGTTCGCCTCATCAACAAAAGGACCGGACATTGGCGCGATGGCTCGCCATAATTGGGAGTACTTTGCCCCGAGATACCAGGTTCCGCCGCTGCCCATCGAGTGACCCATCAGGAACACCGACGTTTGGTCTATCGGATATTCATGCAAGACGATCTCAAGGACATTCAGGACGTCCTTTTCGCTGAGTTCAAGTGTCCGCTCCTGTTCTGGTGTCACAGCAGCTCTTTGCTTTGCGGCAGCTTCGGGTTGTCCGAAGACCGCGGGAAGCCTGAGCGGAGTTCCGTAGGCGCCGAGTGGGTTATAGCCCAGTGGCGACAGAAGAACGTAGCCATGCTGTTCGGCCAGGTGCAGCAGTTGCCTGCCGTTGCTATCCAAGTAACGGTTCTCGTCAGAGCCGCCTCCGTGAAGCATCACAATGAGAGGCAATCGCGATTGACCGTCCCACGTGGTGGGAACGTAAAGGCGATACGGTATGTCCACTCCAGCGGCGGGAAACTTATAGGTTCGATGTTGGTCACCCTTAGCTCGCCATTGAGAATTACCGGATACCGCAAGGTTTTTCGCAAGATCCTGTGACTCGCGAATCTGCTGGGCCGCATCGATAGCTGAACCGAACGCGATCGTCCGTTCCGAACAGGGAGTCAACTGAGCGGGGCAGGGAGGCACAGTGGCTGGCGGATGCTGCTGCGTAGCTGCCGCGCTGGCGAGAAGAGCTACCGCCACAAGGATCCTGATCTTGATTTTCATCCTTGGCATTATCCTTGGGCTCTTGCCCTTCCGTCTTTCTGTCTTCTGAACAGACGCTGGCCTTCGTCAAGACTCCGGTTCTCCTTCACTTCATAGAATCGAATACTGCACCGCCGGTTTTCCGTTTACCGTGCTAGTTCCTAATCTGCATGAGACTTTGTACTGCCGAAAAAACGTTAGCAGAAGGGAAGGAGAGAAAACACTGGTGTGCGACCGCGAAATGAACCTCAACCTATGGCCGAGCGGCATCGCCAGCGTTTGGCAGCTTGAAAATCCACAGCGTTGTCCCACCTGCCGGATTATCAAACTCGGGAGCCAAACTGGCCCCGCTCGCGTCGAGCGGCCCGCCACCGCCGGAAACGATCGCGACGTATTGTTTGCCATCGACACCATACGTGATCGGATAAGAACTCGGCGTTGCGTTCAATCCAACTTCCCATAATGCCTTGCCGGTCGCCGCGTCATAGGCTGTGAACTGGCGGTTCTGCGCGCCGCTGAACAGGAGCCCGCCCGCCGTCGCAAGCATCGCACTGGAGATGGGCGCCCGCTGGCGGACCATCCATACGACTTTTCTTGTTTCGAGATTCACGGCGTCGATGCGCCCCATCTTGCCATCGCTATCGGGCCGCTGGCGCAGCGTAAAGCGAATGTCCAGCCCGCCCCCTGCCGTCTGCGCGGGATCGCCCGGGATCCAAGTGTAGTCCATACAGGATTCGGCGAGTGGCACATACAGAATGTGAGTCCTCGGATCATAGGAGGTCGCAGGCCAGTTTCTCGCGCCATTTGCATCCGGGCAAATGAATTCGGTCTTGTTGGCTTCTGGCTCGAAGCCGGGGTTGATGATTTTCCTTCCCGTTTTCGGATCAATCGCACGGACCAAAGTTTGCAGCCCAAGGTCTTTCGAAAACTCATACGTGCCGTTGGCCCGGTCGACAGCGTCGAATACCGCCATCTTGCCTCCCGAGATGACGAGATCGGTCGACTTACCATCCACGGGAAGCGTAATCAACAACTGCTCGAACGCCCAATCGAGGTCCCAGACGTCCCGGTTCATATGCTGGTAATACCAGACCAGCCTGCCGGTATCGGGATCCAGCGCCACGGTGGATTCAGTGTAAAGCCCGTCGTTGGACGCACCTTTCTCAGGGTGCGGTTGGAGCAAGGTAGCCACGTCATAGGTGTTGCCGGTTCCGAAATAAACCAGGTTCAGCTTCGGGTCATAACTGCCGCCTGTCCAGACCGACGCGCCGAAGCGCTGATCCATGGGGGCGCCGTTCCAACTTTCGCCACCAGGCTGCCCCGGACGCGCGATGGTGTAAAATCGCCACACTTCATCACCGGTTTGTGCGTCCAGACCCACAATAAAGCAGCCGCCTGTCGGATTTGTGATGCCAAGGCTTACACCTATCATCACCTTACCCCGGGCAACAATCGGAGCACCGTCCAGCCGGAAATCATGATTGGAGTGCGCATAGACTCCGGTCAGCGGCACGATGACCTGGTGGTCCCAGACAAGTTTGCCCGTCTTCACATTCAACGCGATCATGTGCCCGTCTGCCGTCGGAGCGTACAGTTTGTCCTGATAGATCGCGAGGCCCCTCATGGTCGATTCCCGTCCGTTAATCAGCTGGTCGGGCAGCGGCCGCACATACTGCCATAGCAGATCGCCCTTCCGACCATCCAGGGCCTCGACCGTGTTGCCGCTTTCAATGAACACAACGCCATCGTGGGCGAGCGGCGTGATCTCGTCCGCGCTAAGTGGCAGCGCGCGGCTCCACGCAAGGCGCAGGTCGCTTGCGTTTGATTTGTTGATTTGTTCGAGAGGGCTGAAGCCCAAGCCACTGTAGGTGCGGCGCCACATCAGCCAGTCTGCATCGGATGGATCCTGGAGCTCGCTGTCCGTCACGGCCGTGATCTTTTCTAATTCGGCCGCGCGACGCGCCATGACTGCCTTATAAATTGCGTCGTGATTGGCCACAGTCGCACGTACGTCTCCCTGAAAGCCTTGCGCTGCGGGCGCGCCCTGCGCGTTCGCTGCACCTAGCTCGGCCGCGGTGAGTTCGGTTGCACCCGGCTCGAGACCATTCGCCTGAAGAATGTATGCTTCCAAGTCGGCGTATGTTGGGCCGCCCAGTGCCCCCGGGTCCGCTGGCGGCATCTTTTGAAGCATGTAAGAAAACAGTGCTGCCGGTGATTGTGCTCCCCACCTTTTCTGAAACGACGCGCCCTTGAGCGCCGGACCAAATTCGCCACCATCCAGGTTTGCACCGTGGCAGCTCGAACAGCGGTTGTTGTAGACCCCTTTCCCACGCTCCACTTGGCTCGTAGTAAAGCCAGGAGCGGAACCCGCTTCAAAAAATCTCTGCGGCTGCCCGTTAGAACAGACGCCCAGACTGGCGAACGCCAAGGCGGTCATCGTCAGCTTTCGCAATCCGAACAAGCCGTGCTCTACGACCATGCGGGGCAGGTCTGCCGTCTTCGGCGTTGAAAGCGTGTGAGTTCTTGTCATGATGATGCCGCCGGTACCAAGCGCGTACTTTAGTATCACCGGGCGAGATACACCACAAGAGGATGTCGATGTCCCGCATGGTTGCAGTTAAAGATCGGACTGTTTTAGGCGAGAAACGACGACCGGCGACGAAACCCAACTAGTCTTCAAAGTCGGGCCAGAGCAAACTCTGCGGGCGGCGCTTTAACGTGAAGGACCGCATCGCTGACCATTTCACCGACGACGGGCCCGTGTTTGAAACCATGTCCCGATCCCCCGCCAACAATCCAGATATTTTGCGCTTCGGGGTGACGGTCCAGCAGGAAATTTCGGTCAATGGAATTCTCGTACTGGCAAACTCGGCTCTCGACGAGTGGAGCCCCGCGCATTCCAGGAAAGCGCAAATCAACGTAGGTGCGCGCCGCCGCTAACCCTTCATTCGAAACAACGCGCTCCATGCTAGTGGGATCTGCCGCTATCCCAGGACTGTCATCAGCAATCTTAAGGCCGCGCGAGGCATTGCCAGGGATGCCGTAGAAACGCTTGCTAAAATCTATCCAGGTGGGCAAGTGGGCATCCGTGAATTGAGAATCTCCCGCCGCAGAGCCGAAAAAGAATACCTCTTGACGCGTAGGCATGATATGGGGCGCCAGAAATGGAAAGACTTTCCCCAGCCACGGGCCACACGCAAAAACATAAGCGTCGGCTTCCAGCATCTCTCCCGGCCCTAGGGAAACTCCCTGCAGCCGATTGGCCCCTATCAAACCCGGAACTACGTGCGCCTGTCGGTACTCTCCGCCTTCCCTCGTAAATGCGTTCAAAACTGCCTCACAACTCCTGCGCGCAAGCAGATATCCTGAACCCGTCTCGTATATGCTCCAGGAAATGCCATCGAAATTGATTTGTGGCCAGCGCCTGGCGCATTCCGAAGTTGATAGCTGTTCAAACTTTATGCCCTCTTGTTTCAGTAGAGGTATCGAAGCCTGTTCGTACGAGCTGTCGCTGCCCGCCATCCAAAGGACTCCCGTTCGAAACAGCAGCTTCGACCTCCAACGCTTCTCGTTTTCCTGCCACAGTCGTAGAGCGCGGGCCGCCATTTCGGTAAAGATCCGGGCGGGGCCATAGGTGGCACGTATGATTCGAGTCTCGTCGCCCGAGCTAGCGCGCGAATTCCCCGGTCCCCAGGCGTCAAGGAGCACGACTTGAGCGCCCTTTCTCTGGAGTTGCAGGGCTGACCAGCCACCGAAAGCGCCAGCTCCTATGACAACAACAGAGCGTCGAGAGGTCTTCGCCGAATCTCGAGGAACCGAAATCGGCCCGCTAGAGCCGCTGCCTCTCACAGTGGATCGGCGAGACTTGTTTGGCATGGATATTTTTCCCTTGCTGGAATCATCACAGTATACGACGCCTTCAACGGATGGAACGGCTTGCCCTAGGCCGGCTCATGCGAATTCGGTGGTTCGTCTAGGGCAGTTGGTAATCGACAGCTTTGAAGGTCTCTTTTATAGCGCGTCGTCGGTCTGTGGAAAATACTTCGAAACCGCAATGACCAACGCCGCTGCAAGGTAACCAGATGCAAGATGCAGAGGCAAGGTCGAGGCAGCGCGCCAGGGAAGAATAAACGTCCCCTGCGGCGCCGACGAGTGAATCAGACCGAAGAGACAAAATAATGCCCCAACCGCGAGATACATTGCACTTCGGCCAAAACGGCGATCGAGCAGTTCCGAAGTCGAAGCCCCCCAAAGCAAGGCCGATATGATGAATCCGTTGCTGAACAGCACCAGAGCACGCAAGCTTTCGCCGGCATCTCCGGTCACCTGCGTAATACTCGCTCCCGCGGCACTCAAAACTGCATTCGCCTCGAGCGCGGCAAGAAAAGCAAGCGACGGCAGCACAGAAATCGCTACGGCCAGACTATACCGCGCCGGGGTGGCCAGAAACGCCTGCGAAATCACTTCGAGCCCAATGTATACAAGGATGGGCGCAACAGCTGCTGCCGGAATCCAAGCGACCAAGAACGGCAGATAACCGAGGATGCCGCCCAAACCCATAAACAGGCCGGTCAAGATCACATAGCCGGAGCCCGCCCCCATAGATTTGTAAGCAGGATGCCCAATGTAGGGGGTGCTTTCAACGACTCCGCCACACAGGCCCGCCAGAAGGGTGCAACAGCCCTCGGTGAGCAGAATCGCTCGGGTGTCATATTCGTCTCCTGCGGCGGCCGCGCTTTCTGTGTTGTCGATTCCGCCGACGACGGTCGCCAGTGAAAACGGCAAAATGGTCGGCAGGTAACCCCAAGCGAGTGAAAGTCCTCCCCAGAACGCCATCGTGGGCCACGGAAAGGCCGGATGGAGTGTGAGCGTACTGTGAGTTTCCGGTGCGGCGATCGGGCTCAGGATGTGCGCGGTCCGCAACAGGTAGAAAGCGGCGATCCCCGCCAGTGCCGAAGCAAAGGCTCCGGGAAATTTGCCAGGAAGTCTTACTCTTGCGATAAGTGTCACCAGGATTACGCCGGAAGCTAGCAGTCCCGGGACTGGATTGGCATACACCCGGAGCATTGGCAACAAGCCAATCAGCGCCAAACCGGCGCCGCCAATCGAGCCAAGCAAGGCTGCCCGTGGGACTGTTCTCCGAATGGCATTCCCGAAAAACGACAGTGCGATCTTAAAAAGACCGACGAGAACCGTCACCGCCATGCCCATCTTCCAAGCGAGCCAGGCGTCATGCGTTGCTAGGTACGCCGGTCCCAACACCGCAAAGGACATTCCCACAATGCTGGGTGCATTCAGGCCGAGAGGCATCGCGGTCACATCATCGCGTCCGCTCCGTCGTGCCAAAAGCCCCGCCATCCAGGCGTAAAAAAGATCGCCAGCCAGAACGCCGATGGCCGTGCCCGGAACCATTCGGTAAAGCACAATGGCCGGTGGAAAACCAAAGGCCCCGATGAGCACGCTCGAAAGGATTACCAGGTTTGCGACATTGTCGAACATCAGAGCGAAAAAGCCGTTCAGATCTCCCGCACGAAACCACCGATACGTATGTGTCATGGCTCACCATTCCCTGAGAAGAAAGCACGGCTCGCTAAGGCGGAAAAGAGAGTTCCCCGGCAACTTCCCGCCTCAAGGCGAAAGACGTCTAGCATATAGGCTCTCGCCCGTTCGCTTAAGTGTTCATTGGGCCCTCGCGGGGGGTTCATCGGAGCAGGGAACCAGGTACTTTTGGATTAGGAGTCGGTGGACGAGTTGGCTCACGTGGGAAAGCCGGACCGCAGCTGCCGGTTCCGGCTGTGAAGACAGGCTACTCCGCGGCCGCATCGGCGAAAAAAATCGAGGTCTGCCGATGTTAACGGACTACGATGTTTCGACAAGTTGAGTGTGTCAACAGGAACGGAATGGGAAGCCTAGAATCTAAAAATCAGCCCGACGTTAGCCTCGCCCTGATGCGCGTAGTTCGGAACTTCCGCATAGTAGCAGCCGAAAAAGGGATCGCAAAAGAACCCGACCGATGATGTCGTATGCGTGGGCGAATAGCGCACATCGAACCGGAAACCGAAGTTTCGCAGTACGAAATACTTTACGCCACCGCCGATAGTAAAGGAGAAGCGATTCTCGAAGGGCAGCACCGCTGAACTGTTGGTGCTGAAATGCGTGAACCCCAACCCGCCAGCGAAGTAGGGCTGTATTTTCGCGTCGGGTCGAAGAAGGGGAACGTCAACGCCCCACTGGTAGAAATTGAGATTGACCTGTCCGAGGCGGCTGCTCGCTCCCGTCCGAAAACTGATGCCGTCGAGAACTGTCGGCTGGTGACTCCACATGAATTCCGCCTGGAGATGTGGAATCAGGCCGACGTCAAGCAAGGCGCCGTAATCCCACGAGCTGCGAATATTCAGTTGACTGTACGGACCGGAATTCAAGTCAATGGCGCCGCCGAATCGCGAACCACCGAAAGGGGTGATCTCGACGGCATGAGTCCATTCCTGAATTCCAAATTGCTGAGCACCGGTTGAGGCTGCAAAAACGCCCCAAAACGTGAGGCACCAAAGAATCCTAAATGAAGTCATTTTCGTGCCTTTCTTACGGGGATAAATCTCTCATGCTACGGAACTGTGCTGGGAGAACCACATCTTGCAATTCGTAAACTCCCATACACTAACAATTCGTGTCTTTCAGGTGTTCCGTGTACGTCGAGGTTCGCGTAAACCTCGTGGCTACTTCAAACCCCCCAGCAAATGAAAAGTTGTGGACTGTTCCCTTGAGCGTGTTGTTCTGCCAGGGGCGGATTGCCATGCAACCTGCAATGGTCTCTGTGCCAGCGCGGAAGCTATTTGACGTAATCGTACGTCAAGCCTATCACGGTCCTCTTCACCCGAAGCCAAGGGCACCGCAACAGACCGGAGATTTTCGAAGCGTGCGGTCTTGACGTCGGTGAGTTTTATGAGTTGCTGACCGTATTCATAAAGGTCGAGTTGATCCGAGTCTCAAACGCCTACCCATTCGAAGAAATCCAACTTTCTCCTGAAGCGGCCGAGGCCCTTGGTCCTTCCGTGCAAGTCGACGAAGATTTAGGTCCGCGCTCGCTGCCCTGTACCTAAAATTTTTTGAAAACTACAAAACAGAGGTCGACCGTTCACAGCGCATTAGGATTGCGACAGCGAATCGCCACCACTTAGCTCGCGCAGCTTGTACCGCAGCACCTTTCCGGCAGCTGTCTTCGGCAGTTCGGTCACGAATTCGATGCGCCGAGGATATTGGTGAGGCGCGATCCGCCCCTTCACGAACTCCTGGAGTTCCCTGACTAGTTTCCCATTGTCTGAATAGCCTTCGCGGAGTACGACAAATGCCTTCGGCGTGTGAAGCCCTGTGCCTTCTTCGTATGCAATGACGGCGGCTTCCAAGACACATGGATGCTCAATCAGCGTACATTCCACTTCGATCGGCGACACCCATTGACCGGACACCCGGAACATGTCGTCCGATCTGCCCGCGTACCAATAGTATCCATCTTCATCGACTCTGAATTTGTCTCCGGTGAAAAACCAGCGCCCGCGCATTCGTTCTTGGCTGAGGGCCCGCCGATTCCAGTAACAGGGAGCAGTGCTCGGTCCAGCCACCATTAAGTCGCCGATCACGCCAGAAGGTACCGGGTGTCCAGCGTGATCTACGAGAGCAAGTTCATACCCCGGCACGGGTTGGCCGGTGCTGCCCGGCCGAACTTGTCCTGCTCGCGCCGAAAGATAGATGTGCAAGGCTTCGGTGGATCCGATTCCATCGAGAATCTCGACACCGAAACGGTCCTTCCAACGCCGAAAGATATCCGCGGGAAGCGGCTCGGCTGCCGAAACGGCCAGACGAATCCAGCGCAAATCGTAAGACGCGTTTTGTTCGGTCTCTTGTAGCATCGCGGCGTAAAGCGTCGGCACCGAAAAAAACAGCGTCGGCCGATTCGCGTCTGCGATTTCCAATATGGATCTTGGTTGTGGCTTGCCGGGATAAAGAATCGTTGTGGCTCCGACGTAAAACGGGAACATAAGTCCGTTGCCCAGTCCATACGCGTGGAAGAGCTTCGATGTGGAAAAGGTCACGTCGTCTGCGTCGATGTTCGCCACGCCGCGAGCATAATACTCGCAGCAATAGACCCAGTCCTGGTGCAAATGCACAGCGGCTTTAGGTCGGCCCGTACTGCCCGATGTCCAGAGCCAGAAGGCGGCGTCATCCTTGCGGGTGGAAGCCGACCCGAGTTTTGGCGACGCGTCTTGGAGAAATTCGCTCCAACGGATGTAACCATCAACGGGCTCCCCGCACACGACCACATTTTTGCAGTAATGCTGCCCCGAGAGCGCAGGCGCCAGTTCCCCCAGAAGGGTGGAGTGGACGATCGCAATCCTGGCTCGACTCTCCTGAAAAAAGTAGGCGTAGTCGTTTGCGCGCGCCGCTGTACTTGTCGGTACGGCCACGGCTCCGATTTTCATCGCACCGAAGTACGCGGCTACAAATTCCGGAGCATCCGGGAGAAGCAGCAATACGCGCTGTTCCTCTTCTAGCCCAAGCTTAAGCAATCCATTCCCGACGCGGTTGATCTGCTCCGCGATTTCTGCGTACGTAATCCGTTGGTTGCCGCTAATGATCGCAATCTTGTCGTCGCGACCCTCGCGGATGTGGCGGTCGACGAAATGGTCCACGAGATTGTATCGCTCCGGAAGTTCCAGGCTGGCGATAGCTGTCATGGGATCGCTCCCAGAACGCGGCGATCGACCAAAACGACGTCCACGAAGCGGCTCCGGTTCTCGACAGGGCGGACCAGTGTACTGCCTGTTCCGGCAACGATGCTGTCGGACCTTGATGCAGGTGGAAATGCATTATACTGCGTGTCCTGTCGATGGGACTGAAGAAGAGGGCTACGCTGGACGGAGGGACTGAGAAGCCTCGGTTTGGACAGGTGACATGACGAATCGGGAATGTCGGCATTGTTTAGCGGTGTTGCTCGGCCTGATGGCGTTTACGCTGCTTTTCGCTCGACCCGCACTGGCCGACAAATGCGGCGATCTTGTAAACCTGGTGCTCCCAGACGTGGCGTCAATTACGGCCGTTTCGGTCGCGGCGAACACTTTCACGCCTCCGCCACCGTTCCCAGGTTTGCCCTCTGGGCCACCTGTACCGGTTTCCTTCTGCCGTGTGCAGATTACAGTGCAACCCCAGATCAAAATCGAGGTCTGGCTCCCTCAGCCGGAAAAATGGAACCATCGCTTTCAGGCCGTGGGTGGCGGAGGCTACGCCGGAATAATCTCCTATGCAGCACTTGCCCAGGCTGTCGTCGGCAACCAAGTGACGGGTCCGTTCGCCACTGCGTCCACCGATACGGGCCATCCCACAACCGGAACCGCCAATGGTCAGGGCGGCGCTAACGGAGCGCAAGCCGGCGGTGGGTTTGCACTGAACCCCGCAAACAACACCTTGAACGATGCCCTCATCGTGGACTTTGCCTCACGCTCTCTGCACGAAATGACGGTGAAAGCTAAGGCGGTTATCTCGGCGTATTATGGTCAGTCGCCAAAATTTTCCTACTGGAACGGCTGCTCGACGGGCGGTCGACAAGGATGGATGGAAGCCCAGCGTTTCCCTCAAGACTATAATGGAATCCTCGCTGGCGCCCCTGCCTTCAACTGGGACCGATTCATCCCTGCCGAGTTCTGGCCAGCGGTAGTCATCCACGTCGGTGTCGGAAGCCCCATCTCGCAAACCAAGCTGAATGCAGTCACTGCCGCAGCTCTCAAGGATTGCGACGCGATTGACGGCGTCATAGACGGAGTGATTGGAGACCCGCGTAAGTGTCACTTCGACCCGCACGTCCTCAAATGCGGCACGCTCGGTGCTCCGAGTGACGGCACGTGTTTGACGGATGCGGAGGCTGACGCTATCCAGCAAGTCTGGCAGGGCCCGAAAGATCCTCAGGGCGGGTTTCTCTGGTACGGACTCGAACCGGGTGCTTCGTTTGGCGGACTTGCGAATTCAACTCCTTTCCCCATCGCTGCCGATCACTGGCGCCTTTGGGTCGAACAGAATCCCGGCTTCGATTGGCACAGCTTGGGGATCGATAACTTTGTTGCAGGATTCAACGAATCGTCAAAGAAGTTTCGTGCGCTCATCGGCACCGATGATTTGAATCTCTCATCTTTTCGTCGCCACGGCGGAAAGATCATCACTTATCATGGTTGGTCGGATCAGCTCATTTTTCCTGGTGGATCCATCGATTACTTCGAGCGAGTCGTTGCTGCCAATGGCGGAGGTGAGCGCGTTCGGAAGTTCGAGCGCCTCTTCATGGTGCCAGGCATGAATCATTGTTCCGGAGGTGCGGGTGCGGTGAATTTCGGCCAATCCTCCTTCGGTCCGCCCGTATCCGTCGAACTGGATCCAAAGCATGACGTATTCCTCGCACTTGAGCACTGGGTCGAGGACGGTGTCGCGCCCGATTACCTGATCGCGACGACAGATCCGCCTCCCGTGCACGCTGCGGAAAATCCAGTCAACCCAGCTAGTTTCACGCGGCGTCTGTGCCCATTTCCTCAGGTCGCGATATACAACGGAACTGGAGATCCCAATAGTGCGGCAAGTTTCGTATGTGTTGCCGACAGAAGCGACGATCGCAGGCACAAGTGATGGCGCCGGACGGGTCCCGCGGCTAATTCGGTCGGGAGATGAGCAGGAAGTATCCTAGATCGTACGCCATTACAGCAGGCCCGTCGTGGCTTTGGCACGATTCATCGGACCGAGTTTGGATCGGTTGGCTATCCGGAAAGACTTGAGCGAATGACGGGGCTGTGAGCGGCGAAAGCTCTTTTCAGATTCGCGCGGAGACGCAGCGGGCATCATGCACTCTTACTCAGCGCCTGGTCCCGTCGTCGATATGGCGGGACTTGCGCTTGAGTTTGTTTGTGCCGCTCGACTGGCGATTCCATTCAGACTGTAGGCAGTCGGAGGTGTTAAAAGCCTGCCTGGATTTACAAGGGGCCATATGGCACTTCAGCAAAATACCACTCATATTCAGACAACCCACGTAGGAAGTCTGCCCCGCCCCCGTTATCTCCTAGACTTGCTCAAGGCAAAACTTTTGGGAGGCCCGTTCGATCAAAAGACCTTTGAGGCGGATCTACGGCGGGCTGTATTCGACGTTATTCGCAAGCAGCGAG
>Ga0187779_10000472_pt1 | contig 26991 bp, 22 predicted proteins | sample 1015_Q2_SP10_10__FD_132435 | JGI IMG/M metagenome (GOLD analysis project Ga0187779, IMG submission 132435) | Tropical peat soil microbial communities from peatlands in Department of Meta, Colombia - 1015_Q2_SP10_10_MG | ecosystem: Environmental > Terrestrial > Soil > Wetlands > Peat | place... | reverse complement strand
GACCTATTCCCACTCTCAGCTTTCCACCTATGAAACATGCCCCCACCAGTACAAACTTGCCTATATCGACAAGATCGAAGTCGAGACAGAAGGGATCGAGGCCTTCATGGGCTCAAGGGTTCACGAAGCTCTGGAGAAGCTCTACCGAGATTTGAAAGTGACCAAGCTCAATACCCTGGAAGAACTCCTCGACTTCTATCAACAGAGTTGGGAGAAGAATTGGAATGACATGATTCAGATTGTGCGAAAGGATTACAGTGCGGAAGACTATCGTCATCTTGGAGAAAAATGTATCGTGGATTATTACAAGCGGTACTATCCCTTCGATCACGGAAAAACCCTTGGTCTCGAAGAGTATATCTATTTTCCGTTGGAAAAAGAGAGAGATTACTGGATTCGAGGCTTTATCGACCGTGTGACCTTGGTGGATAGTGCTATCCTCGAAATTCATGATTATAAGACCTCCAACAGACTCCCATCAAAGGAAGATATCGAGTCAGATCGGCAATTGGCTTTCTATCAAATGGGGGTGGCAGAGAAGTGGCAGGGTATCCAGGAGGTCAGACTGATCTGGCACTACCTCACCTTCGACACCGAAATCCATTCCTCAAGAACACCCGATCAGCTCCTTCAGCTTCGAAAAGGCACGTTAGAACTCATCCAAAGAATCGAGACAGACAGACGATTCCTTCCCAAAGGGGGACCTCTTTGTGACTGGTGCGATTATCAGGGTTTCTGCCCACAGAGAAAGCATCTCATCGCTGTGGAAAGACTCCCGCCCAACGAATACCTTGGTGAGGAGGGGGTGGCCTTGGTCAACCGATATGTGGAAATGAAGGAGAGGAAAAGGCTCTCGAATGAGGAGATCGACGTCGAGTTGGCTAAGATAGAAGAGGCTCTCTATGCCTATGCTCAGAAGGAAGAGCTCGAAGCCATCTTCGGAAGCGATCACGTTGCGAAAATTAAGATCGAAACGAAGGAGAAATATCCATTAAAGGGAGATCCCAATCGAAGAGCATTGGATGAGATAATCAAGAAGGCAGGTAAGTGGATGGAAGTCTCTGATTTAAACCCATGGATGTTGGCAAGGATCATGAGTCGAGGAGGCTGGCCTCCTTCTTTGGTGAATAAGGTGAAGGGGTTTTCAACGGTGGAGGAGAGCCGATCCATCACGATCTCGAAGCTGAAAGAAAGAGAATAAGACTTGATAAGGCAATCTCAAATGTCAAATTTCAAAGTTCAAATCAAAGCCAGAATTTGAAGATCAGGGGGGAGAACTAATGCAAACGCATTAAATATTTTGTAGGGCAACCCTTTAGGGTTGCTTTAAGCAAGGCTGAAGCCTTGCGCTACAAGTAAAATGATTTATTGCGTTTGTATTGCAGGAGATTGTATGGAGATAAAAGTCGAAAAAGGCAGAGCTGAAAAATACTCCTGCGAGCTTCTTCTCCTTTTTGCATTCGAATCTGCGGAATCACCGGAGGGGCCCATCCGGGATGTGGACTCGGAATGGAAAGGATTCATCTCAACCCTGATCAAACAAGGAGATTTCAAGGGAGCACTGTTTGAGTGTCACCTCCTTCACACCCAAGACGCTCTTCCCGCCAAGAGAGTGCTTCTGACCGGTCTTGGCAAAAAAGAGGAATTCGATTTAGAAAAATGGCGAGGCGCCGCGTCCAAGGCCGGCCAATTCATCCGGAATGCCGGGATCAAACGGCTTGCTTTTCCGATAAGAAAATTCGGTGACCATTCAGAGAAGGATCTGGCTGAATCCTTTGTGACCGGGCTTCTCCTCGGAATCTACCAATTCAATGAATTTAAGACGCTCGAGCGGGATAAGATTAAGGAAATCGAAGAGATCATCCTTCTTGGAGAGAAGGACGATAAAATCAACTTGATCGGCGAGGGTCTGAGAACAGGAAAAACTGTTTCGGAAGCGGTCTACCTCGCTAGGGACCTGGTCAATGGACCGAGCAATGAGGTCACCCCATCGCTTTTGGCTGAAAAGGCGAAGACGATTGCCAAAGATTGTGGAATGGGGGTTGAGGTATTGGAAGTGAGTCAGGCAGAAGCCATGGGCATGGGGGCCTTTGTCGCGGTGGCCAAAGGAAGCCAGGAGCCCGGGAAGTTTATTGTCCTCGAGTATAATAAAGGGAAAGGATTGGATACGATTGCCTTGGTGGGAAAGGGGATCACGTTCGACAGTGGTGGGATTTCGATCAAGCCTTCGGAGAATATGGAGCGGATGAAAGACGATATGTCCGGAGCCGCCGCGGTCTTGGCCACTCTGCAAGCCGCCTCCAAGCTCCAACTCCCTCTTCATCTCCTTGGGATTATGCCGGCGACAGAAAACCTTCCGAGCGGAAAGGCTTACAAACCCGGCGATATTTTGAAGACCCTGTCGGGGCAGACCGTCGAAGTCATCAGTACCGACGCGGAAGGAAGACTGATTCTTTCGGATGCCCTTACTTATAGCTTGCGGTATCAACCAAAGGCCATCATTGACCTCGCGACATTGACCGGAGCGTGCGTGATTGCTCTAGGAGATCATGTGATCGGGCTTTTCGGCAATGACGACACCCTTGTGAAACGGATCGAAGACGCCTCTTCCAAGACAGGAGAGAAATCCTGGAGATTGCCTCTCTGGGACGAGTATTTCGATTACCTGAAAAGTGACGCGGCCGATTTCAGGAATGTGGGAACACGGGCGGCGGGTGCCATCATCGGTGGGATCTTTCTGAGCAAGTTTGTGGGAAGGGTTCCATGGGTTCATCTCGACATTGCCGGCCCTGCGTCGATTGAAAAAGAGAGGCCCTATGTCCCGCGCGGGGGCACCGGAGCTGGAGTAAGACTGCTCATTCAGTTGCTGAGGGATTGGAAGTAGTTTTCATCAAGTGAGAGGAGATCAGTGTATCGGGAGACCAGGACGTAGGATATCAGGATATCAGGATATCAGGGTACCAGAATATCAGGAGATCTTTAAGCCTGACTCCCTGATGTCCTGATAACCACTTCCTGATACCCCGGTGTCCTGATACCCTTTTTTTCGATTTTAAATTGAAGAGCATGCGATGGATGAAGCGGAAAAACATTACCCATTCTTGAAGGCCTGCCATAGACAGCCAACACCCTATACACCTATCTGGCTGATGCGCCAAGCCGGACGCTACCTCAAAGAGTATCGGGCGCTCAGGAAGAAATACTCCTTCCTGGAAATGTGCAAGAATCCTGAGCTGGCGGCTCAGGTAACGCTTCAGCCTATTGAAAAGTTCAAACTCGACGCAGCCATTATTTTCTCAGATATCCTCATTCCATTGGAGCCGATGGGGGTTGAGTTTGAGTTTGCCAAAGGGGAAGGCCCAGTTTTTCGACATCCTCTCCGGGAGAAGAAGGATGTGGAGAGATTGAGGGTCTTCGATCCAGAAGAAGAAATCTCTTTCCTCATGAAGGCGATCCGGATCGTCCGAAAGGAATTGGAAGGGAGGGCTCCTTTAATCGGCTTCTGCGGCGCTCCTTTTACGCTCGCCAGTTACGTCATTGAGGGTGGTCATTCAAAAAATTATGTTTTGACTAAAAGCCTGATGTACGAGGATCCTTCGACCTGGGATGTTTTGATGGAGAGGATCTCGGAGGTGCTCATCCGGTACCTAAACGCTCAGATTCGATCGGGTGTCCAGGCGCTTCAGGTGTTCGACTCCTGGGTGGGTTGTCTGAGTCCCGTCGATTATGAAGAATATGTCTTCCCCTATTCCAGAAAAGTGATGCATGATATTAGCAAGAGCGTCCCTCTCATCCATTTTGCCACCTCCAATGCAACGCTCTTAGAATTGATGAAACGGGCAGGAGGAGATGTCATTGGAGTGGATTGGCGAGTGGATATTGGCGAGGCCTGGGCACGTCTTGGCCACGATGTCGCCATTCAAGGGAACCTCGACCCCGTGATTCTATTGGGCCCGGTGGATTTGATCGAGAAGAATGTTAAGAGGATCCTTGACAAAACAAATGATCAGCCTGGTCACATCTTTAACCTTGGTCACGGAATCCTTCCCAATACCCCTCCCGATCATGTCGCCGCACTGGTGGACATGGTACATGAGTATAGCTCAAGAAAATTGTAAAATCGCATTAAGACAAGCTCAGAGGTTCATGTGAAAGCCTTACTTTTCTTGGCCTTTGGAGGGCCCCGGTCTCTTGATGACGTGGAGCCTTTCTTAACCCGTCTCTTTCGAGGCCGAAAGCCTTCTTCAGAGCAGTTGGATAGAATCAAGGAGCGCTATCGATTGATCGGTGGCTGTTCTCCTCTTCCGGAGATTACGTTCAAACAGGCTATAGCCCTGGAAAACAGTCTGAACGCGAGGGGCTACGCGTTCAAGCCTTACATAGGAATGCGTTACGGCCACCCCCTGATAGAAGACACGCTGAAAAAGATTCTGGAAGATGGAATCCGGAAGGTCGTCGCCCTTCCGATGACGCCTTTTCGGTCCCGTGCGAGCACAGGAGCCTACGTCGAGGAAGTGAATCATGTTAACAAAACCCTGGGAGAGAAGATGGAGGTCTCTTTTGTGGAGGGATGGCATCTGCATCCACTCTTTATTGACGCGGTTCGGGAGAAGATCGAAGAGGGATTGATGCAATTCGCTCCGGAAGAGAGAAAGAAGGTTCATCTCATTTTCTCCGCACACAGTCTTCCGAAATCTCTTGTTAAAGATGACCGTTACGTCAAAGATCTGGAGGAGAGTGTCAAAGAAGTTCTCGAAAAGCTTCAACCCCTGCCGTGGCATATCGCTTTTCAGAGCAAAGGGATGGGACCCGACGAGTGGTTAGGCCCGGATGTGGAATCGGTCTTGGAGGAACTTTGCAAGAAGAAAATTCGGGAGGTTCTGATCGACCCCATTGGATTTGTGTCAGACCACATAGAAATTCTGTACGACATTGATATTCTTTACCGGGATAAGGCAAAATTATTGAAAATGGAGTTGAAACGTGCCCCTTCCCTCAATTTTTCAAAGCGATTTATTGAGGCGCTTACAGCGATCGTGGAAGAGCATATAAAAAAAGGATTCCAGGATTCAAGGAGCCAAGGGTTAGAGCGAAAATTCTGAAATTCAAAACCCTCGAATCCTCGACCCCTTGAACCCTTGCCCCCTTTGGCACAGGAGATCCATGAAACGAATCATCATCATTGGGGGCGGCGTCGCCGGGCTTGGAGCAGCCTTCAAAGTCAGACGAGCCGCATCCGAAGGCTACGATGTCGAGTTCGTTCTGGTTGAGAAGGACCGGCGTCTCGGCGGCAAGATCCAGACCGAGATGGTCCCCGATCCTTCAGAGCAGGGCAGGTTCGTCGTGGACGGCGGTCCAGATTGTTTCTTGACCGAGAAACCGGCATGCCACCGCATCGCCAAGCTGACAGGAATCTTCGATGACGAATTACCCACCGACGAATCTCGGAAGCGGACGTGGATCCTTTCTCGTGGCAACCTTCACCAGATGCCCGACGGCGTCATGATGTTCGCACCCACGAAGTTTGTCCCCTTTGCAACGACCGGCCTGTTTTCGTGGCCCGGCAAGATCCGCATGGCGGTGGATCTCTTCATCCCACCAAAGAAAGTGGCGCCGGGCGAGTTCAATGACGAGACACTCGAGAGCTTTGTGGTTCGCCGCATGGGTCGCGAATGCCTCGATCGTCTTGCCGAACCGCTCGTCGGCGGTGTTCACGCATCCGATCCAAAACAGATGTCACTTGCCGCGACCTTTCCGCGCCTCCTTGAGATGGAGCAAAATTACGGGTCGCTATTGAAAGCCTTCATCGCCACCCGCCGCAAGGTTGAAGAGATGCGGCGAAAATACCCGCCCAAACCTGGGGAGAAACCCCGTACATTCTTCACCTCATTTGTGAACGGGATGCAACAACTCACGGATAGCATGGCCGACGCCGCCGGTCATGAGAGCATTCACACGGGAGCAGTCGTCACCTCACTTCAGCGCACCTCCGGAGATGGATGGCGCGCCTCGCTCTCCGGCGGTTCCTCCATCGATGGTGACGCAGTGATCGTCGCAACGGAATCATGGGCGGCTGAGCCACTCATTCGTTTCCATGACGAGGCCATTGCAGATGCCCTTGCCAACATACCGACTTCTTCCTCCGCAACGGTATCCATCGCGTTCAACGAGCGCGAGGTCGGTTTTGATCTGAATGCGTTCGGCGTGTTGTGCCCTCTCGTGGAGGGCCGCGCCCTTATGGCGGCAACTTACTCCTCCACCAAGTGGCCGGGCCGGGCGCCGGCGGGCAAGGTACTGCTGCGCGGTTTCGTCGGAGGCCCACATAACCAAGAGATTGTGAAAGGCTCCGATGAGGAACTTGTGCAGACAGTGCTCGCCGAGTTTCGTGATATTCTTGGCCTTAACCCTTTTGCAAAGCCACTCATCTCGCGCGTCTTCCGGTGGTACCGCGGGATGCCGCAGTATACGCTCGGTCACCTCGACCGTGTCGCACTAATTGAAAACCGTAGTGCTCAGATTCCTGGCCTCGCGCTTGCCGGCGGCTGTTACAGGGGAGTGGGTGTTCCCAATTGCATTGAGAGCGGCGAGAAAGCTGTCTCAAAGATACTCCGGGAATGGGAAATCGATCTTCTTGAAGATCACGCTGAAGAGAAGCGATACTACTAATAGGTCTAAAGTTCAAGGCAGAAAGATCGATGATAGAGTCAAGAATCAAGCTAAAGTTTATTCAAGCCTTTCTGATTTTGATGTGCCTTGTTATTTGTTTTGTTCCCCCCTCTATTTCTGCGGAAAAGATTCCCACAAAAGTGCTCGTTCGTGTGGTTGCAAGAGATGCCCAGGTCATCGGGTCAGGGGTTGGGGGCGCACTCGTTCGAATCAAGAATCTGGTGACCGGAGAAATCCTCGCAGAGGGAAAACAGGAAGGAGGAGCCGGCAACACAGATCGCATCATGATTCGACCGCACCAGCGTGGGGAGGCTACCTATGAAACCTTTGGTGCAGCCTCCTTCGAGGCCAAGATCCCGCTGGAACAACCAACGCAAGTCGAGGTAGAGGCAGAAGGTCCTCTCGCCTTTCCTCAATCCGTTCAGAGAGGCTCAAAAACAATGCTTCTCATTCCCGGAAGGCACATCACGGGTGACGGCGTCATCATCGAGTTAAACGGATTGATTGTCAACATCCTGAGCCCTTCCCCGAAAGGAAGTTTGAAAAGAGGAAAAGACGCCTTAGTGAAGGCTGAAGTCCGGATGCTCTGAGGATGCCCCGTCACTCCCGGAGGTCTCTGGGATGCGAATCAATTTGAGATATGGGGGCAGTGGGTTGAGGGAGATAAGGTTTCGGGAAAATTTATTTTGAACTATGCAGGGAAACCAAGCCTCTTCGAGGGGAAGGCACCCCCTCCAGAAAACTTTGATGAAGTGAAGCTTCGGATCCTCGCTGCCGACCAAGCAGGCAACTTCGGCCAGCACATTCTTTCCTGTCGAATAAGTCCGTAATAGAAATTTATTCTAAATAATGCAGACAACGCAGATACTTGAGAATCACGGAGTGCCTCTGACTTTTTCTAAATCCAAATTCTCTCGGATAACGATCCTCATCGCCCACCTCTCTACTCTTTTTTCATCTCCCGGGCCACTTTTCGGGCCGCCTTGATGAATTTTTCAATATCCTCATCAGAGTGGACGACCGATACGCAGCCTCCGCCGTGCATCACATGAGCTCCTTTGGCAAGCATTCTGACTCGAAACTCAATCTCCCTTTTCTCCAAATCGGTGAGGCGATGGATGGATTGTGGAGAATTCAGTGTCACCCCTTTTTCAAAAGGGAAATGCGTTTGGAAAAGCGAGCCTATCCCTGTGACCGCTCCGTTCAACCCCTCCCGGTCAAGGGCCTCCTGGAGCTCTTTCCGAACTTTTTCTCCTTTCGATTCCAAAAGAGGATAGATCGTTTTGCGATGGGCTCTTAGATAGTGGAGCATGGCCAATCCCGCCACGGCTGTCAGCGGATGGGCGGAAAAGGTTCCCCCGCCGATTAGAACTCTTTCCCATTTATTTCCTTTTCTTTCAGGCGAGGATGCCTCAAGAATCTCCCTTCTTCCCACCAAGGCTCCGACGGGTAATCCTCCGCCAGCGATCTTCCCCAGGGTCGTCAGGTCTGGCACGACGTTGAACCGTTCTTGAGCACCCCCCAAGGCCACACGAAAGCAAGAAATCACTTCATCGAAGATGAGAAGGGCTTTCAGCGTTTGGGTTTTAGAGCGAAGCATTTGAAGATATTCTTTCGCAGCCGGCGTAAATCCACCTTCGCCGATGACTGGTTCGACAATGATTCCTGCTAAATCCTCTTTGTTTTGACGAATGACCTCGATCGAACCGGAAAGGTCATTAAAAGGAATCACTTTCGTGTACGTCTGAAGTTCGGCCAACAAACCAAGGCTTTCCTCTCTTTCGTAGGGCATTTTAATCCCCAAAGAGAGGTCAGAATTGGCCCCGTGCCATCCCCCGGCAGCTTTCAGGATGGTTTTCTTGCCCGTATAACCCCGGGCCAGCCTGACCGCGTACATCGTTGCTTCCGTCCCGGAGCAGCAGAATCGCACCATCTCCGCACTGGGAACTAACTCTCGAATCAACTCCGCCCACTCGATTTGCTTTTGATACAGGGCGCCCCAGTGAATCCCTTTCTTGAGTTGTTTTTCGATGGCCTGTACCACAACCCGCGGACGGTAGCCCAGAATGTGAGTGTAATTCCCCATCCAGAAGTCGATGTATTCATTTCCGTCGACGTCCCAGATTTTGGAAGCTTTTGTTTTTTCGACAAAGAAAGGATAAGGCGGAAAAAAGTGGATATTATGAGAGATCCCCCCAGGCATCACCTCCCTGGCCCTTTTGAAGAGGTTTTCTGAGTGGGGTGTTCTTAGCCGGTAGGCATCGGAGAAATGCTTCATCGAGTGACCTTGCATACTTCATAGCATATTTTTGATTGAATGAAAATGGGATTTGCGATGCCCGTGAAGAACTAACTATTCTTCAGGATTTTTTCCAACTCCTTCTTAAGATCCTGGAGATCCTCGTCTGCTTTCTTTTCCTTCTCCATCTGTTTGATCGCTTCGGAGTCATTGATCATCTTGTTTAACCTGGCGGCAAACTCATCGAGGGTAAATGGCTTCTTTAAGAATTCTCGGGCCCCGGCGGAGATCACCGTTCCTTCGGAATATTCCTCGTCAAACGCTGTCATGATCATGATGGGGAGTCCGGGGTATTGTCTTGAAATCTCTTGTGTCAGAGTCATTCCATCCATCTTAGGCAATCTTATGTCTGTGATGACGGCATCAATCTTATTCTTCTTGATTTTATCCAGAGCATCCGGACCATCCACTGCTGTCAGACACGAGTGTCCCAGCTTGGATAGATAGGAAACCACAAGGTACCTCACTAACTCTTCGTCGTCCACCACAAGAATGCGATATTTAGCAGATTCCATTCTCAAACTCTCTGGCGATGAGTCTATCAATCGCGAATGGAGAAGTCAATGATCTCAACCCTATACCTTTGCTCTCGAACCGTAATCGCACCATTTTCGAATGGGACAAATCCCGCAGAGCGGCTTCCTTGCGACGCAGGTCCTCCTCCCGTGCCAGATGAGAAGGTTTGAGAAATGGGTCCACTCCTCCTGGGGAGCGATCTCCATCAAATCAAACTCAATCTTGATGGGATCATCGTTCTTCGTTAGCCCAATCCTTCGGCTCACCCTGTGAACATGGGTGTCCACCACAATGCCGGGCATTCCAAAGGCATTTCCCAAAACGACGTTCGCGGTCTTCCTCCCCACTCCGGGAAGGGTTACCAATTCCTCCAGAGTTTTGGGAACATTGCCTCCGAATCGTTTTACCAGTTCCTGGCAGCATCGCCGGACCGACTTGGCTTTGTTTCGATAGAATCCGGTCGGCCGGATCTCCTCTTCCAATCTCCCCAGATCTGACTCTGCATAATCTTTTGCCGAACGATACTTTTTAAACAGATCCGCCGTGACCTGGTTCACCTTAACATCCGTGCATTGGGCAGAGAGAACGGTCGCGATGAGAAGCTCGAGGGGATTGGAAAATGTCAAAGCAATTCTGGAATCGGGTATGACCTTGGATAAGACCTCAATGATCTTCTTCACTCTTTTTCTCAAATCCTCTTGCTTTTTCATAGTCCCCTCCGGAATGAATGGAAGCTAGGCGATGCACTTCGAACCTTAAATTCCAGACTCCTTTCTCTTTAGCATCTTTGCACAATCTCCGACCAATGTCCACACCCCCTTGTTCCTGCCCTTGACATCGGGATGAGACAAGTTTGGCTTTAGGAAGACAAAAAATGTCAACTCTCTTCTTAAGACCTCCGGGGTTCGAAAAAAATCCGATTCAATTACGGTGGGTTAGAGGAAAGGTTCTTTTTTGGTATAGAAAATGCTATCAACAAGTGTAAAGTCTAATAGAAAAGGTGGAAAGCTATGATAAGAAATGGCGAAGATACCGTTCTGACGACTCGGGAGGCCTGCCACTATCTTCGGATCTCAAGGCCTACTTATCTCAAGTACCTGTATTTGGGTAGAATTAAGGGAACGAAGGCGGGAAAAGGTTGGAAGGTTCTCAAATCAGAGCTGGACCGATTTCTCAAAGGAGAGAATGAACACCCACAGGCAGCATGAATCTGTCGGAAGCAAGAAGACGTAAGAGGTGAACGGGGTGAATAGTTTAGAAGATCAATTAGATATTTCCGAAGAGAAGGAGATTGAGGAGAAAGTTAAGTCAACCAAGGCGCTGATTCAAACTTTTCTTCAGACTCTGAAAGCCTTTCGGCTGTATGAGGCCGATCATCCTATTCTATCCAAATTCCTGGAAAGGCTGAGGAAAGATTTTGATGAATATTTCAACACCTTTGATTCATTCTCCCTCCAGGTCGGCGAACACCGGCTTCATTACCGGGGGAATGTCGTCTATGAAAATCAGGATGTAAAAGAAAGTTTAGCCTTTCTCTTCTTTAAAGATGGGGTCCGCGAACTCCAATTTTCAAAAGGGTTGGAATTCGAGGAGATGATCGACTTTCTCAATATTGTGAGAAAAAGTGACTTCCTCAATCGCATGGAAGATGATCTTGTCACCTTACTCTGGGAAAAAGATTTTTCTCACATTACCTTTACCACCGTGGATGAATTTTTAGAGGGAGGCGCCACCTTTGTTCCTGCTACAGAGGAGGACTTGATAAAGGGATCAGAGTACAAGGGATCCTTGGAGGAAGCGCCTCAAGAGAAGGTGGAAGAAGCGGAGGCCGAGAGTGCTCAGGTTGCAGTCACCGAGGGGTTGCAGCAGGTGATCAACCCCGCTCCAGGGCAGTCCTTGGTTCAGGCCTGTCAGCTCACTTCCGAGGAGAGCGAGGTGATCCATCGGGATGCGCGACAAGAGGAACAAGCGGACTACATCTATGTCTTGATTGACAATCTGATTGAGATCTTGCTTCACCTCGGGGAGGACGTGGATGCTTATGAAAATATGATTTCCTACTTCGACCGGGTTCTTCAATATCTTCTCGAGCAGAAAGAAGTGGAAAAGGCTGTGGCGCTGTTGAAAAGCCTGAACGAGACCATGGAATCCATTATGATGAAGGACAAACAGATTTTTGCCATCCAACGTATCCTCGAAAAGACTTCGAGTCCCCGCTACGTCGAGCTTTTGGGAAAGGTCATGAAAGAAAAGGGAGAAGGCAAAGCAGAGCCTGTCCTCCAATATTTTCGATTCCTCACAAACCGGGCTGTCGAACCTCTCTGTCTTTTGTTGGGCGAGTTAGAGTCCGGGAGATGGAGAAAGGTCATCTGTGATCAGGTGGCAGAGCTCTCTCGGGGAGAAATCCAACCGTTGAGCAAATTCCTGTCTGATCCCAATGCCCTGTTGGTCTGCCAGATTCTCTACATCCTTGGAAAGATCGGGAGTCCCGCCACAGTGAAATACTTAGGAAGTTTGGTGACCCATGATGATTTGAAGGTGAGAGAGGAGACGCTTCACGTTCTCGATAAATTGGGGGAGAAGGGAAAGGATCTCTTTAAGAAGTTTTTAACGGATCCGGTATCTGGAATCAGGGCAAAGGCCGCCCTCCTCTTGGCGAGGAGTGCGAGGGGAGAAGCGGTGAAACCCCTCACGGAGATCATCCTCTCTGAGGATTTTTACAAACGGGATTACAGCGAAAAGGTTTCTTTCTTCAGGGCGTTGGGAGAGACAAAATCGGAAGAGGTGATACCGATCTTGCAGAAGATTGCCAAGAAACGAACCTGGTTCCAAGGGGAAAAATGGAACGAGATGAAACAATGCGCTAACAATACGTTGAAAATGTTTGGCCCTCAAGAAGCAGTCGGATTTTTAGAGGAGGAGCGACCGAATCCTGCTGGACGGACCCGATCATGAAGGAGATACAATGGATAGTGCACCATCCGCGACCCAACCCAAAACAGTGAGCTCAAAGCCGACCGATGCCATGGACCCCGAATTGTTGAAATTGGGGAACAACCTCGTGACCAAATTCCATGTGCTGATGAGGATCTCCCAGATTTATGATTCCAAGAATGTGGCTCTCAATCAGTTTGTCCAAGAATTTCTCGACACCATAAATGCGTTGATCAAGAGGGAAGGAGCCCTCTCCCTCAAGATCCGCAAAGATGACTTCTTCCTCAACGACCAGCGACTGCGGTATTCGGTGGAAGGGTTCACCAGTTTCAAATACCTTCTGACCCAATGGAAAAAGCGGCTGATCGGTGAAGTAACTTTCAAGACCCTGATGGAAGAAGAGTGGTTGAGGTATTTCATCTACACCTTTATCAACTTGGAGGAGGGACGAGAGGAGAATGCGGATCTTTTCGTAAAACAGCTGACGGACCACCATATCACCTCAATCGAGGCGAATCCTCTGGAGGTTATTGAAGGTGAAGAGGAAGCCTTTACCGTGCAAAAAGAAGACGAGCGGGAAGTGGCCAAGAAAATATTTTTTGAGACTATTGGGACGATCAAAGAAGTGATCACCAACATCAAAGGAAAGCAGCATGCCGATGTGAGGAAGCTGAAGCGATTGGCCCAGAAAGCAATCCATCTCGTCATCGAAGACGAATCCATTCTCCTGGGAATGACCATGATCAAAAATTATGACGAATATACCTTCAACCATTCCGTCAATGTCTCGATCTATTCTTTGGCGATCGGAAAACGACTGGGATTTTCGAAAAAGACTCTAACCGAGTTGGGCATTACCGCCCTGCTCCACGATATCGGAAAATCAAAAATTCCGAGAGAAGTTTTGAATAAACCTGCGGCCCTCAACGATGAGGAATGGGAAATGATGAAGAAGCATCCATTAATGGGGGTGGAGGTCGTTCTCAATTTGAAGCAGTTAGGGGAGATCAATCCCAGGATGGTGGTGGGTATCTTTGATCACCACCTGACGCCCGATCTTTCAGGATACCCGAAGCTGTTCCGGAAAAAAGAGGTGAGCCTTTTTGGAAGGATTATCCAGATTTCAGATGCCTACGATGCGATGACGACTCCTCGGATTTATAAGAAAATTCCCTACACACCGGAACAAGCTCTCGCCCTCATGCTGCGAGAGAGGACAGCTCATTTTGACGCCCTTCTGCTAAAGATCTTCATTGGCCTTGTGGGAGTTTATCCTATTGGATCCCTGGTCCTCCTCAATACGCACGAAATAGGAATTGTATATAAGACGAAACCAGAATCCACGTGGTTGGACCGCCCCATCATCCTCCTGGTCGATCGAGATGAAGCGGGGTATCCGAAGAAAGAGCTGGTTGATTTGACCGAAACAGATGGGGGAGGAAATTACATACGGAGCATCGTCAAGACCTTAGACCCATATAAATACCACATCGACATCGCCAAATATTTCTTATAAAGACATTTCAAATCGCAGAGTTGCATTCCTTAACGTTCGGAATGTACGGCGCAACACTCAGGCCGTTTTTATGGTATCAAAGGTTACGATGGCTGGTTCTGAACAACACTACACATCGACGCTGACGAAATAAATGTCTTTGACATCTGAGCTGTCACCGATGACCTTCCATCCCCAATTCAAGACAGATTCCTTCGTTATTCTTTTTGGATCTTTTCTTCTTTCGGGCAGTATTCCGATAAAATGCTCGTGCCCTTTTTCATCACGGTAATAAAATTCATAAGCTGTCATCCTTGAAGACCCCGCGCGGTTTCTAAACTTTCCGCTGAATCCCGTTAGTCGGATGGTGAAACACTGCTTATAATTTCAACCCGGTCGGCTCCAATTTGAAGAACATTTTAAATACTTCATCTAGGTGTTTCTGGTTCTCTGATCTTTCCTCTGTTTTTCGGAAGAACTTCTTTTCTATCCGCGTGACCTCTGGTGTGGCAGAGATCTCCTGACAGAGCTCTACCGCGTAGCGTGTTCTATTGACCCTCCTTCTTTTTGGCCAAAGGAAGAAAAAGTTGTTCTTGACCGCCCTCCTCCCATCCTTTCAAGAAGTTATCTACCGCGTGTCGAATAACTCGGGCTATTGAAACGTCATTTTCTAAGGCAATGGACGAAAGACGTTCCAGTACCTCCTTATCAAGACTTATTGTTATCCGTTGTCTTAGCTTTCCATTATTCATATGGATCAATGAATCGATATGATTAAAAACGGTGATCTATGATGAATAATTCTACAAATTTAATAAGATAAAGTCAAGATAAATTTTTAGTCCTTTAGAATCAATTAGTTACAAGAAATATTTGAGTGACAAGACATTCCCGTTGATTTTCATGAACGAATCTGGTAGGCTGTTTGCCAGACGGACTCAAAGGCCGAACTCTAGTCTGTCTTCTAAGGATGTCGTCTGAGGGGGGATTCGGCTTCACACACTCTAATCGGCGCTTGCATAAGGAGCTATTCCCTTTGAACAAAAAAGGCGGAAGGAACAGGGAGCGATATGAAGAACCGAAGGCTCCACGGCTCCGCGCAGGTCAAACACTGGCGAGAGAGTTGCTTCCCAATTCATATACACACTTACTGTGCGATTTGGCTTTTGCAAAAAGACAGCAAATGCTACGCATGAAATGGTATGAGCCGCGTTGCCCTTCCACCACTTGCACAGGGGGAAACAGGATTAAACTGTATCCTATAAGGGGAAGGCCCAACTGGCTCCCGCTGGAAGTTTGGGTTTCCAAGAAGATTAACGAAATCTTATATAGGTGCGCTTGTTGCGGTTTAGTGTGGTTTCAAGATAGATCGAAGAAGCCGGGTCTTGACGCGAGGCCAATCGGTTATTATGATGATCTCCAGCATCCTTGGGAATTTCTTTCTTTAAAAAATACGTACAGAATTCGAGAAGAGAATACAAGTCGCTACTGGTACAACTTTGGATGCCAAAGGGACACCATCCATTCGCCAAAGAGAGGTGGAGTGGATTGAAAATGGAATCTTGACAAGCCTTTCAAAAAGCTCAAGGCCGTGACTCTCCTGAAAGGTTTGTTGTTCCGAGTGAAAACACCTTTCTCCTCTCAACGGGAAATGTTAGGGAAATGATGATCTTGGCCTTCCCTTCATCTGTTTCAAATTTCATCATCCCTCGATTCCTCTGAACAACTTCTTTCGCAAGTCTTAATAGTAGGTCAAACCCTCCGTAGTCCTGCGGGGACAGGATTTCCTCCATTGCCCTCCCGAACCGATCCCCTTGCCTTGCCACGCTTGAAGCGACCAACCGAATCTCGATACATCTTCCGACCTTCATGGAAAAGACTTGCCCCCGGTCTACATCCCTCTGAACGCTCAAGGATCTGGTTAAGAATTCGATGCTCCCGCCGGGCATTGTCGAGGCCACTGCGTATAGCAGAACGGAATTCAAAATATATTTCAACTGTTCATCAGGGACCACCGTTTCCGGAAGGTTTTCCTCAAATGTTTCGGTCGCTTTGATATTTTTTTCTTCCAGCTCGGTCCTATATTTTGTTAGCACCTGTTCAACGAGGGCATGAACGGTATTTGATTTTTCAATGGGGGTCCTGATCTTGATATAATGCAGAAGGCTGGTTAATAGCAGGTCACTGATCTCGACTTCTTTCGCGATCATCCGACAAAAGGACTCGCCAAATTCTTTGTCTAAAAATTTCCCTCGAGAAAGCTCAGTAACGTCTCGAATGGAACCTAGGGCGCTTCCCAACCGAAGCACTGATTCAATAAGCAAAGCCGGTTCAGTTAAGGGCTCTCGATCCCGCCTCTCGAAGGCATAGGGGGGGAGAAGAATTTGAATTGCCCTTCGGACAAGAAAGGGTCACTTTGGTTTCCCACCTCGTCTTGGGCGGTGATTCCGATATGGTAGGTTCCGGGTTTCATGGGGAACTCAGGCCATTCATCTGGGATGATCAACTCCGCCTTTCCAGAGACATGCTTGAAGATTATTCCGGGTGTCGTCTCCCACGAGAATTTTCCGGGATCGAAAAGACCGCTATCGTTGGCGACATACACCACATAGCTGGTAGCCTCAGGAACGGATTCCCACCAAATGCGTCTCTTACGAATCAATGGCATCGTATTCCTCCTTGTCAATCTATTCCACAGCCGGACGGTGTCTACCCGGTGAATGGCTTACGGATGGGTATACACAAATATCCAGTTAAAACACCAGCATTTTCTATACCAAGTCTCTACTATCGTCATAACCCTGTAAAATAATGGCGATTCTCTAATATCGAATGTATCAGTGAAACCCGAAAATGGAACCACTTTTCATAAAACTCCTGAACGATTTTACTTAAAAAGGGAAAACTCTTTCCCTCGTTCTTTTGGATTTGAGATTGCTCTATCTTACGGAGAGTGAGCTTTCGACGAAGATTTCAGAAAGAGGATCTACGGACTTCACGATATGGGTAGAGCCTAGTGCCAAACTTTCCAATTCAATATGTGAGAGTTGGATCTGTGACTTTTAATTTCACCGACTCCTTCCTCCCCTTATCTGCGCTTTTTTCTTGGGAGGAGAAAAGGAGGATATTCGGCATTCAGACGAGTTCCATTCCTCAGCCAGTCTTCGAGTGATCTCCATCTGCTGACGGATGCAGAAGTCAGCATACTGGGGATCATGCATTCGATACGTCTTCTCAATAAAGTCCATGGAGGTATGAGCACTTCTCATTTGCGAAATAATCATGTCGCATTTCCTTAAGCCCCATCGGGCTTCGATGGAATCTTCCGGATTGGGAGAGAGCCAGAGGTAGTTCTGATAGAGATGGTAAAAAGTGACCGATTGACCTTTTTGGATGGGAATCACAATGCCTTCCATCATCCCTCTTGCAGCATCATTATCGAGATGGTTCAACTCAATGAGATGATGGAGGTGGTCCATGAGTAAAATGATCCACCCGTCGCGCCCGGGCGTGCTATGGATCTCCCATAGATCCGAACCCTCAGAACAGCCTCCCTTGTGACAGCGTTGGAATCCATCCGAGACAATCGGAACCCTCTCTTTCACATACCGAACCGTGTTGTCCAACACCTTCTCCATTTTATCCCAAGGATCGTAATCCATCGGGTCAATTCTCTTCGCCACGGCTTCCACAAAATCGGCATGACCTTCTGAGAAACTTGGTGAGTATTGTTCAAGAGAATAGAAGGGATGCTCCTCTGAGGGAAGATATTTCCAAAGTCCATTTTCGAATATGGGCCAACGGAATTTAATCAAACCGGAGTAGATCGTCGATTCCGGTCTTGTGGTCAGAAAATCCCTTTTGTTCATCTTTTGGAGTTTGACCGGAACCGTGGCCTCCCAAGTCTGAAGGGGATGAGCGGTGCTTCCGTCTAAAACGACACGGCCGATGATCCCCGAATGAGATTCTGTCACCAGAAAAACCGTTCCCGGAGTGATTGCATCCTCGTCAATGCGAACGGGGTAGGTATCCGACGGGAGGGTCCGAGTCGTTGTCTCCGAAAGCATATAAAGAAGGGCTATGCGAAATCGGCGATCTTTATGCCACTCCGGATGAGTCGGTACTTTTCCCCATTCCGTGGACCAGTGACCGATCAACTGGCCGTCCTTTGTGGTAGCCGCGGCAGGAAGGTGGGCAATCCGTGCATAAATCCATCGCACCGCATAGGGAACATCCGCACAGTCGACAGGGATTTTATAACGGATAAAGAAATCCTCTGTGATATTCTTCTCCACCCAATTCGCAAATCGGCGTTCTTCTTCGACATTCCATCGACGTTCTCCTACTTTCCATACCTGAAGAGAAGATTCCTTCATATTTTGTGCGAAGGAGGGCACAGAGAAGAAGAGAAGAAGCAAAGGTACCAAAAGCCGCATGCTCTCATATTAATGAAACTTGAGGAGAATTGTCAATAAGAAGGAATACGCGGGAATGACAGCTGGCGCTGGTCTTTTTGCCAAGAGGCCATTATTTTACGGGAGCCGCTCAATTCCCTTATGGTGCGAAAGCAAAATTTAGTAATTCTCATTCCATCGACGCTGCTTATCCTCATTTGTTTTCGGGGTGCCCCCGTTGAACATGGCCTATCGATTGGCGGGTGGGGTCCCTTTTGCCCACGGCAAGCAGGCTCACCTGGTAAATCACTGTCCGTTCACTCCTTACTTACGATGATCCAAGTGTCGTAATTTTAAACTCAGCTTCACTGCGTCAAGAATTGACTCCATTAGCGCCAGACATTACAGCGAGGTCTTGGCCGAGAAGATCAAAAAAGGAAAGCTCTCATTCCCCTATCCTGTTCCCGAGACTGCTGCCGTTGATGATGCCGAAGGTGATGGACCAATTGATGCCCCAAATGATCAGTGACGTTGTGCCCCTGGTCACACAGCCGATGATTGACTACTTGAGGAAGACGAATTAAAAACCCGGTATTTATGGTGCTCGAAGGGAATTTATAACAAGGTTTACGCGGGGCAGCTGGCCCAGGTTATTTCCTAGAAACACGAAGACACCGAGACCCTCCCTATTTTTTTCCTATCCAATGTTTTAGGCGCTTCCAGAAGCCCAGCTTTTCGAAGACATAGAGACCTTCTCGTATTCTCAAATACACTTTTTGGCCCATCTTCAGTTCTTTGGGGGAGCGATAATCCGGATTGCAGGCCATCACCATTTCATCTGTTTTGGTCCTGACAAAACCAAGCGTGATGGGCGAAAGGAATCCTTCCGGTGTGGTGTAGAGGGTAGTAAATGTCTCCAAAATCCCAGCTCCCTCCGAGGGCGGAGAGGCGGTGCTCTTCTTCGAGACACGGATCTCTGGATGATAATCCGGGCTCCAGCCCTCCTTCGCGATTCGTTTCCGGTCAGCCCTTTCAAGAATGGTGACTAAGGTATTATTCGCCAGCCCTCCGATGCTTTGGGCCAGCCCAATCTCTGCTCTTTCTAACTGCCTTTCTCCCCCGGCCTCCCCGCTCAGTTGATAGACGATCTCGACCAGCTGGGCAAGACCAGAGGCGCCCACAGGATGCCCTCTCGCCTTCAACCCTCCGGATGGATTGACGGGAAGCCTTCCTCGAAGATGAGTCGTTCCTTCTTCCAAAGCCTTCCACCCCTTCCCGGCTGGGAAAAAGCCTAAATCTTCTGTCCCGATGATTTCAAATAGGGTAAAGGCATCGTGGATCTCTGCAAATTGAATATCGGAGGGATTGAGCTGGGCCATGGTGTAAGCTCTTTGAGCAGCTTCTTTGGTCGAGTTGAAGGAGGTGAGAGAACTCCGATGTCTCACTGCGGCAGTATCCGTGGCATGGCCAATACCGGAGACCTTGATCGAGGTGGGTTGGTTAGTGAGGACGACGGCTGAGGCGCCATCCGTGATGGGCGCGCAATCATAGAGGCGAAGAGGGTAAGAGACGACCTGACTTTTCAAATAGTCCTCTTTCGTAATGATTTTTCTGAACTGGGCATAAGGGTTCAGGGAACCGTTGAAATGATTTTTGACAGCTACCTGGGCGAGAATGTCTTCAAGTTTGAGGATCGAAAGATTAAATTCTCGGGCGTACTTCTGCGCAATCATCGCCGCTAAAGCGGGCATGGTTGCGCCATACCTTCGTTCGGAACGGTCGATCACCTCGGAGAGAATCCGAGTGGTCTTTGCCGTAGGGAGGTGAGTCATTTTTTCACCGGCGAGTGCAAGGACATGCTTCATGTGTCCAGATGCCACCGCATAGAGGGCCGCCTCAAAAGCGCCCGCACCCGTCGAAGAAGCGGTTTCCACTCGTGTAGAAGGAATCCCGGTCAATCCAAGCGTGTCGACTAAAAGAGTGGCAAAATTAGAGTCGCCGATGAATTCCTCGACATTCATCACCCCTAAGTAGATGGCATCGACCCGCTCCACCTGGGCCTGCTCCAAGGCTAAGAAGGCGGCCTCGGCCATCATCTTCTCCAGAGGTTCTTTGGACCTCCCGAATTTTGTCATGCCTACGCCTGAAATGTAGACATCCATCAGTCTTTCCTGTCCCTTTACCTGAATCTTACAACAAAAAATTCCGTTTTAATAGATAGATGGAGCGGTCAAAAAACATCCATTTTAATGAAGAATCGATTTGTAAATAGTGACCCCAAAATAGATTGAAATTGGGCACAGGGTTAGGCATATTATGCATATAACTTATTGGATTCATAATAGTTCTACTTGTGAAAAAAATTATTTTGACCTCCTTTGAAATGAATATTATATTAATGATAGATCTAATGTTGAATGTAATAATGCTTTCGAAGCATATACATATTTACTAAAGTTCCGCCCACCTCCTAAAACCAAAAATTAGGAATTAATTCAACATTAGGAATAAATGTCGCAGGCTGATAGAGATGGACGAGATCAGTTATCAAAAATTTCTAACGACCAAGATCGGCGACCTGGAACTGGATGTCGACGAAAGTTTAGCATCTCCCCTGAAACGATTGAAGAGGGAGCTCAGAGAACATCGAATTCTCTTATGGCCTGACTTCTATTTCGGGAATGAATGGGGATGTGTGAACAAGAAGATATCCGTTAGCGTCCCTTTCTATTTGGCCATGCCGGAATTAGAAGACCTGGAGGGCGATACGCCGACGAATGAGGAGATGATAAAAATCCTTCGCCACGAAACAGGCCATGCGGTGAATTACGCCTATAAACTCTGGCAGCGAAAGGATTGGAAAGAGACGTTCGGGGATTTTCACAAAAAGTATCGCGACGGGTATCTCTACCGGGTCAATCCTTGGTCGAAAAGTTATGTCAGGCACCTCCACTATTTGGGGGATCCTCACTACGCTCAAAAACATCCGGATGAGGATTGGGCCGAGACCTTCGCCATCTGGCTCGACCCCCGGTCCCATTGGGGAGTGAAATACCGAAACTGGCCCACCGCCTTAGAGAAATTGTCCTATGTGGACCGGTTGATGGAGGAGATTGCCGGGAGAGAACCGTTGAATGTGGAAAAGAAACAGGACGGAACCTATGCGGCGATTGAAGAGACCGTATCGGAGTGGTGGGGTTTGGATGGAGAAATCCTGGATCAAGAATTGCAGGAATATCTGACCGATATGAATGAGCTCTTTGTAAAACCCGGGAATGGATGGAGAAATCTTCTTCCGGCATGGAAGTTGATTCGAAAACATGCAAGGCCCCTCAGCGAACAGGTCAGTCTCTGGATCTCGGGGTCCAACAAACACACCCTTCGAAAAAGACTTCGCCAATGGGAGGCCATCTGCAGAAATGAATCACTAGGGTACCTTCCTGAGGATGAGGAGAAGAAAATGATCGAATTGACCACTCTCCTCACGTATTACGTCGTAGATGGCGTTCATCACTTCCGTAATTGACGTCCGCTCATAATATATATAAGGCCTCACTGAGGCCTGGATTAGATCCTCCGGTCGTGCCCGCGCTACGCGGAGCCTCCAAGAATCTTATGAACCGGAGTCCGACGCCCCTGCCCGATCTTGGTGCGTTTTCACAGCGGGGTGAGGCATAACACTCCTCATTCCTTTTGTCGGTTGACTCCACCATCGGGGTTGGAGTAAAAAGGAAGGGTGGAGCGAATCAAAATCCTTTTATTTCCCGCTATCCTCCTTTTCTCTTTCCTGCATTTTCCCACTCCTTCAACCGTTCAAGCCACAGAGTATTATGCTCTCCGGGTGGCCGGATCTGATTGCATTCTCTGCCACACAGACCCCGGCACAGGCACGTTGAATCAGGTAGGAGTCCTGTTTCAGGAACAAAGCTACCGATATCCCCTGACCTGGAAAGGCATATTTTTCTATTTTCTCGGAGGGTGCGCCTTCTTTCTCGTCCTCCTTGGCCTTTATCTCAGATATCGCCTCTGGCGTCGCGGGAAAGGTGAGGGCAAATGGACCCGCTTGAGAGAGAGATGGAAGGGATTGTTCATCTATGTCTTCGGACAGCGAGGAGTCTTAAGAAGCCTTTTTCCAGGGATAAGCCACCTCCTTCTCTTTTGGTCTTTCCTTTTCTTGAGCTTTTCCATTTTCATTGTCCTCGTCCAGGAATATTTGTTCTTTCCTTTATTGCGGGTCAGATTCTTTGGTCCAGAATCGTATCCTTATTATCGTTTGATTCTAGATCTATTGGGCATCATCGGGTTGATCGGGACAATATTCCTTGCCTGCAGAAGGTATGTGGTGGGACCCAAGGGCCTGGACAATCAGCGAACCGACGCCATCTCCATTCTTTTCCTTTCCTTTGTATTTCTAACGGGCCTTTCGCTAACGGGAATTCGAAACCAACTTTACCAATCGTCCTGGTCACAATGGGCACCTGTAGCTTCATTCACGGGGTGGATTCTAAAAAATATTTTTGAAGAAGAAAGTAGCCTGAAAGCCTTTTTTTCCGCGCTCTGGTGGGTTCATATCTTTCTCTCTTTAACTCTCTTATCCTACATTCCTTTCTCAAGAATCTTTCACCTCTTCTCCTCCTCTCTCAGCATCTTCTTCAGAAATTTAGAGGCCAAAGGCGTTTTGACCTCGATCGATCTCGAAACTTCGGAGACTTACGGCGTTGGTACAATGGAGGAGTTTTCTTGGAGAAATCTTCTGGAACTGGACGCCTGCATGCGGTGCGGTCGCTGTCAGGAGGCGTGCCCGGCCCACCTCACCCAAAAACATCTCAATCCCAAAAAAGTGATACAGGATTTGAAACGCCATATGGAAAGGCCCCGGAAGGAGAGAGAACGGCTTCATCTGATTGGCGATGTGTTGACCGAGGAGGTCATCTGGGAATGCACCACGTGTCGAAACTGTCTGGAGCACTGTCCGGTTTTTATCGAGCCCATGGTCAAGTTGATTGACCTCCGGAGAAATCTTGTCCTCCAACACGGAAAAATCCCAAAAGAAACGCATTTTGCGTTTCGAAATATCGAACGGAAGGGAAACCCCTGGGGCTTCGACTCCGAAAAAAGGATGTGGTGGACGAAGGGGTTAGGGGTGAAAGAGGTCACTCCCGGAGAAAAGGTGGACATTCTGTTCTGGGTTGGATGCTACGGCTCCTACGACGACCGAAATATTAAGGCGGCCACCTCCTTGATCCGCATCTTAAACCGAGCCGGGTTGGATTTCGGCGTCCTCGGGAATTCAGAGTGGTGCTGCGGCATTGACCTGAGAAGGATGGGAAGCGAATATCTCTTTCAAGTCAATGTGGAAAAGAATATGAATCGGTTTCAGCAGATTAAGTTTCGAAGAATCCTCACCACCTGCCCTCACTGCTTCAATACCTTGAAAAATGAATACCGACAATTTGGGGCCGACTTTGAAGTGATCCATTATACGGGTCTGTTAGAAGAGCTGATCCGAAGCGGGAAGATTCCAATGACTTCCGGAGGCAGGACAAGGAAGATCACTTATCACGATTCCTGTTACCTGGGTCGATACAACGATGGCTATGAGCCGCCTCGAAGGATATTGGGAACGATCGCAGATGTTACCCTGATCGAGATGGAGCGAAGCCGAACCAAGAGCTTCTGCTGCGGAGGAGGCGGATGTCACATGTGGATGGAAGAGAAGGCAGGAAAGCGGATCAATGAAACGCGGGTAAAGCAGGCAGAAAAGACAGGGGCTGAAATCTTGGCCACGGTTTGCCCTCTCTGCATGATCTCTCTCGACTCGGCGGTCAAGGTATTGAACTTAGACGAGCGGATTCAAGTAATGGACATCCTGGAACTTGTCGAAGAGAGAATGAAGCCATAAAAAAATGCGGACCGCCGATTGCGGTTGCGGAATCAATTCTGATTTCCGAAATTCACAGTTCACAATAAGACACTCCGCATTCCGAAATCCGAAATTGAATCACAGGACCACTGTTTTTTTGATGATCTTGATGATCTCGGCAGGGTCATCGATCAACTGCAGGATTTCCAGATCCGAGGGCGAGATTTTCCCCTCCTTCAACACAACTTCCTTCATCCAGTCCAACATGCCTTTCCAATAATTCGATCCAACTAAGATCACCGGAAAAGGCCTGATCTTGTGCGTCTGGATGAGTGTCACTGATTCAAATAGCTCATCCATGGTTCCAAACCCGCCGGGCAGGATGATATAGGCCACCGCGTATTTGACAAACATGACTTTCCGCACAAAGAAATAGCGGAAATGCAGCGTGACATTGGCATAAGGATTAGGTTTCTGTTCTAAAGGAATCTCGATGTTGAGACCGATGGAATTCCCCCCGGCAGAGGCAGCGCCCTTATTGGCCCCTTCCATGACGCCAGGCCCTCCTCCTGTGATGACGCCAAACCCATTCTCTGCCAAGAGCCTGCCAATCTGCTCCGCCTTCTGGTAGACCTCATCCCCGGGTTTAGCTCTTGTGGATCCAAAAATGGTTACCGAAGGATAGTATTTCCCGAGGGCTTCGAAGCCTTCCACGAATTCTGCCATGATGTGGAATGTCCTCCAGGATTCACTGGCAGCCGTCTCATTAATGATATACAGTTGATCCGTCATGTTTCCTCCCTATCCCGTGATTCGTGGCCGGAACGTGCCCCACAAGCCCTGCCCTGTAGGCGGGGTGAAGAGCCACAATATGAACGAAATTTCCTTTCCGGGAAGCCTCGCCCTGGGGGCCGGGAGCTTCACTCGGAAATCAATTTCATTGATTAATTCGAGATTTTATATTAGGAGAAAGGAAGTTTAAAGTCAATGATTGATGAAATGTTGCAACCGAATCCTCCTGTTTTCCCTTTTTAAAAAGGAGGAATTCCCCTCTTTGAAAAAAAGAGGCCGGGGGAGATTTCCACAGTGCCTTTTCAATTGTGACTCATTCGTAAATACCCTTTCCCTTCGACTTGATGGGGGAGGGCGACAGTGGCTCCGTCCCGCGTCGTCAGCCAGAAAAGGATGATGTGAAATGAGAGTGACGTTTTTAGGAGGAGTTCGAACGGTCACAGGTTCTGCCACCCTCCTGGAAAAGGGCTCATTAAAGTGGCTGGTTGATTGCGGGATGTTTCAAGGAAGCAAGGAGCATGAGGAGAGAAATTGGAACCTCCAGGCCTACCAGGCGAAAGGCCTCTCTTCCATTTTACTCACTCACGCCCACATTGACCACAGTGGACTCATTCCAAAACTGGTGAAAGATGGATTCGGAGGAAAAGTGATTTGTACAAAGGCTACTCTCGATCTCTGTGAGGTGATGCTTCAAGACAGTGGCCATATCCAGGAGATGGAAGCGGAGTGGCAGAATCGTAAAGGCAAAAGGGCCGGGAGGGGCGAAGCCATTCCTCTTTACACGGCGGAAGACGCGGTAAAGAGCCTTCGGCATTTTCAGACAGTGAGCTATGATGAAACACTTCAGCTGACGGATGGTGTGAAAGTGCGTTTCCAAGACGCCGGACACATTTTGGGATCTGCGATTATTGAAATTTGGGTCGAAGAGGCTGGCCGAGATAGAAAAATTGTCTTCTCAGGAGATCTGGGAAATTCCGACCAGCCACTCATCCGAGATCCATCTATCGTTGAGCAGGGGGATATTCTTTGGCTGGAATCCACCTATGGGAATCGGCTTCACAAATCGAGGGAAGAGACCGTTCAGGAATTGTTGAAGATCGTTCAGGAGGCGATTGCGCATCAGACGAAGGTGGTTATTCCCGCCTTTGCCGTAGAGCGAACTCAGGATATTATTTATACCCTCGGCCAATTTATTCGAAAGGGCTCCATTCCTTCGATTCCCATCTACATTGACAGCCCTCTTGCCATCTCCACCACGGAGATCTTTAAGAGGAATTCAGACTGCTTTGACCAAGAGACCAAAGATCTTCTATCGGGTGGGGAAAATCCGTTAGACATTCCCGGCATCCATTACACCCAGACCACCGAGGACTCAAAGGCCATTAACGAAGACCCGGGGACCGGGATTATCATTTCCGCCAGCGGGATGTGTGACTCTGGAAGGATCAAACACCACTTGAAACATCACCTTTGGCGAGAAGAATCCCACATCGTCTTTATCGGGTACCAAGCCGAGGGAAGTATTGGCAGGAGGATTATTGATGGCGCCAAGACGGTCAAGCTTTTTGGAGAGGAGATCGCCGTCAAAGCTCATATTCACACCTTAGGAGGGTTCTCCGCCCATGCCGACCAGAAAGGGCTTCTCGATTGGGTTTCCCATATTCATAATCCCGACCTTCAGGTCTTTGTCAACCACGGAGAGGAAAAGGTTTCATTGGAACTCAGCCAACTTGTCAGCGAGCGATTCCATTTTAAAACAACGGTGCCCCAATGGAAGGAGAAGAGGGTTCTCTTCGGCGATGAACAAGGGGCCTTGCCGGAAGAGAGGGTGGAAGAGGGAACGCCCCCTGAAGAGTTGTTCTCTGTCTTGTTCAAGAACTTGGACCGAGCCTATAAGAGACTCCGCCGGAAATTGAAGAGGGAGAAAAAGAAAGGCGAGAGTTTTTACGACCCAAAGCACCTGAGAGAATTAGAAGAGGTAAGCAAGAAATTAGAGGAATTGGAATCGGAACTATAGCCGCATAGCGCAGAG
>Ga0187779_10000471_pt1 | contig 27027 bp, 26 predicted proteins | sample 1015_Q2_SP10_10__FD_132435 | JGI IMG/M metagenome (GOLD analysis project Ga0187779, IMG submission 132435) | Tropical peat soil microbial communities from peatlands in Department of Meta, Colombia - 1015_Q2_SP10_10_MG | ecosystem: Environmental > Terrestrial > Soil > Wetlands > Peat | place... | reverse complement strand
GAAAAGATTGACGGCCCACTTTCCATGCAGGCGCGTAATCTCAATTCAATACGGGGAACGCTGGAAAAACACGGAATTGAATTCCTCGACAGCAATGGCATCCGCTTTTTAGGCGACCGCTGCTAATGTCCGCTTCTGGCCCAAAGCGGACATGTGCGAGTGCACTGCAAATGTCCACTTTCGGGGGTAAAGCGGACATGAATCAAAACTGTTTTGACTATGGGACCGACAGAGGAGGGGAGGTCGATCAACCAAGACTTTTCACGGCCTTGAGTTCGGCTTGTTGTACCGAAGTCGTACCTACGTCGTACCACTAAGCTGGCGGCATTCCTTCAAAGCGGCCTCGCGACGCTTATCAATGTAAGTGGCTAAGTCGACGAGGTGGACGCCTCGTTGCGCTTTCTTACTATTTTCAATTCTAACGATTGGTAACGCGAGATCGCCGCGCAAAGCTTTGCGCAAAAGTTTGTCCACGGTGAGATGCCCGAAAATCTGCCATTGGACTGCCTCTTGGAAAGTTGGATTGGCCAGTTTGCAGATCCGTTGTAACCCATTGTTTTGCAATGGCGCGAAAGTGCATCAGTTTGAAACTAAGCCATTGAGATGAGCCGAAAAAGACAAGACTCTTAATCAGCGGGTCCCAGGTTCGAGTCCTGGTGCGCCCACCATCAGATCAAGCACATTGCCGAAGGCCATTGGTTGTTTAGACGCAGGCGGCCGAAATCTCTTCCCACCGCGACTTAACTTGGTACGATATCCCGGTTTAAGGAAAGTGTGATGCGGCACGCGCATTTTTCGCCGGGTGCCGACCCCTTCAGTGACGAGGAGTGTTTCATGAAAGGCAACCCGAAGGTAACTGAGTATCTCAATGCTGCACTTCGGCATGAACTCACCGCGGTGAACCAATATTGGCTGCACTATCGGATGTTGGATAATTGGGGCTACAAGGCGCTCGCAAAGCAATGGCGAAAGGAATCAATCGAGGAAATGCAACACGCCGATAAATTGATCGAGCGCATCATCTTCCTCGATGGATCTCCCAATATGCAGACGCTGGATTCCCTCCACATCGGTCACAATGTGAAAGAAGTGCTCGAGCGTGATTTACAGGCTGAGATGATGGCTCGTACCCTTTACGAGGAAGCTGCTACCCATTGCCATTCGGCAAAGGACTACGTCTCACGCGATCTCTTCGAGGGCCTGATGAGTGATGAAGAGCATCATATTGACTTCCTTGAAACTCAGCTCGACCTCGTGGCGAAACTTGGCCTTGAGCTTTACGCCCAACATCATATCGGCAAGCTCGACGAAGACTGACTTCGGACTCGCGAAGAGTGGGTGGGTAGACCATGTTGGTCGGCCTTAGCTAGCAGTCGGCGAACAATCCGCGCTTACGTCGACCGGTCGTAAGGCGCGCGCAGCCTTGACGAAAATCAAGGTAAAACCTGACGATTTCAATCACGCTCAATTCTGAAAAGGGATGCTCCGCATTCCGTGCATGTGCATGCCGAGAATGTCTTGGCATGCGTAATCACATAATTGTCGCTCCACCGAGTGCTTTTGCAGGGGCGCGGGCGGAATGAGGTCTCAAATCTTGAAGAGGAGACGTCGATGAAGAAATTGTGGGGATTGCTGGCAATTTCCGTGTTCTGCGGCACCTTGGGAATAAGCACTGCCGGCGCGGATGAACCGAACAAAATCAAGGTCGGCGTGCTACTTCCGCTGACGGGCACGTTTGCGGCGGTGGCCGAGACGCAAAAACAGGGCGCGCTGTTGGCAATCGACGTTGTCAACAAAAGAGGCGGCCTCAACATGCCTTGGGGAAAGGTCGCCGTTGAGGGCGCCGTTGATGATGACGAAGCCAAGCTCGATGTCGGCGTCCGCCGCTATCGCTATCTGGTCTCGGAGGGAATCCGCGGCGTCGGCGGCCAGACATGGGCGCCTCTTGCTTACGCGATCAATGCCATCGTTTCGAAGGAGCCGATGCCTTATTTCCCGGTCTGCGTAATGGCGAAAGAAGGCTTCCAGAAGGGCAAGCTCGCCGATCGACTTTTGCAACTGCGTACAGCCCGTGGACGGTCGGCTATATGGCGGGCACCTCAGCGGTCAAGACGCTGGGCAAGAAACGCGTCTTCTTCCTGGCTCGCTCCGACAGCTTCGGCTGGGATATTCGGGATGGTGTGAATGAAGCAGCTAAACAATATGGCGCGGAGATTGTGGGTTACGATGAAGTATCGTTGGGAACCAGCGATTTCACCACCATCCTGCAGAAAGTCCGCGCTGCGAAGCCGGATGTTTTCATTTTCGCGCAATTTGGCGCCGACGCTGTCGCCCTGCTCAAGCAGGTCAATCAAATGGGCTTGGGCAAGGAGATGACCATCTTCAACGCATTCATCACCAATGTGGTGGCCAAAGGCGTGCCGGCGGAAGCGCTGCAGGGCGTCTACGCCATGCACTACTTCTATTACGACCTGGGCAACTTCGAGGATAAAGAAGCGGCCAAGAGCGCCCAGGAGTTCACCGAGCTGTTCCGTGCGAAATATGGAACGCCTCCCGATGCTTACGCCGCCATCGCATACATCGCCTATATGGAGATGTTTCGCGGCTTCGAGGCGGCGAAGTCTCTTGACGCAAAAAAAGTGTCAGACGCGCTGACCAGCGGTACCGCTGAGTTCAACACCATCAAGGGTCCGGCCAAATGGCGTCAGGATCATGCAGCCGTCTATAAGCATGCGGCATTTCTGGTGAAGGGAAAGGGTGCCGAGGAACGGAAAAATGAATGGGATGTCTTTTCCGTTGTCGGCTCGCAGGGTGGTGATGCGGTGATGCCGACCCTGAAGTCCCTCGGATATTAGTACGAAATGTCACGCCGGGCGGGTAGCAAGAGTTATCCGCCCGGGCGCGCGTCAGCGATTGCGTTCTTCGAAGGACGCTCATTTTTTGATGCCGCAGACGCTGAGAAAAGATTTGCAACATGATCGGGCGCGCCGAGATTATTCGGACGGAATCTGTAACGAAGCGGTTCGGTGCGTTGGTTGCAGTCAATAAGGTTGACTACATCCTTAAGGAAAATGAAGTTGCCGGCATTATCGGCTCAAATGGCGCAGGTAAGACGACTTTTTTCAATCTGCTGACCGGTTATTACCCGCCTGATGAAGGAATCATCCGCCTTCGCGGCGAAGACGCCACCCGCATGACTCCTCAGCAGCGCGTCGCCAAGGGGATGATGCGCACTTTTCAACTGACGTCCACTTTCGACAACCTCAGTTTGATCGACAATCTGGTGCTGGCGTTTTTCCGCGCGCACAAAAAGGCGACGTTGACGCGATTGCTGTTCAACACCTGCAGGGCCTACCGCAACGAGGAAAAAATCCTGCAGACGCTGGAAACATTCAGCCTGCAGGATCTGCGCGACAAGCTGGTCAAGCATCTCAGCCTGGGTGAAAAACGGCGTCTAGAGATTGCAATGGCGGTCCTCGCCGAACCCAAGGTGTTACTGTTGGATGAGCCGCTAGCCGGGCTTGCGGAGTCCGAAATTGAGGGCGTTTTGGACGTGTTGCGCAAGCGCGTGGGCCGCCAGACGATTTTGCTCGTGGAGCACAAAATCTCGCACGTCCAGGACTTCCTTGAGCGCCTTACCGTTATGCATGAAGGCCGGGTGATTGCCGATGGCGGTTGCGAGGAGTGTCTGCGCCATCCCGAAGTGCGCAGGAGCTATTGGCAGATCGACGTTACGATCGAAACGAGCCGGGTCTTGGTGTCATGAGCGCCCCGGCTATCCTTTCGGTGAATGCATTGAGCGCCGCCTATGGCGAATCGAAAGTTCTGTTCGACGTCAATATCCAGGTGCGGCCAGGCGAGATTGTCGCCTGCGTTGGGCGCAACGGCGCAGGCAAAACCACGTTACTCAGAAGTATCGCCGGGTTCCTCAAACCAACCTCCGGATCGATCGTCTCGGACACGACAAGTCTGGTCGGCTTGCCACCTTTCGTCATTGCCGGCATGGGAATCAAATATGTGCCGCAGGACAAAAAGGTCTTTTCCGATCTGACTGTACGGGAAAATCTGGAGCTCGGCAGCTACGCGAGCCAGGACTACGACTGGGCTCCGGTGATCAGCTACTTTCCCAAGCTCAAGCTGCTCATGGACCGAAAGGCCGGCTATCTCAGCGGCGGCGAGCGCCAGATGCTGATGATCGGGCGGGCGATCCTGGGCGGACCCAAACTGCTGCTTGTCGACGAGCCTACCGAAGGATTGGCACCAAGCATTGTGACTCAGCTTAAGGACGTATTTCGCGAACTGAGCAAGCAGACGGCGCTCGTGATTGTGGAACAGAATCTGCCGCTCGTCTGCGCGATCTCTGAACGCGTCTACGCCATGAACGACGGCCGGATCATGGCCGAGCTAACTGATCGCGAGATGATTACGCCGGAGGCCTGCGAACAATATCTGTAGATGCAGCCGGAGGAGAGAGTCGTGTCATGAATATTTTGCGGTGGTGGAGTGGGTTACTGCTGGCGTTCGCGCTGGTCGCCTTGGTGCGCGCCTTTTTTCCGCTGCCATTTGCCAACGAGATCATGATTTTCTCGATCTATACCATTGGCTGCAATTTTCTGCTCGGCCGCGTCGGATTTATTTCTTTCGGTCAACCGGCTTATCTCGCGGTCGGCGCCTATGCCGCAGCGTTCTACTTTTACTATTTCGGTACGAATCCCTACCTGGGTATCCTGATCGGAATCGGTGCTGGAATTCTTGTGTCGGTTGCCGTCGGGCCGATGTTCGTGCGATTGCGCAGCGACTACTTCGCTCTGGTCAATCTCGCGCTCGCTGTAATCGTTTTCTATCTCATGCAAAAGGTCCTGGCCGATATCACGCACGGCGACAATGGCCTGTGGTTTCTGACCAACCTGTCACCCACGCCGGTCCTCGACCTGACACGCCCGGACCAGTTTTTCATTTTTGCATTCTTGGTCGGCTTCGTTGTATGGGCGTTCTATAAATATCTTGACGACTCGATTTATGGCGCCTGCTGCCTCGGGGCGAAGATCAACGATGATAAGTTACGATTCCTCGGTTATGACAACTATCACATCCGTTTGCTGGCCTTTGTCATCGCCAATACGACGACGGCAATGGCCGGTGCGATGTATGCCGTCTATCTCGGCTTTGTCAGCCCTGAGATCACCAGCCCGTCGCGCGCTGCCGATCCGGTGGTGGTGACGATTCTTGGCGGGGTCGGCTCTCTCTACGGGCCCCTTGTCGGCTCGATTGCCTACACTGGCATGAAGGATGTGCTCAGCAAGCTCATCGGCAATTGGGAACTGATCATCGGCTTCGTTCTGGTGTTCATCATGCTCGCGGGAGAGAAGGGTATTTGGGGCACGATGGAGCCGCTGTTCACAAAGCTTTTTCTGCGCGCCTGGCCCGCCGGCAAGCTCTCCGAGAATAAAGGGGGCGGTCGATGATCGACGTGCAGCTGTTGCTCACCGGCGTCATCTTTGGTCTGAGCCTGGGCAGCATATTTTTTCTGATGGTAGTCGGGCTGTCGCTTTGCTTCGGCCTGATGCGAGTCATCAGCCTCGACCAGCTGCTGTATTACTCAGTTGGTGCTTACATCGCCTATTCCGTCAGCCTGACCATCGGCAATCTGTGGCTCGGCGTTCTCGCTGGAATGGTCGTAGGCGGGGTAGCCGGCCTCGTGGTCGAGCGCGTCGTATTCAAGCGCATCTATGAGCGCGATATTACCTTCAGCATGATTACTTCGTTCGGCATTTTGATCGGCGGAGTTGGCATCATAAAACATTTCTGGGGCCTGGTCCCGCGCCCTGTGCCGGTGCCGATAGCCGCTCAGATAGGTATCATCGGTACCGAAATTCCTGTCTATCGCCTCGTGGTCATCGCCATTGCCCTGTTTGTCTATTTCGGAATCTGGCTGTTTCTGAACAAGACAATTATCGGCAAGGCGATCCGTGCGGGCATCGAGGATGTCGAGCACGTCGAAGGTCTCGGCATCAACGTCTACCGGCTTTTTTCCATAACTTTCATCATGGCTGGTGCATTGTCGGCGCTCGCCGGAGGTCTGCACGCGCCCCTGATCATGGTTGATCCGCAAATGGGCCTGGAAGTTCTGGCGTTTGCTTTCATGATCGTGATTATCGGCGGATTGGGTAGCATCAAGGGAACGTTCGTTTCGAGCTTTTTGGTCGGTCAGGTTGTCTCAATCGGATCCTTGATCTATGCGCCGCTTGCGCAGATGGTGCCGTTTGCGATCATGATCTTGATATTGCTTCTCAAGCCGACCGGCCTTTACGGCAGTCCGTTGCTCAAACGTTAGTCATCGAAGATTTGGCGCTATCGAAGCCTGGATGAACCGCATGAAGCTATCTCGCCGTTGGTGTTGACGCACATAACCAACAGCTGGTCCCGGCAAACAATGTGCTCACGAATATATCTGGGAAAATCGCGACGCAGCATAAACTGCGAGAGGCTCCAGTCATATTCGCTGATTTTGGCAGCGCTGTCGCAGAATTTGAGGAGCGCATGGTGTTCGTTCTGATGGCACGCACACAGAGTCCTGTCGAAATGGTTCATTATTTCCGCTTCGCGCGCGAAGTGCTTCTCCATTAATTTTTTCAAGCGTGCGATCATAAACGGGAATTGTAGTGGGGCGCAGTTAACAACGCGAAACCACCAGTTTAAGATTTCCATGTGGTCAGAATCGATAGCCTCGTGACCAAGACATTCTGGCAAAAGTTTTTGGTTGAATGGTCGAACGCTTCTGCTGGTGCGCATTGGGGAACCGATTCCCGAGCGGAAAGTAAGACAGCACAAAAAACCCTGACTGAAAACTGGTGAGCTGTCAGTCAGGGTCCATTTAAAGCAGGCTCCTGGAGAGGGAAGATTTTGCTCCAGAGCCGATTGAACAATCGCCCGCTACCTGCGGGCTGGCCTTGACCGAAATCAAGATCGAAAGACATTTTGGCGCGATTTAGAAATAGCGCGCCATTTTTTGACTTTTCTCAATCTGGTTACGCGGCAGCTTGCCTAGTATGCAAAATTGCAAGGTATGCAAATCGTTGAGATGGTCATGCGCCAGCCTGAACTGTATCTTACTCCTCGCTTCGTCATCATTGGTATTACGATGACACTTGTTCTGGCATCGGCGCTTTGGCAGCAGCGTGAGCGCTAGACATGCGAAGCGTCAGGGATCTTTTTAATCTGGCAAGGAAATGTTACGCCGAATCCAATCGCGTGCTGAATTCTGACGTGAAGGAAACCCTGCGAAAGGAGGGTGACGAATACATGCACAAGGCCGACGAGCTGCGCCGTAGTGAAATTGTCCAGGGCGTTTTTCCAAGCGACAGAAAATTGACTGGATCGTAGGCGCAGCGATCGTAAGGACGTCAGAGTGGCGGAGGCGGCGACACGCCAATGACAGCCTGGTGCGGTAAAAGAAAGCCTAGAAACAGGACGATGGCGAGAACGAATCCACTCCAGCCTGTCGAAAGCGCAGTCATGGTCTTTTCACTCGTCCCATACGGCTGTGGTGGCCACTAAACCACTGGCGGTGCTCGCTATTTGATTTTGATCAAGGCGCTCTTTGCGGCTTGGGCGGTAGGTAGATCATGTTGGCGAGGGACATGAATTCGAGGGAACGAGCGGTACCGCGGTACACGTCGTATCCGACGGCGCCGCATTTTGTCCCATCGATTGGGGCGAATACATACGCGTCATGGCTTGACGATCTTCAGAGATCGGACAGCTTGTCGCTCTATCTGCATGTGCCGTTCTGCCGAGACATCTGCCTCTATTGTGGATGTCATACCAAGGCTGTACGGCGCTCCGAGCCGGTTGATTCCTATGTCGAACGGCTGGCTCGGGAAACTGATCTCGTTGCCGACCATACGGGGTGTCGACGTATCGTCCATCTGCACTGGGGTGGTGGCACCCCATCCATTCTTGGGCCCGATCGATTACGCAGTCTGGTCGCGCGCCTAGATGTAAGTTTCGATCTTACGGCGCTGCGTGAACACGCGTTCGAGCTTGATCCCCGCTACGTGACAAAGGAGCTTGCGGGCGCCCTTGCTGATATTGGCGTCACGCGGGCGAGTTTCGGCGTGCAGGATCTTTCTGACCATGTGCAACAAGCAATCGGGCGCGTGCAACCCTTTTCGGTTGTGCAACAGGCCGTCGATACCCTGCGCGATGTCAACATACATGAGATCAATATTGATCTTATGTATGGCCTGCCAGATCAGTCAGTGCGTGACATTGAGCGAACCGCGACCCTTGTGCATCAGCTAAAGCCTCAGCGTCTTGCCATGTTCGGCTACGCACATGTCCCGTGGATCAAGCGACACCAGAGGCTTCTCGATGAAGCGTCGCTGCCGGCGCCAGCCGCGCGGCTCGATCAAGCGACCGCAGCTCATCGGATGTTGATCTCGCTGGGCTATGAGCCTATCGGCCTCGATCACTACGCGGTACCTGGCGACAGTCTCGCCGTTGCGGCACGGACGCGGACTTTACGACGGAATTTTCAGGGTTATACGGCTGACGATGCGAGCGCCTTGATAGGCATTGGCACCTCCGCTATCGGCCGGCTTCCACAGGGCTATGTGCAGAACGCATCCGATACGGCGAACTATTCGCGCGCCATCATGTCGGATCGCTTTGCCACGGTAAAAGGCTTGATACTTTCACCGGCAGATCGAATTCGGAGCCGCATCATTGAGGAACTCATGTGTCATCTTGATTGTGACATTGGTGAAATCCTCGACGAATACAACGACATCCAGGACTCATTTGAGCGGGAATTTGAAGCGCTGACGCCTTTTGTTGCCGATGGACTTGTCCGGATCGAGGGCCACCGCATCATTGTCGATGAGAACGGACGCCGGTATTTGCGCCTCATCGCATCGGCGTTTGATACTTATCTGTCCAATTTTCACGCTCGACATTCTGTCGCGGTGTAGCGGCGAGTAGAAAGGGAACTGATGTCTTCGCCTGCTGCCCTGCGGCGCCGTCGTGAGTATTGCGGCCCCGCAGTATTTGCCTACGGGTTCCGCCCGTTCTTTTTCGCTGCCGGCCTTTGGGCCGCTCTCGGAATGGCGCTCTGGCTGCCCCAGTACTTCGGACAGATTGTGCTGCCAACTCATTTCAGTGCGCTTGATTGGCACATCCATGAGATGTTGTACGGTTATGTCGTGGCATCAATTGCCGGTTTTCTGCTGACTGCCATCCCGAATTGGACTGGCCGCCTGCCTGTGAATGGTTGGCCGCTCGCGGGTCTCGCATTTCTATGGCTTGCTGGCCGTGTTGTCATTCTGCTGTCGGCGAAAATCGGTGCCACAATTGCGGCAGCGGTGGATGTGAGTTTTTTGGTAACTCTCGGCGCAGTTGCCGGACGCGAAATCATCGCCGGCAAAAACTGGCGTAACTTGCGTGTGCTCATTGTACTGACCTTGCTGATCGCTGGTAACGCCATATTCCATTTGGAAGTATTGATTGACGGCGCAGCCAACTACGGAATTCGTATTTCTATCGCTGCTGTAATTGGCCTGGTCATGCTGGTCGGCGGACGCATCGTCCCAAGCTTCACTAACAATTGGCTCACTCGCAACAATCCTGGGCGACTACCGGCGTCTTTCTCGAATTTCGACATGGTTGCGGTTGCCGCAAGCGCATTAGCGATGGTTATGTGGATCGTCGTGCCGATGCATATGGTCACCGGAACGATGATGCTGGGCGCTGGCATCCTGCAGGCCGGCCGCCTTGTGCGTTGGGCCGGCTATCGGACCATCGCTGATCGGCTCGTTTTAGTATTGCACCTGGGATACCTCTTTGTGCCTGTTGGATTTCTGTTGCTGGGAGCTGCCACATTCTCGGACCAGGTGCCGCCAAGCGCCGGTGTCCATGCATGGACTGCTGGTGCCATCGGATTAATGACGCTGGCGGTAATGACACGCGCCTCGCTCGGCCATACCGGACAACCGCTTCGAGCAGGATGGGCTACCCAAGTAACTTATGCGCTCGTGCTTGTAGCCGCTGTGCTGCGTATCGTCGCTGCGTTCAACGGCTCACTCGAACTATTGGAATATGCCGGCATTGCTTGGTTAGCCGGCTTCGGTTGCTTCGTATTGTTCTATGGGCCGCTGCTGCTTCTTCGAAGTCCCGCCTGGGCCAAGCCGGGTTGCTAGGTCGCTTTTAGAAGCACCGCGAAAAACTTCACAATTACTCTGCTGCGAGCGGTCGACTAAAAGGCATGGCCCGCCGACCAGGAGTCATATCAGTAGTGTTTTAAGGGCCCCTTTGTTGTCTTCGATATATCCTTGACCCTCAGATTAAATATCGCGTCAAGCGCCATGGCATTCGGACAGATTTTTCGAAATGTTTCCGCGGCAACTCCCGTGGAAAGATCGTGATTGCATTGGGCCTTTTTACTGCAAGTCACGCATAGCCACTGCATGTCGCGCGCGACACGCGCGTCGATCTTTTCGAGTTCCTTAGGGTCGACGTCCAAAGCGACGAGCAGTTTTCGCAGCGGTTGCGATGCACGCGCCCCCTTGCTCGCAAGCTCTCGAAGTTGAGTCGCCGATATTCCGAGATCCTTGGCTATTGCGGCAACCTCATTTGCGCCAATTCCTGCCAATTCGTTGTTGCGCTTGAGTGCGCTGTGATATCGCCTTACCCAATCCGCGACCGCATCTAAAACAGATTTGACTACAGAGTTACGGGACTGCGCATCACCGGCCATGATGGCCCTCCGTCGTCAGATGGTAATACACTGCACGGGTTTGGTGGCTGTCGATTTGGTATCCGGTCGTTTTCGGCATTTTGTATACAATGAGAATTGCTTTCCCGACTTGATGGAAATCAAGCGGGGAAAAGCCCGATATCTGCGATGTTTCGCTCTAGGATACGCCGCGTTTCGCTCTAGGATACGCCGCCGCCTCAGCCTGGAGAACGCACGTCGTGCCGGGCCTTTTGATTTCGGCGCTTGGCACTCGTCACACCGACGTAGGTTTCCAGGATTGCGCGGTTGTTTAGCAACGAGCCGCTGTCGCTCTGATGAACAATACGACCGCGCTCGATGATGAGGGCAAGATCTGTCACGCCCAAAATCTTTTGCGCGTTCTGTTCAACGAGGATCGCTGAAAGGCCTTCCTCGCGAATGATCTTCCGCAATGCGGACAATAGCTCTTCGATAATGATCGGGGCGAGCCCCTCCAGCGGCTCGTCCAGCAATATTATGCGTGGATTAATGACCAGCGCGCGCGCGACGGCGAGCATCTGCTGCTCACCGCCGGACAGCTGGTTGCCCAAATTGCGCCGGCGTTCGTAAAGCCGGGGAAACAACGCATAAATCTTGGCGAGGGTCCACGGTCCCGGCCGTGCCACTGCCGTCATGTTTTCTTCAACGGTTAATGAGCGAAAGATGTTGCGTTCCTGCGGCGCCCAACCGATACCGGCATACGCACGCTGATCGGGGCGCATCTTTGTGATGTCGAGACCCTCAAGGAAAATCTTGCCGCCGATGTGTTTTGTCACACCGACAATGGAATTGATAAGTGTGGTCTTTCCCATGCCATTGCGGCCCAGCAGCGCCAACGCCTTGCCTTCGGCAATCTTGAAGCTCACGTCCGTCAATACGATTGCCTCGCCGTAGCCCGCCCTTAATCCTTCCACTTTCAGAAGATCAGGCATCGGCGAACTCCTCACCGAGATAGACGGCCCTGACGCGAGGATCACTCGCAACCTCTTCTGGCTTGCCTTCGACAAAAAGAGCGCCGTTGACGAGAACTGAAATGCGGTCGGCGAACGAGAAAACGATATCCATATCGTGTTCGATGAGCAGAACAGTCACCTCGGCAGGCAAAGAAGCTACGGCTGAGAGAATTTCGTGACGTTCGTCTTCGGGAACCCCGGCCGCGGGTTCATCCAGCAAGAGCACGCGTGGACGGCAAGCGATGGCGAGTGCGATCTCCAATAAACGTTGCTTGCCGTAAGGCAATATTCCAGCCCGTGTATTCATTACGTCGGAAAGGTGGAAACGCTCCAATATTTCGACGACCTCAGTGACGAGGTCGTGACGGCTGCCGACGATACGCCACCAGTCGAGACCTTGTCCGCGCCGTTCGGATACCGCCAGTCCGATCGTCTCAAGTGGCGTCAGATCGCCGAACAGTTGATTGATCTGGAACGTGCGGACGATGCCGAGGCCGACGCGTTTTTGCGTCGAAAAGCCGCTGATGTCTTCTCCATCAAACATGATGCGGCCGCTCGACGGCCGCTGCACGCCGGTCAGGAGGTTAATTAACGTCGTTTTGCCGGCCCCATTTGGACCAATGAGAGCATGTCGGGCTCCCTTGGCGATCCGAAATGAAACGTTACTGGTCGCGACGATGCCGGCGAACCGCTTGCTCAAATCGATCGTTTCCAACGCTACCGTCATTGGAAGGTTCTTTCAGGCGGCCGTGTGACCTGACTTGACCTAAGAGTCCTCCAGTCCATCAATACCGACAGACTGCGGACCGGCGCGGTCCACGAAGAAATGCGGTCGCGCCCAACCAGTACGATTGTCACCAGAACAAGACCGATCCAGAACGGCCAATATTGTGGCGTCAATGCCGACAGGTAGTCCTGCATGAACTTGAAGATTATTGCGCCGATCAGTCCGCCATAAAGATAGCCGGCGCCGCCAATGATCAGAACCAGCAGAAGATCGGCTGAGCGATCGAACGAAAACACTTCAAGCGAGGCGAAGGCCGTTGTCTGTGCCAGGAGCGCGCCCGCGATCCCCGCATAGCCGGCAGCGACCGTGTAGATCGCAACCAGTCGGGCGTCGACGGAAATTCCAATCGCGGAGGCACGCAGCGGATTGCCCTTCACCGACAGCAGCGAAAGGCCAAAGGGCGAATTCACGAGGCGACGGGCAATCAGAAAAAGGACGAACAATACGATGAGGCAATATGCATAGCCCGTGTGGCCAAACATATCGAAACGGAATGTCCCCAATAGGGGCCGGATGGTGACGCCTTGCAACCCGTCGGCTCCCCCCGTCAGCCAGCCGTAGCGGTTCGCGAGCTCACGCAGCACCAGCGCTACACCCAACGTCACCATCAGGCGCGCCAGGTCGGAACCGCGCAGGACAAGGAAGCTGGTGACAAAGCCGAGCATCAGCGCGCCAGCGCCGGCGGCAAGCATGGCCAGCACTGGCTCGTTGATGATCTCGTATTTCGCGAGAAGCGCGGCCGCATAAGCGCCAAATCCGAAAAACGCCGCGTGTCCCAGCGAAACAATGCCGGCATAACCAAGGATCAGATCGAGCGAGAGTGCGAATAGCCCAAGCCAGGCGATCTCGGTGAGAATAAGGTGCTGGCTGGGCATCAAATAGATGGCAGAAAATGCGGAAATCCAGAACGCAAACTCGAGTGGATGCCAGCGTGCGCGAGCGGCGAGACGTTCGGTGGCGGCGACAATAGTTGAACGGGCGATCATGCCGCACCTCACCGCGAAGAGGTGCGGGCGAACAGTCCCTGCGGCCGCCAGATCAGGATGACAATCATGATGGTGTAGATCACAAATGAGCCGAGGGTCGGCACATAATATTTTCCGGCAACGTCGCCGATGCCCAGGAGCAGCGAAGCAAAGAACGGCCCGATGATGCTTGATGTGCCGCCGACCGTTACGACGATGAGAAAGTAGATCATGAACTTGAGCGGAAAAGCCGGATCGAGGCCGAGAATTTCAGCTCCCAGCGCACCGCCGAGCCCGGCGAGGCCGGAGCCAAACGCGAAAGTGAAGGCGAAGATTCGATTGACGTTGATACCCAGCCCGCGTGCCACGCGGCTATCGTCAACCGCGGCGCGCAGGCGGCTACCAAAACGCGTAAATGCAAGGGTGCATTGCAATGCGATCGTCAGCAGTCCGCAGATGATGATGATCAATAACCGGTAGCGGCCGATGCCGATTCCGAACAGGTCAAATTTGCCCTGTAGCGATCCGGGTACCTGAACAAAGACCGGACTGGAGCCCATAACGTAGTCGACTGCAGCCACCGACATGAAAACGAGTCCGATCGTGAACAGCACCTGATCGAGATGGCTCTTGCCATAGACATGGACGTAGAGCGTGCGCTCCAGGATAAATCCGGCAATGGCGCTCGCCAGGAAAGCGATCGGCAGGGATGCCAGAAATGGAACGCCCAGACGATTGACAGTGAGGACGGTTACGTAGCCGCCGGCCATGGCGAAAGCGCCATGTGCTAGGTTAACGAAGTTCATCAATCCCAGGGTGACCGCGAGCCCGGCTGCGAGCACGAACAACAGCATGCCATAAGCAATTCCATCAAATAGAATTGTCAGCATCTGTGTGCCGCGATATCCGCTCGCCTCCGCAGAGCACGCGCGCGCAGCCATCCGAATGCCGCGCGCGCGAGACTCGTTGCACTATTTTTTCGACGCCTCTTTCACCGGGTCCTTGACGGCTTCAAATGTGGCGAACTCTACGTTGTAGAGTTGATTGTCTTTCTTCTCGACCTTGCGAATGTAGATGTTCTGAACGATATCGCGCGTATCCGGATCGATCGAAATCGGCCCGCGGGGACTCTCCCATTTCATGCCTTTCATCGCGGCGATCAGCGAGTCGCCGTCTGCTTTGCCGCCGGTCTTTTTCAGCGCTTCGTAGATAAGGTGCATGCCGTCGTAGCCGCCGAGCGACATGAACGCCGGTCGGAAGTTGTTGGCTTTCTGAAAGGCCGCGACATACGCCTTGTTCTTCGGCGAATCATGATCGGCTGAATAGAAGTGGGCCGTCACCGTTCCAATGGCCGCGTCTCCCATTCCGGGAAGAAGATCGTCGTCAGTAACGTCTCCCGGACCAATCAATTTAATGCCGGCCTTGTCGAGCCCGCGTTCGGCGAACTGCTTCATAAAGGTGCCGCCTTGCCCGGATGGCACAAAGATGAAAATGGCATCCGGCTTGGCGTCGGCGGCGCGTTGCAGGAATGGCGCGAAATCGGGATTGGCGAGAGGTACCCTGATCGCTTCCGAGACCGTGCCGCCGGCGGCCGTGAACCGCTCGGTGAAGGATTTCTCAGCATCGAAACCCGGCGCGTAGTCGGAGACGATCGTGACAACCTTCTTGATATTATTTTTCGCGGCCCAATCGGCAACGATCACACATGACTGCGGCACGGTGAAGCTGGTCCGTACGATGTAGGGGGACTTCTCGGTAATTATCGAAGTACCCGCCGCCATGACGAGCTCCACGACCTTTGCTTCGGTGGCGAGCGGGGCGACCACAAGCGCTGCCGGCGTAATCTCAAAACCGGCTATGACATTGACCTTGTCATTGACAATCAATTCCTGGGCCAGCCGCTTTGTGTTATCCGGGACGCTTCCAGAGTCGCGAAGAATAACCTGGACCTTTTTGCCGGCGACGGTGTCACCATTTTCTTTCATGTAGAGATCTACGGCGGCCTTGATCTGCTTGCCGGTGGAAGCTTGCTGCCCCGTCATTGATACGACGAGGCCGATTTTGACCGTGTCTTGTGCGAAGGCGTGCCCTGCGGCGAATGTGCCAAAGGCCAATGCGGCGATCACGCCAGTCATAGATTTGGAGAACATAGAATTATTCCTCCGCTTCAGTTGGATCGACTTTGGTTGGCGCGGCCGACCCGTCGCGCAGGTGCAATAAGCGCAGCAAATGGCCGTGCTGATTGAGGTTGCGGATCCCGGCGCATTATTTCCTTGATGGAAATCAAGCCGCTATCGCGCCAGCCGTGCGAATCTATTGCTGGGCCCGTAGCGTTTTTTGAAGCGCTCGCATGAACGTTCAACAGCCAGTCACGCCCGAGGACAGCAGGCAGCCTGCCGTCGCGATTCTGAAAAGCGTCTGCCGCAGTTGCCACGGCGGGTGCGGCGTTCTGTTGCACGTGCGGGATGGCGTCTTGCTCAAAGTTGAGGGGGATCGCGAGTCACCTCTCAACCATGGACGTCTTTGTCCAATCGGTACGGTCACGACGGACCTTGTCTACCATCCGGATCGACTGAAATATCCGATGCGACGCAAGGGCAGGCGTCAGTCGGGGGTGTGGGAGCGCATCTCCTGGGACGAAGCGCTCGACGAGATTGCAGAACGCGTGCTTTCAATTCGGGCGCAATACGGGCCCGAGGCAATCGCTCTCGGGACCGGAACCGGCCGTCATCATATCCGCTGGGTATCGCGCTTCGGTCATGCGCTCGGCACACCTAACTGGTGTGAGCCGGGTTTCGCGCAGTGTTTTCATCCGCGCGTAAATACCTCGATCCTGACTCTTGGCGATTTTCCCGTATGTGACTACACCGGAGGCACCGCACCCGGTTGTGTTCTCTTTTGGGGCCATAATCCGGTGCTGTCGGGCCCCGATGGCGAGACGCGTTTCAACGTCATGGAGGCACTTGATCACAATCCCAAAATCATTGTGGTCGATCCAAGACGCACGGTGCTCGCCGAGAAGGCACACCTGTGGCTTCAGATCAGGCCGGGAACAGATGATGCGCTCGCGCTTGCAATGCTCAATGTCATTATTGCCGAGAAGCTCTATGACGAACCGTTCGTAACGCAGTGGACCTACGGCTTCGACAAGCTCACAGACCGTGTGAAGGAGTACACTCCTGAATGGGCTGAGCCGATCACCTGGATCGCAGCTGAAAAAATTCGCGCGGCCGCTCGTATATTCGCGCAAACCAAGCCCGCGATGCTCGAGTGGGGGTGCGCGATCGAGCACACCCCGAAATGCATCCAGACAGTGCGCGCTGTTTCGATGCTGCCGGCGCTGACAGGCAATATCGATGTACCGGGCGGTTGGGTGTTTGGAATGCATGGTCTCGGACGCTTTCCGAGCCTGATTGAGAATCTGACTCCGCAGGCGAGCGCAAAGCGCCTCGGGGCGGACCGCTTCAAGCTGCTTGGCGGTGAAGGCGCCGATTTGCCGGCCGCGCATATACCGACGCTGTTGCAGGCGATGCGATACGGCAAGCCCTATCCGGTGAAAGCCTTCCTGGTATTCGGAAATAACACGCTGACTACCTACGCGAATTCCTCTGACGTCTATGACGCTTTGATGAGACTCGATTTCATGGTCTGTGCCGACCTTTTCATGACGCCGACGGCGGAACTTGCAGACATCGTGCTGCCGGCCGCGGCATGGCCTGAACTCGATCAATTGGCCGGACTGCCGACCGTTGCTGCCAACGTCGTACTTGCGCAGCAGAAAGCCGTGCAAATCGGAGAATGCAAAGCTGATGAAGAAATCTTTGTCGAATTGGCGAGACGAATGAAGCTTCCCGCATGCACCGAGCCCGTCAAGAGCGTGCTTGACGCGCAACTTGCAGCCGGTGGCCTCAACATTACTTTCGACGAGCTCAAGCAAAGAGGCTTTATCAAGGTCCCGATCAGATACCGAAAATACGAGACCGACGGCTTCAAGACACCGACCGGAAGGATCGAGCTTTATTCCACACGATTCGAGAAACTCGGCTATGCGCCGCTGCCCTATTATATGGAACCGCCGGAAAGTCCGATCAGCACGCCCGAAGTTGCCGAACAATTTCCTCTCGTGCTCACGACAGGCGGACGAATTTCGTTCTTTTTCAACTCAGAACATCGTCAACTCGGAAAACTACGCAAGGCGCAGAACGATCCGATCGCGGAAATTCACCCCGAAACTGCATCGCGCTTCGGGATTGCCAACGGAAATTGGATGTGGATCGAAACGAGACGCGGCCGCATGCGGCAGAAAGCCAAGCTAACGACCGGAATCGATCCGCGTGTCATTCACGTTCAACACGGCTGGTGGTTTCCTGAACAGCCCGGCCCCGACTATGGCGTCTGGACTTCGAATGCCAATCTCTTGACCAACAACCAGCCACCGTACGATCCAGCCATGGGCACTTACCAGTTGCGCGCATTGCTATGCAGAGTGGAGGCCGCCGACTGTCCGCATGGCAGCAAACGTAACTAGTCTGTCGGGGTAATCTCCGACTTGAAGTCGCCAGCCAGACCGCCAACCCGCATCAATGCCGGATAAGCGCGAACAAACTCGGCCTGTATCATATCGAAAGGCACGTCCGCGAATGCACCGTGATCCTTCAAATACTCCATGTGACGGCGGCCGGCCCGATCAAATGCGTGAAAAAGCGAATCGTTCTGACCATCGAACTCAAGCGGCTTGAGGCCGGCGCGTTCGCACAGTGCACTGTCGAAGGCTGGCGTCGCCTTCACCCACCGTTCCGATAGATAGAGTTCCGTGTACGAGTGCCAAAGAAAGATGTCGGTTTTGATTTTTTCATAAAGCCGCGGGGAAGTCAGATGGTTTCGCACGTCGGCAAAACCAACGCGCGACGGAATTCCAAGACCTCTTGCGCCTGCTGCTAAAAGTGCCGACTTGCCTATGCAGAAGCCCCGCCCGGCGGAAAGAACGCCGCTGGCGCGAAAGTTCGCTGGGTTAGAAAAATCCACATAGGGATCATAAACAATGTTGTCGCGAATAACGGCATACAGCCGCAGAACTGCGGAACGCGGGTCGGCCACGTTTGCGACCGCCTGCGTCACGAACTTCCTCACTTGCGGGGAGTCGCTATCTACGAAGGTGCCCGGGGCCAGGAATTGACCAAAGTCCATCGAATTTCCTTTTTCTGCCATCCTATCCGGCACTTCGAAGTCTGCTAACCTGCGATGTAACTGCTACCAAGCGTGTTTGTAAGCCTTGAATTCGGTCAAGTGTTTGGCCTGTCCGCTTTGCTAGTTTTAAGATGGTGGATCAGTTCGGGGAGGGTCCTATGAAGGCATTGCGATGCGTGATGGCGGCCACTGCTGTTGGCCTCTTCGGTTTTCTTGCTGCAGGCCATGAGGCAGCCGCGCAAATCAAAATAGGTTCTGTCTTGTCGGTGAGCGGACCGGCGTCATTTCTTGGCGATCCTGAAAAGAGGACGCTGGAAATCTACATCGATGAGATCAACGCCAAAGGCGGCATAAATGGCCAGAAGTTACAGTTGGTCGTTTACGACGATGCTGGTAGCGCCGACAATGCCCGGACGTTTGCCACACGACTCGTCGAGGAAGACAAAATTGTCGCGATGATAGGCGGCAGCACGACCGGCTCGACTCTTGCGATGATCCCTGTGTTCGAAGAGGCCAAGATCCCTTTCATCTCCCTGGCTGGCGCCATTCAGATTATCCAGCCAGTGCGTTCGTGGGTGTTCAAGACACCCCACACTGACAAAATGGCGTGCGAGAAAATCTTTGCCGATCTTAAGGCTCGCAATCTAACGACTATTGCCTTGATTTCGGGGACGGACGCTTTTGGCAAATCGATGCGCGACCAATGTGTCGCTGTTGCTCCTGGTGTCGGCGTGGCTATCGCTATTGAGGAAAGCTACGGGCCGCGAGACAGCGACATGACTCCGCAACTGACCAATATTCGCAACAAGCCCGGCGTGCAGGCCGTGGTGAATCCGGGGTTCGGCCAAGGTCCAGCGATCGTGACGCGCAACTATCGGCAGCTTGGGATCACGTTGCCGCTCTATCAGAGCCATGGTGTAGCTTCGAAGCAGTTTATCGATCTCGCCGGGCCAGCAGCCGAGGGCGTACGGCTTCCCGCCGCCGCACTTCTGCTTGCAGACAAGCTTCCGCCAAACGACCCGCAGAAGTCGGTTGTCGTGAATTATTCACGCACTTACCAGCAAAAAACCGGACAGGCGGTCTCGACCTTTGGTGGTCACGCGTATGATGGCCTCATGATCCTGGTTGAGGCGATGCAGCGTGCGAAAAGCGCCGACCCTGCCAAAGTCCGCGACGAAATCGAGAAAACGAAAGGCTATGTCGGTACCGGTGGCATCGTGAACATGTCGCCAACCGACCACATGGGCCTTGATCTGTCGGCGTTCCGGATGCTGGAAATAAAGGGTGGCGACTGGACGTTGATCACCGGCACCTGAGATGTCATAGGCGAGTAGGCTTGGGAAACCGTGTCTGCTCTGGTTTGCCAGTATTGATCCCAAGCTTGCGAGGCCCTCGACGCGATGGCCGAGTTGCTGCAATTCGTCTTTTCGGGTTTGACCGTGGGCGCCATCTACGCCCTGGTGGCGCTCGGGTTCACGCTCATCTACAAGGCGTCGGACATCATCAACTTCGCGCAAGGCGAATTCGTGATGTTGGGCGGCATGACGACCGTTTTCGTGGCGCAGGCCGGCGTTTCACTACCGCTTGCTGCGCTTATCGCAGTAATAGTCACAACAGCCATCGGTCTGGCTTTGCACCGGTTTGCGATCGAGCCCGCGCGCGAAGCGACGTCGGTCGCGCTGATCATGATAACGATTGGTGCGTCGATATTTCTGCGCGGCATGGCGCAGATCGTTTTTGATCGGCGGTTCCACAGTTTGCCTCCGCTCTTCGGTGCCGACCCGATTCAATTCGGTGGAGCGGCCATATTGCCGCAGAGCCTGGTCGTGTTGGCGAGCGCGACGGCTATTGTCATTATTCTTTGGCTGTTCATTGAGCGCACTATTTTCGGCAAGGCGGTGATCGCAACGGCAGCCAACCGTCTGGCGGCAAGGCTTATCGGTGTCGATACCCGGCGCATAGTCGCCTTTTCGTTTGCCGTTTCGGCGGCGATAGGGGCAACTGCCGGAGTGCTTATCACGCCGATCGCGTTGACAAGCTACGATGCGGGCACGTTGCTTGCGCTTAAAGGCTTTGCCGCGGCGATGCTCGGCGGAATTGGAAGTGCGCCAGGAGCTGTGGTCGGCGGTATTCTGATTGGAATGTTCGAGGCCCTGGCGGCAGGCTATGTGTCTTCGAACTACAAAGATGCGGTTGCTTTCTTGATTATCCTCATTGTGCTGATTGCCATTCCGCAGGGCTTGTTTGGCCGGGCGAAGATCGAGCGGGTTTAGCTTGCGCAATTTGCTGGAAATTCGGTTGCTGCCGCCCCTGGCGGTTGCCGCAATCTTTGTCACCCTGCCGTGGTTTTTCCCCTCCGCATATTATTACCGCATTGGCGCGCTGGTTTTCATATTCGCGTTGGCGGTTGCAGGCCTCAACCTTCTGATGGGTTTCGCCGGACAGGTCAGTCTCGGTCACGCTGGCTTTCTCGGCATTGGGGCATATTCAGTCGCCGTCGGTCCCGCGCACCTTGGTATGCCTTCCTGGCTGTGCGTGTTCGCTGGAGCGGCACTCTCGGCGATTGTTGCATTTCTTGTGGGGCGGCCAATTCTCCGGCTCAAGGGGCACTATCTTGCGGTTGCCACACTCGGTTTCGGATTGCTTGTCGCAATCGTTCTGACCAACGAGGCCGGGTTGACCGGCGGTCCTGACGGCATGACCGTTCCGAGGCTTTTGCTTTTTGGATGGAGTGTGCGGGGATCAGACGTCTGGTACTGGATAACGGGCGCAACGTTTATCGTTGGATTTGTGCTCGCGCTTAATTTGATGAAGAGCCCGACCGGTCGCGCGTTGCAGGCCATTCATGACAGCGAAATTGCTGCACGGTTACTCGGCATCGATATAGCGCGCAAAAAACTCGCAATATTCATAATTTCTGCGGTCTACGCGTCGGTGGCCGGATCTTATCTGGCTCTGTTCAATGGCCATGTAACGCCGGACGTTGCGGGGTTTCTTCGTTCGATCGAGCTGGTCGCCATGGTTGTGTTAGGCGGCATGGGTTCGATACTGGGCTCTCTGGTGGGGGCCGGCCTGCTGGTCGTATTGCCGCAGGCGTTGACCATTTTCCATGAATACGAACAGGCGCTGCTCGGGCTTATTTTGATTGTCTTCATGATCTTCCTGAGGCGTGGAATCGTGCCGTCCGTCGCTGCGGTTGTTTCCGGGTGGCGCAAATGATGATTCTTGAAACTGACAGGCTTTCCATTGCATTCGGTGGAGTGCGGGCAATCGATGACGTGAATATCGCCGTAGAGTCTGGTCAGGTGTTTTCAATCATCGGGCCAAATGGGTCAGGCAAGACAACCCTGTTCAATCTGGTCTCGGGAATTTACACGCCGGACGGTGGAAGCATCCACATCGCCGGTGAAACGGCGACTGGTCTCGCGCCTCACGAGCGCGCCCGGCGAGGGCTGTCGCGCACTTTTCAAAATTTGCAGATATTCTATCGAATGTCCGTTCTTGAGAATGTGATGGTCGGCCGCCATCGTCATGAGCGGACCGGTATTCTCGCTGATCTGCTGCATTTGCCCACAGTCGTCCGTCAGAACAAGGCGACCGAGGAAGCGGCACGGGCAGCGCTTGCACGCGTTGGCTTGGCAGATTTTGCCGAACGCCCTGCAAGCTCGCTTGCCTACGGCGCGCTCAAGCGCCTTGAAATAGCCCGTGCACTCGCAACTGAACCGTCGCTTCTGCTGCTCGACGAACCTGCGGCCGGCTGTAATCCCGTTGAGACTCAGGAAATTGACGCTGTCATTAGGTCAATTGTGAAGGATGGAATTACGGTCGTACTGGTTGAGCACGATATGCGTTTGGTGATGAAAATATCGGATCGCGTTCATGTTCTGGCGAATGGTAAAACGCTCGCCGAAGGTACTCCTGAGCAAGTGCGATCCAACGCGGCGGTTGTCGAGGCTTACCTCGGCGTTCATGGCTCGCAGGAGGCCGCCCGTGCTTTCGATTGAAAATGTGAAGAGCTCCTACGGCCGCATTGAAGCCTTACACGGCGTGACGCTGCACGTTGATGCAGGCGAGGTCGTCACACTCATCGGCGCGAATGGTGCCGGCAAAACGACGCTGATGCACGCGATTTCAGGCGTACAGCGGATCACCGCGGGGACCATACGGTATGAAGGCGAGGCAATTGGTCAACGGCCTGCGCATGTGCGTGTTGCCCTTGGCATCTCGCAAGTGCCAGAAGGTCGGCAAATCTTCGCGCCTCTTTCGGTCAAGGACAACCTGTTGCTCGGCGCCTGGCTGCATCGCAAAGGCGATTTTAAGAGACAGCTTGAACGCGTTTGCGCGCTGTTTCCAATGCTTGAAGCAATTTGGAACATGCCAGCGGGCGCTTTGTCCGGCGGACAGCAGCAAATGCTGGCGATCGGCCGGGCCTTAATGGCGAAGCCCCGATTGCTGCTGCTGGATGAGCCGTCAATGGGTTTGGCCCCCAACTTGGTCGATCAAATACTGTCAGCAATTCGAGCGCTAAAAAATGAAAACCTCACGATCTTGCTGGTGGAACAGAATGTCCGGGCGGCGCTGTCGATCGCGGACCGCGCTTACGTCATTGAAACCGGAAGAATTACGCTCAGCGGGTCGGCCCCCGAGATCCAGTCGGACCGTCGTGTGCGTGAGGCCTATTTGGGTATCTAAAAACGCTGAACGAATTGACCTTGATCAAGTCGAACCAGTGGAAATGAATATATTTGCATTCTGCTGAATTCTTACATCTAGGAGACGCTGGTGAAGGAAAGTCTTCGTCCGGGAGTGTCACGGACCAGCCGCATAGAAATTGATCGCGACCGCACCATCGGATTCATGGGTGAGGAGGGGCGCGTTTACGGCACGCCCTATCTTGTACGCGACATCGAAATGACGTGTCGGCAATTGATCCTCGACCACGCCGACGCCGGCGAGGATTCGGTCGGCACTGACGTCGCGATCAAGCACCTCGCTCCGACGCTGCTCGGCATGTCGGTTGAAATTACGGTTACCGTGACTACAGTCGAAGGTCGAAAAATCGTGTTCGACATATCGGCCAAAGACAACATCGAACAGATCAGCGCTGGGACGCATGGCCGTTTCGTCGTGGATGTCAACAAGACTATCCAGCGCTTAAAGGCGAAAGCCGGCAAGATCGGCGGATCGGGATAGCCAACATGCCAGGCAGACCCGCACACGACGAGCGAACTGTCTCGACTTATTGCTACCAGTGTGTTGCTGGGCCAGACCTGCTGAAAGTCCGCGTCGAGGACGGGATTGCGACGGAAGTCACTCCGAATTTCGACGCGTCGACTATCCATCCAGCAGGCGGCAAAGCCTGTGTGAAGGCGTTTGGCCTCGTGCAAAAGGCCTACAATCCCAATCGTATTCTCTACCCGATGAAGCGCACGAACCCGAACAAGGGCCGAGACCAGGATCCCGGGTTCGTCCGTATTTCCTGGGATGAGGCGCTGTCTTTGGTCGCCGACAAGCTCAACGCGGTACGGGCCGCAGGACTGACCGACCAAACGGGCTATCCGCGTGTCGCCGCAAGCTTTGGCGGCGGCGGCACACCCACGGCCTATATGGGAACACTGCCTGCATTCCTGTCTGCCTGGGGTCCGATCGACATGAGCTTTGGCTCCGGCCAGGGCGTGAAGTGTTACCACTCCGAGCATCTCTATGGCGAACTGTGGCACCGGGGGTTCACGGTCTCACCGGATACGCCGCTTTGTGAGTATCTCGTCTCCTTTGGCGCGAATGTTGAAGCGTCCGGCGGCGTCTGCGGCGTAAAGCGGCATGCGGATGCGCGTAAGCGAGGCATGAAGCGCGTCCAGATTGAGCCGCACCTCTCGGTAACCGGCGCTTGCTCAGCCGAGTGGATTCCGATCAAACCGAAAACCGACTCGGCATTTTTGTTCGCGATGATCCATGTCTTCTTGCACGAACATCAGCGTGAAAAGCTGGACATTCCTTTTCTCAAGCATCGCACGTCTTCGCCTTATTTGGTGGGACCGAACGGCCTGTTCATCCGCGATCCCGAGACCCGAAAGCCACTTATGGTCGATACTGCTACCGGTCGTGCAGTTACGTTCGATACGCCCAATGTCGATCCGGCATTGGAGGGCTCGTTCGTCGTTGATGGAGTCGAGGTGCTCGCTGACGATACGGCCGTCTTGCACGAGAAGGTGACCGTCAAGCCTGCATTTGCTCACCTCGTCACGCACGTAAGGGACTATCCGCCGGAATGGGCAGCGACGATCTGCGATGTGCCTGCCACTACCATTCGCCGTGTAGCCAATGAATTCGCCGACCATGCGCGCGTGGGAGAAACAATCGACATTGATGGAGTGACGCTGCCGTTGCGGCCAGTGTCCATTTCGCTCGGAAAAACAGTCAACAACGGATGGGGCGGTTACGAATGCTGCTGGGCGCGCACCCTCATCGGCTGCCTGTTTGGGGCGTTGGAGGTCCCAGGGAGCACGCTCGGGACGACGGTCAGGCTCAACCGGCCTGCGGATAATCGCTGGTCGAGTGTCAAGGCGGGCCCCGACGGCTTCATGCAGTACCCGATGAATCCGACCAGCAAGGCAGGGTGGATCTCACGCCCAACCGTGCGCAGCGCGCACCGGACCCTAGTGCCATTGGTCGCGGACTCGGCCTGGAGTCAGGCGCTTGGCCCGACGCATCTGGCGTGGATGATGCAGGGCGAAAATTTCGAAAACCTTCCGAATGCCTCGCCGCCGGACGTCTGGTTTGTCTATCGAACGAATCCGGCAATTTCATTTTGGGACACAAAAGCCGTCGGTGAGGCGATGGCGAAATTTCCATTTGTGATCTGTTTTGCCTACACGCGCGATGAGACGAACCACGTTGCCGATGTCCTGCTGCCGGACTGTACCGACCTTGAAGGTCTGCAATTACTGCGCATCGGCGGGACAAAATACGTTGAGCAATTTTGGGACCATCAGGGATTTGCTCTCCGTGCGCCGGCAGTACCCCCGCAAGGAGAGGCTAAAGATTTCACCTGGATAGCAACCGAGCTCGCTCGCCGCACCGGTCTGCTCGAGGCCTACAATTCGGCCATCAACCGCGGTGCCGCTGGCATCAAGCTTTCCGGGAAAAATTACGATTTTTCGCTTGCGCCGGAAAAAGTTCACGATGTCGAGACCATCTGGGATGCCAGCTGCCGGGCGGCCAGCGCAGAAATCACCGACGGTGCCGAATCTCAGGGGCTGGGGTGGTTCCGCGAGCACGGATTTCGCGTGAAGCCGTTCCCGCGGCTCCAGTGGTACTTGTATCCAAAGCTTGTCGCGGAAGGATTGCGCTTCGAACAGCCTTATCAGGAACAGCTATTTCGCATTGGTGAAGAGCTTGGCCGACGGTTGCATGAGCGAGGGATTCATTGGTGGGACAAGCAACTCGGCGAATATGAACCACTGCCCCGCTGGCATGATCTCAACGCTCTATGGGAAAGCGCGCTGGCGAAGCACTACTCGGTGCGTATTGCCGACTATCCATTCTGGCTCATCACCGCTCGGAGCATGCAGTACTCCTGGGGCGGCAACGTTGGCATCCAGCTGATCAAAGAAGTGGCGGATAACGTCGCCGGCCACGGCAATATTGTTATGAACCACGCCGCCGCCGAGCGGCTGGGGATCGCTGACGGCGATATCGTGGAGGTGCGATCGCCGCTCAACGAGACCAAAGGACGAGTCATGCTGTGCGAGGGGATCCGCCCTGACACGCTGCTGATGATTGGCCAATTCGATCATTGGGCTACGCCCTTTGCCAAGGATTTTCATGCTCCCAGCATGAACGCCCTGGTGCCCATGCTGCTCGATTTGACAGACGCAACTGGCTCGAGTGCCGATCTTGTCAAGGTCAAGATACGACGCTTGGAGACCGCGCCATGACACGCTGGGCCATGGTGGCCGATCTCGAGCGATGCGTCGGCTGTCAGACGTGCACTGTGGCGTGCCGCCATGCCAATGCGACCTCACCGGCGGTTCAGTGGCGCAAGGTTCTCGATATCGAGGCGGGCACTTATCCAAACGTCAGCCGCATATTTGTTCCGGTCGGTTGTCAGCACTGTGCCGACCCGCCTTGCATGCATGTCTGTCCGACAACAGCAACGCGCCAGCGTGCGGACGGTATTGTGACAATCGACTACGATCTCTGCATTGGCTGCGCCTATTGCGAAGTCGCTTGTCCTTATCAGGCACGGTTTCTCGTTCATGAACCGCACTATGCGTACGACGCTGCCACCCAGAATGAAATTGAGCGGTTCGATCCTGCGCGCTTTGGCGTCGCACAGAAGTGTACATTCTGTTCTGATAAAAT
>Ga0187779_10000470_pt1 | contig 27063 bp, 27 predicted proteins | sample 1015_Q2_SP10_10__FD_132435 | JGI IMG/M metagenome (GOLD analysis project Ga0187779, IMG submission 132435) | Tropical peat soil microbial communities from peatlands in Department of Meta, Colombia - 1015_Q2_SP10_10_MG | ecosystem: Environmental > Terrestrial > Soil > Wetlands > Peat | place... | reverse complement strand
TTGAGCGCATCGCTTAAAGGCGGCCCGACCAGACGTGCCAATCATCATGATCACCGCCTACGGCGATGCTGATACCAAGCGCAGCGCGCTGGAGAATGGCGCAGAGGCGCTTTTCACCAAGCCTATCGATTTCGCGCCCCTGCGCAGTGAAATCGACACCCGCGTCGAACGGGCGGTCTAACTAAATTGCGCTACGTGTCTGCTGTTGGCCCTTAGCTGACATAAAATCTGACGCGATTATCGTCCGCTTCCGAAGGTAAAGCGGACACCGCGATTGCGATGCGAGATGTCCGCTTATGACTCAAAGCGGACATTAAGCGTACAGCGTTCTAGCCGTTCAGCGAAAAGCCCCAAATCGCGAGCAGAGCAGCAACCACAAGGCCGGCCCACGAAACGGTCATGGACACGGAATGGGGTCCAATCTGGACGGTCCACCGTTTAAAAATGCGCCAGCCGTGCAAGATCGCTACTAACGCAAAAATGAGTGCCGTAACTAATGCGTAGGGCATCTTATCCTCCTCAAATAACTGAGTTGCCTATGCGATCTTAACTCAGCCACGCTGTGATCGCATCAACGTGATCGGAATGTCCGCTTTCGGGTGTAAAGCGGACATGGCGTGACGCGATGCAGATGTGCGCTAATGACCCAAAGCGGACATCCCTAGCTCTGCCTGATACGATGTCTGTCCGGACTTTAGGGGCGAACATGAGGCGGCGGGTATTTCTCGGTTTTGTCGGTAGCGCAGCCGCTTCATGGCGGATCTCTGCGCGGGCACAGGCCCTGACCATGCCGGTGGCTGGATTCATCAGCAGTTTGTCACCGCTTGAGCTGACCTTCGTCATGCCCTCGCTCCATCAGGGTCTCAAAGAAGCGGGTTTTGTCGAAGGTCGTAACATCGCAATTGAATACCGGTGGGCGGAAGGCCACTATGAGCGATTGCCGGGACTGGCCGGCGATCTGGTCCGCCGTGGGGTTTCAGTGCTCGCCGCGATCAGTGGCACCCCAGCGGCGTTGGCGGCGAAGGCGGCAACATCGACCATCCCAGTCGTATTCGCTGTTGGTGGCGACCCCGTCGCTGCTGGATTGATTAGTGACCTTAGCCATCCAGGCGGAAACATCACCGGTGTGAGTTTTTACACCGCGCCCGTGGTGACGAAACGATTGGAGGTAGCGCGCGAGCTCGCGCCCGTGGGCAGCACGATTGGTGTGGTCATCAATCCGGACAACCCACCGAGCGTCACGGAAAGCAAGACCCTACAGAAAGCCGCCGCCACCGTTGGCCAGCCGATTAAGATCTTTAACGCCAGCACAGGTGGCAATATTGACGGTGTTTTCGCGGACATTGCGCAACAGAAGATCGGTGCAGTGATCGTTAGCTCTGATCCCTTGTTCTTCATCGAGCGCAACAAGTTAGTCGTCCTCCAGGCGCGCTACGTTTTGCCGACAATCTTTGCTGATCGAGAACAAGCCGAAGCTGGTGGTTTAATCAGCTATGGCGCCAGCCGATCCGAGGCCTATCGCCAAGCTGGCAACTACATTGGCCGCGTTGTGAAGGGTGAGAAGCCGGGTGACTTACCGGTCGTACTGCCGACGAAGTACACTCTGCTCATCAATCGAAAGACCGCGAAGGCACTCAGCCTTTCTTTGCCGCCATCGTTGCTCGCCCGCGCCGACGAGGTGATCGAATGAAGCGGCGTGAGTTCATTACTCTTGGCGGCGCGGCGGCAACTTGGCCACTTGCGACGCTCGCGCAGCAGGCGCTTCCGGCCGATCTGCCTGTACAGCAACCGACAGCATTTGAACCGGTGATTAATCTCAAGGCTGCAAAGGTCCTTGGCGTTGCGGTTCCGCCGTCGCTTCTTACCGCCGCCACCCAGGTCATTGAATAGCGGGGGCTTTTGGCGGTCGTTGAGCGGCGACTAACGTTGTCGAGTGGTTGCCAAAGTCGATACCATGCCATGTTTCTTGGCCTCGGGGGAGGCAATGCGGCGGCGCGAGTTCATAAGCGGTTTTGCGATGTCGGCGGTGTTATCGCCGTTCGCCAGCCGCGCCCAGCAATCTCCCAAACCAGTAATCGGATATCTCAGCAGTAAGGGCGGGGCTGCCGAGGCCGGCATAGTTGCGGCAATGCGGGGTGGTCTTGCGGAGAGGGGCTTCATCGAAGGCAGAAGCTTTGAAATTGTCTACCACTACAGCGATGGACACTATGATCGTTTGCCAAAACTTGCGAACGATCTAGTTGACAAGGGGGTCAAAGTAATAGGCGCGTCAGGATTGCCGGCCACCTTGGCCGCTAAGAAAGCGACTTCAAAAATTCCGATAGTGTTTAGATTGGCTGTTGATCCGGTCGCATTTGGGTTGGCAAAAAGTTTAGATCACCCAGGAGGCAACCTGACTGGTGTGACTATGCTTTTCGATCCTCTGACGCCAAAAAAACTTCAATTGCTGCATGAATTGACGCCCCACGTAAATTCCGTCGGATTGTTGGTCAATCCAAACAATCCCAATGCTGCGTCACATAAGGAGCGCGCCGAAACTGGCACGCAAGCGTTAGGTCTGCACCTCACGGTGCTGACTGCTGGTAGCGCCGGTGAATTGGAAGGAGCCTTTGCTACCGGCCGAGAAAAAAACGTTGGTGCGATACTTGTCGGGGACGATCCTTTGTTCGACGTTGAAAACGAGCGATTGGTGAAGGCGGCCGCGAGTTCTGGTATTCCCACTATGTATTATGTACGCGATTTTGCGATTGCTGGCGGTCTCATTAGTTATGGCCCAAGCTTCGATGAAATGGCGAAGCAGGTCGGCGTCTATCTTGGCCGTATCCTCGGCGGGGAGAAGGCGAACGATTTACCGATCCAGCAACCGACCAAAATCGAGCTGGTCATTAACCGTAAGGCAGCACAGACGCTCGGAATAACCGTGCCGCGGTCGCTGCTTGATAGGGCCGATGTGGTGATCGAATGAGGCGCCGCGAGATTATCAAGCTAATCGGGGCCTCGACTATCACTTGCGCCTGGCCGTTGGGGACGCGCGCACAGCCAAACGGCGGCTCTCGCAGAATTGGCGTGCTAATGGCGCGAAAGGCCGATGATACTGAAGGCCAAAAGCAGTTCGCAGCACTCCGGCAGGGGCTTGCGGAATTGGGTTGGGTGGAAGGGCAGGCGATTCATATCGACGTGCGCTGGACCGTCGCCGATTCCAACGAAGCCCTAGTGTTTGCTCGTGAGTTAGCGGGGTCGAAACCCGATTTGCTGGTTGCCAACGGTACGCCATCGCTTGTCGCTATGCGCGAGGTTACGGATACCATTCCAATAGTGTTTGTCTCCATTGCCGACCCCGTCGGCCAAGGATTCGTGCCAAGCTTGTCACGGCCTGGCGGAAACATTACTGGCTTCGGCGTTGAAGAGGCCAGCATGGGTGGAAAATGGATAGAAGTCCTCAAAGAGACCGCGCATCATGTCGTGCGAATTGCCGTCATTTACAATCCGGACACGGCACCATACGCGCCCATGTTTTTTTCAACGATGCATGCTGCTGCCTCAAGGATGGCGGTCACGCTTTCAATATCGGCGGTGCGCAGCGTGGCTGCCATCGAACAAGCGATTAGCGTCGTGACTCGTGAACCTGGCGGTGGCCTGGTCGTTTTACCCGACAGCTTCATGTTTGGTCAGCGTAAAGCCATTATCGCACTTGCGGCGGATTATCGCGTGCCGGCGATATATCCGATTCGATTTTTCGTAGCAGATGGGGGACTGGTTGCATATGGCATCGAGCGGGTCGATTTGTTTCGCCGCGCTGCGAGTTACGTCGACCGTATCCTTCGTGGGGCATCGCCTGCTGAATTGCCTGTGCAGCAACCGACAAAGTTTGAGTTTGCAATCAATCTTAAAACAGCAAAGTCACTCGATCTGACTGTGCCGCAATCGTTGTTGCTCAGCGCCGATGAGGTGATCGAATGACAGATCACACGGCGTCCCTTCAAGGCGTACGAGCTGATGCCGAAGCACCTCGAAAGCTGCGCAGCCAGCTTTTCTTTAAATATGCAGGCCTCTTCGTCGCAGTTGTTTGCGTAGCTTTGATCACGAATGGGATTTTCGAAATATGGGTCTCCTACCGAGAACACAAAGAGTCATTAATTCGAATCCAGCATGAACAAGCCGAATCTGCTGCAACCAAGATTGGGCAGTTTGTCAAAGAAATCGAAAGTCAGGTGGGATGGACTACCCAGTTAACTTGGTCAGCCGAAACGATCGAGCAACGTCGTTTTGACGCCCTGCGACTGCTGCGTCAAGTTCCGGCGATAACTGAACTTGCGCAAGTTGACGCAAGCGGTCACGAGCAACTACGGGTTTCGCGATTGGCGATGGACGTGGTCGGGAGCGGCCTGGATCTTTCAAAAGAACCCAAGTTCGTCGAAGCGGTGAAGAATAAAGTTTACTATGGTCCCGTCTATTTTCGCCGCGCCTCTGAGCCTTACATGACGCTATCGTTGGCCGGCACGCGCCGTGATGCTGGCGTAAGCATAGCCGAAGTAAATCTCAAACTGATCTGGGATGTCGTGTCGAAAATCAAAGTGGGCACGAACGGCGTGGCCTATGTTGTCGACAGGGAAGGTAGGCTGATAGCTCATCCAGATATTAGCCTTGTTCTACGCAACACCGACATGACCCGGCTTGCCCAGGTTCAGGCTGCACTTCGAGCGGAAACGGGCGCAGCAACGGACGATATTCAAACAGCCACGGACGTGCGGGGCCGACGAGTGCTTACTGCTTCGGCTCCTGTTACGCCGCTTGGGTGGATAGTGTTTGCGGAGCTGCCCGAAGATGAGGCCTATCAACCGCTCATAGCCTCAATAGAACGGGCGGGCTTAGTGCTGCTCGGCGCGCTCTGTCTTGCAGCCCTTGCAGGGATATTTCTTGCGCGCAGGATGGTGGTGCCGATCCAAGCTTTGCGTGCCGGCGCTGTCAGATTTGGCCGCGGCGAGCTCTCGGAACGAATTTCGATTAGGACGGGCGACGAGTTAGAGGCGCTCGCGGACCAGTTCAACGAGATGGCAGGTAAGTTACAGGCTTCATATTCGGATCTGGAAATGAAGGTCGAATCTCGGACGCGTCAATTAGCTAGCTCTTTGGAAGAGCTCCGTACGGCCCAAGATCGTCTGGTCCAAACCGAGAAGCTCGCCTCGCTAGGGCAACTGACTGCGGGTATTGCGCACGAGATCAAAAATCCACTCAACTTTGTAAACAACTTTTCGTCTGTTTCGGTCGAGTTACTCGAAGAGCTTCGGAGTGCGATTTCGTCCGCCACGCTCGATGGTGAACTAAAGGCGCAAATCGGCGAGCTCGAAGATATGCTGCAGGGCAATCTCGAGAAGGTGGTGCAGCATGGAAAGCGTGCGGACTCAATCGTCAAAAATATGCTGCTGCATTCTCGTCAAGGGTCGGCAGAGCACCGACCGATTGAGATCAATGCAGTTGTCGAGGAAAGCCTCAATCTCGCGTACCATGGTGCTCGCGCTTCCGAGCAAGGGTTCAATATTACATTGAAACGGTCCTTCGATCCTAGCGCAGGCGAGGTAGATCTCTATCCCCAGGAGTTTACCCGAGTTTTGCTCAATCTTATTTCGAATGGTTTTTATGCCACGATGAAGCGCAAAGAGCAGGGGAACGGCGCTGAATATGAACCGACTCTTACGGCTGTCACCAAGAGCCTAGGCGATCGTGTGGAGATCAGAATTCGCGACAACGGCACCGGAATTCCGCCGGAGGTAAAAGCGAAAATGTTCAACCCGTTCTTTACGACCAAGCCGGCGGGCGAAGGCACAGGGCTTGGCCTTTCGTTAAGTCACGACATTATTGTGAAGCAACATGGAGGCTCTATTGAAGTCGAGACGCTCCCTGGTGAGTTCACCGAGTTCATAATCGTTCTTCCGCGAGCGGCTGCAGCTACCAATGACTCGGGAGGCCGGCCGTGAATCTGCTTATTCTCGTCGTCGATGATGAGCCGGATGTTGAGATGCTCTTTCGGCAACAGTTTCGTCGCGACCTGCGTGCCGGGCGATTCACAATGGACTTCGCACCGGATGCCACGGCTGCGCTCGCGCGCATCGCGAGCGCTCATGATGAAACACTTATCCTAATTCTATCAGACATCAATATGCCTGGGATGAGCGGCCTCGATCTTCTGCCCAAAGCAAAATCGTTGCGGCCGGATGTGCCGATTATCATGATCACGGCCTATGGCGACCCCGAGACGAAGAGTAAGGCGCTGGAGAGGGGTGCGGAGGCCCTCCTGACGAAGCCAATTGATTTCGGGACCCTTCGTACCGAGATTGAAATGCGGGTCGAGCGTACGGCATGACCACTTTGATTTTGGTTGTTGACGACGAACCAGATCTGGAAACACTGATCCAGCAGAAGTTCCGTCACAAGATCCGGGATGGCGCGCTAGGCTTCATATTTGCGCGCGACGGTCTTGAGGCGCTCAGCAGCCTGGAATCGAACAAGAATGTTGATTTGGTCATCACCGACATCAACATGCCACGCATGGATGGGCTTACACTTCTCGAGAAACTTCAGAAGAGCGAGCAAGAGGTTTCCACTGTCGTTGTTTCCGCTTATGGCGACATGGGGAACATACGCACAGCGATGAATCGGGGTGCATTCGACTTTCTCACCAAACCCATTGATTTCGCGGACTTCGAGGCAACGATCGCAAAAACGATACGGCATTTGCATATCTTGCGAGATGCACGCAAAAAACAGACAGAAGCTGAACGAGCGCACGCAACACTCTCACGTTACTTTTCGCCCAATCTGGCAGAACGACTTACCGGCGAGAATGAGAACATCGATCTAGGCGGGCAACGTCGGGAAATCGCAACGCTATTTACGGATATCGACAGCTTTACGTCCTTAGTGGAAACGCTTGAGCCTGATGTGCTCGGTCCACTTCTCAATGACTATCTCACGGGTATGACGGACATCGTTTTTTCGCATGAAGGAACAGTTGCAAAAATTGTCGGCGACGCGCTCCATGTGCTTTTCGGTGCTCCTGGCGAGCAGCTCGACCATGCGAGCCGAGCCGTGTCATGCGCTCTCGAATTGGACAATTTTGCAGAGGCGCTACGGAGCCGCTGGCGAAAAAAAGGGGTCCTTCTCGGCGCGACTCGCGTCGGAGTTCATGCAGGACTAGCCATGGTCGGCAATTTCGGTGGTGGTCGTTTTTTCGACTACACGGCGTATGGTGATACGATCAATATCGCGGCGAGGCTGGAAGCTGCTAACAAAGAGCTCGGAACTCGAATTTGCGTCAGCGCAGCTCTAGCAAAAAAAGCCGCAGAATTTTACGGCCGTCCGGTCGGCGATCTTTTGCTGCAAGGTCGTTCGGATGTGTTGCGTGCTTTCGAACCGCAGCTCAAAGAACAGCACGATAGTCCTGCGACCAAAAGTTATTCAGAGGCATTCGCGAAAATGGAGGCAGCCGATGCGAGCGCTGTAGCCGCCTTTGCAACGCATGTCGGCCAATACTCGGACGACCAGTTGGCCAGTTTCCACTTAAAACGACTCCTGAATGGTGCAACTGGTGCACGGATTGCGTTGGGTAAATAATCATGAATGTTGGCTGTTCTTCGCTGACGGTCGGCGATGGACATGATGAAAATATTTTCCTTTCACATCTGGGCCCGAAACCGATCGTCTAAGACGCCTTCTCATAAGATTAGGATTGGCCATGCAGCGCCGCGAGTTCATAACGCTTCTCGGTAATGCCGCAGCGTGGCCACTTTTGGCGCGGGCGCAGCAGCCGGCGACGCCGGTGATTGGATTTCTGGCTCTTCTCTCGCCTGAAACATTTATGCCGTCATCTGCGGGATTCCTTCAGGGGCTGAAGGAGAGCGGCTATGTCGAAGGGCAAAACGTGACGATCGAATATCGTTGGGCGCACGGACACTTCGATCAGTTGCCGACACTTGCGTCCGATTTAGTTCGGCACCAAGTGAACGTCATTGCCGCTCTGGGCACACCTGCGGCGGCCGTGGCCGCCAAGGCCGCATCTAAGACAACACCGATCGTATTCGTCTCGGGCGACGACCCCGTGCATATCGGGCTGGTGGACAGTCTCAACCAACCCGGTGGTAACCTCACCGGTGTCTACATGCTGACAAGCGCGCTTGAACCCAAGCGCTTGGAGCTTATTCACGAATTGGTGCTGAAGACTGCCATCATCGGTGTGGTCGTCGATCCGAATTCACCCGATACCAGTCAGCAGATACGAGAATTACTCGCCGCTGCGACCGCGCTTGGTCGGAAAATCAAAGTATTCAATGCCAGCAATGAAGGTGAGATCGATGCGGCCTTTGCCGCTATTGTCGAGCAGCGGATTGGTGCGGTGCTCATTGCCTCTGCACCGTTCTTCCTTCCGCAACGTCAGAAATTTATTGAACTTGCCGCGCATCATGGATTGCCCGCAGTCTATTTCCTGCGCGCCTTCTCAGAAGCTGGCGGACTCATGAGTTATGGCACCAGTTTGGCCGATGCCTATCGCCAGGCCGGCCTCTATACAGGCCGCATCCTAAAAGGGGAAAAGCCATTCAATCTGCCGATCCAGCAATCAGTGAAGGCCGAACTGGTCATCAACATGAAGACGGCCAAGAAACTAGGCCTCACCGTCCCACTCTCGCTGCTGGGTCGCGCCGACGAGGTGATCGAATAATCACCCTGACGTCCGCTTTTGGCCCTTAGCGGCCATGCGGCTCGGATTGCCGCCGATGATATTCGGTTAACGAATTACTTACCGATAATTAACCTCAGGAAAACGTCTCGGGGAATAGAGTGGAGGATAGGCCGCTGGGGCCTTCGGAATTATTCTCCAGATGCTTTTTTCGCTCACGCTTAAGCGCGCGACGTGGCTTATGGCGTTCGTCGGCTTTGCAGGTTTTGTCGGATGCTTCGTGGCGTTGACTGTCTTTGCTCCTAACTGGGCTTCGGCGATCGTCCGAACCCTTTCAGAAACTCTACTCACAGTTATGCTGGCTGCTGCCGTTGGACAGTTTGCGATGAGTTTGACCGGCGCGGTAATCACTCGGCAACAGGCTCGAGAAAATAAGCAGATTCGGACCACCATCGATAGCATGACGCAAGGATTGTGCATGTTCGATGCGTCAGAGCGACTAGTTGTCTGCAACTCGCAGTATTACGAGATGTATGAATTGACCTCGGCCGACGTCAAACCGGGGTTCACGCTCTCTGAAGTGCTTGCGAAGCGGGTCGAAAAGGGCACGTTCTCTCGCGATCCGCATCAGTACCGAAAAGAGTTTCTCAGTGCGATTGCGCAGGGTCGCACCATCGTGCACGAAGTTAAATCTAAAGGTGGGCGTCTGTTGCTTGTCACAAATCATCCGATGAAGGGGGGCGGATGGATTGGCACGCACGAGGACATTACCGAGCGCAGACAGACGGAACTACAGCGCGACACGATGCAGCTACAGGAAGAACGTCGAGCCGTCATCGAGAAAGCTATCTCTGCATTTCGCAATCATGCGGAGAACTTACTCCAAACGGTGACAGAAAGCGCTGGCGTAATGCGCTCGACAGCGGGCAGCCTGTTCGATGCTTCTGGCGTTACATCGCAGCGCGCTGAGAATGCGGCGCGGACCTCAAATGAGGCCTCGACCAACGTTAAGACCGCAGCGATTGCGGCCGAGGAGTTATCGACGTCAATCTTGGAAATTGAACAACGGCTCAACCAGGCTGCTGAAGTGGTGCGAATTGCGGCTGGCGAAACGCGAAATACAAATAAGGATATTGGCGCACTGGCAGCAGGAGCACAGAAGATTGGTGATGTCACCAATCTCATCCGAAATATCGCTGCCCAGACTAACCTGCTGGCGCTCAACGCCACGATTGAAGCCGCGCGTGCTGGAGAAGCTGGTCGCGGTTTTGCGATCGTTGCATCTGAGGTGAAGTCACTCGCCGTTCAAACTGCTAAAGCAACCGAAGATATCTCAAATCAAATTTTGGAAGTGCAGAATTCGAGCAGCGACGCCGTAGCCGCGATAGCGCGGATCGCAAATCGAATGGGTGAGATCGAAAACCTTACGTCCGAAGTTGCTGCCGCGGTGCAGCAGCAAAGCGTGGCGACTGGTGCAATTTCCCAAAACGTTGCAAGCGCCGCCGATGGCGCTAAACAGATTGTCGCGGTTTTGAGCGAAGTAGCCGGGGCCACGACGGAAACCAAGCAGTCGGCGCAGACCGTGTTCGCCGCATCGGAAGCGGTCGAAGAGGCTGCGACAAATCTGTACAGTAAGGTTGAAGACTTTCTAACCAAGGTGGCGGTGTAGTCAGACCCCACAATGAAAGAGCATAGCGGACACTTCGCTCAAGCTGACCGATTTTCCGCTTTTTAGGGGCAAAGCCGACGTGGCCCAAACCCACGGCTGTGTCGGCAAATGACCCATAGCGGACATCGGCTGCCTTACTGAGCAATTGCACAAAGTTAATCCTACCCCCTTCCAGAGCGTTGGTGTGGGCCACTACGATGACCCGTTCTAAGTCGATCGCCGTATAAGATTGGTGGAGACCCACTGGGGACGCCTGCAATGGCTGTCGAGGACTGGCTCCCGTCCAAAGTACGCGCCGCGGCCATCGAGCAGAAACTCAAGCCAAACGAGACGCTGTTTCAGCTCGGCAGCAAGACTGTCGGCATGTACGAGGTCGTCGCCGGCCGTGTGCGCCTGTCGCGTGTCGACCGTTCCGGGCACGAAATTACATTACATGTCGCTGGGCCGGGCGAAACGCTTGCCGAAGCTTCACTTTATTCAACGCAGTATCACTGTGATGCGATCGCCAATACTAGTGCGATAGTGCGCCTGTATCCCAAGCGCGAATTGCTGGCTGCCTTTGAAGCGAACCCAAAGGCTGCTCAAGTCTTCACCGAAATGCTTGCCCATCAGGTGATGAAACTCCGCACTCGTATCGAGCAACGTAACATTCGTTCGGCACGCGAGCGTGTTCGCCACTTCCTTGCACTCAGCATTGGTCCTGATCGTCGCACGGTTCGACTGCACGGAACGTTGAAGGACCTCGCCGCTGAAATTGGCCTCACGCATGAGGCACTTTACCGCACGCTGGCCGCGCTTGAACGCTCAGGCGAAATTAGGCGCAAAGGCGAAGTAATAATCCTGTCAAAACGTGTATGATTTCGATCATACGCGGCTTTCGGATTAGCTGGTATCGACGCAAATGGGGGGCATACAGCGAAAGAGGCTCCTATGTCGAAATTTCGTTGGAAGACAACAATTGCCGTTTCCGCACTCCTAGGTGCGACGGCGTACGCCTTTGCACAAATGTCGCCGAGTGCCCCGATGGGCATGCATGGTCAAATGCCGCAAGGCGACATGATGCAGATGCACAGCCAGATGATGTCGGTACAAGGTGGAATGCATGGCGGCATAAGTGGCGGCACGGGAACGCACGGCGGCATGCACGGGCAGCAATCTTCTGTGACTGGTGCGCCGACCATGCCAGGGCAAGATGCTTTCGGTGCAATTCAGGAGATAATCCAAATTCTGCAATCGGACCCGAAGACTGACTGGTCGAAAGTCGACATCGATGGACTACGGCAGCATTTGATTGACATGAACGAGGTCACGCTTCACGCCGTCGCTAAGCCGCGTGTATTTGACACCGGGATAGAGTTTACGGTCACAGGTGAGGGTCGGACGCTTGAAGCCATCAAACGCATGGTTCCTGCGCACGTGAAAGAGCTGCACGAAATCGGCTGGAACGCAAAGACCGATGATCTGCCGAATGGTGTAAAGTTCACGGTCGTAGCGAGCGACGCGCAACCGCTCACTAAGCTCAAGGCACTTGGCTTTATGGGCATCATGGTTCAGGGCGGGCATCACCAGTCACATCACTTGATGATGGCGCTGGGTCAGTTCGCGCACTGAATTAGTAACGACAGTGAGTTATTGGCCGCCGCAATCCTGTCGGCTACGCGCGGCGATCAATTTCGGAAATTGAACCAGTTTCAAATTTCTTCCGGCACCATTTTGATGGCGCCACACGGGCATTCCTGTGCGCATAGCCCGCAGCCTTTGCAGTATTCGTAGTTGAACTTGAAACGGTTGCCAGGCCCGAGCTTTATCACGGCATTGTCGGGACAAATCCCGTAACAATTGTCGCATTCGAAGCAGTTGCCACAAGAGAGGCACCGCCGCGCCTCGTAAAGCGCATTGGTTTCGTCGAGGCCCTTCTGCACTTCGTCGAAGGTATTGGTACGACGAGCGATCTCGAGCACCGGCTGTACAGTTTTCGGCGCGTCGGCGTAATACCAAACATTGAGCTTGTCGAAGGCGGCGAGTTCGTGCTTGCCCGCCGGCTCGTAGGTCACGCCGCGCAACCAGGCGTCGATGTGTCGCGCCGCTTTCTTGCCATGACCAATCGCCACGGTAACGGTACGTTCCGACGGTACCATGTCTCCGCCAGCAAAGATGCCAGGGTGTCCGGTCATCATATTGGCGCCGACCTGCACCACTCCGTCCTTGATCGTGAGGCCGGGCACACCATCGAGAAGCGACAAATCGACGTCCTGGCCGAGCGCAAGGATCAGCGAATCCGCCTCCAACGTCTCGAATTCACCGGTCGGCTGCGGGAAACCTTTGTCGTCGAGTTTCATCTTCTCGACCGTGAGCACGCCCTCGTCGGCGCGCTTGATGGTCGACAGCCATTTCATCATGATGCCTTCCTGCAGCGCCTCCTCGACCTCGAAATCGTGTGCCGGCATGCGCTCGCGGGTGCGGCGATAGACAATGATGGCTTCAGTGGCGCCGAGGCGGCGCGCGGTGCGGGCGACATCAAGCGCGGTATTGCCGCCGCCATAGACGACGACGCGGCGGCCTAGCAATGGCTTGTCCTCACCCTCCATCGAGCGCAGCACCTGCACGGCGTCGAGGATCTTGGCCGCTTCGCCCGCGGGGATATAGGCGCGCTTAGCAATATGGGCACCGACAGCAAGAAATGCGGCGTCGAACTTGCCGGCTTTCATGGTGTCGACGATGCGGTCGACCTTGCTATTCAGTTTCAGCTGAACGCCGAGATCAAGGATGCGGTTGACCTCGGTATCGAGCACGTCGCGCGGCAACCGGTACTTCGGGATGCCGAACCGCATCATGCCGCCGGCAACAGGTCCGGCCTCATAGATTGAAACCGTATGGCCTAGCCGCGCCAGATGATAGGCCGCTGACAAGCCCGAGGGACCAGCGCCGACGATGAGCACGCGTTTGCCGCTTTTTTGCGCCGGCGTCTCAAAACGCCAATCTCGTCGGATCGCCTCATCACCGAGAAAACGCTCGACCGAATTAATACCTACCGCTTCGTCGACTTTGACGCGGTTGCAGGCAGTCTCGCAGGGGTGGTAGCAGACGCGCCCCATGACTGCCGGCAACGGATTGTCCTGCGTAAGTTGTTGCCAGGCCTTCTCATAGTCGCCGGATTCGGCGTGATAGAGCCATTGCTGGATATTTTCTCCAGCCGGGCAAGCATTGTTGCAGGGCGGTAGCCGATCAACATAAAGCGGCCGCTCGGTGCGCCAAGAGCCAGTGAGGTTGGCGAGACTTGAGCCGCTGTCGAGCGTGATGGCGAAAGGATGCTTCATGATGCCACTTCAGCGCGATCGACAAGATTGAATTCGGCGATGTTGCGATCCGCGATCGCCTGCAACTGCGCGAGCCGCGCATCGTCGTGATCCTTGAACAAATGTGCGAAGCGCCGTTGCGGTTTAAGATATTCGGTAACCGGCACTGGCTTTCGGATCTTGGTGCTGCCGGTGACGGCGCCATGTTCGGCTTCAAACAGCGGGAACAATCCGGATTCGACCGCAAGCCGAGCAAGACGAATAGTGTCGTGCGAGGCTGAACCCCAGCCGAGCGGGCAGGGCACGTGGATGTGGATATAGCGCGCGCCGTGCAGGCCCATGGCCCTGACCACCTTGCGCTCGAGGTCATGCAAATCGGCGACTGTTGCAGTCGCCACATAGGGAATGCCGTGGGCAACCGCTATCTTCGGCACGTTTTTGCCGGTGCCGAACACGTTGCCTGGCTGTGGCCCAACTGCCGGCGTGGTTGCTGTGCGTGCGGTCGGCGGCGTTGCCGAAGAGCGCTGCACGCCGGTATTCATGTAGGCTTCGTTGTCGTAACAGATGTAAAGCACGTCATCGTTGCGTTCGAACATGCCGGAGAGACAGCCGAAGCCGATGTCGGTGGTTCCGCCGTCGCCCCCTTGCGCGATCACTCGCACCTCCGGCCGGTTCTTCACTCGCATCGCTGCAGCGACGCCTGCAGCGACGGAAGCGGCATTGCCGAACAGCGAGTGCATCCACGGAATCTGCCATGAAGTCTCTGGATAGGGTGTGGTGAAAACCTCGAGGCAACCGGTCGCGTTGACGGCGACGAGATTCCTATTGGTCGCCCGCATCGCCGCGTCGATGGCATAGCGCGCACCGAGTGCCTCGCCGCAGCCTTGGCAGGCGCGGTGGCCACAGGTCAGTGCGTTGGAGCGGTCGATTGAGGCCTGTACTGAGCGCTCGGCCTCAGAGACCAAGCGGTTCCCGACGGTGAAAGTCCCTTTCTGGTAGAACCGCAGCTTCTGCGTATCTGGCGGGGGCATTGTGGTTTCAGTCATGGCGAAACCGCCGAGCGCGCTTCGCCGAGGCGGCGCAGCAGATTTTCCGCGGTGGGCCCAGAACGGCGTACCTTGCGCACGTGATGCAGCTCTTTGCCGATGATGTCCTCATTGAGATCGAGGAAATGCGCCCCCTCCCAGGGTTGCGCTTCGGCGCGCAAGAACACCCGTTGCAGCGAGGCGCGCGTCACCGGTCGGCCGCCAAGTCCGGCGATTACTGAATGCACCTGCGGCGCGGCCGGTGTATTGCGCAGGGCGAGGTCGACATTGTTGGCGAGTTGGCCGCCCATGCCGACGGCGAAGCTTTTTTCGATCACCACCACGTGCTTACGGCCAGCGAGCAGGTTACGTAGTTCGGCGGTCGGGAACGGGCGGAAGGCTACAAGCGTGACAAGCCCGATACGCAGACCCTCGGCGCGCATCTCGTCGATTGTGTCCTTGATCGTGCCGTTGATCGAGCCCATGGCGACAACCAACATATCAGCGTCCTCGGCACGATAGGTACGCAGCAAGCCTCCGGAGTCGCGGCCGAAGCGCCTTTTGAACTCGGCGGAAAATTCGGGCAGCAAGCGCAGCGCTAGCGTCTGCTTGTAGTGCTGCAGAAAACGCACTTCCATAAAAGCATCGGGTCCTACCATAGCACCAATCGAAATAGGCTGCGCCGGATCGAGCACTTGCACCGGCTCATAGGTTGGCAGAAAGGCATCGACATCCTCCTGACTCGGAATGTCGAGCCGCTCGACTGCATGCGTCAGGATGAAGCCGTCGACGCAGACCATCACCGGCATGGATAGTTCCTCCGCCAAGCGGAAGGCCTGAACGTGCAGGTCAAGCGCCTCTTGATTAGTTTCGGCAAAGAGTTGCATCCAGCCAGCATCGCACATCGACATGGCGTCGGAATGGTCGTTCCAGATGTTGATGGGAGCACCGATGGCGCGATTGCCGAGTGTCATTACGATCGGCAAGCCGAGGCCGGAAGCGTTGTATATTGCTTCCGCCATGAACAAGAGGCCTTGGCTCGCGGTCGCCGTATAAGCGCGCGCACCAGCAGCAGAGGCGCCGATCGCCACCGACAGAGCCGCGAACTCGGATTCGACATTGATGAATTCGCAATTCTTAAGGTGGCCGTTGCGCACCATCTCGCCTAGACCCTCGACGATGTGTGTCTGCGGCGTGATCGGATAGGCGCAAATTACTTCCGGTCGGCACAACGCGATGGTCTCGGCCATCGCATGCGAACCTTCAGCCTGTTTGAGCATGGGTGGCTCTCGCTAAACCGCGACTGGCTCGGTCGCTTCATAGGCTTCGGTTGCCGCAGCGACATTGGCCTCGCCGATCTTGCCGCTAAATTGCTGGCGGATAGCTTCCGCGACCGATTTCAGATGCACGACGCCGGTAAGCGCAGCGAAAGCGCCGAGCAAGACTGCGTTGGGAAGCGGGCGTCCGATGTGCTTGAGCGCAATCGCCGTTGCGTTCGTCGCATGTGCGTGACCCGGTGGAATCTTTGCCACACGGTCTGCGATGTGTAGCTCCTCGAAGCTCTTGTTGGTGTTAACCAACAGATAGCCCTTTGGCTTGAGGCCATGAAACACATCGATGACCTTGAACAAAGTCGCATCCTGCACGATTAATGCGTCCGGCTCGACGATTGGCTCGCGTAAACGGATCTCCTTGTCGTCGATGCGGCAGAAGGCGACCACCGGCGCGCCGGTGCGTTCCGAGCCGAAGCTTGGGAATGCCTGCGCATGGGCGCCCTCCATGAAGGCCGCGATCGACAGAAGCTCAGTCGCCGTCACGACGCCTTGGCCGCCTCGTCCGTGAATGCGGATTTGAAACATCTCAACTGTGCGATGTGAGTCTTTGACCGGTAAAACCTACGCTACATGCGAGACGGCTATTTTGATCTGCCGCAATGGGGATTAGAGTCCAGCCGTTGTTTGATGTAAGTCAATGCTGCCGTTCGCGAACCTGTCTGTTCTAACTGACGGTTATTTGCCGGCACTGCATCTTCTTTAGGGAGTGTCAGGCAGACGACACCGAAAAAACCCAAGGAAGGGCAGGACAATGAAACGTCGTGAATTCATTGCGGCCTTGATGGCCAGCACCATTATCGGCGTGAGCCCTGGCTTCGCCGCTGAAGAACCGAACAAAATCAAGGTTGGCATCTTAGTGCCGCTAACCGGACCGTTCGCGGCGGTGGCCGAAACGCAGAAGAACGGCGCATTACTTGCGATCGACGTGATCAACAAGCGCGGCGGTCTCAACATGCCGTGGGGCAAGGTCGCAGTCGAAGGCTTGGTCGACGACGACGAGGCCAAGCTCGACATTGGGGTGCGCCGCTATCGCTACATGGTTTCTGAAGGCGTTAAGGGAGTCGGCGGTCAGACCTGGGCGCCGCTCGCTTACGCGCTCAATGCCATCGTTTCCAAAGAGCCAATGCCGTACTTCCCGGTCTGTGTGATGGCTAAGGAAGCCTTCCAGAAGGGAAAGCTCGCCGAATCGAGCTTCGCTGCCGCATACAGCCCATGGACGGTTGGCTACATGGCTGGAAAATCCGCGGTCCAAACGCTCGGCAAGAAGAAGGTTTTTTTCCTCGCCCGCAGCGACAGTTGGGGCTGGGATATGCGTGACGGCGCTTATGCGGCGGCCAAGGAATTCGGCGCCGAGGTCGTTGGCTATGACGAGGCCGCGCTTGGCACCGCGGACTTCACCACAATCCTGCAGAAAGTTCGTGCTGCTAAGCCGGACGTTCTGATCGCTGCGCAGTTTGCTGCCGACTCCGTCGCGTTACTAAAGCAGGCGTCGCAGATGGGCCTCGGCAAAGAGATGACCATCTTCAACGCCTTTATAACCAATGTGGTGGCCAAGGGCTTGCCGCCGGAGGCGCTGCAAGGCGTCTATGCCATGCACTACTTCTACTACGACCTTAACGGCTTCCCGGACAAGGAAGTGGCAAAGAGCGCCGCTGAGTTCACCGAGCTCTATCGCACCAAGTACAACATACCACCCGATGCCTACGCGACCATCGCCTACATCGCCTATATGGAGATGTTCCGCGGCTTCGAGCAGTCGAAGTCGTTCGATGCGAAGAAAGTATCCGCGGCGCTGATGGCGAATGGTGGCAAGTTCGACAGTGTCAAGGGTGCGGCCGTCTGGCGTGAGGACCACGCCGCTATGTTCAAGCATGCCGCTTTCCTCGTGAAGGGTAAAGGCGCGGCCGAACGCAAGAGTGAATGGGATTTGTTCACAGTTGAGGGCTCAATGGGCGGAGAGTCGGTGCTGCCGGCGCTCAAGGAGCTCGGCTACTAAGCCGCATTTCGGCTGGGCCGTTGTTGTTGGCCGATGCCTCATGAAATTGCCACCCTAGCTTCCGCTAGGGTGGTGGCGCATCATGAACGGGACCACGGTGGCGGACCAGCGGGCCGAAATCATTAGGGTGGAGGGCCTCACCAAACGTTTCGGTCGCCACGCCGCGGTCGATAACGTCAATTTTGTGCTGCACGAGAACGAAGTTGCCGGCGTGATCGGCTCGAACGGCGCCGGCAAAACAACTTTTTTCAATCTCTTAGCCGGTTATTTTCTGCCTGACCAAGGCACGATCTATTACCGCAGCGAAAACATCACACGCATGCCGCCACAGCAACGCGTAGCGCGCGGCTTAACGCGCACTTTTCAGCTCACGGCGACTTTCGACACTTTGACGGTTATCGACAACCTGGTTCTCGCCTTCTTCCGCGCGCACCGAAAAGCGTCACTGCTGCAGCTGCTGTGCAACACCTGCAAGAGCCAGCGGAGTGAGCCGCGCATCATCGAGATTCTTGAGGTCTTTGAGCTACAACACCTGCGGGATCGGTTGGTGAAGAATCTGAGTCTGGGCGAGAAGCGGCGCCTCGAAATCGCAATGGCAGTGCTTGTTGAGCCAAAAGTACTCTTACTCGATGAGCCACTCGCCGGCCTGTCCGAATCCGAGATTCAAAGTGTGTTGAACGTGTTGCGTCAGCGTGTCGGACGGCAAACGATCCTCATCGTCGAGCACAAAATATCTCACGTGCAGCACTTCCTGCAGCGCCTGACTGTCATGCACGAGGGCCGCATAATCGCCGATGGTACATACGAAGAGACATTGGCTCACCCCGAAGTTCGTCAGAGCTACTGGCAGGTCGACCCCGCCGACGAAAAAAACAAGGCCGTCATCACATGAGCAGCAAAGATTTAGTGCTGGCGGTGAGCGGTCTCAACGTCGCTTACAATGAATCGAAGGTGCTATTCGACGTCGACTTGAACGTACGACGCAATCAGGTGGTGGCCTGCGTTGGGCGCAATGGCGCTGGCAAGAGTACCATGCTCAAGACTATCGCCGGTTTCATGAGGCCGACGTCAGGAACGATTACATCCGATGGCGAGAGCCTGATCGGACGAGCGGCATTCGTCATCGCTGACATGGGCATCAAATACATCCCTCAGGACAAGAAGGTCTTTTCCGACCTCACGGTGCGCGAGAACCTCGAACTCGGTAGCTATGCGAGCCAGGACTACGATTGGATGCCGGTGTTCGACTATTTCCCGAAACTCAAAGTTCTCTTGGACCGCAAGGCTGGATATCTCTCCGGAGGGGAACGGCAGATGCTGATGATTGGCCGAGCTATCCTCGGACGGCCGAAGATGTTGCTGGTTGACGAGCCGACCGAGGGCCTAGCGCCGAGTATTGTGATGCATCTGCGCGCCGTGTTCAGCGAGCTGGCCAAGAAGACGGCGCTCGTGATTGTTGAGCAGAATCTGCCATTGGTCTGTGCCATCGCTGACAAGATTTACGCCCTGAAGGAAGGACGCATCATGGCGGAATTGACCGAGCGCGCCTCGATCAAACCTGAGATGTGCGAGCCGTATCTCTGATGCAGGAACCGCGATAATGAATATTGTGAAATGGTGGTGGGGCTTGCTGTTGTGCTTCGGCCTGGTCGCACTCGGCCGCGTGTTCCTCCCGCTGCCTTTCGCTATCGAGGTGCTGATCTTCTCGATCTACACCATGGGCTGTAACTACCTGCTCGGTCGCGTCGGTTTCATCTCGTTCGGCCAGCCGGCCTATCTCGCGGTTGGGGCCTACGCGGCAGCCTTTTACTTTTTCTATTTAGGAAATAATCCCTATCTCGGTCTACTGATCGGAATCGTTGTTGGCATGGTCGTTTCGCTGATTATCGGACCGCTGTTCGTGCGGCTGCGCGGCGACTATTTCGCGCTGGTCAACCTCGCCCTGGCCGTAATCATTTTTTATTTGATGCAAAAAGTGTTAGCGAACGTCACTCATGGCGACAATGGCCTGTGGTTTCTTACTAGCTTGACGGCGACGCCCATTCTCGACCTGACTCGGCCGGATCAATTCTTCATCTTTGCATTTCTCGCCGCTTTCGCGCTGTGGGTATTCTACAAATATCTCGACGACACTATCTTCGGCGCCCTCTGTCTCGCCACGAAAATGAACGACGACAAAGTTAAATCTCTCGGCTACAGCAATTTCAATATCCGTCTGGTTGCTTTCGTCATCGCCAATACGACGACCGCCTTTGCCGGCGCGATGTACGCGGTCTATCTCGGTTTTGTCAGCCCGGCGATTACCGGCCCAGAGCGAGCCGCCGATCCGGTAGTAGTGACGATCCTCGGTGGGGTCGGCACCTTGTACGGGCCACTTGTCGGATCCGTCGTCTATACGGGCTTGAAAGATGTCCTAAGCAAGGTTCTCGGCAACTGGGAGCTAGTGATCGGGTTCCTGCTTGTCTTCATCATGCTCGCGGGTGAGCGCGGAATCTGGGGCTCGCTCGAACCACAGCTCAGACGCCTGTTTACACGCAAGGCCGCGGGGGGAGTCAGCCAATGAACGCGCAGTTGCTGATTTCCGGCGTCATTTTCGGACTGAGTCTCGGCGGTATTTTCTTCCTGATGTCGATCGGGCTGTCGCTGTGCTTCGGGCTGATGCGCGTCATTACGCTCGACCAGCTCCTCTATTACTCGATCGGCGCCTACCTGACATACACGATCGGACTTCTCACTGGGGATGTGTGGTTAGGAATTATTGGCGGCGTGATTGTCGCGGCCATGTCGTCATTCTTGGTCGAACGCGTGGTGTTCCGTCGTATCTACGAGCGCGATTTAGCCTTCTCCATGATTACCTCGTTTGGTGTGCTCATCGGCGGAGTTGGTGTCATCAAATATTTCTGGGGGCTCATCCCGCGACCGGTGCCCGCGCCGATCGCCGCACAGGTCAATATCCTTGGCACCGACGTCCCTAGCTACCGGCTGGTAATCATCGGTGTCGCCATGCTGGTCTATCTCGGCATCTGGATCTTCCTCAATCGCACTATAATAGGGAAAGCGATCCGCGCCGGCACCGAGGACAGCGGCCATGTCGAAGGTCTAGGCATCAATGTCTATCGGCTGTTCACCATTACCTTCATCATCGCCGGAGCACTGTCCGGACTCGCTGGCGGCCTCTACGCGCCGCTGATAATGGTCGACCCACAAATGGGGCTCGAAGTGCTCGCTTTCGTCTTCATGGTCGTGATTATCGGCGGGCTGGGCAGCATCAAGGGTACACTAATCTCAAGTCTGCTGGTCGGCCAAGTGGTTTCGCTTGGCTCGCTAATCTACGCACCTCTTGCACAGATGGCGCCATTTGCCGTGATGCTGTTGATCTTGCTGATCAAACCGACGGGCCTTTTTGGCAGTACGCTGCAAAAGCGCTGATGGCGGCGAATTTAAATCTGCGCACAGGTGCGATAACGCACGTGCGTCGGATGATGGCGAGGCGCAAGCCGCAAACGCCGATGGTCACTGTTCCGGCCGCTATCGGGAGTAAAGCGGACATCACACTTTGATCTAACGCAACGCCTTACTATAGGATTGTTTTTAGACGGAATGGGAGGGACTGAAATGCCAACAAGCTCAACGCCTTCCCAACCCAATAGTCCTTGGTACACGATCCTTTATGTCCAGGTCCTGATCGCGATCGCTATCGGAATTTTGATTGGGCACTTTTTTCCTGACGCAGGAAAGGCGCTCAAGCCGCTCGGCGACGGTTTTATCTCGCTGATCAAAATGATGATCGCCCCGGTGATCTTCTGCACGGTCGTGCACGGGATCTCGTCGATGGGCGATCTCAAAAAGGTTGGCCGCGTCGGCGTCAAAACGCTGCTCTACTTTGAAGCCGTGTCGACCATTGCGTTGGTCGTGGGCCTTGTTGTCGGCGAGATTCTCCAGCCGGGACGCGGCTTCAACATAGATCCGGCGACGATTGATCCAAAAGCCGTTGCCACCTATGTCACGCGCGCCAAGGACGAGGGCATCGTCAATCATCTGCTGGCCATCATTCCGGACACATTTGTAGGGGCGCTCGCAAAAGGCGATCTATTGCAAGTCCTGCTCGTTTCAATCCTGAGCGGGTTTGCTATTGCGCAACTCGGCGCCGTCGGCGAGAGGATCGGTCAAGCTATTGATATGGCGGCCAAGGCCTTCTTCCGTATCATCGCCATTATTGTGCGAGTCGCCCCTCTCGGAGCGCTAGGCGCAATGGCTTTTACCGTCGGCTCATATGGCGTAGCTTCGCTTTGGAATTTGATCGAACTCATCATCACTTTCTATCTGACGAGCATCATTTTCATCATCTTCGTGCTCGGGACAATCGCAAGATTTTCCGGGTTCTCGATCATCCGTTTCATTGGTTACATCAAAGATGAGCTATTGATTGTGGTCGGTACCAGTTCCTCCGAGACCGTGTTGCCTCAGTTGATGGCCAAAATGGAGCGGTTAGGGGCATCGCGCTCAGTGGTCGGACTGGTCGTTCCAACCGGTTACAGTTTCAATCTGGATGGAACAAACATTTATATGACCCTTGCCACATTGTTTCTCGCGCAAGCGACCAACACGCCTCTAGGAATAGGCCAGGAACTGGGAATCCTAGTCATAGCAATGATTACGTCCAAAGGCGCTTCGGGAGTTACAGGAGCCGGTTTTGTCACATTGGCTGCGACACTCGCTATCGTGCCGGACATTCCTATCCAGTCGTTGGCGATATTGCTGGGTATCGACAAATTTATGAGCGAGTGCCGGGCGCTGACTAATCTTGTAGGTAACGGCGTCGCGACTGTCGTCATTAGCCGCTGGGAGGGCGAATTAGATAAAGATCACCTTCACAAGGTCATGGCGCATCCGCTCCTCGAATCCGCCCGACTTGAACCTGCTTGAAAAACTAAGGTGGCGCGTGGATGCACGGCAAAACCGATGACCGATACCTCTTTGCGTACAGTCGAGACTTCATTAAGCGGCTACGAATTGCTCAACGACCCATTGTTAAACAAAGGTACCGCCTTTACTGAGGCAGAACGAGACGAATTTGATCTACATGGATTGCTGCCTCCTCACGTTGCGGAATTGGACTACCAAGTAAAGCGCAGACTTGATGCATTTCGTAGCCTGCAAAGCGATTTGCAAAAATATACCTTTCTTCGTGGTTTGCAGGACTCCAATGAAGTCCTGTTCTACGCACTTTTAACCCGCAACATCGAAGAGATGATGCCGGTCGTGTACACGCCGACCGTGGGCTTAGGCTGCCAGAGTTTCAGCCACATCTTTCGTAAGCCCCGCGGGCTGTTTCTGAGCATGCCGCACAAGCATGACATTCGTAGGATCCTTGGTCATCCGCGCTATGATCACGTTGAGGCAATTGTCGTCAGCGATGGCGAACGAATTCTCGGCCTCGGAGATCAAGGTGCGGGCGGGATGGGAATTCCAATCGGGAAGCTCTCCCTCTATACCGCTTGTGCGGGGCTACATCCTTCGACAACACTACCGATTCTTCTCGATGTCGGCACTGATAACGAGAAACTACTTGGAGATCCGCTTTATATTGGTTGGAACCATTCTCGGGTGCGCGGCGCCGAATACGATTCCTTTATCGATAGTTTTGTAAACGCCGTACGCGAAAGATGGCCACGCGCTCTGTTGCATTGGGAGGATTTTGCCATCGGCAATGCTACTCGGCTGCTTTCGAAATATCGTGATCAACTGTGCACATTTAACGACGATATCCAGGGGACGGCGGCAATCGCGGTAGGAACACTGTTAAGTGCAATCAACGTGACCGGCATTCCTTTGACTGAGCAGCGCATAGCCATATTCGGTGCTGGCTCGGCAGGAAGTGGGATTAGTTCGCTAGTGGCTTGCGCAATGATGGATGCCGGTTTGAGCAAAGAGGAAGCGTATGAGCGGTTTTATCTCGTGGACCGAAATGGGCTGCTCATTGAGGACATGGTGGGCTTACAGAACTTTCAAGAGCCATTTGCTAAACGGCGTAGCTGCGTCGCTAATTGGAAGCTCCAACGCCCAGGCTGCATCGATCTTGTCGATGTGATCAACAATGCCAGCCCGACCGTTTTGATTGGAACATCAGGGCAACCAAACGCCTTCACGGAAGACATCGTGCGTCAGATGGCACGACAAGTGCGTCGGCCGATCATTTTCCCGTTGTCAAATCCGACGGCACGTAGTGAGGCAACTCCAGCAGACCTTAATGCTTGGACCGAAGGCCGAGCAATAATTGGAGCGGGCAGTCCGTATCCGCCAATCGATCGCTGCGGCGAAGCGTTTCGTCCAGATCAGACGAATAACGCCTACGTTTATCCCGGGATCGGCCTAGGGGCGCTCGCGACAAACGCGGCGCGGATATCCGATGGGATGTTTCTTGCTGCCGCGCGTGAGATTGCGGCGAGAAGTCCCGCTAAGGATCATCCGCGCGGCAATCTGCTGCCCCGGTTGGAGAAAATACGAGAGCTTACGTTTCATGTAGCCATCGCTGTTGGGAGACAAGCCCAAAAGGAAGGTCTCACGAGTTTCAATTCTGACGAAGCAGTGGCGGCCGCGGTCCGTGCGAAAATGTGGGAGCCACAATATCCATCTTACCGGCGCACCAGCGCTTGAATTAATCTGCTGACCGCAGCGGATGACATTGACACAAATCGAGGCAGCTCTCGATTGTGCGCGCATCAAATGTCCGCCAATGACCCAAAGCGGACATGCCTAGATCGTTAAGGGAGCCAGCGTCATTCGGGAGGTTTTGATAACTCCACGACGCGCCACATTGTGTGGCGTAGGTGCTGGGCCTCTTGTAGACCATAGGCAGCCTCGAACTCGTGTTGAGCCTTTTGCCATAGGACCGTTGCAGATTTCAGCCTGACCCGTCCAGTCTTAGTCAGTTTGAGCTTTCGGGTCCGAGCATCTTGATCAGTGCTGACCGAGATAAGGAGATCACGCACTAGCGGTTTTATGGCCCGGCTGACGCTTGTCGCGTCCATCACCATGCTCAGAGCCAGATGGCTGATCGAAAGATCCTCGAATTGAGAGAGCTTCCGCAAAATAGCGTATTGGTTTGCGCTCAGGCCCTCTCGCGAAAGATATCGCTCGTACAGCTGCGTGATTTGGCGCGCCGCCTGTCTAATGGCGAGGCAGTCGCAAAGCGCAACGGAGCGCAGGGACGAGTTGGACATGTGCCTCCTTAAATATTAGTGATTAACTATTTAATAAGACACGGTAAATAACAATGCATATGCATATATTGGCCTGCAAGACGGGAAGAGCATGATGAATCATAGTTTGCGGGGCAACCGCGCCTACACAATTGTAAACCGGACTCCCGACACTTGGATCATAGAAGCGCAAGATGATTCTAGGGGACCATATCGCAGCGCAACTCTCGCATTACAAGTTGCCCTCGTCGAGGTTCTCACCGCTCGGAAACGTGGCGAGGATGCCGTCATGCGTGTCCGAGATGATTATGGCGATTCCCATTTATGCGAACTGATGAACAAAGATGACGGAGTGGAACGCTGCGCCAGTTGTCAAGCCTCGTGGTTGACGACGAAACGGGCCCGTCCACCTAAATGCCCTATATTCGCAGCAATTGAAAATCGGTCGGCTCATCTCTAGCCGCCGAGACTTTTCAAATTGCGAGAACGATCTATGTGCCCATGGTTTTCTGGCGTTAGCGGCACTTCTCACGCCAAAGTTTTGGCTTATGTTCTGATGTTTGGATTGATCGCCTCAATTGCAGGTTTGGAATATGGTCGCGATGAGGCGGGTCAGGTTATGCTGTTCGCTGAGGACGTCAGTATCACAATCGGATTTTGCATTGCCCCATAATCTTGGTTGCTTTGTTCTTTGGCCCACTGTTTTTGGTCGCGAGGGGTTTGCTGACATCACCACAGGCCAAAAACAACACGGGCCCATAGTCTTGCGATACAAGCGCGGGTGTCCAGCTTTGGCCCTTAGCAAACACAAAATTTGACGCGTTCAACGTCTGCTTCCAAGGAAATAGACATTGCGCTTCGTCCTGAGATGTCTGTTTTTGACCCAAAGGCGGACATGCGTTCAATTTTCGTCCGCGCTAAGCCCGTCTTAAACCGAGCCCGACGCCGATCCAGCTCGCACCCGCGAACACAAGGTCTATTCCAAGCAATAGTCCGAGAATGTAAAGGCTCGAAACCGGCCAATGACTAAGGATAATCATCCCGAGCAAAAATGTGACGACACCAGACAACACGACCCAAATCCAAGGCATCCCCCGTTTCATTGAAAAGCCTAAGATGATGCGCATTACCCCTGAAATGGTGAGCGCGCAGCCAAGCATGAGCGTTAGCAGCGCAGCGGCAAGCAGCGGATTTTCGAAGGTGACGAAGCCGGCAATGATGTAGAGGAAACCGAGCAGTGCCCAAAGTAGAAATTTGCCCCAAGTTTTCATCTGGGTTGAGTTCACGACTTCTGCAATGCCCGAAACCACCATCATGATGCCTACGACGTAAACCGTAGCGACAGTGGCCATCAGCACGCTGCCGAGCGCAATGAACCCCGCGATAGCGTAGACGACTCCCAAAGCGACGATCCAACCCCACTTGGCACGCAATGGCTCGATGCCGCTTGCGCTTAAAGCGCTTGTCGTAATGTTGGACATGGCGTTTCTCCGGCATGGTTTTAATCTTTTAAAATCTACTCCGCGCGCGCGTACTAAATTTGAGCCAAATCAACCACGCAATCCGTGCTTTATGCTGCTTTTGACCATGCCGGCATCTCGCTTCGCGACGTGGTCGCCGCCTTCTTCGGTTCGCTTGTTGTGCTTGCCGCGCTTTGGATTTGGCAAAAATTCATACCGCAGAAAGCAACCGGTTTAGCGGGCATGATGTTCGCGTCGTCCAATGTCCGGCTTAGAAGATAAACGGACATTGCAATTCTAAGCACAAAAGAAAGCCCCGGCGCGCGGAGTAGCACCGGGGCTTCCCTGTCAGCGTCATGCGTACGGAAGCAGCACATCGCTCAAGAGTGAGCAGTCATCGGGTTCTCTGT
>Ga0187779_10000469_pt1 | contig 27081 bp, 19 predicted proteins | sample 1015_Q2_SP10_10__FD_132435 | JGI IMG/M metagenome (GOLD analysis project Ga0187779, IMG submission 132435) | Tropical peat soil microbial communities from peatlands in Department of Meta, Colombia - 1015_Q2_SP10_10_MG | ecosystem: Environmental > Terrestrial > Soil > Wetlands > Peat | place... | reverse complement strand
CTCTAGAGCACCGTGCCCGACGCGTCCACTCCGGAAGAGGACACTGTCCCAGGTATCCAGCCCATTAAATCCGGAGCTAGCCTGAACCCACGGCACTCTCCCATCGGGAATCGCGATTCCCAACTAATTACTGAAAAAGCTTCAAGAACCAAGGCGTAGGTAGAGCAGGGCTTCAGCCCTGCGTCGAGTGCGGTCCAGACAGCCTTCCTTGCTGCCGCAGGCAAGCGCGCAGCAACGCGGAGCGCCCAAAAGAGGTCGCCTCAGCGGCTAAAGCCGATCAAGACCGGCTCGCTAACGCGGGCCTAAAGGCCTGCTCTACCTGAAACCCGGTCCACCAAGCCGGAGAAAGGACTCCGCAACGAAAACAATCTCTGAGCCCCGAAGGGGCGACTGAATGTGGCCCGGCACGAAGTGCCGGGAAAAGAGGCAAAAGAAAATAGTCTTCTTTGCTGCCGCAGACAGGCGCGCAGCGTCAGCGCAGCGCGTGAAATCGCTCTTGAAAACCAAACCCAGATCTTTCGACTCGGGTTTCCCGCGCTGGTGAAAACGCGCGGGAGCCCTCCCTCGCTCAGGATGACATCATCTAAGCCACCTGTTTTGAATATTTTGCCCGCAAAATATTGATTCCAGAGATTTTGCCGGACAAATCCTATCTAACGCGATGATTCCAAAGGATCGCAGGGGGGAGGGTAGAGCGGATTTACGGCCTTCGCCGCGTGGATTCCCGCACAACCAGCTCTGGCGCCATTTTTTGGTGGCGAGCGGGGAATGAGTTCTGCTCCACGGCAGCGCTGATGCCTTCCATCACCAGCGAGACGGCGGCGGCGCCCATGGCCTCCATGGGCTGGCGGACGGTGGTGAGCGGGGGCGCGGAGACGGCGCCGGGAACAACATCATCGAAGCCGATGACGGAGCAGTGGTCGGGCACTTTGATGCCGGCCTTTTCCAGCGCCCGCATGGCGCCCAGCGCGGTCATATCGTCGAAGGCCATCAGCGCGGTGAAGCGGTGCTTGCGCCGCAGCAGCTCTTCGGTGAGCCGGTGCCCGTTCTCGTAGGCCGATTTGGGATCGAGCGAGCCCGGCAGCTCGACCACCAGCCCAGGGTCTATCTCCAGATGGTTGGCGCGAGCGAAGGAGCGGATGCCGCGCCAGCGCGAGCTGCTGTCGCCCAGGACTTTCGGTCCGCGGATGAAGGCGATCTTGCGGTGGCCCAGCTTGTAGAGATGCTCCAGCGCCATGGCCGCGCCGATCTCGTTATCTACCAGCACCGAGCTGACGGAATCCGTCTGCAACTCGCGGCCGATGATGGCCGTAGGGATGTTGCGCTTTTCCAGGTCGGCGATGAGGTTCACGTCCACGAAGAGCCAGTTGGCGATGACGATGAGCGCCTCGACGCGGCGGTCGAGCATCATCTCCAGGCAGCGCTCGAAGCGGGCGCGCTCGTTGTGCGCGTCGGTGAGGATGGGAACATAGCCGGCCTGGTAGAGGGCGCTCTCGATGCCGCGTATCACCAGGGTGCAGAAGGGGTCGGTGATGTCGAAGAGCACCACGCCCACGGTGTGGTTCCGTTTGCTGCGCAGCGAGCGCGCCACCACATTGGGGCGGTAGCCGAGCTTCTTCGCCGCCCGCTCGATGCGCGACTTGGTCTGTTGCGGGATGTAGCGGGCCAGCGGCGCGCTGTTGAGCACGATGGAGACGGTGGCGGGCGAAACCCCGCTTTCGGCGGCGACATCCCGCAACGTCACTGCGCCCATGGGCTTGCGATGGGTCAAAGCGATAGCCCGCTCCCGCAGGGGAGCAGGCCATCATGATAAACGCAAGCTGCGCCAAGTGGCAGTTGCGCGAGCTGTGCAGCTAGTTCTGGGGAGGCGGCGGGGCCTGGTCGCCTGAAGGCGGCTGGCCCTGTCCCTGGCCCTGGCCCTGGCCATATCCCTGGCCGTGCTGATGGCCGCCCATGTGGTCCTGCTGGCGCATCTCCATCGCATCGAACTTCTTCTGCTGGTCGGGCGTCAGCACGCCGCGGATCTGGCTGCTGGTCTGCTGGCGCAGTGCCATCATCTTGGAGCGCCGGTCCTCCTGCGCGCCGGAGCCCTCCTGAAAGATGGCTTGGGCCTGCTTCTGCTCATCCTCGAGGATGCCTTTGATCTTGGCCTGCTGGTCAGAGGTGAGGTCGAGTGCTTTGGTCAGGTGCGCCAGGCGCTGCGCGGGATCGCGCGGGCCCCGCTGCCAGGCGCCGTGTTGACCGGGCTGTTGCTGATCAGGCGGCGGGCCGCCCTGCTGCTGATTTTCCTGCGCCGCGGCGAACAGCGCTGCCGCCAGCGCAAAAATGGCTGACATCAATACCATCTGGTAACGCTTCAACATGATTGGCTCCTTGAAGAGATTCGAACTGGAAGATTCCATGAATTAGAAGATTCCATGAGGACGGAACATCTCGCCCCTTCATCTAGAACACAATGGTATAGAGAAGTTCTGCCGATGCGCGGCCGGGGGACAATTCTTTACAGTTCTTCACAAAGGTTTGACTGCTGCCTGGGATGGCGATGTTTTAATAGCATGAGTGCTTCCATGCCTTCGATGAGGCGCGTGCCCGCCTCGCGGGCAATGCCTATGCGTCGCCTTATCCTTGCGGGATTGTTGCTCAGCGCACTTTCTGGCTGGGCGCAGCAGACTTTGGAAAATCCTCCGGCATCACAGCCCGCCGTGCCAACGCCGGCTGCGGCCGAGTCTGCGCCTGAAGCGGCCGCATGCGAGATCTTCGGCAGCGTCAAGTCGGGCAAGCAGCCGTTGCCGGGCGTCAGCGTGAGCGCGGTCAATACGGCAACCGGCAAGCGGGCCGTGACTTCTACGGACCCCGATGGCTCCTTCAGTCTCTCTGTCCCAGGGGCAGGACGTTATTCCATTCACGCAGAGTTTGCCGCTTTCACCGAGGCCAGCAAAGAGCAGGCGCTGGAGGCGGGCAATTGCCAGGTGCAGGTCGAGTTGGACCTCATCCTGCTATCGCGCTCGCAGCAGGCCACGACGGAGAGACAGAGACAGTTCGCCGCCAACGCTGCCGCGCGCGGATTCCAGACCCTCATGCTCAATATGGGAGTCGATGCTTCCGCAGCTTCCTCTGAACAAGCTACCGGCGCAGGCAGCGCCGATTCGCAGTCCGGAGCGCTCTCCGGCTTCGCGCAGGAGGGTGCGACGGAATCGGTGACGGTGCGCGGGGCCCAGGGCCAGACCATCCCCACGCTCTTCGGCAATGAGGATGACCGGTTCAGCGCGGAGCAGCGCGGCGGTCCGGGCGGACCTGGTGGCCCCGGCGGACCCGGTGGTGGGGGAGGCGGTTTTCGCGGCGGCGGTCCGGGCGGGGGCGGCTTTTTTGGCGGAGGCGCGCCAGGCGGCAGAATGGCACGCTTCAACATCAACCAGCCGCATGGCGCAGTCTTTTACTCGGTGGGAGATTCGGATTTTGACGCTGCGCCATACTCGCTGACCGGCCAGCCTACCGCCAAGCCCAGCTATCTGCAGCAAAGGTACGGGTTCGTCATCGGCGGGCCGTTGATGATCCCCAAGGTCTGGGCGGGCGACAAGAAAACGTTCTACTTCTTGAATTACACGGGCAACGTTTCCAGCAATCCGTTCGACGCATTCTCGACCGTGCCGACGGAGGCGGAGCGCAACGGCGATTTTTCCTCGGCCTTCGCGCGCGGGCCCGACGGATTGACGCCGGCGGAGATCTTCAATCCGCTCACCGGGCTGCAGTTTGCCGACAACAAGATCCCCGCGGGCATGATCAATCCCGCAGCGAAAGGGCTGCTGAGCTTTATTCCGCTGCCCAATCTGCCCGGAGATTTTCAGAATTTTCATTTCGTCGAGTCGGTGGACAACAACAACCAGAGCGTGAATTTCAGGCTCATCCATAACTTCAGCGGAAGCATGTTCGGACGCGGACGGCAGGGCCCGCGCAACAACATCAACCTGGGCATTCACTGGTTCGACTCCCACAGCACGCTTACCAATCCCTTTCCAGCCCTGGGCGGCGAAACCCACACCACCGGCTGGGACGTGCCCTTCGGATGGAACCGCAGCTTCGGAAAACTCATCAACAATTTCCGTTTCGATTTCAACCACAACAATGTCTCCACCTTGAATCTCTACGCGTTCTCCCAGAACATTCAGGGCGGGCTGGGGATCAACGGCGTTTCCGACGATCCATTCGACTGGGGCGTTTCAAATCTATCCTTCACCAACTTCAGCGGAGTGCGGGATGTTTCGCCGGCCCTGCGCCGCGACCAGACGTTCACGTTTTCTGACACTCTCGCCTGGACGCATGGCAGGCACAACCTGCGCTGGGGCGGCGACTATCGCCGCATCCAGACCAACCTCCGCTCTGACAGCAATCCGCGCGGCAGCTTTGTTTTTACAGGACTTTACACGTCACAGATCGTCAACGGCCAGCCGGTGCCCGGCACCGGCTTCGACCTGGCAGATTTTCTGCTGGGAGATGCGCAGCAATCGAGCCTGCAGTTCGGGGATGGCATCTACCACTTCCGCGGCAACGAGTGGAACCTGTTCGTGCAGGACAACTGGCAGGTACGCAGCAACCTGACGCTGAATCTCGGTCTGCGCTACGAGTATTTTTCCCCGTTGAGCGAGCGCGACGGACACATGGTGAATCTCGATGTGGCGCCGGGCTTCACCGCGGTCGCGCCAGTCACGGCCGGCGGAAGCGGCCCCTACACCGGCGGCTTTCCGCAAACGCTGGTGGAGCCCGACCGAAACAACTTTGCGCCGCGCGTCGGGATCGCCTGGAAGCCGATGAAGGACACGGTCGTGCGCGCGGGATACGGCATCAATTACAACACCACAGTCTATGGCGCCATCGCGCAGCAGCTGGGATATCAGCCGCCATTTGCCTCCACTGAGACCAACGCAGGCGTAGCGCAGGCCCCGCTCACGCTGCAGAACGCATTCGTCGGCCCCAATTCCGGCCTCACCACCAACAACTACGCCATTGACCGCAACTACCGGCTGGGTTACGTACAGATATGGAACCTAGACGTGCAGCGTGAGGTGGGCAGGACGGTCATCATCAATCTCGATTACACGGGCAGCAAAGGAACGAGGCTGGACCTGCAGCGCGCGCCCAATCGCACACCCGAGGGGTTGCTGATCCCCGGCGTGCAGGCCTTCCTGTTCGAGGATTCCGATGCGGATTCCATCCTGCACTCGGGCACGCTGCGAGTGCGCAAGCGCATGAGCGAAGGTTTTTCCATCGGGGGCAGCTACACCTACTCCAAGTCGATCGATAACGCTTCGACCATCGGCGGCGGAGCGGTGGTGGTCGCGCAGAATGATCTCGACCTCGCCGCCGAGCGGGGACTTTCCAGCTTCGACCAGCGCCACAGACTGACGGCGGATTACATTTACGAGCTGCCCTTCGGCACCAACAAGCGCTGGCTGGCGAGCGGCAGCCCGGCTTCCAAGGTATTCGGCGACTGGCAATGGACGGGCGATTTCACCATCGCCTCCGGATTGCCGTTCACTCCGCGGGTGCTGGGGGCGTTCAACGATGTGAGCAGTGGCGTGAATGGCACGCTGAGGGCCAATGTGACGGGAGAGCCGGTGCAGCTCGACAATCCATCCATCGCCGAGTGGTTCAACACGGCGGCGTTTTCCATTCCGCCGCCGGGCGAGTTCGGCGATGCGCGGCGCAACTCGATCGAGGGGCCGGGACAGATAGTCTTCGATATGGCGCTGGCCAAGCAGATCCCCTTCGGCGAAACGCGGAACCTTGAGCTCAGGCTGCAGGCCAGTAACATCTTCAACACGCCGCAGTACACGACGATCGATTCGGTGCTGAACTCTCCGACTTACGGGCAGGTGACGGCGGTGGGCGCGATGCGGCGCCTGCAGATCTTCGCCCGCTTCCGCTTCTGATATGCGATGGCGCGCGTCAAATTCGAAAATCGCGGCTTGGCTGATGATTCTGACTCTGCTGCCGGGGCCGGGCATGGCGCAGGAGGAATTGTCGGGCTACACGCTGAAAGCTGCGGTCGAGCTCGTGCTTGTGAATGTGGTGGTCCGCGATAAGAGTGGAGCGCTGGTGAAAGGGCTGAAGGCCGAGGATTTCAGCGTACTGGAAGACGGGAAGCAACAGAACATCAGCAGCTTCGACTTTCAACAGGTTGAGGCCTTTGCGGCTGCGCCAGCTGAGAATAATCCCGGACAGATGCTCTCGCAGCCGTCAAGAGCCGCGGCCAAGCCTGCGATCACGGCAAATTCGCCAGCGGCGCTCACGCAACAGCTCCGCGACCGGCGGCTGGTGGTGCTCTTCTTCGACGTCAGCTCCATGCAGCCGGAGGACGTGGAGCGCGCGGTGAAAGCAGCCATGAATTACGTGGACCATCAGATGCAATCGGCTGACCTGGTGGCTGTGGTTTCTCTCGACAGCCAGCTCACCACCCTGCAGGATTTCACCTCGGATCACGAGCAGCTGAAAAAGGCCATCCAGACTCTGAACCCGACCGGCGGACAGGGATTCGACACAGGCTCGACCGGCAGCACGGAAGGCACCGCTGACAACAGCCAGGCCTTCACTGCTGACGATACCGAGTACAACATCTTCAACACTGACCGGCGTCTGGCCGCGATCCGCTCGCTGGCCACGGACCTGGGAAAGGTCCAGGAAAAGAAGTCGGTCATCTATTTCAGCAGCGGTATGAGCAAGACCGGCATCGAGAATCAGTCCCAGCTGCGGGCGGCCATCAACGAAGCCGTGCGCGGCAATCTCTCGCTGTACACCATTGATATGCGCGGGCTGGAGGCGATGATCCCCGGCGGGGAGGCGCAGGATGCCAGCATGCGAGGGACCTCCCCTTACTCGGGCGCCGGTGTGCGTTCCCAGTACTCGGCGAATTTCGACTCGCAGGAGACCATCACCACGCTGGCCAACGATACCGGCGGCCGCGCTTTCACCGACACCAACGATTTCAGCACCGTCTTCAACCGCATGCAGGCCGATACCTCGGCTTACTATCTCATCGGCTATCACAGCAGCAACCGGGCGCGCGACGGACGTTACCGCAAGATCACGGTCAAGACCAGGCTGCAGAACGTAAGGCTGGAGTACCGCGCCGGCTACTACGCGCCGCGCGACTTCGCCCACGCCCGCGGCGAAGACCGCGAGCAGCTGCTGGTCGACGAGCTGAACTCCGAGCTGCCTTCGACCGATCTCGATATGTATCTCTCGGCGGCATATTTCCGCATGAGCGCCGACCGCTTCTTTGTTCCCGTCGCGCTGGTGGTGCGCGGCTCGCAGATCCCCTTCCGGGCCTCTGGCGACAAGGACAAAGCCGCGCTCGACGTGATCGGCGTGATCCGCGACCAGGACCAGCGCCCGGTGGGCAATGTCCGCGACACCGTCAAGTTGAATCTGGATACGTCGCAGGGCGCGCGGCGAAAAAACGTGCAGTACCAGACCAGCTTCTATCTTGCTCCCGGAAAATATCACCTGAAATTCGTCGTGCGCGAGAACACCAACGGGCTGATGGGCTCATTCGAGACCGACCTGGTGATCCCCGACTTCAAGCGCAGCCCGCTGAAGATGAGCGCGGTGGTGCTGGGCACACAGGTGATTCCGCAGGCGAAGAAGAGGTCAGAAGATCCGCTGGTTCATGACGGCAGCGAACTGGTCCCCAATGTGACCCACATCGTTGCGCCGGATGGGCACCTGTACTTCTATTACGAGGTCTACGATCCGGCGAAGAACCAGGAGGCCGGCCCGGGCAGGCCGAATGCTAGTGCTGGGGAAAAGGCGGCGATCCGGCTGCTGACAAACATTACTTTCTTTCGCGGCCGGACGAAAGCGTATGAAACCCAGTTGGTGCAGGCCAGCCAGCTGACCGCGCCTGACCGCAAGGCGGCGGCTTTTCAGTTTGATGTGCCGGTCTCCAGGCTGCCGGCCGGCTTCTATACCTGCCAGGTCAATGTGATCGACGATGCTGCGGGGACCTTCACATTCCCCCGCCTTACCATGCTTGTCCGTGCGCCTGCCAAGGCCGGGAATCCTGCCACCTCGCAGTAGCCTTCGCCGCTTGCTGCATTTTGATGCTTCTGATTTCTTTGTAGTTCCTGGGACCGCCCGGCAGACATGGCCGAACCGGCAAAACGCTGACGCGTAGAATATGGCTGATGGAACCAGTGACAGCCAGACCGGCGCCGGCAGTCTCGCTCGCAGGGCGCGGCTACAGTAAACGCGAACTCTTCTGGTGGCTGCAGGCTTTGGGCTGGAGCGCGTTCGGTGTCTTGATGTTCGTCTGGGGCCTCGACTACTGGCGGCCTATCGACGCATTCATCAACAAGCTGCTGATGGTCGGCCTGGGATTCGCCATTACCATGGCGTTCCGCGCCGTCTTCAGGCGCATGCGGGCGGCTTCGGTCCCCCACTTCGTCACCGCTCTTGTGGTGGCAGTTCTTGCCTTCGCCGGCGCCGCCGTATGGATCGAGATCGGCTTCGCGCTCTTTCAAGCGTGCCTTTCCCTCGCTTACATCGGCCAGCTGCAGGTCCATCCCTCCAAGATTCCTGTGGGGACGCTGCTCTACCAGGGATTCGTTCTCCTCACCTGGTCGCTGCTGTACTTCGGCATCAACGCTGTGCTCGAACTCGAGCAGGAAAAGCGCCGTGCCTCGGCGGCTGAGGCACTGGCACACCAGGCGCGCCTCGAAGCCCTGCGCTCGCAGCTGGAGCCGCACTTTCTCTTCAACACGCTGAATGCCATTTCCACGCTGGTGGTGGAAGGCGAGAACGCGCAGGCGGCAAAAATGATCGCGCGCCTGAGCGACTTCCTGCGTCTAACGCTCGAGACAGTCGAGCGCCCGGAGATCTCGGTCGCTGAGGAGCTGGAGTTCGTGCGCCGCTATCTGGAGATCGAGCAAGTCCGCTTCGGAGACCGGCTGCGCGTGACCATCGAAGCGGCTCCTGAGGTGATGAGCAATCGCGTGCCGGCACTGCTGCTGCAACCGCTGGTGGAGAACGCGGTGAAGCACGGCGTGCTGGCGCGCGAGCTGGGCGGCTCGCTCACCGTGCATGTGGCCCGCGACAACGGCGAGTTGGTGCTCTCGGTGCAGGATGACGGCCCCGGCATCCCGCAGGGCCAGCCGTTGCGCCATGGCGTGGGCCTCTCAAACACCGCGGCCCGCCTGCAGGAGATTTACGGTCCCTCGGCGCGATTCCACGTCGGAGCCGGGCCCGGCGGAGGCGTCACGGTCACGGTCGCCATTCCGGCGTCTTTTGTCACGGAGGCAAGCTGAATGCCCCTGCGCATAGCCATTGTGGATGACGAAGAGCTCGCCCGGCGCGGCATTCGCAAGCGCCTGGAGCAGCACACCGATGTCGAGATCGTCGCCGAGTGCGAAAGCGGGCGCCAAGCCATCGATGTGCTGCGCCGCAGCTCCCCTGACCTGGTTTTCCTCGACGTGCAGATGCCGGGCAAGAGCGGCTTTGACGTAATTGAGTCTGTGGGCTGGGAGCGGTTTCCACAGGTCATCTTTGTGACCGCCCATGACCAATATGCCATTCGCGCCTTCGAGGTGAATGCGCTCGATTATCTGCTCAAGCCGGTGGATGATGAGCGTTTCGATCTGGCTCTGCAGCGGGCGCGGCAGGCGGTCACACAAAAAAAGCAGAGCGATATTGGCCGGAGGCTTGCGGCGGTGGTGGGCAAGGCCGGAGGCGAGGTGTCGCCGGCGCCCTCGCGCTTCGACCGTATGGTGGTCCGCTCATCGGGCCGGGTCATTTTTCTGCGTGTCCCCGAGATCGACTGGGTTGAGGCCGCAGGGGATTATGTAACGCTCCACGTAGGGAAAAAAGAGTGGCTGATGCGCGAGACCATCGGCTGCATCGAGAACAAGCTCGAGCCCCGGGGCTTCGCGCGCATTCACCGCTCCACCATCGTGAACCTTGAGCGGGTGAGCGAGATGCAACCGCTGGATAACGGCGAATATCGCGTGCTGCTGCGCGACGGAACGGAGCTGAAGCTCAGCCGCAGCTACCGAAACGCGCTCTCACGCCTGGCAGAGATCCGCGCCTAGAATCCTCGGCGTGGTTCTCCCACCCGCTTGCCAGAGACAGCACATCCAGTGAGACTCTTCAGCGCACTTCAGCGGTGGTTGGACGTGCGCCGGCCTCGCTTTGTCGAAAAACCTTTGGTGCTCTCTGGCCAATTCCCCAAAGTCACCACGCTTCGGGCAACCCCTTGCCCCTCAAAAGCTTCTGATTGTGGAGGGGGTAGTGTAGATAAGCCCTTACTGGAGCAGTTTCGGGGGCTTTTTTTGGAGCCTAGGTGGCGCCGAAAACGTCTATACTATAGGTTGCCGCTAAATCCATGGCTACGCCTGTAATGAGCTCGCCAGCACCGCCGATTGCGCGCCCCGTAAGCCCTCGGCAGCAAGAGATCTTGCCCACTCTTTTTGGCCACGGGTACGGAAACTACCCGGTCCAGAACAAGACCTATCTGTACTCGCTGCTGGTCCATATGTTGGCGGCAGCGCTGGTGGTGGCGGTGACCACCTACGCGGTGAATAATCCGGAGAAAGTGCAGCAGCAACTGCAGAACATCTCGCTCGATATCAGCCCCTACATCATGTCTGCGGGCAAGACCTCGGGCGGTGGCGGTGGCGGTGGCGACCACGACAAGCTCAACGCTCCCAAAGGTGCTCTTCCCAAGACCGCCCGCGACCAGTTCACACCGCCTGAGGTGGTGATCCGCAATCCTGAGCCAAAGATGGCGATCACGCCGACCGTGGTGGCGCCGGAGATCAAGGTGGCAGCGCCTAATCTGGGCGACCCGCTGATGGCGCTGACCACGCCGCCTTCGAACGGCATCGGCGGCCCGGCCGGAATCGGCAACGGCCAGGGAACCGGGGTTGGCGCCGGCCGTGACTCAGGTACCGGCATGGGTTGGGGCGGCGGAGCCGGAGGCGGGGCTTATCGCGTGGGCGGGGGCGTGACTCCTCCGCGCGTACTCTACAATCCGGACCCTGAATATTCCGAAGAAGCGCGCAAAGCCAAATATCAGGGCACCGTGGTGCTGTGGGTGGTGATCGGTCCCGATGGCCGCGTGCATGATATGCGCGTGGCCCGCGCACTGGGCATGGGTCTGGATGAGAAGGCCCTGGAAGCCGTAAAGACCTGGAAGTTCGAGCCCGGCCGCAAAGACGGTCAGGCCGTAGCCGTTCAAATGAATGTAGAGGTCGATTTCCGCCTCTACTAGGAAAGTCTCCCACTTTGCACGGCCCTGCCGTGCTTTTGTTGTTTCTGGCGTCCCCGGCAAGCGGCAGTAAGAAGGCTATGGCTTTCGCACGAAATATCGCGCAGCCTGCTTCGGCACGAACGCCCGGCCAGCATCAGATTCTTCCCACGCTCTTCGGCCATGGGTACGGCCATTATCCGGTTCAGTCGCGCACTTATTTCTACTCGTTGCTGCTTCATGCTCTCGGCGCTGCGATTATCGCCGCGTCTGTGGCCGCCGTTGCCGTCCGGCCGGCTGAAGCGGAGCGGCATTTTGACTCCGTGCAGATCGCGCTCAGTGATTACCTGGCGTCTTACGGCGCATCGGGAAACGGTGGTGGCGGGCAGCATGAACCAGACCCCGCATCGGGCGGGGTGCTCCCGCAGACCTCGAAGATGCAGATCACGCCGCCGACCGTGACAGTAAATGATCATTTGCCGATCTTGCCGGTGCAGCCCACCATCGAGGCCCCGGAGGTCAAGTTCGAGGCCGGCCAGATCGGTGATCCTCTCTCGACTCTCAGCAAGCTCTCCAACGGCCCGGGCGGCCGGGCTGGGATCGGCAATGGCGACGGAGGCAGCATCGGCTCCGGCCCAGGTCCCGGCTGCTGCAGCGATAGCTATGCCAGCGGGGTCGGCGGCGTGACTGCGCCGAAGGTCATTTACAGCATCGACCCTGAGTACACCAACGAAGCTCGTCAGGCTCGGCACCAGGGCACGGTGATCTTGTGGGCCGTGGTCGGGCCCGATGGACGCGTTTACGGACTTCGCATCCGCCGCCCGCTGGGAATGGGTCTGGATGAGAAAGCCATGGAAGCGGTGCAACAGTACCGCTTTGAGCCCGGGAAAAAGGACGGAAAACCAGTCCCTGTACGCGTAGTCGTAGAAGTAAGCTTCCGGCTCTACTGAAATCCCTGCCAGGATAAAACCGATTTCCCTTAGGGAAGGATCGCGGGCAAGCCGCGTATTGCGAGCGGCCGCGGCCGAACCTGGCGAACCACTGTCAATGAGTTGTTGCTCAGGTCGCTGTCTCCCAGTTCGCTGTTGACGAACGCCTCAGCGCTGATAGAGCGGACAAAATCCGGGACCACTACGAGGGTGATGGTCTGATTGCCCGGCGAACTCATCGCGCCGATGGGACAACTCAGCGTTGCAGTCACAGTCCCCGCGCCGGCGCATGCGCCTCCGCTGCTGATGTTTGCGCTCTGCACCATCAGCGCCTGCGGAAAATTGATGTAGGCATTGGCGTTGGTCACAGCGCTGCCGTTGTTGCTGACGGCAAACATCAGCGTGAGCGGCGCGCCGACGAGATGGGCCGTGGTGGGAGTTTCCGGAGCGGCATCGCTGATGGCGATGTCAGTCGTGCCCGCGGCAGAAGTCACCGTGAGGCTGAAATTCTGCAGCTCCGCGCCGCCGGGCCGCGAGGGATTGCTCGTACTCGCCGTGACGCTGAGGTTCGGCGTTGTTCCCGCGGCAGCAGCATTGGTCGCGGTCAAAGTCAGCGCCACGTTCAGCGGCTTGCCCGAAAACTGCACTACCGCCGGCGCCGGAATCGTGTTGAACTGGCAGGCGATGCCTGCGGGCACTCCCGGACAATCCAGTGTCACAGGCAGCGAGAAAGAGCCCGATGGGACCAGCTGAAAACTGACCGGCTGCGAGATAGAGCTCTGATTCACGAAAATGCTGTTGGCAGAGAGCGCGCCCAGCGCGAAATCGACGACGCTCAAACCCAGCGGCAGCGGGCGCGTGGTTTGGCCTGCGTCTGAACCTGAGCCCAATACTTGAAAAAGAAAATCACCTACGCAGGGAGGCGACGCACAGTTGTTGGGGTTGTTGGCTGGATAGCTGGCTGTCAGCGTAAACGCGCTGGTCGGGACGATCGGGTTTGCCGGAACGATCCCGCACGTTGCAGGCGGCGCTGTTTGTCCGGCGACGCAGGTCAGGCTGACCGGGCTGCTATATCCCTGAATAGCTGTGACCGTGCCACTGTAGCTCGCCACCTGGGCGGGGTACGCCTGTTGGTGCGCCGGCACGCTGCTGAGCGCAAAGTCCTGGATCACGACAGTAAGGTTCGTAGAACGCGGCGCGGGCTGCCCAGCTGTCGTGCCCATGATGCTGACCGGGTAGCTGCCGCCCAGAGCAGAGTTGTTGGCAGTAATGGTTACAGCTACATTCTGCGGCTGCCCCGGCGCCGGCGTGACCGCGGCCGGTAAGAAGTTGCAGGTCGCGCCAAAGGGCAAGCCGGCACAGGTGAAAGTCACCGGCTGGTTGAATTGTCCCAGCGCGCTCACTTGCAGGCTTGCCGCTTGCGAAGTGGTGTTCGGCACCAGGGTCAGCGAGGCAGGCGCCGGCATGCTCAGCGAGTAATCGATCACTCGCAGGGTAAGCGGTTGTCCATGCGTGGTCGCGTTCGTATCGTTCCCGGTCCCTTGCAGGCTGAAGCTGTAATCCTGCGGGGTCGAGCCGGCGGCTGCGAGCGTGAATGGAAACGGCGCAGTGCCGCTCGCTGGATTGGGCATACAGCCGCCATCAGGGACCGGGCCCGCGCCGGGAACACAGCTCAGCGTGACAGTATTGTTGTATCCGCCCTGCGAAGTGATTGTGCCGGAAAAATTCACCATCTGATTCGGGAATGCGCTCACCTGATTGGCCGCCATGGTGAAAGCAAAGTCCTTCGCCAGCAGGTCCGCCTGCCAGATGCCACGGCCGTGCGTGGAGGCGCGAACCAGCAACTGGCCTCCAGAATTGAAGATGCGCAGCTTGTTGGTGACGACGTTTGGGAAAAAGGTCCCAAAAGGCGCCCACGAAGCGCCGCCATTCGTGCTGCGAAAAACTCCTACATCAGTTCCCACCAGCAGATCACTACCACTCAGCGGGTTCACTACAATGGAATCCGCCGGAGCATCGGGCAGATTTGCGGTGATGTCCTGCCAGCTCGCGCCAGCATTGGTCGTTTTGAATACATGCCCGGCGCCGCCGGTGAAGCCCATGATGGTCAGATAAGCGGTGTTGCCAGAGGCATCGCCCGGGTCCACCGCCACCGACCCGATGGAAAAGTGATTGGGGTTGATGCCGGCGGTGCGGTCCGCCCAGGTGCCTGGGCCTCCGGCCGCATTGGTCGTCACCCAGATATTGCCCCCGATGGCAGCTCCGGTATTCGGGTCCACGCCGCTGGCCATGCCCGCGTAGATCACCTGCGAGCCTGGGCCCGGATTGCTGCCGCCGGCGGCCAGCGCGCTCACGAAGAAGCTCTCGGCGGCGGCGCAGGCCGTGCCCGCACCTCCGTTGCTCTGGTCCAGTTTGTTGCTGAGGGCGTTGGCAAAGCTGCTGGCGCTCCAGTTGGCGGAGTCGCTGCTGCTGCCGCGCCACACCCGGCAGGTGCCGATGATGAGCTTGCTGGCATCGGCGGGATCAAGAATATAGGGAGTGTAAAAATCGCCGTGGTCAGGAAAGTTTGTGCCTTGCGTCACCAGCGGCGCGAACCCTCCGGCGCACAGCGTGGGGTCGCCATTCGGGCTGATGCAATTCTGGATGCTTACATCCGTGTTCGAAGTGAAGAAGACAGTGCCCGTCGGATCGATCTCGTTGAATCCGCCGTCACCCAGGTTCACGCTCCCCCAGGTCGTGTTTCCGCCGGCAGAATTCGTTGCCGGCGAGCCGTTGTCCTGTGTCCCGCCCAGCACCACGCTGGCATTGCTGGGGTGCTGCGAGAAAGACATGAACTGCGTGAGCGAGCCTATGTTCTGGTTCAGGGAGCTGATAAAAGAAGCCTGGCTTGCGTTACATCCGCCGGTCAGACTGAAGCCGCTTAATGTGCGATAAATGCCGCCGTCGTTGCCAAAGTAGATGATCTGCGGATTGGACTGCGAATAGTCGGTTCCGTGGTAGTCCGGGTGCATGCTCACCGGATTGCACCCGTAGACGTGGCTTATGTTGTTGAAGGCCCCCTCGCTGGTGGACTTGTAGACATTCACCGCGCCCGCGTAGAGGTCGCTGCTGCCGCCGTGCGGTACAGCCAGAATGTAGAGGTCGTAGGTGCCCTGCCCAACACCGCAGCCCTGACCTTCCCCGCAAGAGCTGATGCCGGTGTCGCTGAGCTGTGTCCAGGCCGCTGTCGAGCCGGCGCTCACCGTCGTCTTCCACACGCCGCCATCCAGAGTGCTTCCCGAAGAGTTGATCCCCACGAACCAGGTGAACAGTTCGCCGGTTTGAGCATTCACGCTCAACTCGCCGCGATAGAGCGGACAAGCAGTCAGATTGGCGCTGCCCGTGGGACACTGGGCCAGCGTGATGCTGGCGGCGTCCGGCTGGTTCGCCAGCCGCGTCCAGCTCTGCCCGCCGTTGGTGGATTGGTAATATCCGTGCGCCCGGTAAGCCGCGTAGAAAGTATTGTTTCCCGGGCTGTAGACCAAACCGTTCACCGAGCCGGCTATGACCTGCGCATTGCCCGGATCGAACACCGTAGCCAGATGCCAGCTCGCGCCGCCATCGTTCGAGTAATACAGGCCGACAGTATTGCCTGGGTCGCTGCCCTCGGTGACTGAGGCATGGGCCACTGCGGCGACCACCTGCTGAGGGTTGCTGGTATTGAAGACGATGCGCGAGATTCCCAGGCCATGGAAAGAATTCGCGCCGTTATCCGCCGAGGAGATGAGCGTCCACGAGCCGGGCGCGCCATTCGCAGTAGAGCGCAGGATCCCCAGGCCGTAATACGAGTCGCCCGCGTTGTTGGGCTCGCCCGTTCCTGCCAGCACGGTATGGCCGTCCGGGCTCACGGCTACTGCACCGATGGAGAGTGTGGCCTGGTCATCGATCAACGGGGCCCATGTGACCGCCGAGGGCGACGGATTGGCCGCATTGGTGGATTTCCACACTCCGCCATATGCCGCAGCGATATAGACGGTATTGCCCGTGCCATCGCTCTGATCGACTGCCACCGCAGTCACGCGGCCCGCAACCAATCCATAGCTCTGGTTTCCCGTCGGGTCTGAGATCAGCGGCGCAGGCCCGATGGGCTGCCACTGGGGCCCGCTGCCAGAACTCAGCGGGAGAATGGCATTCGCCTGCACTCCCGATTGGCGGGCCAGCGCTTGCAGCATCGCCTGCCGCTGCTGAAATGCCCTCTGGCGCATGATTGCCGGCGGCGATCCTGTAGCCGAACGGCGCCCGCGCATGAACCACGCCTGCCTTGCCGCAGGCGCTTCTTGCCCTTCGGCCGTGGTTTCATCGGGATCGACCGGCAGGCGCCTGCTCTGCTGCGGCCAGGCGGTGCCGAGGAAAAAGCCAAGCAGGCCCAGGATTGTGATCACCCTTGTTTTCCGGGAAAAAACGCGGCCCATGCAACTCCTTGGAGGGGGCTTAAAAGGGGGAAGTCCTTGCCTGAGGCTCTAGTATCCCTTTGATGCAAAAACTCTGTCAATTGTGCGTGAGGCCGGTGTCTTTTTTTGCAAGGAATCAGGCTTTGCCACGCAGCTTGGCCCACCACCAGCGCACACCCACGAACAAAAAGCGCCAGTCGTGGAAGAACTCCGGCTCTTTGCCTTCGAAGGCATGGCCGATGAACTGCAGCGCCCAACCGAAAAAGAACAGTCCCAGCGCATACATCCACAACCCGCGCACAAAGATGCTGGCGATGAACAGCACTGCGGAGAGAATGATGGTGGGTATCCCGAAGGTGTGGCAGGCGCGGTTGACCGGGTGCTGATGGCTGCTCGCATACTGCGCGATCCACTGCTCGCTGCTGCGCCCGCCCAGCATGCTGCGATGATACACCCGCGCGTTGACACTCGCTCGCCGCTCTGTGAAAATAATGAGGCTGTTTCCTTCCGATCGCGGGCGGCAGTTGCTGCAAACGCCGCTCCCCGGTACCACGCCGAAGTGGCGGAATTGGCAGACGCGCATGGTTCAGGTCCATGTACCCGCAAGGGTGTGGGGGTTCGAGTCCCTTCTTCGGCACCAGATTCGCTAGAATCTGAGCGGAGTTTTTCCATGACCATCCCAGTTGACGCCCACATTTCGCGCCGCCATTTCCTCACAACCGCCGGCCTTGCCGCTGCAGCAGCTGTCTTGGGTCCGCGCCGCCTGCTGGCCGAAGCTGATCTGCTGGCCGAATCCCGCAGCCGGGCCGCCAAGGCCAAGATCACAGTTCAGCCCCTGCGCGGCAACGTCACTGCTTTGCGCGGCTCCGGCGGCAATATCGCCGTGCTGACCGGCCGCGATGGCAAGCTGCTGGTGGACGCCGGTTATTCCACCTCGCGCCCGCAGATCACCGAGGCGCTGGCAGGACTCAGCGCCGAGCCCATAAGGCATCTCATCAATACTCACTGGCACTTTGACCACACGGACGGGAACGAGTGGCTGCACTCCGCCGGGGCCGCGATCATGGCCCATGCCAACACGTTGAAGCATCTCTCCACCGCCACGCGCGTGGCGGCGTGGAACTACACCTTCCAGCCCTCGCCCAAAGACGCGCTGCCCACCGCTGTGGTCGGGGCCGGGCGCAAGCTGCAGCTCAACGGCTCGACGCTGATCGTGAAGTACTACGGACCTAGCCATACGGATGGCGACCTGTACGTTCACTTCACCGATGCCGATGTCTTCCACGCCGGCGACACCTGGTGGAACGGTCTGTATCCCTTCATTGACTACTCGACCGGCGGCAGCATCAACGGCATGATTCGCGTTGCCGGCGATACGCTCGCCCTGGTGGGCGCCAAGACCATCATCATTCCCGGTCACGGGCCCATCGGAGACCGGGCGGCGTTTGTCGAATATCGCGACATGCTCACCGATCTTCGCGACAAGGTGGCGGCCCTGAAGAAGCAGGGCAATTCGCTCGCTGAGGTCGTCGCCGCCAAGCCATCCAGCGCCTACGACGAGAAATGGGGCGGACGTTCGATGGCTGCTGCCGAGTTCCTTGCGCTGGTCTATCAGGGTGTGTAGGCTGGCGCATACTCGCTGCCCATGCAGACCAGTTACATTCAGGCGGTAGAGCTTGTCTTTCTGTTGCTGCTGCTCTTCGTGGTGGCGTTCGGAGCGCTGGCCAAGAGACTCCAGCTCCCTTATCCCATCGTTCTGGTCATTGCCGGGGCTTTGCTCGGCTTTGTTCCCGGCATCCCGAAGATCACGCTGAATCCGGACGCCATCTTCTACGTCGTTCTGCCGCCGCTGCTGTATTCGGCGGCGTGGCTCACCTCCTGGCGCGATTTCCGCTACAACCTGGTGAGCATTTCGCTGCTGGCCTTCGGGCTGGTGGCATTCACCGTTTTTGGCGTCGCCAGAAATGCGAAGTGGCTCTTTGAGGGCTTCGACTGGAATATCGGCATCATCCTGGGCGCGATCGTAGCCCCCACAGATGCGCTGGCCGCGACCTCCATCGCCCGGCGCATCGGCCTGCCTAAGAGGATCGTGGACATCCTCGAAGGCGAGAGTCTGGTCAACGACGCTTCCGGCCTGCTGGCGCTCGAGTTCGGCCTGGCCATGGTCTTGTACCACCGGACGCCGACCGTAGCCGGCGGCGCGCTGCGCCTCGCTTATCTCATGCTGATTGGACTGGTCATCGGTCTCGCGGTGGCGTGGCTGATAGACAAGATCGAGCGCCTGGTTGACGATGCGCCTATCGAGATCGCGCTCAGCATCCTCGTCCCTTATGTCGCCTACTTCGCCGCCAACGCCGTGCGCGCCTCCGGCGTCTTCGCTGTGGTTGCCTGCGGACTTTACCTCAGCCGCAGGAGCTCTGAATTCTTCACTCCCGGCGTGAGGCTGCAGGCATGGGCGGTGTGGGATTCGCTCACCTTCATTCTCAACGGCCTGGTCTTTGTGCTCATCGGGCTGCAGCTTCCCTATGTGCTGGCCAGCATCGGGAATTACAGCCTGCAGACCCTCATCCTTTATGGGGCCGAGTTCAGCATTCTGGTCATCCTTCTGCGCGTCATCTGGCTTTTTCCCGGCGCCTACATCGCCAACCGCATCCGCACGCGCATTCTCGGCCAGAACGAGCCCATGCCTTCGGCCTCCTCTATCTTCGTGGTCGCCTGGAGCGGCATGCGCGGAGTCATCGCCCTTGCTGCCGCGATCGCGCTGCCGCAGACGCTGGCCGATGGCAGCCCGTTCCCGCAGCGCAACCTCATCATCTTCCTCGCCTTCTGCGTCATCTTTGTGACCCTGGTCTTTCAGGGCCTGACCTTGCCGCTGGTGGTGCGCTGGCTGGGAGTAGCCGTCTCTCCCGGGCGCAGCCAGGAGGAAGAGGCAGCGCGGCGCGAGATCCTAGAGGGAGTGCTCGCGCACCTGCAGAGATCGCAAGCGGAAGATGCTGAGGGATTCGCCGCGCTCTACGACGAGCTCAACCTGCATTACCGTGAGCGGCTGGCCTCGATCACTGGCGAGGCGGACCCGCATGAAGGATGGGGGCCTGAGCATCACCAGCGGCTCTGGGACCTGTCGCGCGAGTTGCTGCGGCTGGAGCGGCAAACCGCCGTGCGCTTGCGCAACCAGGGGCGGATCAGCGATGAGGTCTTGCGGCAACTGGAGCACGAACTCGATCTGCGCGAGACCGGCAGTGGGCTCTGAGGCCTGCCTCGCGATGAATCGTTCTGGCTCTGACGTGCATCTCTTTCAGGTCAGCACAGGAGAGACTCACCTATGAGCACACTTGCGGGAAAAGTCGCGGTCGTTACCGGGGCATCGAAAGGCATTGGCGCCTCCATCGCCGAGCATCTGGCGCGCGAAGGAGCTTCCATGGTGGTGAATTATGCCAGCAGCAAGGCTGGAGCGGATGGGGTGGTAAAGCGCATCCAGGCCAAAGGCGGCAAGGCGGTCGCCATCCAGGCTGATGTCTCCAATGCCGCAGATATCAAGAGACTGTTTGCAGAAACCAAGGCCGCGTACGGCAAGGTGGATATTCTCATCAACAATGCCGGAATCTACGAGTTCAGTCCCATCGAGGCGATCACCGAAGAGCACTTCCACAGGCATTTCAACCTGAATGTTCTAGGTCTGCTGCTCGTGACCCAGGAGGCGCTGAAACTGATGGGCCCGGGAGGCGCGATCTTGAACATGAGTTCGATCGCAGGCCCGATGCCGGTGCCGACCGGCTCCGTCTACAGCGCGACCAAAGCGGCGGTGGATGCCATCACCGTCTCTCTCTCACAGGAACTGGGGCCGAGAAAGATACGCATCAACTCGGTGAATCCGGGAATGGTGGAGACCGAGGGCTTTCACGCAGCCGGGATCTTTGAGAGCGACTTCAAGAAACAAACAGAAGCGCGCACGCCTCTTGGCCGCATCGCCCAGCCGGAGGACGTGGCCAAGGTCGCGGTGTTTCTGGTCTCGGACGACGCCGGCTGGGTCACCGGTCAAACGCTCATCCTGGCCGGCGGTATGAGAATGTGAACGGGCGCTAGCGGCCGCTGGCGAGCCACTCTTCCTGTTGCAGCGCGATGGGCACGTTACCATTGCGCCACAGGGAATCGTCGAAGGCTTTGAGATCGAACTTCTCGCCGGCCCGACGCCGGGCTTCAGCCAGGAACTCCATGATCTGGATCTTGCCGATCTGGTAGGAGATCGCCTGGCCGGGCTGCGTGGCGAACAAAGCGGACTCCGATTTCGCCGTCTCCGGATTCATGGGCACCATCTGTTCCAGGTACTTCTCCGCCTGCGCGGCGGTGAACTCGCCTAGCGCCAGCTTCACATCGACCTCCACGCGCAGCGCGCGCAGCCGCATGAAGTTGTATACGACCTCGCGCGTATGTGGCGAGTCATCGAAGAGACCTGCGGCCATCATCATCTCTTCCGCATAGAACCCCATTCCTTCATTGGCGCCGGAATCGTAGTAGTGGCGGCGGATGGGGTCCGGATTACGCCAGCTCAGCCAGAGCTGCATATAGTGGCCGGGAACGCCTTCATGCACGATGAGCGGGCGCGGGTCGCGCGCGCTGGCACGGGCAAAATATCCCAGTTTGTCTGAGGGCGGCGGGCTCCAGCGGGTGCAATCCTGGTTCAGCCGCGAGGGGCCGGTGAAGTCATCGGTCTCGCCGTACCCGCTGATCGCGGTCAGATAATCGGGCAGCACGCGGATGGTGTAATGCGGAAGATCATCCGGCACTGTCAGCAGGCCCTCTGTACCCAGAAAGTCTCGTATCTGTTGATCTGCTGCTGCCGTGGCCTTCGCCTGCTCATCGAAAGAGGCGAACATCTTCATCTCTGAAACGTCGTGGTCACGCTGATGCTCCAGAGTCTCCAATGTGACGGCGCGCGCCCACTCGTTGCGGCTCATCTGCAGCAACTGTTCGGGCGTGTAGGGATAGAGCGCGACGTTCTTCAAGAAATACTGATATGCCTCGCGGCCCACGGCGGTCTGCTCGTTCATGGCGGGCAGGCGCTGCTGCAGCCAGGCGCGGTAGTCTTCCAGCGCGGACGTCGCTTTGCTGATGGCAGGCGCGAGCCGGGCGCGGCTCTCGCCCGCAAGCTGCGGGCCGACCTCGCGTTCGACGGTTTGCAGTTGCGGGCGAACGTCTCGGAGCGCATCGAGTGCCAGTCTGGCGAAGGGGGCTGCAGCATCTTTCTGCAGGTTCGCCTTCGCTTCAGCAAGCAGCGAAGGAATGTTCTCGATGCGCGAGACCAGTTCGCGGCTGCGGGCTTCATCAAAAGGCGGAGGCTGCAGCAGAGCTTCCAGCACTGCAGTCATCGTCTGTTCCAGATAAAAAGTCGGGTCGCGCTGCCAGCGCCGGTTCAGGTCGAGCTCCCACTGGACCCGCGCCAGCGCAGAACCCAGCAGCCGGTAATCCGTCCGCTGGGCGGGCGAGTAGCCGGCGCTCTCGAGCTTTTTCCAGCGCGCCTCGAAGCCGGCCAGCTGCTTTCGCTGCCGGGCGACCGAATCGGCGGACCATGACCGCTTCTGCTCTTTCGGACGCTCAATACGGGGAATGTCATCGGAGTTGTAGGGCTGGAACTGAGTGCGCCACGCCCAATAATCCGAGGCGAGCCTGTCGAGCGAATCCTGGGCCGCCAGTGGCAGAGCGAAAGCCAGCAGAGTGAGAAGCAGCGCGCGCTTGAAACTCGCAGTCATGGGCCCTGCTTACTGCGAGGTCAGCGCTTTCAGGTAGCGGTAGAAGAATTCCATGCCAGTGTAGAAAGATTCCACCCCCAGACGTTCATCCCGGCCGTGAGCGCGAACGTCGTCGCGGTCAATGGCATCGCCGCTGATGCCATAGGTCACCATTCCCGCGCCGTTGGTGTAGATGCTGTCAGAGGCGCCGGTGGCCATGTTGGGGATGATGGGCAGCCCGGGCCACATCTGCTGCGTGACCTTCTCCAGCGGCCCCATCACCTCAGAGCGCAAGGGAGGCGGCGCATAGGTCTGGCGGCCTTCGGCGTGCTCCATCAACTTTCCCTCGGGACCGACGTAGGAGACCTGGATCTTGGGATCATCCACGATCCTGGCCAACTGCAGCCGAATCTCTTCCAGCGGATGCCCGGGAAGGATGCGGCAATTGACATTGGCTTCGGCGCGCTGTGGCAGCGCATTGTTGGCATGGCCTGCGCTCAACCGCGTGGCCACACAGGTGGTATGCGTCGTCGAATTATCGATCGGATCTTTCGAGAGCCGCGCTATGGCATCCATATCCGGAGGATCCTTTAAGATCGCCAGCATGTCGGCGGCGCGCTGGCCGCTCTCGATCTTTGCCGAACGGGCGTAATACTCACGCGTCACATTGTTCAGTTCAAACGGGAACTGATATTTCGAGATGCGGACCAATCCTTCAGCCAGCTGATAGATGGCGTTCTCAGGCCGCGGCAATGAGCTGTGGCCGCCGGGATTGGTCACGGTGAGGTGAAAATCGCCGTAGAGCTTCTCGCTGGCGCCAAGGGAAAGCATCATCGGCTTGCCGTGATCGCTGAGAACCCCACCGCTATCGAGATTCAGCACAAAATCGGCATCCACCAGCTCGCGATGGTTCTTGATGAGCCAGTCAGGCCCGTTGAAGTTGCCGCCTTCCTCATCGGCGGTGAGGGCCATGATGATGTCGCGGTCGGGGACGTAGCCCTCTTTTTTGAAACGGAGGAGAGTAGTCACCATCTCGGCATCGCCGTCTTTCATGTCCTGCGTGCCGCGGCCGTAGAAATAACCGTCTTTTTCCACGAACTGGAAGGGATCGGTGGTCCAGTCTTCGCGCTTTGCCTCCACCACATCGAGGTGGCCGATCATGAGCATGGGCTTATGCTTGCCGGAGCCGTGATAGCGGACCACCAGGTTCTTCTTGCGCTCATTGGGCCCGAGCACCTGGACATCGCTTGCAGGGAAACCGGCATCGAGCAGCCGTTTGGCCATGGCTTCGGCCGCAGTGGTGACGTTGCCCACGGAATCCGTGGTGTTGATCTCGATGAGCTGCTTGAAGATGTCGCGCGAGAGCTGCCGGTTCGCCTCATCGAGCTGGGCCGAAGCTGACAGCGTAAAAGTGAACAAGACCGCGATCGCTGAAAAGAGCAAAGTGCGCTGAATCAAGTAGTCGCCTCCGAAAAACCCCTAAGACATTAACAGAAGGATTGACGGCGCGACCAGCAGTTCGGGAGCCTGAGGATATTACGGGGAGGCCAAATCACCATAGTTTTGGTCTACCCCCTCCCCCGGGCAATCCTTTGGAATCACCAGGTTAGGCTGGACTTGTCCAGTAAACGGAATTATCCCGTTTGCAAACCCACGGCATTTTGCCCTGCCGGAAGGGGCGGTGACTGAGTGAACCGCTCCACTTCAAGTAAAATCTCTGGATTCATAGAGTTACGGGTAAAATCTTGAAAACAAAGGGCTTGAGGCGGTAGAATTGGTTTCGCTTTAGGTTTGATGCGATTCTAGCGCGAAGGGTTGGCGAATGTCAAGGATTTTCAGCCGTCCCTCTCGAGCCACGCGCCTTGGTCGTGCTAATGGGGTGCTGGTAAGCTGGTTGCCGTTCGCAGCGGGGAATCCCAATGAGAAGAAAGCGTTTTGCAGCCGCGGTCGTGGTCATGGTCATATCTTTCGCCTATGCCAAATCCACCAAGCTGGCGATGAGTTGGAAGAACCCGCACTTTGCCAGCCAGCGCTTCAACCAGGTGCTGGTGATGGGGGTGAGCGCGAATCCAGAGGTGCGGGCCGACTTTGAAGATGCGTTCTCTGCCAACCTGCAGGAGCAAGGGGTGAATGCCATTGCCGGCAATCAAATCCTGCTGCGCCCGGCGTCCAAAGAGACGGAGATGGATTACCTGCGGGCGCAGATCCGCGAGCACAAGATCGATGCTGTAGTGGTCACCCGCCTGGTGGACATCAAGACCAATATCACCTACATCCCGGGGGACAACTACTTCGTCGCCTATCCTTACTACCACACCTTCTACGGCTATTACGGGAGCATCTACAGCCAGGTCTACACGCCCGATTACCTGGTTGAAGATAAGACGGTGCGCATCGAGACCAACTTCTATGCCACGACGCCGCCCGACGGCGACCTCATCTGGACGGCCACGACAGACACCTTCAATCCCAAGTCTCCCAAGAAGGTGATCAAACCGCTGGTGAAACTACTGGTGGAGCAGATGCGGAAAGAGGGCGTGATCTAGGCCCGCTTTCTTGCCGCATCTTCCGGCTAAGCGAAGGCCTGCTTCACATTCGGCTCGTTCAGGTACCAGAGGATCAATCCGTTGATGGCGGCGCGAACCGTCGCGACCACCAGAATAACGACGCTGAAGTGCATGAGCCCGCTGAGCAAGCCGAAGGCGGCACCCAGCAACCCCAGCGCGCTGAGCACCATGGTCACGATGCGCGCCCAGTTCTTCAATCCCCACATGCCCCAGCCCAGCAGGGCGGCGATGGCGACAAAGAAAAAGAAGAGAATCCCCAGAAAGACCCCCAGCCCGGCCATGGCCATGCCGCCGACGCTGCCCGCGGCGCCGGCAGCTTTCATGATCGCCGGACCGAAAACGCTGAAGGCCACCATCATGAGCACGCCCATGAGCACGAGAAAAGCTGCGCCGAGGTACTGCAGGACCGCGAGCACCGTCACTCCAACCGGTCTTTCCATATCAACCTCGCTTGAGGATTTAAGAAGCCGCGCGCAAGAAAAGTGCCTGCTACCCAGCAGTTATACTCTGAGAACCGCATGGCCGCCAGCCTAAAAGAAATTCTTGATGCGACGCACAGACGAGTGGAAACAAATCTGCGCGCGGCCGACGAGAAAGAGCTGCAAGCGCGCGCGGCGCGCCACCAGCCGCGCGGATTTCGTGCTGCGCTGGAGCGAGCAGCACGCTCCGGCCCCGCCATCATCGCCGAGCTTAAGAAGGCTTCACCCTCCAAAGGCAAGATCCGGGGGACTTTTCCCGTGGCCCGCCTGGCTTTGGAATTGGAGCAGGCAGGCGCGGCGGCGCTCTCCATCCTCACTGAGGAGGAGTTCTTTCACGGCTCGCTGGCGGACCTGACCGAGGCCTCTGCCGCCACTCATCTGCCATGCCTGCGCAAGGACTTCATCCTGTATGAATCTCAACTGCTGGAGGCGCGTGCTAACTGCGCTGATGCGGTCCTGCTGATCGCAGCCGCGCTTTCGCCCGGCGAGTTGAAGCGATTGGCCGCCGCCGCCCGGGCGCTTGCTCTCGATGTGCTGTGCGAGATCCACGAAGCGACAGAGCTCGAGGCTGCTCTGGCCGCCGGATGCGACCTGATCGGCGTCAATAGCCGCGACCTGCGCAGCTTCGAGGTCGATGCCGGTCTTCCGCTGCGCCTCGCTACACAGCTTCCGGCGAATGTATTGCGCGTGGCCGAGAGCGGCATCTCATCAGCGGGCGATATCCGCCCGCTGGCGCGCGCCGGCTACCAGGCCTTTCTCATCGGCGAGTCGCTCATGCGGGCTGAATCTCCGGGCGGCGCGCTGCGTCAAATGCTGGCGGAACTCCGCGCCTCATGACCTGGATCAAGATCTGCGGCACCACCAGCCTCGCCGACGCAGAATCAGCCGTCGAAGCCGGCGCAGATGCGCTGGGCTTCATCTTTGCGCCCAGCCCGCGGCAGATCTCGCCGGAAAAGGCCGCAGAGATCATCCGGCAGCTGCCTCAGGCTATCGAAAAAGTCGGTGTGTTTGTGGGTTCCCGGCCGGACCCCATCGCGGCTGTGCTGCGAAAAGCGCCTCTCACCATGGTCCAGCTGCGCGGAGCGCGTGCCTGCGAAGCGGCGCGACAGCTGCGAGCCGGCAATCCGGAACTCAAGGTCTGTGCCGTGCTCGCGGGGCGCGCTGTGCAAAGGGAACTGGCCGCCCTTCCTCCGGACGCCGCCGACGTTCTGCAATTTCTGATGCTCGACAACTCCACGAAAGAGCAAGCCGGAGGTACCGGCCGGCCTTTTGGCTGGAAGCAGGCGCTGCCCGCGCTGCAACAGTTCGCCCGAGCCTGGAAGATCGTGATCGCCGGCGGCCTGACGGCTGAAAATGTCGGCGAGGCGATCGGTCTCTTCCATCCCTTCGGGGTAGACGTGGTCTCCGGCGTGGAGAGCTCCCCCGGCGTGAAAGATGCGAAGAAACTCAAAGCCTTCGTCGCTGCCGTGCGCGCCGCGACTGGGCTCTAGTCGGGCGCGCGTGGCGTGGCCTTTTGCTCGTGTGCATCTGGGATAATGATTCCTCATGTCTGGCGCCCAAAAATCGAGGCCGGGCCGTTTTGGCCCCTACGGCGGGCGCTATGTCCCAGAGACGCTGATGGCCGCGCTGGAGGAGCTGGAGCGGGCCTATCTGCAAAGCCGTGCCGATGCCAGATTTCGCCGCGAGCTGGATTCACTCCTGAAGTATTATGCCG
>Ga0187779_10000468_pt1 | contig 27132 bp, 25 predicted proteins | sample 1015_Q2_SP10_10__FD_132435 | JGI IMG/M metagenome (GOLD analysis project Ga0187779, IMG submission 132435) | Tropical peat soil microbial communities from peatlands in Department of Meta, Colombia - 1015_Q2_SP10_10_MG | ecosystem: Environmental > Terrestrial > Soil > Wetlands > Peat | place... | reverse complement strand
GCGTGATCCGCAATATGGCAGCAACACCCCGCGGCGATATCTACATTGCGTGCAGCGGTGCAAATAAGATCGGGATCGTGAGAGTCGAGAGGTGATCTTAACTTAGAACGTCCCGCCTCACCTGCGATCCACTCCGCACTCATTTGACAGATAGGATATTTAGTGTTACTTTTAAAGCAAGAGCGCGATTCTACATCACGATGGCAATGGGGGTGACAGATATGAGAATTCCTTTACAAGTAACGTTTCGGAACATTGCACACTCAGAGCCTATTGAGGCGAATATCAACGAGAAGGCGGCCAGGCTGGACAGGTTCTACGACAGGATCATGAGCTGCAGGGTCGTTGTCGAGGAATCGCAGCGCCGGCGTCATCAGGGCAAGCTTTACAGCGTGCGCATCGATATCACCGTGCCCGGCAAGGAACTGGCCGTGACCCGTGAAGAGAACGAAGATGCCTACGTCGCGGTGCGTGATGCCTTCGATGCGGCGGCCAGGAAGCTCGGAGAACATTCGCGGCGGCGGCATGGTGACGTGAAGGCCCACGTAACGCCACCTACCGGACGCATCATCAGGATCTTTCCTGATTCGGATTACGGCTTCATAAAAACGTCCGATGACCGTGAGATCTATTTTCATCGAAACAGCGTTCTCGATGATGTTGATTTCAAAGAGCTGAAATTCGGGACGGAAGTGACATTCATCGAAGAGCAGGGGAAAGAGGGACCGCAGGCGGCTCGAGTAGCGATCAGCGGGCGATAGGCCTCTTCAAACGCGAAGAAATGGTGCTGCGCCTTGCAGCGCAGTTTGGCCTTGTCGTCGCGTCATTTTTTTGTCCTTCAGGTGATCAGGCATCTGCAGGGAGAAGAAAACAGACCGTATATCATCTTGCCTTTCGTAGCAATTTATAATACTATTTTGAGCGAGCAAGGCGTCAGGTACGGTTTCCGGAAATGTCCATTATATTTGGAATGGTAAGGAGGACCCGCGAATGAAACTTTCTAAAATCGGTGCTGTTGTGCTCGGCATCTGGCTCATTCTGAAAGGCATCATACCACTTCTCCATCTCAGTTTCTCCGGCAGCGGTACCGTTCTCGCGATCCTTGCCATCGCCGCCGGCGTCCTGATCCTCCTCGACAGATGAACGGACGCCGAGCGCATTGCACTACATTTGCCATTTCCGTTATCCGAATGAAAAAGGCCTGAACTACCATGAACATCTCCGCAAGGCCTCGACCCCTGTTTCTTATCATCTCCGGTAGAATATTGGTTCATCAAGGCAATTGCTCTCTCTGCTTTTTTAACATCTGATAAAAATCGCATTTGCTGCAATCTTCATATTTCTGCGCAAAGGTTCCTTGCACCTTGCCCTCGCAGAACGTACCCGCCACTACCCAGCAGACCCTGCCAAAGTTCGAATAGGCAGGACACTTCATTGTCGCGTCTTTATCCCTTCCGCATTTCTTGAATTCCCAGCATTTTATTTCTCCTGATTCTTTCTCGCTTTGCTGCGGGAAATACAGGCTGAAGGTGGAGCCCTCCCCCGGATTTCTCTCTGCCTTGATAAAGCCACCATGCTCTTCTATGATCTTTCTCGTTATGGAAAGACCTAGACCGGTACCGTGACCAATCTTCCTCGTGGTAAAGAAAGGCTCGAATATGAGAGGCAGGCTGTCTTCATCGATCCCTTGCCCCGTATCGGACACCTTCAAGAAAACATATCGTACATCATGGAGAATCTCATTCCCGGCCGCGATCTTCAAGGTGCCGCCGTGCGGCATTGCGTCCAGTGCGTTGGTGATGAGATTGATGAGCGCCTGTTTGACCTGGTCCTTGTCCACCAAGACAGGCGGAAGGTTTTTTTCCATCACGACATCCACAGATATTGATTGCTCGATGCATATATACTCGTGCATGTTTACCACATCGTACACAAATTCCCCGAGATGGTGCCTTTTGAGATGGGATCGGGCATCTCGTGAGAACGTAAGAACATCTCTTAATATCTTCTCGAGCCGATGGACTTCAGAGATGATGACTTCCGCGCGCTCCTTTTCTTTTTCACTTTCTGCGCTTTTATAGAGCCTGCGTGCAAATCCTCCAATAGCAGTAAGGGGGTTCCGAATCTCGTGCGCTAGGTCAGCGGTAAGCCTTCCCAGGGCCGCAAGCTTCTCAGCCTGAATGAGTTTATCCTGATATTTCTTTAATGCATCGGTCTTCTTTGCTACCTCGCGTTCGAGACTGTCCGTCCAATCCTCCATCCTTTCTCTCGCTGTTTTGAGCTCCTGCGTCATATCATTAAAGGTTCGAACGAGCAGACCTATTTCATCCCCTGAAGTCGCCGTTACCGTACGGCCAAAATCGCCCTGGGTAACAGTTCCCATGGCGTTCGAGAGGGTTGATACGGGTTTCAATACAAATTTCCGCAGGATGACATAGAGGACGACTGAGATGATGCTCATGAAGACAAGAGCATAGACCGTAGTGTGTACCGTCTGCTCTTTCATGTTTTTATCGACGGCGGCGAGAGAAAATTCGGATTCAAGGATGCCAAGTACCCGCTGGTTTGGGGAATGGACGTGGCAGGCGGCTCTCGAGCAGGTGGGTTCGTTGTAAATCGGCTCGATGAACGTCAGCATGTTGTATCCTTCACTGCCCATATAGGTCGTCCATTGGCTCCCGCGCGTCAACATTTCAACAGGTCTTGCAGGGTCAACATGGCAGCCCTGGCAGGCGCGAGCAGCTCTGTCGACGTGATGCCCGACCTCTTCCGGCCTTGAAGAATAATGTATCTTTCCTTTGCTGTCGAATAGCTTGATCCCCTGGACATCCTTCGCCGACTTCAGGTCATCTATCGTCAGCTGGATCCCTTCTCTGTTGACCGTGAGCATGCTATACCGGATGCCTTTCTTAATGAGATCGGAATATGAGGCGGCGTCCTTGACAGCTTCATCGATGAGATTCTCTTTGCCTGTATGGATCAGCGTGTACCAAGATATGCCCCCGCCGATTATAATGAGCAATATGAGTGCAATAATGAGTTTTGCTGCAAGCGACTTGGATATGGAGGAGAGAAGGTCCATCATTGTACGACCGGTGCTTATTTTACACTAATCCTTCCCAGAAATCATCAACAAATGTCACCGAACACTCGTCAAGGATAGCCGCGTTCCCGTGGACGGCCATTCCCCCGCAATCAAGCCTGGCTGTTTCAGCACTTTGAAACCGGTTTGACCGCTGCACGGCCGCTATAGACGAATCGAGCCGCTGATTATATGATGTAATATGTACGGCCTGCGGAAATCAGCTCCGTCATTAAAAATGGAATCACCTTACAGAACATCTCTTTTGTGCTTTATTTTGATGCAATTTTTTATTATACTTTTGTCAGGAGGACTTCAGTGTCTTCCCGTACATGCAGAAATGAGGCAGCCTCTTTGTTTTTATGCTGCGCAAGAGGGATAACAAGAACGAGTAGGCGTGAAGCATCGTATTAACGAGCGATCAGCCCGAGGGAATAAAGAAACCGGAGGGAACATATGTTGCTGGAAAAGAGGCGGCATAGGAGATTTATGTTGGATTTAATAGAATTGACCGGCAGGCTGGGTCTAGACGACAAGGTAGAGATCCTTGACATCAGTTTCGGCGGAGTTGCGCTGAAATCTGACAGAAGACTCAGCATTGGGAAAGAGTATTTGTTCACGCTTCAGGACAAGGGGAATGGCATCGATGTGAAAGGCATTGTGGTCCGTTGCAAATTAAGCGGAATCGAAAATAAATATAACGGGGAAAAGGCCTCAATATATACAGCAGGTATGAGATTCAATGAGGGACAGGCAGAGAGGGTCGCTGATTTTATTCGCAATTCAATTTCGGCATGATTAAGAAGAGGATGTAGCAACGACAGTCTATCGATGGAAGAAGTCGCGCAGCGGTAATGTAAAGGTCTAGTCCGGTTCACCTTTTTTAGCCGAAGCTTTCGAACAGGTCTGCTGGAGACCGAATATGGCGGCCATGATGACAGCAAAGGTACTAGCCCGGCTCATTCTGAAGCTAAGTCCAATCATCATCGATGCCACTCAGATCGCCAGGAAATGGATGAAAAAGGGAGATCTGCCGATGGAGGACATTCCTTCGCGTTTGAAGCGGCTGGAAAAGAATCTGGAACTGCAGGTGCATATGAACGAACAGTTCATCAACGAAATGCAGGTTCTGAAGCCCGTAATCGAGGGGTTTTACTCGTCCATACGACTCATCTTTTACCTCGCCTTGCTCGCCTGCCTGCTCTCGTTCGTCGTCCTCGTCGTTCTTTTCTTCAAGTGAACGCCGTCAGCAAGCGAGTTCTCTCACATTAAAGACGCGGCTCGTATCACCATCCCGAGGAATGATGTCTTTCCCGGTAGACATCGAAGACAGTGCTGATTAAAGACATATCAGGATAAATGGCGCGGCAATTCCTGCTTTTTTAATGAGACCTTCTCTGGCGTAGAAATGCACTCATATTCCCACAATAAACCAATGAACTGGGATGAGGTCACCGCGATGCGCCCGGGCGTATTGGGCACCTTCGGATGATTGCGGCACCTTGTGATTTTCCGTAAATGAGAAGTGGGCCCTCGGCGATCGGCCAGTCTGCAAATTGTCGGTAAAAATCGGATATACTTATGGATAGGGGAATTCCCCAAATAGAAGGCTTGATAGGATTAACCCGATGGTGAGTTAAATCATTCTGCGGGAAAGCGTCATGATGAACAAAGAAACCTTTGATGTGATCATTGTCGGAGGAGGGCCTGCGGGGCTTGCCGCAGGCCTCTATTGCAACAGGGCGGCGCTAAAGACGGTCCTGCTCGAAAAGGGACTGCTCGGTGGTCAGATCGCCATCTCAAAGGAGGTGGAGAATTACCCGGGCGTGGAAGGCATTACGGGATTCGATCTCGCTGAGAAACTTGTCCATCATGCCCAGTCCTTCGGCTTGCGCATCGTCCAGCAAGAAATAGCGGCGGTGAATGCCGGCCCTGGTCTGCACTCGGTCCGGCTTTCCAATGGAGATCTGCTCGACGCCATTGCCCTGATCCTTGCACTGGGTGGGACCGCGCGAAAGCTTGGCATCCCGGGTGAAGCGGAATATCTCGGAAGCGGTGTTTCCTATTGCGCCACCTGTGATGGGTTCTTCTTTCGAGACAAGACCGTTGTTGTCGTCGGAGGCGGCGATACCGCAGTCGAGGAAGCGCTGTATCTGTCAAGACTTGCGAAGAAAGTGTTCCTCGTTCACAGAAAAAATACGCTCAGAGCGAGCCAAATACTTCAGGGTCGTCTTTTGACCATGCCCGGGATCGAAATCATCTGGGACACGATCATTACCGAGATCAGGGGAAACGGGAATACGGTTGAAGCTGTCTCGCTTGAAAATGTGGTGACCGGGGCAAAGGGGGAGTTAGCTACTGAGGGGGTCTTCATTTTTATCGGTTATTCCCCCAATAATCTGTTGATCCCTCCCGGGATCCGTATAAACGAACTGGGCTTTGTCATTACAAATGACAGGTGTGAGACGAGCGTTCCGGGCATCTTCGCTGCCGGGGACATACGTCAGAAGTTTGCGAACCAGATCGTGGTTGCGGCAGCCGATGGTTGTATAGCCGCACTGGCTGCAGCGCATTATGTCGAGGTGCAGAAAAGCGGGGTCGGGCCATCCTGATCGTCGAGAAGGACCTAGTTCAATAGCGGGGAGGATCATATTATTTGACCGCCGGTGCTTGCCGAGCACCTTTGGTCCGAGTGTCGTCATCGGTGTGTACTTCTAAAGTATCCGCAGTATCCGCAGCGGCAAACCGCAGCACGGTTGTCTACCCGAGATGCCGTTTTCTTGATTCGTTGCGCTTTTCGTGGTAAAATATATATTAGAATAAAGTGAGGAGCCCTCAGATGAAGACGTTGCTGTCAATAATGTTGACAGCCAGCTTGCTCCTCTCTCCTTTCGCGACCTTTGCAACAGGCTACGGGTCGCCAACCAAGCAAGTCCCTCCTGTAGCCCAGCCATTGGTACGTGAAGGTGATTTCGCAGTCAAGCTGGCAGCGACGCTTAGTCTCGGCTTACCAGAGAATGAAGACGAGGCTGAGGATTTGCTCGCCAAGGTGGGGGTTACTCCGCTGAATGGTTGGATCTCGGATTATCCGGTGACTCCTCAGATCGTAGGACAGCTCGACGACTCCATACATACTGCCGCAGCCGAAGGGAAGCTGCCGATGAAGAAGGATGAAGCGATCAGAGGCCTTTATTCGCTGACATCCCAAATGACATTGCCGACTCCGGCGGGGGAGGGGAGCGCAGCGCCAGAAGGCAACAAGGTACCCGAAGAGCCATCCAGCCCGCAGATGATCAGCAACTACTACTATGATCAGGGTCCTCCGCTCATCACCTACTACCCGCCTCCAGCCTATTATGGATACCTTTATGACTGGGTGCCCTATCCCGTCTTTTGGTTCGGATTTTGGTTCCCGGGATACTTCGTCTGCCACAGCTTCACAAGGGTGGTCGTTGTCAATACCAGGCCGGTCATCGTGAGCAACAACGTTATCGACCGGCATGGCAGGAAAGTCGCCGTAGTCGATCCGATCGTCAGAACAAACTCGGGTAGCATTAGACCCATCACGACGCTCCGGACCGAAAGCGGCAGAACATTCAGGAATCTTGGGGATTTGAGGAACGGGGTTAGCCTCACCGGACGTGATACCGGCATGCCGCGGAATTCCTCGACCAGTGCGCTCCGGACCGAAGGGTTCAGGTCTCCTGAAGCCAGGATGAACGCCGAGGCTATCTACTCCAGAAGCGTTGAACGAATGCAGCAGGACACGGTGCGTGAAGGCGACATGGCTCGCGGTGCAGAGGGAAGGTATATCGAGCCGGGCGCGCCAGACCGGACTTTCAACGGACCTCTTCGGGGAGGTGGCGAGAGGCGTTTTGCTGCATCCGGCTCGCCTGGCAGATCGTTCCGGTCTCCTATGATAAGGGGAAGCTATCAATCAGCCAGGCGCTTCACTGCACCAACCTCACCCTCGATGGGCGGCGCGGGGAGGAGGTTAGGCGCGCCGAGCTCACCTTCGAGGCCGGTTCACACCTCCGTGGTTAGAGGTGGCAGTTCCTCCATGAGGTCGTTCTCCGGCAATGGCTGGCATAGCAGGTAGCGGTAACCGCGGGCGTTGTTGGCGACGCTTCGAAAGGTTGGCAAAGAAACATGGTCCCCAGAAGAACGGACTGGCAAAGGGGAGCGTAAAAAGGGAGGTTTGTGAGTGCTGGTTTTCAAATCCTCACTCCCTCGGCCTGAATTCGCTCCTCTTATTTTTTTGCCTTCGGCATTGCTCGCGGGTTCGGTAGATTATCCTTTTTTTTCTGTTCACCCCGTCACGCAGGGCTGTCCTGCTTGACTTCAGCCGCGACCTCTGATATGTTCAAATGTGAAATTCGGTATGCCTGTTCGTGTCACGAAGGAGGCCTGAATGCTGCTGCCTGATGATTCCATTCTTGTCAGCAATGATACCTTAAGAACGATCAAGGACCGCCACAGCGTCAGGACATTCACGAAAGACGACGTGTCCGACGAGGAAATCACAATCCTGCTGCATGCGGCAAACCATGCCCCGTCGGCCCACAACCAGCAGGCGTGGCGGTTCATCATCCTCCGGGGCACCAAGAAGCAGGAGCTGGCGCAGCTGGTGACGACGCAGGCCGCAGCCTTTCCCAGGCCGGCTGCAGCCCTTCTGCGGATGGGAGCGAAGAGCATCATGTCGGCATCGGCCGTAATCGCCGTGGTGAACACGGGTGATCTCATCCGGCATGGGACCGAGCTCTTCAAGGTCGAAAAGGATATGGCCCATGATTTTTTCAGGACAATGGAGATTCAGAGCTCTGCTGCGGCTGTCGAGAACATCCTTCTTGCCGCAACGTCCCTCGGCCTCGGGACGGTCTGGCTCGGGATCCTCTATCTCCTCAAGGGAGATGTACTCCGGTTCCTCGGCGAGCCTGACGAGGGCGAGTTTATGGCCGTTGTTCCCGTCGGCCGCCCTGCCAAGGTCGGCAGCGGACCACGGAAGCAGCCGGTGGAGATGAAGGTCCGGTGGTCTTCTTGAACAATACCGCGGGAAGATCTCCTGCCTGATCCCGTTCCGCGCGTCTTCTCATTCCCTTGACTCAGGCGTAACTCTCCGATCGCTGCAACCGCGCTGGCTGACTTCCCTCCCGCTACTATGACAGGCGCGGCATCAACCTTCGCAAATACGACTCGTGCCAGTCTGTTATACTATAAAAAGGATATTCCCTCGGACCGGCTATGAAGAAATCGTTGCTCCTGTATTTTTTCCTCCTGCTCTCGCTTTCTCTTTCGGCCTCCGGTCAGGCATGGCGGGATGTCTCCCCTGGGGACACTGTGGAATTGCCAACTGACCTTTACGTCCGGAAGGATTACCGGATTCAGTGGTGGTATTTCACCGGCCATCTGTTCGACGAGGCAGGGAGAGAGTTCGGCTATGAGCTCACTTTTTTCACCGCAGGCGTCCAGCAAAGGATGTATGGGTCGAAATTCGGAGTGAATACCATCTATCTTTCACACTTTGCCGTTTCCGATGTGCAGGGGAACAGATTCTATCATTTCAGTAACGCGGACTCTGGCTCATTCGGATTCGCGGGCGCGGACACTATGCGGCTGCACATATGGGTCGGTAAGGATTCGCTGGAAGGGACCATGGAAAAGATGAATATCAGTGCTCAGGCAGACAACGTTTCTCTTGACCTGTCCCTCGTTGCGGGAAAACCTGTAAGCTTGAACGGCGACAGGGGATATTCGCGCAAATCCGATGAATCGCCCCTGATCGCGTCACTGTACTTTTCTTGCACCGATCTGCGCACAAGAGGGACCTTGAAGCTGGGTGATACTGTTGCTCAGGTGAACGGAAAGAGTTGGTTTGACCGGGAAATTTCATCCCGGGGGCTAGGGAAGAACGAGATCGGATGGGACTGGTTCGCAATCCAACTCGATGATGAACGTGAAATCATGCTCTACACTATAAGGAACAGAGACGGGTCTATCAACCGGTACTCGTCGGGAACTTTCATAAGCCGAGATGGAAGATACCGTCACCTTGAGAGCGGTGATTTTTCGATCGCCGTCCTGAGCCATTATGTTTCAGAAAAGAGCGGTGCGCGATACCCGTCAAAATGGGAGATAACCATCCCCTCGGAGAACCTGATCCTCCTGGTCACCCCCTTGGTACAGGACCAAGAATTCATGGCGGCAGATGCAATGGGGACCTCCTACTGGGAAGGGACATGCAGGGTCGAAGGCATTGCCCAGGGAAGGGCATACGTGGAAATGACGGGGTACGGTAGATAAAAAGTATTCTTGCCAAAATGAAAAAAAATTCATGGAGAAGATGCTTCGAACAGGGAGAATCCAAGCCGTCATATTCTGAAGACAAGAAACCGCCTCGGCATTCACGCCGTGGAGATTCTATCATTTTTCTGCAGTTTCCGGACGGGGGTTATGATAGAGCTTTACAACATCGAAAAATATTACGGCACCAGGGCCGTGTTCCGCGGGATTAACCTCGTCGTGAGGAGTGGTGAGTTCGTTGCTGTCATGGGCAGTTCAGGGTCGGGAAAGTCCACCCTTTTGAACCTCATCGGCGGCATGGATGTGCCTGACAAAGGCGAGATCTCCGTCGATCGGGAAGTCATATCGTCCTACACCGACGAGCAACTCACGACGTTCAGGCGACAAAAGGTAGGCTTCATATTTCAGTCCTTCAACCTGCTGCCGAACATGACAATCTATGAAAACATCGAGATACCGCTGCTCCTAAACGGGCTAGAGCGATATGATGAAGCAATATCCTCCTATATGGGACTGGTCGGTCTCCAAGGGAGAGAGAACGATTACCCCTCTTCACTTTCGGGCGGCGAGCAGCAGCGGGTCGCTATTGTGAGAGCGCTTATTCATGAGCCCGGCATCATTCTTGCCGACGAACCCACCGGGAACCTCGATAGCCGCACTGGTGCCTCAATTGTTGAACTGATTAGGGATGCGGCAGGAAGAAACAGAAAGACGGTCGTGCTGGTCACCCATAACGAGGCTGTAGCGGCATACGCCGACAGAATAATCAGGATACAGGACGGGGCGCTGTTGCCTTGAAACCATAGAAAGAGATACAACTCCGAACCATCGACTCATCCGTCTCTTTTGTGACATTTCCGGTAACGTTATCGAATTTGCTTGTCTATCAAAAAAATGATTTGCAAGCTGCTAAAACATATCGTCCTCAGGACCGTGAAGGAGGAACGGTTTCTCACGGTTCTCTCGGTGTTCGGGGTGGCACTCGGGATCGGCCTGTACATGGGAGTGACCGTTGCAACAAACAGGGCGGTTAGATCCTTCGAAGCGAATATCGCCGGGCTCGATCCGGCTTTCCAGTATGAAGTCCTGGATTCATCCGGGATCGATTTCCCCGACCAGGTGTATAAGCCAATCCGAACCATCGCCGAGAATAGCTTGCCGATGTTATTCGTGAACGCTTATATCCCTGATACGAACGAAACCGTGGATATCCATGGAATATACTCGGTGAAGGCCCTTCCTTTCCCGGGGATGTCCTCAACAAAGAAACTCGATTTCGAAGATTATCTCACAACTCTAAATGGCGTGTTCATCACGAAGAAGTTTGCTGTTTCGCATGAGCTCAAAAAAGGGGATGTCTTCAGCGCATACGTCTATAACAATGGATACCGGCTCAAGATCGCAGATGTCATCGATGCGCCTTCGCTCCCAGGGAACACGGTTTTCATGGACCTTGGCAACTTCCAGGAGTATTTCGGAAAGATCGGTTATCTCACCCGGATCGATATCGCTGCTGACGGGAAAAGGGCTGAAGAAATAGCCCGAATACTCCCTGCGGGACTTACCATAGAGAAGAAACAGCGGATACTTCTGAGCCAGAAGTCCCTTATCGATGCATTCAGATACAACCTCAGGTTCGTGACCTTCCTTGCTGTTCTGGTCGGCGTATTCCTGCTGTACAATACTGTGTTCATCTCAGTGGTCAAACGGAGGACGGAGATCGGCATCCTGCGCGGACTGGGCATGGACCAAAAAACCGTCATTGCCCTCTTCTCAACGCAGGGAATGATCCTGGGGCTCGCAGGCTCGCTTCTCGGCGTGGTTTTCGGCCAGTTGTGTGCGTGGTTTTCCATCATGGCGGTCGAGAAGACCATCACTCAATTCTACCGCAGCGTTGCCATATCCGACTACTTGATCACTTGGAGAGACGCTCTTCTAACATTGATTTTGGGTCTTGTCGCATCGCTTCTGGCCTCGCTTGTCCCTGCCCTCGAATCTGCAAAGGTGAGGCCGAACGAAAGCTCGAGGGAAGGAACCCTCGAGAAGGCATATAAAAGCCGTCAGCGCATTTTTTCAATTGTCGGCGTCTTTTCTGTTCTGTGCGGAGGAGTGGCCACCTATGCGGACTATCGCTATGTTCCCTTCAATTTTCCCTGGCTGTCTTACGCGGGGATCGTCCTGCTCATCCTCGGCTGCACGTTCAACGCACCCGCCTATCTCGAGGCGAGCCTGAGAGCGCTGAAGAGGCCGCTCCACATGCTGTTCAAGGCTCCCGCTCGGATCGCTGTTGGCGACACAGGAGGAAGCCGCTTCCGTTTTTCCCTGGCGCTCATGAGCGTTGCTGTGAGTTCGGCACTTATTGTGGCAACGGTCTCATCCGTTTATTCCTTTAAGTCCTCATTCGTCGACTGGATCAATACCTATATCGCGGCCGATGTCTACATAAAGCCCGCCTCGTGCACATCGAATTTTTGTTTTCATCCGCTGGCAGATGAAATCGTGAGAACCGTGGAGCATTTCCCCGGCGTGGAAAATATCGGCAGGTACCGTGCACTCCAAATCGACTTCCATGGTCAAAAGGTTGTTGCAGGGTTCGGGAATTCGGAACTGTTATGGAAATATCGTCCCAACATCAGTCGTGAGGAGAAGGAGCGGACGCAAAGACTAGCTCAATATCGGGAAGTCTCGATATCGGATTACCTTAAAGTAAAATATGGCCTGAAGAGGGGAGACACCATTGAACTGGAGACGCCGAAGGGAAGGGTAGTTTTCACCATCAATAACACCTCCATCAGCTATTCGACGATGTCGGGATTCATGTACATGGACCGGCGATGGCTGAAGGAATACTGGGGGGTGGATGATGCGATGCAGCTCAGCGTTTACCTCACAAAGGGCCAGGATGTGGGAGAATTCATGCGAAGAGTTGAAAAAACGCTTGGCGGCAAATACGCACTCGGCATGACGGACAACGAGGAACTTCGTCAGGCTGCGCTCAGGATATTCGACAAAAGCTTCGCCCTCACGTACACGATAGAACTGATCGCGATCGTTATTTCACTCATCGGCGTAGTCAACGCGCTCCTCATCCTCGTCTTCGAAAAAAAACGAGAGATCTCCGTTTTGAGGTATCTCGGCTCGACCTGGCGTCATATCCGGCAGGTCATGGTCATATCGGCGGGCATCGTCGGCATAACCGGGATCGCGCTGGGCTGTATCATGGGATCAGCTATCAGCATAGTGATAACGCACGTGATCAATAAGATCTCTTTCGGATGGGAAGTGAATTTGCGGGTCCCGTTCCTCCCGATTTCGATGCTCATGGCTCTTCTTTTTATCACGACGATGCTGGCCGGCCTCGTGCCTGCGTACCTTGCGCGGAAAATAGATCCAAAGGCGTTCATCAGCTTTGAATGACAGGATCAGCCTGCCTCGGCAACGCATCGTCGGTTCCTAGACATCAAGGGAAATGGCCTGGCGCGAAAATTTCTTGCGGGGAACCTCTTTGAGGAAAATCGGTCATTCATTCTTTCAACGGGACGCTGCCAAGCTTGCCAGGGATCTGATCGGCACGATTCTGGTCCATCGCGTTCGCGGCAAGGAATACCGGGCGCGCATCGTGGAAACCGAAGCGTATGCCGGTACCCACGATCTCGCATCCCACTCTTCCAAGGGGCGGACGAAACGGACCGAGGTCCTGTTCGGGCCGCCGGGCCACGCATATGTCTATCTAATCTACGGGATGTACGAGATGTTCAACATTGTTGCGTACAGGGCAGGTAGCGGTCATGCCGTGCTCATCAGGGCAGCCGAACCCCTCGACAATTGGAAGATCGATCTCTCCGGACCCGGCAAGCTCGCGCGCGGGCTCAATATCTCCCGCTCGGAAAACGGTCTTGACCTCACAGGCGATAATTTATTTCTGCTTCACGATCCGGGTTATCGGCCGAGGATCAGAAGGACAAGACGCATCGGGGTCGACTACGCAAAAGAATGGAAGGACGCGCTTCTCCGTTTTTTTGACGCAAACAGCTCTGCGGTTTCCGCACGTCGCGTCGTCTAGTTCTCAGACTGCCGTGGAACGGCAGCGGCCCAGATCTAAAATGCCGTCCTTGTTCACCACGTTCGCTTCCCGTTTCCGAGGGTTCTTATCTTGCACCCATGCGTCGGCGGCTACTGCACCTGCACCATGAAATCAAAGAGAAGGACCTTGTCCTGGTGTTTTACCTGGCAGAAGATCTTGTAAACCCCCTTCTCGGGAAAGACGATGAAGGTATCTATCTCAGGGCCGTACCGGTCTGACGGCCTCGTATGCATATGCTCCGCGTGCGTGTGGGAGTCCCCGGGCATGACCCCGTGGGCGTGAATGAACTGCGTGAGGTCGGTTCGCACGACGGCAAGGTGCATGGGAGCACCCAGGAATGGCCCGAGGTCTGTTACGGGTCTCCCATTTTTTGTGATAAGAAATCGCAGCATCGTTTCCGGGCCAGCCTCGATGTTTTTCGAGGATGTCCTCAGGGAAACATGATACTCTCCAAAGTCTTTCTCTTTTGAGGTATCGACCAACGGCTTTCCCATCTTCGGCTGACCCTCGACGCTGAGAGACACCGGTTTGCTGTATAATCCGTCTGGTAAAGCAAAGTCCAGTCCGACGATATATGCTCCCCCTTTCGGGAAGGTGAAACGCAGCGGGAACGTTGCCCTGTTCGCCATCTCATCGGTGATAGGGCCCAGATCCTCAGGGTGTATATGTGCAAAGATTTTCAGGTCCTGGCCGATGATAATGGCATGGAGAATGCGTTCGTGATGGATCATCAATCCTTCGACGGGCCTTCCCTGTTGGTCTTCAAGGTGAACCATCATTGATACCGCGGTCCCGGCGGTGATATGTTCGGGATTTGTGTCAAGGCGTACGACAGGCGTCGGGCCGGTGCCGGCATGATGTGTCATGTGCTCACCGTGCCCAGGGCCCATAAGCTGGCCCGTGCCGCGCATATGTTCAAGGTGCGAAAAATGTCGCGCGGGGATCTCATGCCTGAGCAGCGCGGCACAGAGCAGGGCTCCCACGACGATCAGCGCTTCAATCTTTACGTTGCGCGAGAACCGTATCGCAAGCGGCCGACCTTTCAGATCTCGTGCGAGGAACGAGAGCACGCGCCCGACGATGCGGCTGATGATTCCCTGCCCTGTTGCTCCGAAACCAGCCCATTCCTGCAAACGGGGCACGCTGATATAACGATTGAACGCGCCAAGACAAAGAAGAAGGAAAAACAAAACGATCTTTGCAATCACCGTACGGCCATAAGGCGATTTCAACAGGGCCTCGATACTGCCTGCATAGACCCATACCTGGTAGAGTGCGGTGAGGGCAATGATACCGACTGCAATGCCTGCGATCCGTGAAAATCTGGCTGCAGTGCCTGCTATGAGCCGCGCATCATGATCATCGTGTTTTACCATGTGAGGAAGAATCACAATTGAAAGCGTAATAAGGCCACCTCCCCAGACTAAAGCACCAAGGAGGTGGAGCCAGTCCATGATTTCAGCAGCGCTGAAATCTCCTTTGTCAGCGGCATGGCCTGAAGCGCTCAATGTAAAGGCAACGGTTGTGCCGAGGCAGAGCAGGACGATGAGGACAAGACGAGTGTCACGGATCTTTCTGATCATTCCGGCAGCAAGCATGACAACAAGGCTGACGATGCGAATGAGCCAGACGTGGCCCGAGTGAGTTTTAAACAGCACGGTCGGCACCATGGGAAAGGAAGATAGTACCGGCTCCCCGCTCATCTCCCCGACGCGCAAGAGGAGCTCAATGACGCTGCCGGCCAATGCCGCTGCCAGGGAGATGAAAAAGAGGAGCCATAATCGGTTTTGAGGAAGGGGATCGAGGTTTTCCGCGTCAGAGAGGACGAAGAGGAAAGAAACGATGATCCCTGTGGAGATGGCTATGGAGATAAGCTCGACCCAAACAGGTATGCTATGGATGAAGATGTCCATGGAAAGCGGTCTCCCTTCTCACTTGATCGTGAATGTGAAGTTGCCCGAGGTCCGATGTCCATCCCTCGCTACGACGCTCCAAAGGACGATATAAGAACCAGGCGGTAAGGAAGGCACGCTCACTTCCAGGAGTGTGGGATCGTGCGGATCCACGCGACCGTCTCCCTTGTCGACCATCGTGTTGTCCTTCGCAGCATGTACCATGATCGTTGAGAAAAGGGGCTCCAGATCGCTGTCGAACCAGATGCGGACAATGGAGGGAGCGGCTGAAACCGTGGACCCTACTTTTGGATCGGCATGGTCAGGGTATGCATGGGCGAAGGAATCCTTCGGCACGATGCAAAGACACATTACATACAGGAGCGCTGCCGTGATGCTGCGCCTTGGATGCCGGCTCATCGCGTTCATGGGGATATCAGCCGTCCTATGCCCTTCGGGAACAGGTCATCGAAAGAGAGGCAAAAAAGGGCGAAGATTCCGGTGCCTGCTCCCGAGCGCGAGTTGATGGGAACCAGGGCAACAATGCCTAGGTCCGTAAAATGAGAGAAGAGCACTAGTCTCCTTATTTGTCCTGACCAAAGGCTCCTTCTACCAAAGATGTATGGGACAATGATTTGTCTAATTCTATCAGTGAATCAGAACAGGGTCAAGCGATGGCGGACTTTTTTGTGGCTCGCCGCATATAAGCCAACTGATCCGGGGTCGCATATCAAATATCATCTCGTGAGCATTCACTTTCCTCGTCCAGGACATCTCAAATAGGCAGCCGCTTCCATTTGCGATCATCATGTTCCATATCATGAAATAGGGGTACGTTCCTGGGACTTTCCAAGACGCAAATCCATCCTCCGTTTTTTGATAGCTGCTCTTGCCACGTCATAAAAAAATTTGCTATGCTTTTATATAGATGTTGATACGAGGCGATTGCTATGCGGAGGTCGTGCTCGTCAGGCTGCTGACCTGGCCCTCATCCATCAAGGGCCGTCATCGGAACGCGCGAAGACGAAGCTTTATTCGCGTTCCGTGCGTATCTGCAGTGAAATATAGTCTGTTCATGTTGAGCACCGTTGAAAGGAGATGCAACAATGAAAGCCATCAAGATTTCAAGCTATGGTGAGGCTGATGCGCTGAAGTTCACGGAGGCGGAGCCTAAGCCGTCGCCCGCAATGGGGCAGGTCCTCGTGAAAATTCACACGGCAGGTGTCAACTTCGTGGATATTTACCAACGACGAGGGGCCTACCCGGTGAATCTTCCTTTCATTCCCGGGTTGGAGGCATCTGGCGTTGTGGAGGCAGTAGGTGAAAAGGTCACGGAATTCCGCCAGGGTGACAGGGTCTCCTATACAGGTCATATAGGGAGCTACAGCGAGTACACGACAATCGAGGCCGAGAGACTGATCACTCTGCCGAAGGAGCTGTCGTTTGTGCAAGGGGCGGCGTTTCCTTTGCAGGGTATGACGGCGCATTACCTCATTCATGATTTCCATACGCCGAAGCCAGGGGAAACGGTGCTGGTCCACGCGGCAGCAGGGGGGGTGGGACTCCTGCTGGTGCAGTGGGCGAAGCATCTTGGCGCTAGGGTCATCGGATCGGTCTCCACCGAGGAAAAGGCACGCATTGCGAAAGAAGCGGGCGCCGATCATGTCATACTCTACACAAGTCAGGATTTCGTGAGCGAGACAAAACGCCTTACGGGCGGCCGCGGCGCTCAGCTTATCATCGACGGAGTAGGAAAAACCACTTTCCCGGGTGATCTGGAGGCTGCGGCAACCCGCGGTCATGTGATCATCTTCGGTTCAGCAAGCGGCCCCGCGGATCCTTTTGTGCCCAATTCCTTGATGGCGAAGTCTATTTCGGTTTCAGGAGGAAGCTTGGTCAATTTTACGGCCACACGCGAAGATTTGCTCCGCCGGTCCGGGGATGTCCTGAACGCCATGAAAGAGGGTTGGTTGAAACTGCGCATCGTCCATGTGCTTTCGCTATCCGAGGCGGTGAAGGCACATCGATTGCTTGAGGGCCGGCAGTCCACGGGCAAGATCATTCTGAAGGTGGCTGACTGAACGATGATCAAGTGTTGATGGGAATTTACCACAAAGGCGCTCGGAGTGCGCAAGCTGGCGCATTTCTCCGTTCCAAGCGATCGTGATTGCCATTACCAGTCTCTGCCGGGGGGCAAGCGGTCAGTCCGTCGAGAGGGTTCTATTTGACCTGCTTGCTGTACTGAATGCTGACCTCGTAGGCGATGCTGGCGTGGCCGAAGCGGAGGGTCTCGCTTTTTCCGTTACAAACGATCTTTCCCTTTATTGATTTCTTGCGGTTCTTGACGAGGCTGGTAACCACAGAGGTGAGGTCAAAACCGCCGTTGACACATTCTTCCCGCATGCAGTCCATGCGAAAGCAGGCATAATCGGTGGGGAAATAATTGACTATGCGCTTCATTAGGACGGGATCCGCCGTTCTCTGATAATAGGTCATGTTCAAAACGATGCATGAAACTCCGGGCAACCGTTCTGAAACCAGTCCGGCGGCGAGCATGGTGCTCTTCTTCAGCTCCATTTTTTCGAGGTAATTTTGTTTGTGCGTCATCTTCTCTTCTCAGGGCGAACGCGTCCTTAATAAAAATGCCACAAAGACAATCGTCTTTGCGGCCTTACAGGTTCCGGTTCAGAAAGCATATAATCGCATATTATGTGTCCAAAGTCAATAATTGATTTGTTCAGCGGATGGGGCAGATGTGCCACTTCAGCAATCAGGCTTTGAGTGAGAATATGTACAAGAGTGGAAGTGGCGGAAATATAACTGATAAAATTGATGTAACTAAAAATGTTCATCCCGGATGACCTGGATAGTGCAGCAATTTTTTCAAAGCAATCCTTGCTTCTTTAGTCTTATCTTTTTAACTGGGGGACGTCAAATCTTGCCATTTCACCAGCTCAGAGCTATCTTTATACCGTAATGGTTCCCATCTCAGCAAATTTCCTTGAACTGCCGTCACAAGCGAAGATATTACTCTAATAGAGGGAGCAGCCGATTTCTGCCGGTACCGCTCACAATGCACAGGGGAAGTGACAGAAAATCACCATCTCGAACAGTCGGAATGATTTGTTATTTAACTGAATCAAGATTTCAGATCTCATTGGTCCCGAGCCTCTTACCGTTGCATTGGAAATCAGAATTTTTTTTAACTTGGCGTTTATCCTGAGCAGGAGGGCAGCATGAAGAAAGATAATGAGAAAGGGAAGGACCAGAATGGACGGAACGACGGTCCCTCTCATCAGATGACGCGACGAGGATTCCTGACGACGATGGGCTCCGGCGCCGTGACCATAGCGGTATCAAGCAAACTGTCCGCACAGTCAGCGGCCGAAGCGGAAATGACCGAGCGCGGCGATATGACAAAAGTAACGCTCCTTATCAACGACCGCAAATATCGACTTCTTGTTGAGCCTCGCTGGTCGCTGCTGTATGTGCTGCGTGAACGGCTAGGCCTGACAGGCACCAAGGTCGGCTGCGAGCGGGGCGAGTGCGGATCCTGTACGGTGCTCATCGATGGCGTCCCGCGTTACGCCTGCATGACCTTGGCAATAGAGGCGGAAGGCGCGAAGATCACGACGATCGAGGGAGTCATGAGGGGCGAGGAGCTCGGGCCGGTGCAGCGGGCGTTCGTCGAGCATGACGCCTTTCAGTGCGGCTATTGTGCCCCGGGGCAGATCATGGCGGTCGAGGGGCTGCTCGGGGCAAAACCGGACCCGTCGCTTGAGGAAATTCGCAGGGGCGTGAGCGGCAACCTCTGCCGCTGCGGCGCTTACAGGCACATTTTCAATGCTGCAAAGCGCGCTGCGGAACTGAAAAAACAATCGTGACCTTCGACTTCTCGTAAGGCTCGACAAGCACGCAAGGGATAAAGCACAGACTTCAGCGGCCAGGAGTGACAATTTAAACGTGTGATCTTTGCAGCTCTGCGGGAGGTCGAATTTTCCGCTTTTCTTTCTGATGAACGTTCAAATGATACTGTGAGGTTGACCATGAACAAGGACGAAAAAGAACTCTACTTCGCACAGAACATCCCCCTTCCCGAAACCCCATTGCCTCCCGGAGGAGTAAAGCCCTGGCAGCAGACGAGGGTCATTGGCAAACCTCTGCCCCGTGTGGATGGTTATGAGCGGGTAAGCGGTAAGGCCGTCTATCCCTCGGACGTGGTCTTGCCTGACATGCTCTACTGCGCCATTCTTCGCTGCCCGCACCCACATGCCGTCATCAAGGATGTGGACGTAAAAGAGGCAGAAAAGATTACCGGCGTGCGCGCCATCCTCACCGGCGCAAATAAAGAGGCCGATATACTGTGGCCCTGGTCAACGGACATGAAAACGAAGCTTTTCGATCCCCACTGCCGCTTCGAGGGCGAGGTCGTCGCTGCAGTTGCCGCAGAGACCACATATCAGGCATGGGACGCCGTCCGGGCCATCAAGGTAAAGTATGACGTGCTCCCATTTGTTTCCGATGAACGCAAGGCGCTCGAGCGCGATGCTGCGCCCGTGCACGAGAACGGGAACAAGGTCAAAACGGACAAATACGAGCGCGGCGATGTGGCGAAAGGTTTTGCCGAAGCCGATGTGGTGCTCGAACAGACGTACCGGAACGAGTGCGAAATCCAGACACCCCAGGAACTGCACGGCGGCGTGGCAAGGTGGGACGGCGACAGCCTCACGATCTGGGAATCCACCCAGGGGGTGTTCGCGGTCCAGACCCGTGTGGCGGAAGTACTTCGCCTGCCGCTTTCGAAGGTCCGCGTGATCGGGCATTATATGGGAGGCGGATTTGGCAGCAAGCTGCAGGCCGACAAATCAACCATCATCGCCGCACTGCTCGCGAGGAAGACAGCGCGGCCGGTCAAGATGATCCTCTCGCGCGAAGAGACCCTTCTTGCCGCCGGGAACCGGCCTCCGAGCACAATGAAACTGAAGGCAGGCGTGAAGAAGGACGGCACGCTCACAGCGCTCGAATTCACGGGCACCGGGGCGAGCGGCGCCTATCCTGCGGGCGGCACGGCGCTTGTGGATTGGCTGGTGCGCGATCTTTACTTCTGTCCGAATGTGCGTACCGAGACCACGGACGTGTATATCAATGCCGGACCTGCACGCCCTTTCCGCGCTCCCGGCCATCCGCAGTGCGCATGGGCCCTCGAGCAGATGCTCGACAGCTTGGCCGAGGCCATCAAGACGGATCCTGTTGACCTGCGGCTGAAGAATATCCCGACATACAGCCAGGCACGGCCCGGCAATCCTCCATACACCACCACCGGCCTCAAGGAGTGCCTAGAGAAGGGAGCCGAGGCATTCGGATGGAAAGAGGCGCGCAAAAGGATCGACGAGGTCCCTAGGTCCGGGCATATTCAGAGAGGGGTGGGAGTGGCGAGCTGCCTATGGTTCGCCGGCGGCGGCAACCCTCCATCCACGGTGATCGTGAAGCTTTTTCCCGACGGCAGCGCCAATCTCAATATGGGCGCGAGCGACATCGGCACCGGTACCAAGACCGTGATGGCATTGGTCGTGGCCGAGGAGCTAGGAGTAAAACCCGATGCACTCCAGATCGAGAACGCCGACACTGGCACTACGCAGTACGCCACGCCGAGCGGCGGCAGCAAGACCGTTCCCACGGAGTCGCCCGCAGCCCGGGCAGCGGCGATCAGCGTCAGGCAGCAGCTCTTCGATCTGGCGGCCCAGGACCTGGACACAGATGCGGCGGACCTCGAACTTGTCGGGGGGGAGATCGTGTCCGTCAAGGATCGTTCTAAGACGGTTCAGATCACCGGTGTTACGGGCCTCAAGAAGCGGGGGATGATCGTGGGAGTCGGATATCGAGGCCTGAATCCCGAAGGGAAGGTAGTGAACCCGTTTGCGGCCCAGTTCTGTGAAGTGGAGGTGAACAGAAAGACCGGAGAGGTCAGGATCCTCCGCTTCTTGGCCGCCCATGACAGCGGAAGGGTAATGGACCGGCTGACCTTTGACAATCAGGTCTTCGGCGGCATCACCATGGGGATTGGATTCGCCATGACCGAGGCGCGTATCCTCGATAAGAACCAGACCGGCAAGATGGTCAACAAGAACTGGCATGAATACAAGGTGCCCACTGCCCTCGACGTTCCTGTTGACATGGTTTCATTTCCCGTGGAAATTGTGGACACGGAAGCCAATACGACGGGGGCAAAAGGTCTGGGCGAGCCGGTCACGATCCCCACGGCAGCGGCCATCGCGAACGCCGTATTCAACGCCACGGGAGTGCGCGTCACCGAAACGCCTATGAGCCCTGTGAGCCTGAACACCCTATTCGCTCAAACAAAGCAGTAATGGTGCGGAGCCGCGACGGCGCCTGCGTTCGATCGAGAAACAGTCTCTGTCATTTTTCCCAATGTGGAGGGACTCTCCATGCTGACCAACTTTTCCTACATCCGTCCAAAATCGCTGAATGAGGCAGTGAAACAACTCTCCTCCGAAGGGGCGGGGCTTTCCGCCGGGGGGACGGACCTGCTCGGATGCCTTCGGGACCATGTCTTCGATATTAAAAAAATGGTGAGCATCAGCGGTCTCAAGGACCTGCGGGGCATCAAAAAGACTCCCGACGGAGGACTCCGCATCGGTGCATTGACAACGATAGCGGAAGTGGCAGAAAATCCGGTCGTGAAGGAGAATTACGCTGCCCTTGCGCGAGGTGCCCTCGAAGTGGCAAGTCCGCAGCTCCGAAACCAGGGCACGATCGGCGGCAATCTCTGCCAGAAGCCGCGGTGCTGGTATTACCGCGGTGACTTCCATTGCCTTCGGAAAGGAGGCAAAAAGTGCTTTGCCGTGGGTGGCGAAAGCCAGTACCACTGTATCATGGGCGGCGGCCCGTGCTTTATCGTCCACCCCTCGGATACGGCACCTGCCCTTGTGGCCTTCGATGCATCTGTCCGCATCGCGGGGCCCACGGGGACGAGGACTGTGGCGGTAGAGCATTTCCACGTCCTGCCGAGAATTGATGTGCGCAGGGAGACCGTGCTTGGCCCTGGCGAGATCGTGACCGAAATCGTGCTACCTGCTGCGCGAGGATTGAGCAGCTCGTATCGCAAGGTCCGCGCCCGCGCCTCCTGGGATTTCGCCCTTGCCAGCGCGGCCCTCGCGCTACAGTTCAACAACGACGTGGTCACGAAAGCTCGCGTGGTATTGGGTGCTGCAGCGCCTGTTCCCTGGCGTTCCAAAGATGTCGAGAACGTGATCATCGGCAACCGGCTGGATGCGGGCATCATAGCAAGGGCAGCAGAGGCCGCGGTCAGGAACGCGCAGCCTCTTCAGTACAATGGTTACAAGATCCCGCTCTTCCGCGGCATGATCGAGGAAGAGCTTTCAGCGATTAAAGAGACATAATAGATGCTTTGCAGGATCATCAACGGTGGAGCATCCCAGACGAGGGATCCCCTTGGGCGCTCAAGCACGATGGAGGTCAATCATGAAACGTACATTGCTTCTCTTCGCTTCAGCGGCAGCGATCGCATCACTCCTGTGCACCACGGTGCCACTTGCGGGGACGCCAATGCCCGTACAACTATTGAAACCGCAAATGGAGGGGGGGAGACCTCTCATGCAGGTACTGAAGGACAGAAGCTCTTCGCGGTCATTCAGCGCTGAAAAGCTGCCCCTCCAGGTGCTTTCCAATCTTCTGTGGGCGGCGTTCGGAATAAACCGTCCTGATTCGGGAAAGCGGACCGCCCCGTCAGCGGTCAATTGGCAGGAGATCGATGTCTATGTTGCGACTGCCGACGGTCTTTATATCTATGATGCGAAGGCGCAGCAGTTGCAGCCCGTTCTTCCTGAAGACATACGGGCCATGACCGGTCGTCAACCGTTCGTCCAAGAAGCGCCGGTCAACCTCATCTATGTGGCGGATTTTTCGCGCATGGGTACGGCGTCAAAGGAAGACAAGGAGCTTTATTCAGCTGCCGATACCGGATTTATCAGCGAAAATGTCTACCTGTTCTGTGCTTCTGAGGGACTGGCGACCGTCGTTCGCGGTTCCATAGAAAGGTCGGCGCTTGCGACGGCGATGAAGCTGCGACCCGATCAAAAGATCATTCTCGCTCAGACTGTCGGATACCCGAAGAAGTAGAAGCCCGTGCGGCATGAACAGCACGAACTTTTTGGCCGGTGCTCCCGGTGTGGGGTCGGTCGGGGCAGGGCGAAGATGGCGTCCTGCAGCACAGGGAGCGCTCAAGCGCGAAACATGAGCCTGAAAATAAGCGGTCGTAAGAACCATAAGCATCTTGCTCCGAAGTTGCGCATCCGAATTTTACCTTTGATAAAGTCCTGACAGGGCCGACGGAGGTCATCAATGGCAAAGACCAGAAAGATCCAGAAAGTCATCAAGAGCAAACCCACACTCGAAGGCGCAGGCGTGCACTTGAAGCGCGTTTTCGGAAACAGCGAAGTGCCGCTGTTCGATCCCTTCCTGCTTCTTGACGATTTCCGTTCGGACAATCCCGATCACTATATCAAGGGGTTTCCATGGCACCCTCACCGCGGGATCGAGACCATCACCTATGTCCTCAAGGGTGATGTGGAGCACGGAGACAGCATGGGCAATAAGGGGGTCATCTCCTCCGGAGACACGCAGTGGATGACAGCGGGCAGCGGCATAATACACCAGGAAATGCCCAAGGGAGACGCGGGAGGAGTCATGGAAGGGTTTCAGCTCTGGGCCAATCTCCCGAGATCCCAAAAGATGATGGATCCCCGGTACCGGGACGTAAAGAATGAGCAGGTCCCTGAAGTCGTGCTGGAGAATGGCGCTAAAATCAAAATTATCTGCGGCACGGTGCATGGCAAGCAGGGTCCGGTCCGGGACATCGTGATCGAGCCTGAATACCTCGATGTGACAGTTCCCGCCAAGTCCGAATTGATCCATAAGACCAAGCGGGGCCATACGGTGTTCGCCTACGTAATCGGGGGAAAGGGACTTTTCTGCAGCGAGAAGGACCCCTTCGCTTACGATGTCGAGGGAGTCAACTATTTCGATATGCAGAGGGAACCCTTCGTTCGGAATGGGATGCTCGTTCTTTTTGGCGACGGCGACCAGGTAACGGTCACGACACAGAGCGAAGACGTGCGCTTCCTGCTCATATCGGGCAGGCCAATCAAAGAGCCCGTAGCATGGTACGGCCCGATCGTGATGAATACGGAAGAGGATCTGCGGATCGCCTTTGAAGAGTATCAAACCGGCTCGTTCATCAAGTACCGTTGAACGTATAATCGGGGGGCCGGTCCCATGCGAATGCTCACGGCCAAGATATTGAGCGGGATCCTTGCCTCTCGCAATGACCTGTCCCCATCCGGGATTTTCTTTCTCTCCTGAGATCGTATTTGATCGTACCGCCCGACCGGGCCAAAGGAGAAGAATAAATGGATTACCGCGAACTAGGACGCACGGGCTGGAAGGTATCGACCATTAGCCTGGGCACATGGGCGATGGGCAGCTTGTGGGGACCGGTTGACGACCGAGAATCGCTCACAACCCTCAACCGGGCTCTAGATCTCGGTATCAACTTCTTCGATACTGCCGACGTCTATGGCAGCGAGCCGCTTTTGGGCCAATTGCGTCGGCAACGACCTGAGCCGTTTTACATCGCCACCAAGATGGGCATGCAAGTCAATCCAGATGCCCACGGCTATAACCTCAAGAATATGACTGCCTTCGTTGAAGATAGTTTGCGGAACCTTGGTGTCGAGTCGATAGACCTCATGCAGCTTCACTGTCCGCCAATCGAGGTCTATAACCCCGAAGTGTTTGGTATCCTGGATGATCTGATAAAGCAGGGCAAGATTCGTTATTATGGCGTTAGTGTGGAACGCATCCAAGAGGCGGAGAAGGCCATCCAATATCCCAACGTCCAATCCGTGATGATTATTTTTAACATTTTCCGCCCCCGTCCAGCCGAAAGCTTGTTCAGGGAGGCGAAACGCCGCAGCGTGGGGATCATCGCGCGTGTACCTCTCGCGTCTGGAATGCTGACCGGTAAGATGACGAAAACCACCGCTTTTTCGCGCGACGACCATCGCGCATTCAATCGTGAAGGCCAGGCATTCGACCGGGGTGAGACATTTTCAGGGGTAGATTTTGAGACCGGCCTCGGAGCCGTGGAGGAATTACGTCCTCTGGTCCCATCAGACGCGACGTTGGCACAAATGGCTCTGCGCTGGATTCTCATGTTCGATGCTGTGACCTGCGCCATACCGGGAGCGAAGCACCCGAAGCAGGTTGAAGACAATGTCCGTGCCGCCGACCTGCCTTTGCTTTCAGATTCGGCCATGAGGAAAATTCGGGAGATCTATGACCGCCGCATTCGTTCTCAAGTGCATCACCTATGGTAGGTTTATTCGACGTTCGCTTCGGCAATTCAATTACGTGAGACGGACATAAAAAAGATGTCGTTAATTTCGTAGCGCCAAATGGCCGCCTTAACGGACCGAATGGAGACATCATCTGATATAGGCATGGCGCTCGAAGAAAATAGTTTTGCTGACGGGATGTGCAATCGCGACGTTTGAAATAGAGGACCATTCACCAGTCGTTCCGCGGAACACTTCGATATGCCGATGAATATACCAGTGGACAAAGAGCGTTTACGCCAAGATGTGCAAACGCTCGCTGCTTTGGTTCCTCCCCGCAATGCCCAAAATGTCGCCTCTCTCGATAAAAGCGCCGAATATCTCCTTAATGAATTCGGGAAAACCAAAGGGCGTGTTGAGATCCAGAGGTTCATTCAGGATGGCAAAGAGTACAAGAACGTGATCTGCTCTTTTGGACCGGAAGCAGGAGAAAGGATCATTGTCGGCGCACATTATGATGTGCAAGGTAACCAGCCGGGTGCGGATGACAATGCAAGCGGCGTGGCTGGACTCCTGGAATTAAGCCGTCTGGTCCAGATTCTGAGGACGGAACTGAAATTTCGGATGGATTTTGTTGCCTATACGCTGGAAGAAGGACAGCTTTTTAAACATCCGTGTGCCCGACATTACGGCAGTTACATCCACGCCAAATCGCTCGCCCGGGACGGGATAGCAGTGCGAGCCATGATCTGCCTTGAGATGATCGGATATTTCAGCGACCGTCCCAATTCCCAGAAATATCCCTTTTTCTTTTTGCGATGGTTTTATCCGGACATGGGGAACTTCATTGCAGTCGTAGGGAAATGGGGGCAGGGGCGCCTCGTAGAAGAGGTGAAAAAATCATTAGCCGCTCCGTCGCAACTCCCGGTTGAATCTATGACAGCTATGTCATTTGTCCCGGGCGTTAGCTTTTCCGATCATCAGAGTTACTGGAAATTCGGCTATCCGGCCGTTATGATCACCGACAGCGCCTTCTACCGGAACAAAAATTACCATAAACCGAGCGATAGGGCGGATACGCTGGATTACGACAGGATGGCCGAAGTGGTCAAGGGGCTTTATTGGACAATCATCCATATGTAATCATTCTACAGCGGACGGCATTATTGCTCCCACGCCCGCCGATGGCTCAGAAGATATTGATTTTGCGAGCGACATTTAATTGGACGCGCTTCGGAAACGATGACTCGGAAAGACTAAGTGTCTGCCATAGCTACAATGTCGCCTCTATTTGTGGTAGGTCTGTTGCTCCCACTGTTGCCGCGTTTCATATAGAGTTCCTGCTCTATGAGAGGGGCGTTCTTTAGCCGCCCCTTACCCGGCTGTTAATCGTCCCCG
>Ga0187779_10000466_pt1 | contig 27171 bp, 28 predicted proteins | sample 1015_Q2_SP10_10__FD_132435 | JGI IMG/M metagenome (GOLD analysis project Ga0187779, IMG submission 132435) | Tropical peat soil microbial communities from peatlands in Department of Meta, Colombia - 1015_Q2_SP10_10_MG | ecosystem: Environmental > Terrestrial > Soil > Wetlands > Peat | place... | reverse complement strand
GGCGGCGGCCGCGCTCGCCGCTGCGGAGGCTGCCGTGGCGGGCGTCGCCGACGAGCTTCGCGCGGCCCGGCACGAGGTGTCCGGACAGTTCGCTGAGGCGGTCGCGACCGAGCTGACCGGCATCGGCGTCGGTGAGGGGGAGTTCGCGGCGGAGCTCGCCGAGCGCGAGGCCGGGCCGAGCGGAGCGGACGAAGTCGCCTTCCTGATCCGGCCGAACGCCGGGCTGCCGTTCGCGCCCGTTGCGGAGACCGCCTCGGGCGGAGAGCTCTCGCGCATCGCGCTCGCGATCGCGGCGGTCGCCGGCAGCAGCCAGGCCGGCCTGCGGACGATGGTGTTCGACGAGATCGACGCGGGGATCGGCGGCGAGACAGCCCATCGCGTCGCGGAGACGCTGCGGCGGCTCTCGACCAAGGCGCAGGTCCTGACGATCACACACCTGCCGCAGATCGCGAGCGTCGCCGACCGTCACTTCCGCGTCGAGAAGGTGCCGGGGGACCCGACGCACACCCGCATCGCGGCGCTCGACGACGACGAGCGGCAGGAGGAGCTCCGCAGGATGCTCGGCGGGCGGGAGTTCATCTCCGCCGTACAGACGACATGAGCTTCGTCGAGCTCACGGGCCCCGCCAAGCTCGACCGGCGGACGAAGCACCTCGTCAAGCGGTTGTCGGCGGACGACGTCGCGATCATCGACCACACGGACCTCGACCGCGTCTCGGCCGAGGAGCTCGTCGAGTCCGGAGTCCGGGTCGTCGTGAACGTCTCCGACTCGCAGTCAGGACGCTTTCCCAATCCGGGGCCGCTCGCGCTCGTTCGCGCAGGCGTGCGCCTGATCGACGCGCCCGGCGCCGACCTGTTCGAGACGGTGCACGAGGGCGAGCTCGTCACCGTTCGCGGCGCGGGTCTCTACCGGAACGGCACGTGCCTCGCGGCAGGACGGATCCTCGACGAGCCGACGATCGAGGAGGCGCTCGCCGACCAGCGCGGGCGCGTGACGGAAGCGCTCGAGGCGTTCGCCGAGAACACGATGCGCTACATCCGGGAGGAGGGGAAGCTGCTGGCCGAGGGCATTCAGTTCCCGATCCTCGCGACGCGCTTCCGCGACCGGCACGCCCTCGTCGTCGCGCGCGGACCGGGCTACAAGCGCGACCTGCGGATGGTGAGGCCGTATGCGCGCGACTTCAAGCCGGTGTTCATCGCTGTGGACGGAGGCGCCGACGCGCTGCTGGAGGCGGGCTACACGCCGAACGTGATCGTCGGCGACATGGACTCCGTGTCGGACAAGGCGCTGCGTTGCGGTGCCGAGCTACTCGTGCATGCGTATCCCGACGGCCGAGCGCCTGGCGCCGAGCGCGCGGAGCGGCTCGGGCTTCCGTACCACGTCGTCCCAGGCACCGGCATCAGCGAGGACCTCGCGCTGCTCCTCGCCTACGAGAAGGGCTCGAACCTGATCGTCGCGGTCGGCACGCACTTCAACCTGATCGAGTTCCTCGAGCGGAACCGCGAGGGGATGTCGTCGACCTTCCTCACGCGCTTGAAGGTCGGGGAGATCCTCATCGACGCGAAAGGCGTGTCGCGGCTTGCCAGCAGGCGCGTCGGCATCTGGCCCTTGATCGTGTTCACGATGGCCGGCTTCGCGGCGATCGGCGTCGCGATCGCGGTCTCACCGGCGCTGCGGCACGTGATCGGCTACCTCGCACTGCGTCTCCGGGATCTGCTCGGGCTCGGCTAGACGTACCCTTCCGCCATGCCCCGTGCAGCGGCATCGCGCGAACTGGCGGCGTCGCGCCAGGACGTCTGGCGCGTCGTCGCCGACCCTCGACGCTTCGCCGACTGGTGGCCGAACGTCGCCTCGGTGGAGGCAGGCCGCCAGGGCCTCGCTCCCGGGGCCCGCTGGACGATCCGCGCTCCCGGCCAGCCGTCGCCGTTCCGGCGCTCCGGGTACAGCGGCACGCTCGTCGTTCTCGAGGTCCGGCCGCTCGAGCGGCTCTCGTGGACGCTGAGCGGCGACCGGATCGACGCCGACCTGCGCCTCGAGGACGCGGGTGACGGCGACAGGACGCGCGCGATCCTCGAGCTCACCGCCGCCTGGCTCGTCTCGTTGCCCCGGAACCTGCCGCGGCGTGCGCTCAATCGACTGCACGACCTCTGCCAGACTGCTGCGACGACCTGAGCCATGTTCGACCTCCGCTATCACGTCGCGTCGCTCGCTGCCGTCTTCTTCGCGCTCGTGATCGGCATCCTCGTCGGCGTCGCGCTGACCTCGCACGGGCTCAACAACACCGAGCGCAAGAAGCTCGAGGCGGAGCTGAGCTCGGCGCAGGGACGCATCGCCGACCTGCAGCTCGCGGTTCAGGCCGACAACGCCGACTCGACGTTCGTCAAGGGTGCGTACACGGCCGTGATGGCGAACCGACTTCGCAACAAGCACGTCGCGGTGCTCTATGTCGGCCCGGTCAGCAAGTCCGTCCGTGCGGACGTGAACGACACGCTCAACGACGCCGGCGCCGTGATGATCCGCATGCGCGCGATCTCGGTGCCGATCAACGCGCACACGATCGAGGCATCGCTTGCGAAGCGTTCGGCCCTGGCCTCGTTCACCGTCGGGCCGAAGCGGTTCGCGAACATCGGCCGCGAGCTCGCGGACGAGTTCACGCTCGGCGGCGATACGCCACTCTGGGACGCGCTCGAGGGGCAGCTGGTCGAGGAGCGCGTCGGAGGTGGGAAGCGACCCGCGGACGCGGTCGTCGTCGTGCGCACGGCGCAGCCGCAGACGGGTCATGCGACCGCGCAGATCGTCGGCAACCTCCTGAGCGAGCTCGCCAACGGATCCGTCCCGGCGGTCGGAGTTGAGGCGAGCGGCACGCGACCGTCCGCGGTCCCGACCTACAAGCACGTCGGGCTGTCGAGCGTGGACGACGTCGACCTCCCGATCGGCCGGGTCGCGCTCGCGGTGCTCCTCTCCGGCCCGGGCGAGAACGGGCACTACGGCCTGCAGTCGAGCCTGGACGACTCGATCCTCCCGGATCCGATTCCTCCCGTCACCACGAGCACGACGACGGGTGGATGAGGCGTTGACGATCCTCGTCGCCGCGCGCGACGAGGAGGCGTCGATCGCGCGGACAGTCGCAGCGTTGCGCGCGGCTTTTCCCGACGCGGAGGTGATCGTCGCCGACGACGGGTCGCGCGACGCCACCGCCGATTGCGCCGAGATGGCCGGGGCCATGGTCGTTCGCCTGTCGCGGCTCGGCAAGGGCCAGGCGCTGTCGGCGGCCGAGCGCGCAGCGCCGCCGGGGCGGCTGCTGCTCTGCGACGCCGATCTCGACGGCGAGCTCGGGCCTCTGCTCGACCGAGAGGCCGATCTGGCGATCGCCGCATTCGAGGAGCGGCAGGGAGGTGGGTTCGGCCTCGCGAAGGAGCTCGGACGAGTCCTCGTCCGGATCCGTTCCGGGTTCGAGGCCGACGAGCCGCTGTCTGGTCAGCGCGCGTTGTCGATGCGGGCACGGGCGCGGGTGTTCCCGCTCGCGCCTGGCTTCGGCTGCGAGGTGCGCATGACGATCGACGCCGCCCGGTCCGGCCTCCGCGTCGAGGAGGTGCGGCTCCCGCTCCGACACCGCGCCACGGGTCGAGACGTCGCCGGCTTCCTCCACCGCGGCCGCCAGCTGCTCGAGACGCTCGTCGCGGCCGGTCCGCTCGCGGTGAACTACCGCGGCCGGCGACTGCCGCTCGTCGGCTGGACGGCCGCACTCTACGACCCGGTCGTCACGGCGATCGGCCTCGCGGACGACCTCTCCCACGGATCCGAGCGCGGGTTCCGCGAGCACCTTCGCGCCGGCTGGACGACGGGCGTGCTCAAGCTGCTCGCCATCCCCGCGTACGGTTTCCTCCGCACGCGAAGCGTCTCCGGCGCCCTGCTCGTCGGGCTCTCCGCGAACGCGCTGAACCAGCTCGACACGCGTCCGGGACGCGCGCTCAAGGCGTACCTCGCGGCTGCACTCGCGGTCGACGCGCCGGTCGGTCTCGCTGTCCTGTTGCTTCCCTACGATCTCCGCGAGATGGCGATGCTCGGAGACGCGGGATCGAACGGACTCGGCGCGCTGCTAGGCTTGAAGTCCGTGAGCAGGCTCGCGGGACGAGGCCGCTGGGTGACGATCGGAGCCCTGGCCGGCCTGACGCTTCTCGGTGAACGGACGTCGCTCGGGGGATTCATCGAGCGCACGCCCGGACTCGGGCACCTCGACCGCCTCGGCCGCCCCGCGTGAGCTCCCATCCGCGGACGCGCTACGTCTTCGTCACCGGCGGCGTCGTCTCCGCACTCGGCAAGGGAATCGTCGCCGCATCGCTCGGCAGGCTGCTGAAGGCGCGCGGCCTTCAGGTCCAGGCACAGAAGTTCGATCCGTACCTGAACGTCGACCCGGGAACCATGAGTCCCTTCCAGCACGGCGAGGTGTTCGTGACCGAGGACGGCGCCGAGACCGATCTCGACATAGGCCACTACGAGCGATTCATCGACGAGAACCTCACACGCGCCGCCTCGCACACGGCGGGCGCGATCTGGGACGCCGTGCTGCGGAAGGAGCGCAAGGGGGAGTTCCTCGGCGCGACCGTCCAGGTGATCCCGCACATCACCAACGAGATCAAGGCGCGGATCCGCGCGTCGGCCCTGTCGAGCCCGGCCGACGTCGTGATCAGCGAGATCGGCGGCACCGTCGGCGACATCGAGTCGCTGCCGTTCCTCGAGGCGATCCGCCAGTTCCGCCGCGAGGTCGGTTCGGAGAACGTGCTGTACCTCCACGTCACGCTCGTGCCGTTCATCGAGGCGGCGGGCGAGTTGAAGACGAAGCCGACGCAGCATTCAGTGAACGAGCTGCGCCGGATCGGAATCCACCCGGACATCGTCGTCTGCCGCTCGCACGACGAGCTGTCACCCGACATCCGCGAGAAGATCGCGCTGTTCGCGGACGTCGACGCGGGTGCGGTCGTCGCCAGCTCCGACGTCCCCGACGTCTACCTCGTTCCGTCACGCTTGCAGCAGCAAGGCCTCGACGAGCTCGTCTGCGAGAAGCTCTCCTTGCCGAGCGGCCGCGCGGACCTCGGCGAGTGGCACGACCTCACCGAGCGGCTCCAGCAGGCCGAGGAGGAGGTCGAGATCGCGCTCGTCGGCAAGTACGTGAAGCTCCAGGACGCCTACCTCTCGGTGCACGAGGCGCTGAAGCACGCAGGAGCGCACCACCGGTGCCGTCCGACGGTGCGCTGGGTCGACGCGGAGGACATGTCGTACGACGAGGCTGCGGCGCTGCTCGACCGTGTCGACGGCGTCATCGTCCCTGGGGGCTTCGGGGCGCGCGGCTGGGAGGGGAAGATCCTCGCCTGCCGCGTCGCGCGCGAGCGCGGCATCCCGTACCTCGGCATCTGCCTGGGCATGCACGTCGCCGTCTCGGAGTTCGCGCGGCACATGCTCGGCCTCGAGGGCGCGAACTCGACCGAGATGGATCCGGAGACGCCCCACCCAGTGATCGACCTGCTCCCGGAGCAGAAGGAGATCGAGGACCTCGGCGGCACGATGCGGCTCGGGGCCCAGGCGGTCGAGGTCGGGGAGGGGACGCACGCCCACGAGGCGTACGGCGAGACCGTGATCAGCGAGCGGCACCGCCACCGCTACGAGGTGAACAACCACTTCCGGCCCGCCTTCGTGGACGCCGGCCTCGTCGTCTCGGGGACGTTCCAGGAAGGACGGCTCGTCGAGATCGTCGAGCTTCCGGATCATCCGTGGTTCGTCGCCAGCCAGTTCCACCCCGAGTTCAAGTCGCGCCCGACCCGTCCGGCCCCGCTCTTCCGCGACTTCGTCGGCGCCGCGCTCACGCGCTCGCGCGAGCGGAACGCGGTCGGCGCCGTCTCGGCCTAGCGCGCCGCGCTGCTCTCGTAGGATCGCGGGCGATGGCCTCCGACCTCGTCGACCTCTTCACCGAGCTCGCGGCACTGCCGAGCCCGCCCGGCGAGGAGCGCCAGGTGGCCGACGCCGTCACGCGCTACCTCCGCGACCTCGATCTCGCGGTCGACGAGGACGATGCCGGGCCGAAGGTCGACTCGACGATCGGCAACCTCTATTGCCGGGTGGACGGAACGGCGGCTGGCACGCCGCTCTTCTTCTGCGCGCACCTCGACACCGTGCCTCCGACCGGGCCGATCGAGCCCGTCGTCGAGGACGGCGTCGTGCGGAACGCTGCGGACACGATCCTCGGCGCGGACAATAAGTCCGCGGTCGCCGTCATGCTCGAGGCGACACGGCGCGTCCTGGTCGAGAACAGGCCGCACGCGGGGATCGAGCTGCTGTTCACTCCCAAAGAGGAGGTCGGCCTGTTCGGAGCCGCGGCGTTCGATCACGAGCGGCTGCGTGCGCGTCTCGGCTACGTCTACGACCAGGCTGCGCCGATCGGCGGCGTCGTCCTCGGTGCCCCGTACTCGCACTCGATGGAGGTGCGGTTCCACGGCCGCGCCGCGCACTCGGGGATGTACCCGGAGGAGGGACGCTCGGCGATCGCCGCTGCGGCTCGTGCGATCGCGGACCTCCGTCTCGGTCGGATCGACGACGAGACGACCGCGAACGTCGGCACGATCGAGGGGGGCACTGCCGGGAACATCGTCCCGGAGTGGTGCACGTTCCTCGCCGAGGCGCGCTCGCACGACGAGCGGCGTCTACAGGAGGTCGTGCAGGAGATGCTCGACGCGATCTCGTTCGCGGCCAGTCTCGAGGACTGCACGATCGAGACCGAGATGCACAAGAGCTATCGCGGCTATCGCTTCAAGCAGGACGACAAGGTCGTGCGGATTGCACACTCGGCGCTGAAGCGTGCCGGGCTCGAGCCGAGCTACGGGCTCAGCGGCGGCGCGGCCGACGCCAACGTCTTCAACGAGCGCGGCCTCAGCTGTCTCAACCTCGCGAACTGGATGCAGGAGATCCACACGCCCGACGAGCACATCACGGTCGAGGATCTGGACCGCATGGTCGAAGTGACGCTGGCGCTCGTCGACGTCGCGCGAGAGACCGATGCTTAGTCTCCGCCGCGGCCGCATCACGGCGGTCGTCGAGCGGCACGACGCACTCGTGCGCATCGAGGTCGACGGCAGCCCTTGCATTGCGTATCCGCGACTGACCGGACCCGTCGCGCTCGGCGACGACGTCATCGTCAACGTGCAGGCCCGCGAGCTCGAGCTGGGCTCGGGCGGCTTCGACGTCCTCCATGCGAACCTCACGCGCGGGCTCGGGCTGGCCGCCGACGAGGGCTCACACGTGATGAAGCTGCCGTATACGCCGCTCCAGTCCGCAGTTCGGCACGTCGAGGAGGACGCGCTGCTGCCGGACTCGATCGGCGGCATGCCCGTCGTCTGCTGCACACTGCACAGCCAGGTGGCGCCGGTGTGTGCCGGGATCGGCGCGGGCCACCGCGTCGCGTACCTCCAGCTCCCCGGCGGCGCACTGCCTGTGTCGCTCTCGGACACCGTTCGCGTGCTGCGCGACCGCGGCCTCGTCGAGGTGACGATCGCCGTCGGCGCGTGCATCGACGCCGACCGGGCCTCGGTGACCGTCGGGTCGGCGCTCGCCTGGTGCGGGGGCGAGCGCTTCGACGTCGCGGTGTGCGCCATCGGCCCGGGGATCGTCGGCACCGGCTCGACCTTCGGGCACGGAGGCCTGTCCGCCGCCGAGGCGGCGAACGCGGCGCACGTCCTGCATGGAAGGCCCGTCCTCGCCGTCCGGGTCTCGGAGGCAGACGTGCGGGAACGGCATCGCGGCGTGTCGCACCATGCACGGGCGGCGCTCGAGCTCGCCCTCGGCGACGTCGTCGCCGCGTGGCCGGCGGGCGCTCCCGCCCCGGACTGGCTCGAGCCCCGCCGGGAGGTCGACGTCGTCGGCTGGCAGGCCGCGTGCGACGGCTTGCCGCTCTCCCACATGGGCCGCGGGCCGGACGAGGAGCCGTCGTTCTTCGCCGCAGCCTTCGCCGCGGGCCGCCTCGCCTCCAGGCTCGTCGACTGAGTGGAGGAGCGCCGCCTCGGCCCGGTCGTGGGCCTCGGAACCTGGAACACCTTCGGCGGCGACGAAGCGCTCGCGCGGCGCGTCGTCGACGCGGCGCTCGAGGGCGGGACGACGCTGTTCGACTCGTCGCCGATGTACGGCGGTGCGGAGCGGTCGCTCGGCGCAGCGCTCGACGACCACCGAGCCGACGCGCGCGTCGGGACGAAGATCTGGGCGGAGTCGGCCGAGGCGGGCCGACGGCAGTTCGCAAATCAGCTCGACTGGTTCGGCAGCGTCGACGTCGAACAGGTGCACAACCTCGTTGCGTGGCGCGAGCACCTCGACTGGCTCGAACGCGAGCGCGAGACAGGCACGGTCGCACGCCTCGGCGTGACGCACTACGACGCCGACGCGTTCGGAGAGCTCGCCGCCGCGTTGCGCACCGGGCGCTTCGACGCGGTCCAGGTCCCGCTCAATCCAGGCGAGCGCGAGTGCGAGCGCGAGTTGCTCCCACTCGCAGCGGAGCTGGGCGTCGCGGTGATCGTGATGCGTCCGTTCGGAGAGGGATCGCTGCTGCGCCGGACGCCGGACCGTGCGGCGCTCGCCGCGCTCGGCCTCGACTCGTGGCCCGAGGCGTTGCTCAGGTGGGCGTTGTCGGACGAGCGCGTCGACGTCGTGATCCCGGCGACGCGTGTGCCCGAGCACGCGCGCGCGAACGCGAAGGCGGGTGAGCCGCCGTGGTTCGGTCCCGAAGAGCGGGCGCTCGTCGAGGAACTGGCTGCATGAGGCGCGGCAGCGCTGCGCGGCCGAAACGGTAGGGTTGTCGCGCCGTGCGGATCGGTGTCGCGAAGGAGATCAAGTCCGACGAGTACCGCGTCGCACTGACGCCCGCCGGCGCGCGAGAGCTCGTTCAGCACGGCCACGAAGTGGTCGTCGAGACCGGAGCGGGTCTCGGCAGCGCATTCGCCGATTCGGCATACGAGGCTGCCGGTGGACGCATCGCCACCGTCGACGAGGTGTGGAAGGACGTCGACCTCATGCTGAAGGTGAAGGAGCCGATCGAGTCCGAGTACGCGCATCTCCGTGAAGGGCTCGTGCTCTTCACGTACCTCCACATCGCCGCGGACGAGCCGCTCACGCATGCGCTCGTCGACAGCGGCATCGCAGCCGTCGCGTACGAGACCGTCGAAACGGATACGGGCGCGCTGCCGTTGCTCGCGCCGATGAGCGAGATCGCCGGACGGCTCGCCGCACAGGCGGGCGCCTACTTCCTCGAGAAGCCGCTCGGAGGACGCGGTCTTCTCCTCGGCGGCGTGCCTGGCGTCGCGCAAGGCCGGGTGGTGATCATCGGCGGCGGCATGGTCGGGTACAACGCGGCCGTGATCGCGCTCGGTCTCGGGGCGACCGTGTCGATCCTCGAGCGCTCGATCGACCGCATGCGCCACCTCGAGGAGATCCTCTCCGGCCGTGTGAGCCTCGTCATGTCCTCGAGCCTCCAGATCGAGGAGTCGGTCGCGGACGCTGACGTCGTGATCGGCGCCGTCCTCATCCCCGGCGCGCGCGCGCCGAAGCTGTTGACGCGCAAGATGGTCGGCGGGATGAAAGAGGGTGCGGTGTTCGCAGACGTTGCGATCGACCAGGGCGGCTGCGCCGAGACGTCGAGGCCGACGACGCACAGCGAGCCCGTCTACACGGCCGAAGGAGTGACTCACTACTGCGTCGCGAACATGCCTGGAGCGGTGCCGGTCACGTCGACGAAGGCGCTCACGAACGCGACGCTGCCGTACGTCGAGGCGATCGCGGATCACGGCCTGCGCGACGCGGTGATGAGGGATCGCTCGCTCGCGCGCGGCGTGAACGTGTTGGACGGGAAGGTGACGTACGAGGCGGTCGCCGACGCACACGCCCTCGACTACGCGCCGCTCGAAGATGTCCTGCCGCTGTCCGCCGTCTAGCCGGAGTCCTTCGCGGGTGTGGAGTCCTTCGCGGGAGAGATCCGGACGACGAGCCAGGTCACGCCTGCGGCAAGCGCGACGACCGCGACGATGAACACGATCATCAGTACCACCCCGAGGACGTTCTCGAGCACCGACCTAGAATAGCCGCATGCCGAGGGCATGCGTCATCGTGCTCGACGCCGTGGGCGCGGGAGAGCTTCCCGATGCCGCCGAGTACGGCGACGAGGGCTCGGACACGCTGGGGAACGTCGCCAGGGCGGTCGGCGGGCTCGACCTCCCGAATCTCGAGGCGCTCGGGCTGGGCAACGTCGAGCCGCTCGAGGGTTGTCCGCCGCAGACCGGCGCCCCTGCGGTCGCGGGCCGTCTGCTGGAGCGCTCCAAGGGGAAGGACACGACCACGGGTCACTGGGAGCTGATGGGCGTCGTCACACCCCAGCCGATGCCCACGTACCCACACGGTTTCCCCCACGACGTGATCGACCCGTTCATGCACCGCACGGCCCGGGGAGTGCTCGGCAACAAGCCGGCGTCCGGGACGGAGATCATCCAGGAGCTCGGCGAAGAGCACCAGCGCACGGGCAAGTGGATCGTCTACACGTCGGCGGACTCGGTGTTCCAGGTCGCGGCGCACGAGGAGACGATCCCGCTCGACGAGCTGTACGAGGGCTGCCGGATCGCGCGCGAGATCCTGACGGGGAAGCACGCCGTCGGCCGCGTGATCGCGCGTCCGTTCGTCGGCGAGCCGGGGAACTACGAGCGAACCTCGAACCGTCACGACTTCTCGCTCGAGCCGCGCCGTCCCAACTACCTGACGCTGATGCGAGAGAGCGGTCTCAAGGTGTACGGCGTCGGCAAGATCTCGGACGTCTTCGCCGGGCAGGACGTCGACCACTCGCATCCGACGAAGTCGAATGTCGACGGGATCACGCAGACCGAGCAGCTGCTGCAGGAGCTCGACGAGGGGTTCATCTTCACGAACCTCGTCGAGACCGACATGCTCTGGGGCCACCGCAACGACCCTGTCAACTTCCACCGCTGCCTCCAGGACTTCGACCGGCGGCTGCCTGACCTGCTCGCAGCGCTGCGACCGGACGACCTGCTGATCCTGACCTCCGACCACGGCTGCGATCCGACCACGGCGTCCACCGATCACTCGCGCGAGCACGCGCTCCTCCTCCTGTACGCGGAAGGGAGGAACGCGGCGGGCGCGCGGCACGATGGCGAGTTCGCGGACGTCGGTGCGACGGTCAACGCCTGGTTGAGCGGGAGGGCCCCGGGCCGCGGGATTCCCGGTACGCCGATCATCACGCGGTAGATGCGGCGCACCGACGATCCCGGCCTCGTGCGGGCCGAGTACGCCGACGAGTCGCGCTTTGCCGTGCGTGCGGCGGCCTGGGCGAACTCGACCGGACCGAGCCCCCGCGGGCTCGCGCTCGAGGCGATCGCAGAGGTCGAGCCGGACGACGTCCTCGACGTCGGCTGCGGGCGCGGCGAGCTCACCGAGCGGATCGCGGACAAGCTCGGGGCCACGGTCACCGCCGTCGACCAGTCCCCGAGGATGGTCGAGCTGACACGGGCGCGCGGGATCGATGCCAAGGTCGCGGACGTGCAGGACCTGCCGTTCGGCGACGGGTCGTTCGACTGCGCGGTCGCCGCCTGGATGCTCTACCACGTCCCCGACCTCAACCGGGCCTTCTCGGAGCTCGCGCGCGTGCTCCGGCCCCGCGGGCGGCTCGTCGCGGTGACGAACGGCGAGCGGAATCTCCCCGAGCTGTGGGGCATGTTCGGCGGCCGGTCGACCAGAGAGCACGCGTTCAGCGCCGAGAACGGGGCGGAGAAGCTCGCGCAGCGTTTCGAACGCGTCGAGCGTCGTGACGCCGAGGGCACGATCACGTTCCCCGACTGGGCTGCCGCGCATCGGTACGTCCAGAACTCCGTGACGCGGAGCGACCTCGCCTCACGGCTGCCACGCTTCGACGGGCCGCTCGTCTGCCGTCGCCTCGTCTCGGTCTTCGTCGCCGACAGGGTCGCGTGATCCACCCGCCCGAGCTGATCCGGCGCAAGCGCGACGGGCAGGTGCTCTCCGACGACGAGGTGAGCGAGCTCGTGCTCGCGTACGCGCGCGGCGACGTGCCCGACTACCAGATGTCGGCGTTCTGCATGGCCGTTTACTTCCGCGGCCTGAGCTCCTCCGAGACGTTCGCGCTGACCGAGGCGATGGTGGCGAGCGGCGACACGCTCGACCTCCGCGCAGCACTCGGACGGAGCGTGGCGGACAAGCACTCGACCGGCGGTGTCGGCGACAAGACGTCACTCGCCGTCGGCCCGATCGTCGCCGCATGCGGTGTCCCGTTCGGGAAGATGAGCGGCCGCGGGCTCGCGCACACAGGCGGCACGCTCGACAAGCTCGAGTCGATCCCGGGCTTCCGGGTCGAGCTCTCGGCCGACGAGTTCGTGGAGCAGGTGCGCGAGATCGGCATCGCGATCATCGGGCAGACCCCGGCGCTCGTGCCCGCCGACAAGCTCCTGTACGCGCTCCGCGACGTGACGGCCACCGTCGACAACGTCTCGTTGATCGCGTCAAGCATCATGTCGAAGAAGCTCGCCGCGGGCGCCGACGCAATCGTGCTCGACGTCAAGGTCGGCGACGGTGCGTTCATGCGGACGGTCGCCGACGCGAGCGCGCTCGCCCAGGCGATGCTCGAGCTCGGCGAGCGGGCGGACCGCCGAGTCGTCTGCCTGCTGACCGACATGGACCAGCCGCTGGGACGCGCGGTCGGCAACGCGCTCGAGCTGCGGGAGGCGATCGAGACGCTGCGCGGGGAGGGACCGCGGGACTTCGAGGAGCTCGTCCTCACGGCGTGCGCGCACCTGCTCGCACTCTCCGATCTCGGTGTCGACGCGTCGGAGGGCAGACGCAGAGCCGAGGCGGCGCTGCGCGACGGAAGCGCGCTCGCGGTCTACGAGCGCTGGATCCGTGCCCAGGGCGGCGACCCTGCGGAGGGCGCGCTGCCGGTCGCGCCTGTCGTGCGGATCGTCGAGTCGAAACGTGCGGGACACGTGAGGGACCTCGGCGCGATCGCGATCGGGAACGCCTCGCTCCGCCTCGGCGCCGGGCGGCGCACGAAGGACGAGCCGATCGACCACGCGGTCGGGATCGTGTGCAACAAGAAGCGCGGCGATCCGGTGGCCGCCGGTGAGCCGCTGGCCGAGGTGCACGCGAGGACCGAGGGCGACGCGGAGACGGCCGCAGGCGCCGTGCTCGCCGCGTACCGCGTGGAAGACGATGCTCCGCCGCCGCGGCCGATCGTGCTCGAGACGATCGGCTGAACGAGACGGCTACGCTCAGCCGGTGCCCGAGCTGCCCGAGGTCGAGATCGTGCGGACGCGGCTCGAGCCGCTCCTCGCCGGCCGCAGGCTCGAGCGCGTCGAGATCCTCGACGGGCGGCTGACGCGCCCGGCGGAGCCCGAGCTGGTTGCGGCCGAGCTCACGGGGGAGCGCGTGGAGTCGGTCGGGCGGCGTGGCAAGTACCTCGCCGTGGAGCTCGAGTCCGGACACGTCCTCCTCGTGCACCTGCGGATGACGGGAGGGTTCCCGGAGAACGGCGGCACGCACGAGCGCGCCGTGCTCGAGCTCGACGACGGCAGCCGCGTCGCGTATCGCGACGTCCGTCGTTTCGGCACGTGGGTCCTGCTCGCGCCCGACGAGGCCGAGAAGTACTTGGCCGCCCGGCTCGGGCCGGAGCCGCTCGGGCCGCGCTTCACGACGGCGTTCCTCGTCGCGCGGCTCCGCGGTCGACAGGCTCCGGTGAAGGCGGCGATCCTCGATCAGCGAACGGTCGCGGGGCTCGGGAACATCTATGCGGACGAGTCGCTCTGGCGCGCACGGGTCAACCCGCTTCGGCCCGCGGGCGACCTCGACGAGGCGGAGGCGGCCGCGTTGCGGCGCGGGATCCGCGCGGCGCTCCGGCGCGGGATCGTCGCGCAGGGAGCGGACCTCGGCGACGGCGTCTACGGCGGCGGCCGGATGCAGGACGAGTTCAAGGTGTACGGCCGACTCGGCGAGCCGTGCGAGCGCTGCGGGACGCCGATCGCGAAGACGCGGGTCGCGGGACGCGGAACGTGGTACTGCCCCGCCTGCCAGCCCGGCAGACGCGCTCCGTAGACTGGAGCGGCCATGGCCGGGGGACGATCGTACGCGACCGAAGCGGTGGTCCTCCGCTCGTTCCGGTTCGGCGAGGCCGACCGTGTCCTCCACCTCTACACGCTCGACCGAGGCCGCGTCGGGGCGGTCGCCAAGGGGATCCGCAAGACGAGGTCCCGGTTCGGCGGACGGCTCGAGCCGCTCTCGCACGTGGAGGTCCTGCTCCACCAGGGATCAGGGGAGCTGCAGACGGTGACGGGCGCCGAGCTCGTCCACTCGCACCACGCGGCGCGCGAGCACCCGTACCGGCTGGCCGTCGGGCTCGTCGGGTCAGAGGCGATGCTGCGCCTCTTTCCCGAGCAGGAGCGGAACGCGCGCGCGTTCGAGGCGCTGACACGCTTCCTCGACCTGCTCGACGACCTGCCGCCGCGTGACTCGCGGCCCGCGCTCGATCCGCTCGTCCTCTCGTTCCAGCTGAAGCTGCTCTGGCTCTCGGGCTATCTCCCCCATCTGACGAGCTGCGCGGAGTGCGGCTCGACGGACGAGCTCGTCGGCTACTCGCCCGGCTCGGGCGGAGCCGTCTGCAGGGCATGTGCCGCCGGCGAGCTCGCGCTCACGCCGGCGGGGATCGTGGGCGTCGAGTCGCTGCTCAGCCGCCCGCTCGCCGAGGCGGGAGACGTCGGGCTCACGGAGCGCTCGGCACGCGACGCGCTCGGGCTGATCACCGCGGCCTACGAGTACTACGGCAACTTCCGTCTCCGCACCCTGCGGAGCGCCTGAGACTCAGGGCCCGATCGGCTCGAGCCCTTGCGGCGGCGCACCCTTCACGTTCGCGCAGTCGATCGTGTGGTCGGCGACGTCGGACACGACCTGCTGGAAGGCGGCGAACGACGGCTTGGGCGTGCCGTTCGTGTACAGGAGCCCCGACTGCCAACCCGCGAGGCGGTGCTCGTCGATCAGCTCGAAGTTGAAGAACGCACCGACTGCCGGTTGGCAGTAGGCGACCTCGACCGCGGAGCGAAGCTGCGCCGCCTGGTTCGGTGCAGACGTCGCCGTCGCCGGGATCACGGATCGGTCGGTCTCCTTCCCGCTGTAGAGATGGCGGAGTGACGCCGGGACGGACGTCTGGAACCCGTCCTCCAGGTACCAGAGGATCGGCTTGCTCGCGGTCGGCACCGGTTGGCCCGTGAAGAGGAACGCCTCCGTGATCGCGCGAACGAGCGTCTCGTAGTCGCCCTCGCCGATCGAGCCGTTCGTGTGCGTGACCCACGGCTGCTCGGCCGCGGTCTCCGGATACGGGTTGTGCCCGAACGTGTCCGTGATCGGCCTCGTCCGGCCGGAGTCGCGGTACGTCGTACCCAGGCCCGCGATGAACGCCGCCGGATCGTAGTGGGACCCGGTTGAGTCGATCACGTTCACAGGGTGCCTGAGGCCGTGCAGCATGTCCCAGCACGTCGCGAGCAGCTTCTCGTACGCGGGCGCGCCGGCACGCTGTGGCCAGTAGCGCGGCGAGTTCGCCTCGTTCCAGATCACGACCCCGGCGATCTGCGGGATGCGCGCGAGGATGTGACGGACATCCGAGCAGTACTGCAGGCGCCAGCGCCGCTCGGTGGGAGCCGCGGAGGCGTGTCCGTAGACCGCGAGCACGATCCGTTGTCCCAGCACGATCGCCCTCGCGGCGCGGTTCAGGTACACCTGCGCTACCGGACGCGGCCTCGTCTCTCCGCGCCGCCAGGGGATCGTGATCCTGGTGGTGTCCACGCCGAGCTGGTGGTCGACGCCGACGATCCCGTTCGGGCGGTGCATCCATTTCAGGGTGTTGTCGTCGATCCCGACGAACATGCCGCGCCCCGCGTGCGCGACGGCCGGGCACAGGAGGACGGCGAGCACAGCCACAAAAAAGACCCCGCGCCGCATCGACTGATGGTAGGAGCGTGCGGGGGCTTTGAAAAGAGTCAGGCGCCCTTCGGGGTACTCCAGTCACGCGCGAGCGCGTCGTCGAGCCAGGCGCCGACGCCTGCGATCGGGACGCGCTCCTGGGCGAGCGTGTCGCGGTCGCGCACGGTCACCGTGTCGTCCTCGACCGTCTGCTCGTCGATCGTGAACGCCCACGGCGTGCCGATCTCGTCCTGCCTCCGGTAGCGGCGGCCAATCGCGCCGCCGTCGTCGAACTCGACGACGTGGTCACGCCGCAGCTCGTCGTAGAGTGCACGTGCGCGCGACGCCATCTCGTCGTTCTTGGAGATCAGCGGGAGGATCGCGGCCTTCACGGGTGCGACGGCGGGGTGGAGGCGGAGCACGGTGCGGTTGCGCTCGGCCACGACCTCCTCGTCGTATGCGTCGACGAGCATCGCCACGAAGATCCGCTCGATGCTGACCGCCGGCTCGATCACGTACGGCGTGTAGCGCTCGCCGTCGGGACCGACGTACTCGAGCTTCGTGCCCGACGCCAGCGTGTGCTGTGTCAGGTCGTAGTCGGTCCGGTTGGCGACGCCCTCCAGCTCGGACCAGCCGATCGGATAGAGATATTCGATGTCGGTGGTCGCACTCGAGTAGTGAGACCGCTCGTCGGCGTCGTGCTCGCGCTTGCGCAGGAGGCTCGAGCGCAGGCCGTACTTCACGTACCAGTCGAAGCGCGCGTCGACCCAGTAGCGGTACCACTCGTCCGCCTCGGCGGGCGGAACGAAGAACTCCATCTCCATCTGCTCGAACTCCCGCACGCGGAAGAGGAAGTTGCCCGGCGTGATCTCGTTGCGGAACGACTTACCGACCTGCGCAATACCGAACGGTGGCCGCCGCCGCGCGAGCTGGAGCACGTTCTTGAAGTTGATGAAGATGCCCTGCGCGGTCTCCGGCCGCAGGTACGCAGTCGAGCTCGCGTCCTCCACGGCGCCGACCTGAGTCTGGAACATGAGGTTGAACTGACGCGCCTCGGTGAGGTCGCAATCGGGTGTCTCGCCCGGCCGCTTGCTCGGCTTGCGGCCGCAGTGGGCGTCCTCGAGCTTGTCGGCACGAAAGCGGAGCTTGCACGTGCGGCAGTCGACCAGCGGATCGCTGAAGCCTGCGACGTGGCCCGACGCCTCCCACACTGCCGGGTTGAGGATGATCGCCGAGTCGATCGCGACGATGTCGTCGCGTTCCTGCACCATCGCGCGGAACCAGAGCTGGCGGATGTTGTTCTTCGTCAGCACGCCGTAGTGGCCGTAGTCGTACGTCGAGCCGAGCCCGCCGTAGATCTCGGAGGACGGGAACACGAACCCGCGCCGGCGGCAGAGCGAGACGATCTTGTCCATGGTCACGTCGGACATGAGCCGAGACGTTATCCGCGACAATGGCCGCGTGGCGCAGCACCCACCCGTCGAGCTCCACATCGTCTCCGACTCCACTGGCGAGACGGCCGCGCGTCTCGTGCTGGCGCTCGAGGCACAGTTCCCGCACCAGGAGTTCGAGGAGATCCGCCATGCGCGGGTCGAGTCGCCCGAAGACCTCGAGCTGGCGGTGCGCAGCGCGCGAGGTCGCCCTGCGGTCGTGATCTACACGCTCGTCGAGCCGGAGATGCGCGACGCGATGCGTCGTCTTTGCCGGCGGGCGCGCGTGCACTACTGCGACCTGCTCGGCCATCCGATCGACGCGGTCGCGCGCGTCTCGGGGCAGGCGGCACGGATGACGCCCGGCTCCCGTGCACCGCTCAACCCTGCGTACTTCCGCCGTATCGAGGCGATGGAGTTCGCGGTGAAGTACGACGACGGGTTCGGGGGCGGGCTGGACGAAGCGGACATCGTGCTCGTGGGCGTGTCCCGCACGTCGAAGACGCCGCTCTCGATCTACCTGGGCTATCTGGGCCACAAGGCCGCGAACGTCCCGGTGGTGAAGGGCATCGAGCCGCCGAAGGCGCTCTGGGAGCTCGACCCGGCGAAGATCGTCGGGCTCACGATCGACCCCGACCGGCTGGTTGAGATCCGTCGGGCGCGCATGCGGACGCTCGGCGGTCGCGACCGCCGCTACGCGAAGCTCACGGAGATCTACGAGGAGCTCGACCAGGCTGCGGCCGTCCACCGTCGTCTCGGATGTCCCGTGATCGACATCTCCGAGTTGTCGATCGAGGAGACGGCCATGCGCATCACGCGCATCGTCGAGGCGCGCCGCGCGGAGGCCGCCGCCGACCGCGCGCCGGCGTGAAGCCCAAGCCGCCGGTCCCGCTCTGGCGCTGGGCGTCGTGGTGGGTGACGCTGATCGCTGCGGACGTCGTCTTCTACGTGCTGCTGACGCCCCTCTGGCTAGGCCTCCGCGGGCTCGCGTGGCTCGCCGAGTTCCGTGCGCGCAGGCGTCGCGTCAACGGCTCGGAAGTGTCGCGAAAGGCGGACGGCCAGTAGGCAGGCGGCTCGCACGGAGCTATCGGTCGAGAGGTCAATCTCGACCGAGAGGAGCACTGTGCGACCGAGTTGGAGATGGAGCGCGGCGACCGCCGCCCTCGCGTGCGCGCTTGCGGGGACCGCAGTCGCGGCGCTGACCGGCGTGTCGACCGCGCGGACCACCGACGTCATCCACGCCTGCCGGAACTCCCATAGCGGGGTGTTGCGCGTGGTCGACGCCGGCGGCCGCTGCCGGAAGAACGAGTCCGCACTGGTCTGGAACGTCCGTGGCGACGCCGGGCCAGCCGGCCCGACTGGACCCGCGGGCGACGTCGGACCCGCGGGCCTAGCGGGCGCAGCCGGGCCCGCAGGTCCGTCGGGAGCGACCGGACCTGCCGGGCCAGCAGGGGTGGCCGGACCGCAGGGACCCGCAGGGCCGGCGGGCCCGAAGGGAGATGCCGGAGCCGGGCTCGCTTCTCTCGAAGGGCTGAACGGCCTCGCGTGCGGCACGGGCGCGACGGCAGGGACCGTGTCGCTCGACTACGACGCGGACCGGCACGCCGTGCTCACCTGCGCCGCCGGGAGCGGCGGCGGGGGAGGCGGAGGCGGCGGGGGCGGTGGCGGTGGTACGAGTGGACCGTCGCCCGTGCGGATCAACGAGTTCTCGGTAGGCACGACCGGGTCGCTCTCGGACGAGTTCGTCGAGCTGGTGAATCCGGGCTCCAGCGCCGCAGATGTGAGCGGCTTCCGGCTCGTGTACCGCTCCGGCGCGGGAACGTCCGACGTCTCGCTCGCCACCATCCCGAACGGCACGACGATTCCGGCAGCCGGGTTCTACCTCTTCGGAGGCGGCTCGTACGCCGGCTCGCCTGCCGCGGACCAGTCGTTCACGCAGGGCCTCGCGTCCACTGCCGGCGGCCTGGCGCTGAGGGACGCGACGGGGGCGATCGTCGACTCCGTCGGTTACGGCACGGCGACGAACGCGTTCGTCGAGGTTGCCGCGGCGCCCGCGCCGGCGATCACCGCATCGCCGGGCTCCAGCAGCGGACGCTCGCCCGACGGGCACGACACGAACGACAACGCGACGGACTTCGTCGCCAGCGCGACCGCGACGCCGCGCGCCTCGAATCACTGAGCGGGGAAAGGTGGTGCCCGGCCTGGGGAGCCGGGCACGCCTCATCCCGTCAAGAGGCGCGATTCGATCGGCTGCTCGGCGTCCGGCCCGACGCGGTACGCACGCGCGTCCGGCTGCGTGGCCACGACCTCAGCGAGATCGGTGCCGTCGAAGCGGACGGCAGCCCCGTCGTCGAGCGCGATCCCGGGCGGGAAGCCGTCGCGAACGAGCTCCCCGTATCGGGGCCGACGCCGCTCCTCGCTGTCGTAGTGCGGGCATGCACTCCCCTTGAGGAGACCGAGGCCCTCGCGCATCCCTTCGAGCTGGGCACCGAAGGAGTCCGTCACCGCTGCCTCGAACCAGCAGATCGCTCCCGCGCTCCAGCCCGCGAGGACGACGCCGCTCGCCCACGCCTCGCGAAGAACCTCGTCGAAGCCGTGGATACGCCAAATCGCGAGCATGTTCGCGGTGTTTCCGCCCGGGACGAGGACGATGTCCTGCGCGAGCACTGTCTCGCGCAGTTGGGCCGGCGGCCATGGGAGGAAGTTGAGGTGCGTCATCTCGGCCCGACCGCGCAGGCGCTCGTACCAGATGAGCGTGTGGGCCGGCGCTTCCATTCCGGCGGTCGGGACGAAGACGAGCCGCCGCCCGCGTGCAAGGCCGAGCACGTAGTCGAGGAGCGGACCCTCGGGGGCAGCGCCCAGGGCCACGATCGTCCCTTCCGGCATAACTGCGAGTATTGCAGGGGCTTTTGTGAGAGGATTCCGCGCCTTGCCTGGCCACCGGTACGTCTACGACTTCGACGAGCCATCCGAGAGCGGGCGCGAGTTGCTCGGAGGCAAGGGCGCGGGACTCGCGGAGATGACGCTGCTGGGATTCCCGGTTCCCGCCGGATTCACGATCACGACGGACGCGTGCCGCGACTACCGGTCGAACGGCGGCTCGCTGCCCGACGGCCTCGAGACCGAGGTGGACCAGCACATCGACCGGCTCGAGCAGCAGACCGGCAAGCGCTTCGGCGACGCGGCCGACCCGCTGCTCGTCTCCGTCCGCTCGGGAGCGGCGATCTCGATGCCCGGGATGATGGACACGATCCTGAACCTCGGGCTGAACGACGAGGCGGTCGAGGGGCTCGCTCGGAGGACGCAGAACGAGCGGTTCGCGCTCGACTCGTACCGGCGCCTGATCCAGATGTTCGGCGAGGTGGTCGAGGGCATCCCCGGGAACCGGTTCGAGGAGACGCTCGCCGACCGCCGCCGCGCGAAGGGCGTGCAGCACGACACGGAGCTCGACGCCGACGACCTGCGCGAGCTGATCGGCGTGTACAAGGAGATCTACCGCGAGGCCGCAGGCGGCGACTTCCCGCGGGACGCGCGTCGGCAGCTCGGACGAGCGGTGCGCGCCGTCTTCGACTCCTGGGACTCGCCGCGCGCCAAGGTCTACCGGCGCACGTACGACATCGACGACGATCTCGGCACCGCGGTGAACGTCGTCCAGATGGTCTTCGGGAACAAGGGCGAGGAGTCCGGCACCGGGGTCGCGTTCACGCGGGACCCGTCCACCGGCGAGCGGGGCCTGTACGGCGAGTTCCTCACGAACGCCCAGGGCGAGGACGTCGTCGCGGGCATCCGCACGCCGTTGCCGCTCGCCGAGATGGAGGCGAGGCTCCCCACGGCCTTCCACGAGTTGATCGAGACAATGCACAGGCTGGAGCAGCACTACCGCGACATGCAGGACGTCGAGTTCACCGTCGAGGACCAGCACCTGTACCTGCTGCAGACCCGGTCGGCCAAGCGAACAGCCGCGGCCGCGGTGAAGGCAGCGGTCGACATGGTCGGGGAGGGGCTCATCTCCCGTGAGGATGCGATCGCGCGCATCGACGCGGCGCAACTCGACCAGCTCCTTCATCCGATGCTCGACCCCACGGCGACGTGGGAGGTCGTGGCGAAGGGGCTCAACGCGTCGCCCGGTGCGGCGTCCGGCCACATCGTGCTCGACGCCGACACCGCCGAGCAGCGCGGCAAGGCGGGAGAGAGCGTCGTGCTCGTGCGCTGGGAGACGACGCCGGACGACATCCACGGCCTCCTCCAGGCAAAGGGCGTGCTGACCGCGCACGGCGGGATGACCTCGCACGCGGCCGTGATCGCGCGCGGGATGGGCAAGCCGTGCGTCGCGGGTTGCGAGGCGCTCTCGATCGACGTCGAACGCGGAACGATCAAGCTCGCCGAGCAGGAGCTGCGCGAGGGCGACACGATCACGATCGACGGTGGCACCGGCGCCGTGATCGTCGGCGAGGTCCCGCTCGTGCCACCGCGCGTGAACGACGACCTCGAGACAATCCTCTCGTGGGGTGATGCACACCGTCGGCTGCGCGTCCGCGCGAACGCCGACACGCCCGAGGAGGCGACGCAGGCGCGCAGGTTCGGCGCAGAGGGAATCGGGCTCTGCCGGACCGAGCACATGTTCCGGCAGGAGGGCAGGCTCGCGATCGTCCGCGAGATGATCCTCGCGCTGAACGAGCGAGAGCGCCGCGCGGCCCTCGACAAGCTCCTGCCAGTCCAGCAGGGCGACTTCGAGGGGATCTTCGAGGCGATGGCCGGGCTGCCGGTGACGATCCGCCTGCTCGATCCGCCGCTGCACGAGTTCCTGCCGGACGAGGCGGACGCGACCGACGAGCGCATGCGCAGGCGCATCCGCGCACTGCACGAGGCGAATCCGATGCTGGGCACGCGCGGCTGCCGCCTCGGTCTGCAGTGGCCGGAGATCTACGAGATGCAGGTGCGCGCGATCATCAGGGCCGCGAAGGCGGTCGAGCGACGAACGGGCGAGGCGCCGCTCGTCGAGATCATGCACCCGCTCGTCGGCTTCGCGGAGGAGCTACGGCGGTTGCGTGAGCTCACCGTCGGGACGGCCGAGGAAGAGGAGGCAGATGTTTATCTCTGCGGGACGATGATTGAGCTGCCACGCGCTTGCGTGCGCGCGGACGAGATCGCGGAGCAAGCGGACTTCTTCTCCTTCGGGACGAACGACCTGACGCAGACCGCGCTCGGCTTCTCGCGCGACGATGCAGAGGGGAAGTTCCTCACCTTCTACCTCGAGGACGGCGTGCTCGATCAGAACCCGTTCGAGACGCTCGACCAGTCGGGAGTCGGCGAGCTGATGCGCATGGCGGTCGAGCGGGGACGCAGCGTGAAGCCGGCGCTCAAGCTCGGCATCTGCGGCGAACACGGCGGCGAGCCGCGGAGCGTCGCCTTCTGCCACGAGCTGGGGCTGGACTACGTGTCGTGCTCGCCGTTCCGCGTGCCGCTCGCGCGGCTCGCCGCGGCGCAGGCTGCGCTCGCCGAGCAGGGGGCGCCGCAGTACGTCGCGGCGGGCGGGTAGCGCAGTGCCGAGCTACGACCTCCTGGTGGACGGGGAGCGGAAGTTGCACGCACGTTCCGAGACCGAGCTCCGAGAGTCGCTACACCACTACCGTGAGGAGCACGCCGAGGACGATCCGGACGCCACGCACGTGCAGGTCCTCGAGCGCGGACGTCTGTCGTTCCTCTTCGGCGGGCGCGTGGTGCCGACCGAGTGGTTCACCCGCGAGCCGGATCAAGGCCCGTAGCCGGGAGCCGGCGGCGGCGTCGTGCTCGCGGGTGTGCTCGTCACGAGCTTCGTTCCGTTCGGTGACACCGCGTACCACTTCCCGCCGAACTCGTTCAAGCCCTCGCCGTGCATCTGCCCGGCCTTCGTGTCGAGTTCGAACGTGTAGAGCGCGTGCCCGTCATACGTGGCCTGCAGGCGACCGTCGCGCCGCTTCGTCGTTCCGAGCAGCGACGCGCTCACGCCGTGCGCTGCGCGCGGCTTCCCAGAGGTTGCGACCGGGTGCCAGAACGTGGCACAGGTGCCGGTGCACGCGCTCTTGCCGCGTGGATCTCTCGTGAACAGGTAGAGCGTGCGCCCGTTCGCGTTCACGAGCATCCGGCCGAGGCTGCCTGAGTCGACGCGCACCAGCGCACGACTCTGCGCAACGCCTCCACCCGCGCGTGCATGCGCCGCGAGAACGGCGGTCGCAGTGAGCAGCGCCGCCAGCGTGAGGAGGAGGACGGCGGGGCGCGACGAGCGGTCGCGCGAGGTTGCGACGGTCCTGGTGGCGGTTCGGCGTTGCACGATTCGAGATACGAGATCGCGAGTGCGGCGGATGTGCGAGAGAGCACGCGGGCGCGTGCGTGTGACTTACTGCTGGATGACGACCGGCGCGCCGAGCGGGATCCACCGCATCAGGTAGCGGAGGTCCGACTCGCTCGCGTGGATGCACCCGGTCGACACGGCGTGACCGAAGTCGCTCGAAGACGACGTGCCGTGGATCGCGATCCTGTCTCCGCCGGTCCACCCGGCGGGCAAGTTCGGCTGCGTCGCCGATAGCGCGAGGATGCAGCAGCCGTACGCCGCCGAGCTGTAGGACGCGCCGTTCAGCTCGTCCGTGACGGCGAAGCGTCCGGTCGGCGTCGGCGTGTCGGGGCGGCCGATGCCGACGAGCATCTCGCGGAGGACATCGGTGCCGCGCCGTACGGTCAGCGTGCGCGTCGAGAGATCGACGTCGATCTCGAGCGGAGTCGTCGTGTACCGCAGGTCGCCAGCCGCGGCGTCCACCCAGCCGAGTCGTCCGTTCCCGAGCCCGACCTGTGTGACGCCGAGCCAGCGACCGTTGCGCGTCTGCACGACCGAGAGCGTCTGTGGCGACCCGAACTGCGTCGTCGACGAGACGGTGTCGACGACCGGGCCGAACGGCCGCGAGTGGAGTGCGACGGACGTCCCGGGACGGACGTACGCGATCAGGTGTCGCGCCTGGTCGGCCGGAGCGCCGATCGGCGTGTCGGTGCGCGAGGTGAACTGGAGCACGCGCGCCGAGGAGAGCGGCGGTGCAGCGAGCGCCGCGAGGACCACCACCAGGATGCCGATGAGCGGCAACCGCCCCACGGGTCCTGGATCGGCAGTTGCATTGCTGCTCGCCGTCCCCCGAAGGGGGGACGAGTCAGATCGTGCCTAGCGCACGTCGGCGATCTCGGCGAGCGGCTTCTTCGTCAGCACGGCGCGTCGTCATTCAGCTCAGCCCGTCGACGAGCTCGCGCCCGAACGAACCGCCTCCGATCACACGCTCCGCGTCGGCGTGCACGCGTTCTCGGAGCTCGCGATCCGACGTCACGACCCAGACGGGCGGCTCGAGCTCGGCGGCTTGGCGTGCGATGCGCTCGTCTGCGCTCTCCGATCCCTCCCACACGACCACGACGTCGTGCCCGTTTCGCGCCGCCCACGCCTCGCACAACGCAGGGAGGTCGCTCCTCGGGATGTTCGGCCAGAGCGACCGCCGTACGTTCTCCGCATCGACGAGGACGATGGCCAACGAGACTCAGCCGAGGGACGAGATCAGCTTCCGGTACGCGGCCCGCGCACGCGGCTTCGACGCGAGGTCGTAGGCGCCGCCGGCCTTGCCGTTGAAGAACGAGAGCAGCTCGACTCGTCGGTGGCTTCGGACGAAGCTCGCCATCCGTGTGACGAAGGCCGGGTCGTCGAGACCGCGCATGCCCCATTCCGGGAACGCGAATCCCTTGTGCGGATATGCCTCGTACAGGCGCTGGATCGCGTTCCAGTCGACGGAGCCGAGGTCGTACGGATCGTCGCCGATGACGTCGACGTACGCGTCACCCGGGTAGTACCTCGCCGGCGCGTTGCCGGGGACCTGAGGGTCGCCGTGGGCCTGCGCGCCCCAGATCACGCGCAGCCGGGGAAACGGATTCGACGCGAGATCGCCGCTCACGAGCGGAAGGCCGAGCCGCGCGAGCCGTACATCGATCTGGGCGGCAGGCCCGCCGTGGAGGATGAGGTACATCCGGGCGAACGCCTTTCGAAAGGCGGCCGTGGAGTACGACGGTCCTTTCGGCCGACCGTCGCGCGTGTACGCGCACCAGGCGGACCACCAGCCGGTCATCTCGCCGAGCGGCCGCACGTAGAACACCTTGCGGCCGGAGCGCGCGATCGCCGCGTTGAGCGCCTCGAGGTACGAGTCGCCGTCGCCGCGCGCGATCTGCAGCGGCGTCAGAACGCCCGTCGTCGACGGCCAGTGGTACGTCGTGATCGAGATCAGCGGAACGTCTCCGAGCGTGGGGAGGATGCGGTCGAAGCTCGATCCCCACGTCTGTCCCTGTCCCCAGCCGAGGTACATGTGCTGCACGGTGGTGTGCTGCCCCGTCAGAGACGAGAAGCGCGTGGCGTTCCCGTAGACGCCGAGGAAGGGACGCGCCGCAGCCGCGGGCACGACCACGAGAGCGCAGAGGGCGACGGCGACAGCTCTCTTCACGACTGGTCCATCGGCAGGGTAGTCCCGATCGCCCACCCCCGTCCGGCGGTCCGCGGCTAGGCGGTTGCGTACCCCCTGGTAGCGAGGTATGCGATGAGGATGCTCGCGACGCCGACGAGCAGCATCGTCGCGATCCCGAAGACGCCCGAGCGTCCGTACGCCGCGTGGACGCGGCCGAAGCGCGTCAGTCCGAGCGCGCACGCCGCGCCGCCGAGCAGGCCGCCAATGTGTCCGCCGATCGAGATGTTGGCGATCGTGAAGCTGAGTACCAGGTTGAGCACGATCATCCCGAGCGCCGTGCCGCCGAAGACGTAATCGCGCTGCTGCTCGAGCACGAAGCCCGCGCCCAACACGCCGAAGATCGCCCCCGAGGCTCCGACCGTCGGCGTGTTCGGCGAGAGGATCAGCGCGCCCGCCGAGCCGGCAAGCCCGGACACGATGTAGAGCATCAGGAACTTGCCCGAGCCGATCCTCTGCTCGAGCAACGTGCCGAACCACCAGAGCGCGATCATGTTCAGCAGGATGTGGAACGGGCCGTAGTGGAGGAACGCGGCCGTCAGCAGCCGCCAGTACTGGTGGTGCGCGACGCCGACCGCGATCGCCGGCGGAACCGTCAGGTTCTTCGGCACCGGGACGACGGTTCCGGCGTACTTCGCGCCGCTCGCGATCAGCACGCCTGCCTGGTAGATCGAGCCCTTCGTCGCATTCACGCCGGAGCCCTGCACGAGCTCCGCCAGATACACGCCGACATTGATCGCGATCAGCGCCTTCGTCACCTTTGCGCCGACGCCCTCGAACGACGCGCGCTCGACCTCGTGCGTCATCCGTCGGAAGCCTTGCGGCTTCCCCGAGTGCTCTGGACAGCGGATCCCGACCGGAGCCATCGTCATGCACTCCGTGCAGATCGGCCGGCCGCACTCCGAGCACGAGAGCCCGGTCACGCGGTCCGGATGTCGATAGCACCTCTGCTCTGCGGCGGCCATCCCGACGAGTAGCGTACTGACGGTGAACGTCGACGTGGCTCTCACGCCGGAGCAAGCGTCGGCCGCGACGACGACGATCGTCGTCGACGTGTTGCGCGCGACGTCGACGATCGCGCAGGCGCTCGCGTCCGGCTATCGCAGCATTCTCTGCTGCGCCGAGATCGAGGATGCCCGCCGGCTCAGGTCCGAGATCCCCGGCTCGATCGTCGGCGGCGAGCGGGACGCGACGCGCATCGACGGCTTCGACGTCGGCGCGTCTCCACGCGAGTT
>Ga0187779_10000465_pt1 | contig 27184 bp, 23 predicted proteins | sample 1015_Q2_SP10_10__FD_132435 | JGI IMG/M metagenome (GOLD analysis project Ga0187779, IMG submission 132435) | Tropical peat soil microbial communities from peatlands in Department of Meta, Colombia - 1015_Q2_SP10_10_MG | ecosystem: Environmental > Terrestrial > Soil > Wetlands > Peat | place... | reverse complement strand
CAGGCAACTGCCATTCGAGCGCCAGGCCGACATCGTGCTCGCCCAAATGAAGAAGTGTGTGGAGGCCGCCGGCTCCTCACTGGAGCGCGTCGTGAAATGCAACGTGTATTGCACGCCAGTCGAATCTCATTTTGGACAATTCAACGACGTTTACGCTCGATATTTTCCGGTCGAATCACCGGCGCGAATCTTTGTGCAGGTGCCGTCGTGGCCCGGCCCGTTTGACGTGGAGATTGACTGCGTAGCCGTACTTTAAGTTGTGTTACCTCACCCTCGGCTTAACCCGACATTACAGACGTTTGTGCCGACCAAATCCGGGCTTGCCGGAAACCTTCCACCGCGCAACTATGCCTCCAACTCAAGAAACAGTGCGGGAGGACATATGACCAGGACAGCGCAACGCATGGCGGCCGGTTTCGCGGCAATCGTATTTGCCGCCGTCGCTGCTGCAAGTGCCGAAGCCAAGGACAAGGTGAAAGTCGGCTTCATTGGCCCACTGACCGGAGGCGTTTCAGTCAACGGTCTTGGCGGCCGCAACTCAGCGGATCTCGCCGTACGATTGCGCAACGCCGATGCCAAGGCGAAATACGAATACGAAATTGTCGTTCTTGACGACGAGTGCAAACCCAATGTCGCGGTGCAGGTCGCGACCAAGATGGCTACCGACAACGAAATCATTGCCGGGGCCACGCATTATTGTTCGGCAGCCGCGATCGCGACCGTCGACGTCTACCACAAGTTCGGATTTCCGGTGATCGTATGGGGCGCGGTGCTGCCCGACATCACCTACCGCAACAAGTATGACGAGGTTCATCGTGTCAACGGCACGATGATCAATCAGAACGACGCCAACGCCGAGCTGATTTCCAGCCTCGGTTACAAGACCGTGGCGGTGATCCATGACACCACCGATTATGGCAAGGGTCACAACGAATACTTCAGCAAGGCGCTGGAAAAGATCGGCAAGGCCAAGATTGTCGGAACGTTTGGTGTCACCGCGGAACAACAGGACTTCACAACCGAACTCACCAAGATCAAGGCGCTCAATCCTGACGTGATCTACTTTGGCGGTTTGACGCCCATCGGCGTCCGCATCCGCTCGCAGATGGACAAGCTCGGCATTAAGGCCGTGTTCGACGGTACCTCCGGCATTGTGTCGGATGCCTATATCCAGGGCTCGGGACCATTGGCGGAAGGCACTTTGGCCTTCCGCGAAGGCGCGCCGACCGAAAAACTGCCGGGCGGCAAGTTCTTCATGGAGAAGTACAACGCGCAGAAATACGACAACCCGCCGGAGGCCTACGGCGCCTTTGCCTATGCGGCGATGGACATGATCCTCGACACCATAGAGAAAGTCGGTCCCGACCGGGCGAAAGTCATCGCCGCGCTCGGCGACGTCAAGGATCGCGATTCGATCGTCGGCAAGATCACTTTCGACGATCATGGGCAGAACACGGTTCCGGTGATCACGAAATACGTCGTGCAAGACGGCAAGTTCGTTGAGTGGGTTGATAGCGAATACGCCAGCGGCAAGCGCAAGCTTCCGGGGCAGAAATAATGGCTTCATAGGAGCCGTGCTCTACGCGGCTCCATTTTCTTTCAAGCCGCCGCCAAGACTCTGAGCATGGACGCGGGTCTGTTCGCTCAATACGTCATGAACGGGCTGATGCTCGGCATGATGTATGCGCTGGTGGCGGTCGGCTTTACTCTTTTTTTCGGCGTTCTTGACGTCATCAAGTTTTCGCATGGCGACGTTCTCACTGTCGGCGCCTTTGCCGCGTTGGCGAGTTACGTCGGCCTGCAAGCAATCGGCGTCAGGTCAAGCTGGCTTGATCTTGTCGTTATGATCGTGCTGTCGACGGCGGCCATGGCGCTGCTCGGCATGGTGATCGCGCGTTACCTCGTCATGCCGCTGCGCTCCGCTCCGGCGCTCAACACACTTTTGATCACCCTCATGCTCGGCACCGTGCTGCGCGAATGCGTGCGGCTCTTTTACCCGCAGGGCGCCAACCCGAAACCCTTCCCGGCATTACTGCCGCGCGGGTCGATCGATTTTGGCGTCTTCAACCTGCGCTTTGACAACGTGCTGATGCTTGCCGCCGGCATTCTGGTGATCGTCGGCATTCAATATTTGCTCAATCGTACAAAGCTGGGCCTTGCCATTCGCGCGGTCGCGCAAGACGAGGAAACCGCGCGCACCATGGGGATCAATTTCACGGCCATCGTGTTGATCACTTTTGCCCTCGGCTCGGGGCTTGCAGCTTTCGCCGGCGTGATGAACGGGCTCTACTACAACGAAATCAATTTCGGCATCGGCCTCTATCTTGGCGTGATCGGCTTTTCCGCCGCCATTATTGGCGGCCTCGGCAGCATTTACGGGGCCATCCTCGGCGGCTTTTTGTTCGCAGGGCTGCAAATCGTCGGAACGGTGCTTCTGCCTTTCGCCAGCGCCTATAAGGATGTGTTTGCCTTCGCCGTCGTCATCGCCCTTATGGCTTGGCGTCCGACCGGGCTTATCCAGGAAAAGATCAGTGAGCGGGTCTAGGGCAATGGCGCACAAAACGCGGGCGTCGGTATGGCCCGGCGTAACGGCGCTTGTGGTCGGAACGATCTATTTGATTGCAGTGCTCGCGGCAGAAAAGCAGGCCTTGATTATCGGGCTACTCGTCGGCGGCATTGCCGTCGTAGTTGCCGCCACCTGGCTCGGCCTGTTTGCGGACGTAGGCAAGTCATTCACCGAAAATGAAGACACCCTCGATGGCTGTGCGATTATCGCTGTGCTCGCCGTGACGGCAGTTTTTCACGAGAATCATTTCGTGTTGCTGCTCGTGATTACAGTGCTGCTTTATTCGGTAGCGACGCTGGGGCTCAACATTCAGTTCGGCTATGCGGGCGTTCTCAATTTTGCCGGCGCTTCGTTCTTCGGCATCGGCGCCTATACCTCGGCTGTTCTGAATTCTCAGACCACGCTGCCGCATCTGCTGGTGCTGCTGATTGGCGGCCTTCTGGCGGCGCTGATCGGCTGCCTGCTGCTCCTGCCCGTTCTGCGTACGCGCGGACACTATGCGGCGGTGGTGACAATCGCGTTTGCCCTGCTGTTGAAGACCTTTCTTGAAGTCAATGACGTGCTCGGCGGGCCGCAAGGCATGCAGGTCAAAGGCATGAGCATTCTCGGCTGGTCGTTCAACGACAACTTCAAGATCGCCGGCATCGCGATGTCGTTCTACATGAACTATTTTGTGGTCAGCCTGCTTCTGCTGGTCGGGGCGTTCGTCCTGGTGCGGCGGCTGGAGCGATCTTGGATTGGACTAAACCTTGACGCTCTGCGGCTCGATGAAACAGCCGCAAGCTGCTTTGGCCTCGACATTGTCCGATGGAAAATCACGGCGTTTTTGATCGGCAATTTTCTCATCGGCATCGCCGGCGCGCTTTTCGGCATGGTCGGCGGCTTCGTCGCGCCCAATAATTACACCTTTGCTGACTCGCTTATTCTGGTTTCGATTCTGCTGCTCGGCGGCATCGGCAATCCATGGGGCCTGATCGTGGCCACGATCATCGTCGTGGTCGTGCCCGAGAAACTGCAGACCATCCAGGAATACCGGTTCCTCCTCTATGCGCTCATGGTGATTGCGGTGTTGCTGTTCCGTCCTGAAGGGCTTTTACCGCGGCCAGTCCGCCGCTATTTCTCCGGATGGCAGCCATGAGCGCATTGCTCGAAGCCCGCGGCCTGTCGAAGCATTTCGGTGGAGTGCTGGCGCTCGATGGGCTCGATCTCACCGTGGCGCCGAACGAGATTCTCGGCCTCATCGGCCCGAATGGTTCCGGCAAGACCACATTTTTCAACGTCATCACTGGCATCTACGGCGCCGATGCTGGCCAGGTGATCTTTGATGGCAACGACGTCACCAATGCGAGCGGACGATCGGTCTATCAGTCCGGCATGTCACGTACCTTCCAGCGTTCACGTCTCTCATTGCCGCTCTCAATCTTTGACAACATCATGATCGGCAACCAAAAACGTCTCAATCAGGGCCTGTGGTTCAATCTGGTCAAGCGCGGCAACTTCAGGCGCGAACTCGAAGAGAATTTCGCCGCGGCACGTGCTCTCGTCGAGCTCTTCGAGCCGTCGCTGGCCGATCGCCTGTCCGAGCCGGTCGCCGGACTGCCAATGATTGATCGTCGCCGTATCGAGATTTGTCGTGCGCTCATCAGTTCGCCGAAGCTCTTGCTGCTTGATGAGCCGTCGGCCGGCATGACGCACGATGAAACTGCCGAACTCATGAACGACATTCTGCTGGTTCGCGCGCGAAACGAGAACCTCACCATCATCATTGTCGAGCATGAAATGGGCGTCATCGAACGCATCACAAACCGCTGTGTGGTGCTCAACTTCGGACGCAAGATCGCCGAAGGTCCTTACCGCACGGTCGCCGCCGACACGCGCGTGCAAGAAGCCTACCTCGGAGCCGTATGATGGCTGAGAGTCTGGAGATCGAAAGCGTCTATACGGCCTACGACAAGGCCGACGTTTTGCAGGGCGTGTCGCTGAAGGTCGAAGCGGGACGCATCACCTGCCTGCTTGGATCCAATGGTTCGGGCAAGACGACGCTGGTGCGATCGATCCTCGGCCTGACCCCTGCCCGCGCCGGACGAATCGTGTTTGACGGCACCGAGATCACGCATCTGCCGACGCATCGGATTATCGCCGCCGGCATTGCCTGCATCCCGGAGGGGCGCAAGGTCTTCCCCAAACTCACGGTCGAGGAGAATTTGCGGGTTGGCGCCTATCAGGAGCGCTCCGACAAGGTCAGTTCGCAACGCCTTTCCGAGATCTTGCACATCTTCCCGCGGCTCGCCGAGCGACGTACGCAGCTTGCCGGCACCATGTCGGGCGGCGAACAGGCGATGGTATCAATTGGCCGCGGCTTGATGTGCGCGCCCAAGCTGCTCCTGATCGACGAGCCATCGCTCGGTCTGTCACCTCGCCTGGTGAAGGAAAATTTCAATATCATCCGCAGCATTAACGAGCGTGGCATTACCGTTCTGTTGGTCGAACAGAATGTCCACCAAACGCTTGCGATTTCGCATTTCGGGTTCGTGCTTTCGAAAGGGCGCGTCGCAGCCAGCGGCGACCCCGCCGAACTTGCGGCCCGCCAGGACGTGCGCGATGCTTACTTCGGGTAAGTCATGCAGCCTTCAGTCGAACTGACACAGGACCTCGTCCGGTTCAACACGATCAATCCGCCCGGCGCCGAACGTCCTTGCGCCGAGCGACTCGCATCCTTGCTTGAAGATGCGGGATTTGCCGTCGACGTAATTCCTTTCGGCGAGGGACGCGCGCAGCTCGTGGCGCGCATCGGAGGCGCGCAGGGGAAATTGCCGTTGGGGTTTACCGGCCATCTCGACACCGTGCCGCTTGGAACGCGAGCCTGGTCCGTCGATCCGTTGGCTGCCGAAATCGTGGACGGCAAGCTCTACGGGCGTGGCTCATCCGACATGAAAAGCGGTGTCGCCGCGTTTGTCGTGTCGTGCACCACGCTCGCCGAAAAGCTTATCAAAACCCCGGGTGTGGTTCTCTTCATCACTGCGGGCGAAGAAGCTGGCTGCACTGGGGCCGCCGCCCTGGCGCAGGCCAAACAATCGCTTCCTCAGGTCGGCGCACTCGTCGTGGCGGAGCCAACCGGAAACAAACTTCTTGTCGGCCATAAAGGGGCGCTTTGGCTCGAAGCCGTGACGACGGGCGTGACGGCACACGGTTCGATGCCCGAGAAAGGCATCAACGCAGTTTACAAAGCCGCACGCGCTGTGACAGCGCTGCAGGATTTTGACTTCAATTTCGCCCGCCACGACGTTCTCGGCAGCCCTACGCTTAATGTCGGCACAATCAGTGGCGGATTGAATATCAACTCGGTACCCGACCGGAGTGTGATCGGCATCGATATCCGTACGGTTCCTGGGCAGAGCCACGCCAAGATCCGTGAGCAATTGAAGAGCTATCTCGGAGATGACGTTGCGCTCAGCACGCTGCTCGATGCGCAAAGCGTCTGGACGCGTCCCGATGATACATGGATCGACCAGATATCCCGCATTGTTCACGACGTTGCAGGTTTCCCGAACGAGATTGCGGCGGCGCCCTACTTCACTGACGCCTCGATTCTTACACCCGCCACGGGCGCACCGCCGACCGCAATTATTGGGCCAGGCGAACTCGCCCTTGCGCATCAGACCGACGAATATTGCTTCGTGTCACGAATTGAGGAAGCGACCGAAATCTACGCTCGGATGATCCGGAATTGGTGCGGAATCTAACGCACGGGACTGCATCCTATTAGGATGAAAAAGGCGGCCCGCTGGGCCGCCCTTTTATTCAGTTCGTGCGAGCGGGAGCGGCCTACTCCGCCGCGATCCTCACCTCAGGCGCGGCCGCCTTGATGTCCGGCGTGACGTGCTGCTCGAACTTGGCGAAGTTTTTCTGGAACATAGCGACCAGATCGCGCGCGGTCTTGTCGAACTCGGCCTTGTTCTTCCAGGTCTTCATCGGGTTGAGCAGATGCGGCTCAACGCCGTGCACTGAAGTCGGCACCGAGAAGCCGAAATAGGGGTCGGTGCGGAAATCGGCATCTTTCAGCGAGCCGTCGAGCGCCGCGGTCAGCAGACGCCGTGTCGCCTTGATCGGCATGCGGCGGCCTTCGCCGTATTTGCCCCCGGTCCAGCCGGAATTCACCAGCCAGCAGTCAACTTTGTAGCGATTGATGTAATCGCGCAGCATATCGGCATAGACCGATGGATGCCGCGGCAGAAACGGCGCGCCGAAACAGGTCGAGAATTCCGGCTGCACGCCAATCAGACCCTTCTCGGTGCCAGCAACCTTTGCGGTGTAGCCCGAAAGGAAGTGATACATCGCCTGCGTCGGCGTGAGCCTCGCAATCGGCGGCATCACCCCGTAAGCATCGGCCGTAAGGAAGATAATGTTCTTCGGATGACCAGCACGTCCCGTGCGCGAAGCATTCGGGATGAACTCCATCGGATAGGCCGACCGCGTGTTCTCGGTCTTTGAACCGTCATCGTAGTCGGGAATGCGCGTGGCCGGATCGAACACCACGTTTTCGAGTACCGCGCCGAAACGGTTGGTGGCGTCCCAGATCATCGGCTCGGCTTCCTGCGAGAGCTTGATGCACTTGGCGTAGCAGCCGCCCTCGAAATTGAAGATGCCGTCCGGGCCCCAGCCGGTTTCGTCGTCACCGATCAGGATGCGATGCGGATCGGCCGACAGTGTGGTCTTTCCGGTGCCCGACAGACCGAAGAACAGCGCGCTCTCGCCGTCCTTGCTGACATTGGCCGAGCAATGCATGGGCACGACGTTTTCGGCTGGCAAATAGAAATTCAGCGTGGTGAACACCGACTTCTTCATTTCGCCGGCATAAGACGAGCCGCAGATCAGCACGATCTTGCGGGTGAAATCGATGGCGACCATCGTGTCAGAGCCCTCGCGGCCGCCGTGGCGCTTCGCATCCGGTTTGAACGAGGGGAAATCAAGGATTGTGAGATCCGGAACGAAACCTGCGAGGTCGACTCGCTCGGGACGGATCAGCAATTGGCGGATGAAAAGCGAGTGCCAGGCAAGTTCGGTGAAAACGCGAGTCTTGATCCGGTATTTCGGATCGGCGCCGCCGTAGAGATCCTGCGCAAATAGCTTCTTGCCTTCGGCATGCTTGAGAAAATCGGCGAGAAGGCTGTCGAAGTTTTCCTTCGACATTTTACGGTTGCCGTCCCACCAGACTGAATCGCGGGTGAGATCGTCGACGACGGTATGCTTATCCTTCGGGCTGCGGCCGGTGTGATGGCCGGTTTCGGCGCACAGCGCCCCGCCCGCGACGACCGAGGCTTCGCCGGCCGCTACGGCATGTTCGTAAAGGGCCGGCTCGGTGAGGTTCCAGTGGACTGCGGCCAGGTTTTTGAAACCGAACTTGTCGGCGCCGTATGCACCGTTCCGCACACCCTGTTCTTGCACGCGTATTCCTCCCACACAGCCGCTTGGTAGCTAAATCCTCTCGCGAGGTGTTGGATCCCCGCTGCGGCTTGTACGACGTTAGTATAGCCCCTTGGGCCGAGGCGCGCGACCATAGTCACGACGTCCTCCAAAGCCAAGAAGAAACGTCATGCATGGTTTGCAGGCCGCATTGCACTGCATCAAATGCTTAAAACCAAAGCCGGGCCGTGGTTACTCTACCAGGCCCTTGTCGGTGAGCCACTTCTGAATCAGATCGGCAATCTGACCGTTATTCTTATCCATCATCAGCATGTGGGAATTTCCCTTGATGCCGACCTCGGGCAAGTTAACCACGTCCACGTTTCCACCGGAGGCCCGTACCGCCTCAGCATACTCGAGCCCGAGCTGGCGCATTTTCGGCCAACGGCTATCGAGCGGTATGTAGTCGCCGTACACCACCAGAGTCGGGATGTCTTTCAGCTTGCCGGCCTGCGCTTTGTCACCAGCGACCGCCGGTTCGACCGCGACAATTGCCTTGATCTTGTCCGGACGGGCCTGAGCGACTGTAAAGCCAAAGCCACCGGCCTGACTGTGGAACAAGAGAACGCAAGGACAGACCTTGTCGACCAGCGCCGTATAGGCAGCGATGATTGCTGCGTCAGTAGTCAGCCAGCGCGGAACGATCTGCTTGACGAAATTGTCATAGGCCTCGACCGGGAACTGACTGCCAACATTTGTTTTCATTTTTGCCGCATCGGCATTCCACGACCCGATGCCCTGTCCAATGCGGAAACGCTCGAACGGATTGGCTTTGGTCAAAAAATTAGGCTCGCTGTTCCAGATGTCAGGAGGCGCGAAGCCGGAGCGGCCGCGCTCCACGGCGTCGGAATTATAAACATCCCAGCCTTTGCGGATGAACAATGTGAGCCAGCCTTCGCGGCCATCGGGCGTGCTTTCATAAGTCACACCTGTCAGTCCACCGCCGTGCCACATCAGCAGCGGATATTTTCCCTTGCGGTTCTGCGGCAGGAAGTATTGCACGTACATCTGCTCGACCTGATAAAGGCCGTTCGGATCGACTTTAGCAGGAACACCGCCGGCGCCGAACACCACTTCTTTCACCGGCTTGCCGGAAATTTCCACGACGCGTCCGCCGACGTGGAATGAACCCATGTCGCGCAGCGTGATCGGCTCGCCGGCAAATGCCGTCGATGCAGTCACGCTCAATAAAATTGAAAGCAGAATATGCCGCATGGTTTTGCTCCCGAATTTTGTCGTTGAACGCAGTCTGACCTATTCGAGAAAATTTGGCGATAACACTCGCGTGTGCAGGCGTACCAGCAGTGGGCTGCTGCCCGCCTCTAAATGCGGCGGGCCTGCTCGGCGAGTTGTTTCAACACAGCGCGCAGCGGACCGGGTGCGTTGACGCGCTGCGGAAACGGCAGACGCAAGGCCATGCGTCCATGCTGCAATTCAAGACCTTCCGGATCGATACCAACGCAGCGCCATTCGCCGTCCGGCGCGCCAAGCAGTTTGCTCGCGTACAATCGGCAAGCGTCGCCGTGGTCGTCGTTCATATGCGCGATGGCGTCGGCCTCCGCATCGCGGAGCGCATCGGCATCGGAGACGTCAGCCAGAATCTCTTTCGGCCCGAGATCGACAATGCGACCGAAGCCAGCGACGAGATGCGCGCGGGTAATCTCCATCCGGTAAAAAGCGAAGTCGGTAAAGTGCGCGAACATCTCCGCTTCAGGGTGACGCCGCAGATACGCATTCGCCGTCGCGGCAGCTGAATCCACCGCGCACTTTCCCATAAGCATGACGCGCGCTCCTTCGAGCGGATCGCCTTCCTTGCGTTCATCCAGCATCAGGGAGGCGCGGGCGTTCGCCAGGATGTTCTTGGTGTGGAGCGCGAGTTTCGACAACAGGAGCAGCGGAGCACCATCGATCGCCGTTGCGACATTAACCAGCGAGCAGTACGGATCGCCGGAGTCGGCCATCAGTGTCGCCAGCGCGCCTGAGCGCCCTTCGCGGAGCAGCTTCTTGGCCGCCGTAACCGCATTGAAGGTACTATCTGGCTTCATTGGTTTTTTACCTGCACGTTAACGATCTCGGTCGCGGATCTGGAAGTTTTTGGGCGGTGGACTTGAAATCGCGACCGAATCACATAGTTGTTGCAAAGAGGCCACATTTCAGACCCGATTTGTAGGGTTCAAAATACGCGGGACGTCACGCAAGAGGGGCTCATGCCGACAATCGCTCTCGTCGACGACGACCGCAATATCCTTACCTCCGTATCGATGGCACTCGAAGCTGAGGGCTATCGTATCATGACTTATACCGACGGTGCTTCGGCACTGGACGGATTCAAATCGTCGCCGCCAGACCTTGCTATTCTCGACATCAAGATGCCGCGCATGGACGGAATGGAGACGTTGCGCCGGTTGCGACAGAAGACCGACATTCCGGTGATCTTCCTAACATCCAAGGACGAAGAGATCGACGAATTGTTCGGCCTCAAGATGGGCGCCGACGACTTCATCCGCAAACCGTTTTCGCAGCGCTTGTTGGTTGAGCGGGTCAAGGCAGTATTGCGTCGCTCGACTCCGAAAGATGGTGCGCCTCCAAAAGAAATCGACTCCGCCAAGGTACTGGAGCGCGGTCAGCTGCGCATGGATCCCGAGCGCCATACGTGCACCTGGAAAGGCGAGCCCGTGATCCTGACAGTCACCGAGTTCCTCATTCTCCAGGCACTCGCCACCCGTCCCGGCGTGGTTAAAAGCCGCAATGCGCTGATGGACGCCGCTTACGACGACCAGGTTTACGTCGACGATCGCACCATCGACAGCCACATCAAGCGGCTGCGCAAGAAATTCAAGGTGGTTGACGACGATTTTGAGATGATTGAGACGCTATATGGCGTTGGTTACCGCTTTAAGGAATGACATATTCTTAATGTCGCGGCCGAACTGGGCGGCCTGACGGAACGTCCCGGCTTGCGGTAAACTGGGGTCAATTTAGGACCCATAGTCAGCCCGGCGGGATTGATACGACGTGCTCGATCGAACGGCGGAAATTGTTGCGCAGGAGACCGAGGCCGAAAGCCCCGGCGCTGCATCTGCACGTCCGGAGCTCAAGCAAGACAGCGCCGCGCGCCGGATCGCGCGATCGGCGTGGCACTTTTTCGTGCTGCAAAGTTTTTCCAGCCTCACCCGGCGCATTGTCTTCCTCAACCTCGCGGGCCTGGTCGCGCTTGTCACCGGTGTGCTCTACCTGTCGCAATTCCGCGCCGGCCTTATCGACGCGCGCGTGCAGAGCCTTTTGACGCAGAGCGAGATCATCGCCGGCGCGATCGCCGCGTCGGCCACTGTCGATACAGATTCGATCACCATCGATCCGGAACGCTTGCTGGAATTGCAGGCCGGCGAGAGTTACGGACCCGCCGATGATTCATTGTCCGGCATAGAGTTTCCGATCAATCCCGAGCGGGTGGCGCCGGTGTTGCGCCGTCTCGTCTCGCCGACCAAGACACGCGCGCGCATCTACGATCGCGACGGCGTTCTCATTCTGGACAGCCGTAATCTCTATGGGCGCGGTGACGTATTGCGTTTTGATCTTCCGCCGCCGAATTCGGAAAAGCCGGGTATCATGGAGCGCGCCTTCATCGCTTTACGCCGTTGGTTCGGACGCGGCGATCTTCCACTCTATAATGAGCTCGGCCCTGAAAACGGCAAGGGCTACCAGGAAGTGGCGCAGGCGCTGAATGGTGCGCACGCGAGCATGGTGCGCGTCAACGACCGCGGCGAGGTGATCGTTTCGGTCGCGGTGCCCGTGCAGCGTTTCCGCGCGGTGCGTGGCGCATTGATGCTCTCGACACAAGGCGCGGACATCGACGACATGGTGGGGGCAGAGCGTCTCGCGATTGTGAAAGTGTTCTTTGTCGCCGCCGGAGTCATGGTTGTACTCTCCATGTTGCTGGCGGGCACGATCGCCGGTCCAGTACGCAGGCTTGCCGACGGCGCCGAGCGGGTGCGCCGGCGTATTCGCACACGCGTCGAAATTCCAGACTTCACCCGCCGACGAGACGAAATCGGTGAATTGTCGGGCGCGCTGCGCGACATGACCAACGCGCTCTATACCCGCATCGAGGCGATTGAAAGTTTCGCGGCCGACGTCGCCCACGAACTGCGTAATCCGCTTACTTCTCTGCGCTCGGCGGTGGAGACACTCCCCCTAGCCAAGACCGACCAGAGCCGGCAGCGCCTGCTTGCTGTGATCGAGCACGATGTGAAACGGCTTGACCGGCTGATTTCGGATATCTCCGATGCAAGTCGCCTTGACGCGGAATTGCAAAGGCAGGAAGCCGCACCGGTCGACTTCGCCAAGCTGCTCGATGCGCTGGTGAAGGCCGCCAACGAGGTGCGCACCGACGACGTTACAGTCACGCTTTCGTTTGAGGGCAGCCCGTCCTCAGGTTTCAAGGTGCCCGGTCACGACTCTCGTCTTGGCCAGGTCATCAGCAATCTGGTCGACAACGCGCGTTCCTTCTCGCCGCCGGGCGGCACCGTGCGTGTTACTTGCCGCCGCCTGAGGAACCAGATCGAAATTATGGTTGACGACGACGGGCCAGGCATCCAGCCGGAAGCGCTCGATAAGATTTTTGAGCGCTTCTATACCGATCGGCCGGAACACGGGTTCGGCCAGAACTCGGGGCTCGGACTGTCCATCTCCAAACAGATCGTCGAAGCGCATGGCGGTACGATTCGTGTTGAGAATCGGATCACTGTTGCCGGCCGCACCGAAGAGCCGCGCGTGCTTGGCGCCCGCTTTGTGGTCCGCCTGCCCGCGACATGATGGCAGCGGACGATTCCACGATTCACGCTTCAGCAGTGCTGGTTGGCGCCAAGGCAGTGCTGATCCGCGGGCCGGCCGGTTCCGGCAAATCGCAGCTGGTATGGAACCTTCTCAATGCGGCGGCGCAGGGCGTTTTGCCCTTCGCACGTCTGGTTGCCGATGATCGCGTCCACGTAGAGAGCCGCTCGGGGCGTTTGCTGGCACGGCCGCCACAGGCGCTCGCTGGCATGATCGAAATTCATGGCCTTGGCATTCGGCGCGTCGAGTTCGAGGCCCTGGCTGCCGTCGGTACCGTGATCGATCTGGCTGCCAACGATGCGAGCCGCCACCCGGGAGCTCTAAGCACCGTAGTTGCGGGCGTCACGGTGCCGCGGCTTGCCGTCGCAGCCGGAATGGCAGCGCTCCCTATGGTGTTGGCTGCCCTGCGGACCCCTTCCAGGGGGTAATTGACCGGCGGGCGTCACTTGAGCTACCCCCCGCCCCTCGACCGATCGAAAAATTAACCATACAGGGCCTAGGATCGTATTTGGCAAAAGCGCACGTTCCGAGCCCTTCCCGTGACCCCATCTTTCCGCAGTGCAGCAGAACGCTTATATTGCGAAGAGAGGCCTTGTAATCAGGCCTCAGATGGGCGTGAATCTGCGCCCTTTCGTGCGGCGCAGCGTGGCGCCCGCGAGGAGTTAGGGATGATCGGCCTTGTACTTGTGACCCATGGGCGGCTCGCCGTCGAGTTCCGCTCAGCGTTGGAACACGTGGTCGGTCCTCAGCGTCAAATCGAGGCGGTCACGATCGGCCCCGACGACGACGTTGAGCAGTGCCGCAAGAACATCCTGGAAGCGGTGAAGCGGGTAGACAGCGGCGAAGGGGTCGCGATCCTCACCGATATGTTTGGCGGCACCCCCTCCAATCTTGCAATCTCGGTTATGAGCCAGCCCAAGGTTGAGGTGCTGGCCGGTATCAATTTGCCCATGCTCATAAAGCTCGCGAAAATCAGAGAGATCTGCCCGCTTCAGGATGCGGTCGCGGCAGCTCAGGAAGCCGGTCGCAAGTACTGCACGATCGCGAGTCGGGTGCTCAACGGGAAATGAGCGGCCGCGCTTCAGCGGACGACACCCCGGTCGTGCGCGAGGTGGAGATCGTCAACAAGAAGGGCCTGCACGCCCGAGCGTCGGCAAAATTCGTGCAGACCGCCGAACAGTTTGACGCCGCTATCACTGTCACACGTGGCCACGAGACCGTAGGCGGGACCTCCATTATGGGCCTGATGATGCTGGCTGCAGGGCCCGGAATCACCATCACAATCAAAGCTATCGGCAAAGATGCTGCCAAAGCAGTCGAGACGCTCTGCACGCTCGTTGCCAGCGGCTTCGGTGAGGAAGACTAGGCGTTAGCCTACATAAAGAATTCTTTATATATGCGTTGCGGGGCTGGCGGCGGGCTGTTATAGCCACGGCCAGTCAACCCATCCGCAATCGTCAGGAACTGTATTGTCATGACTGCTTCCGCCAAGCCGAAGGCCAAGACCGGCGATTATGTCGTCAAGGACATCACCCTCGCATCCTGGGGACGCAACGAGATCAACATCGCCGAAACCGAAATGCCCGGCCTGATGGCAACGCGGGAAGAATACGGCCCGCAACAGCCATTGCGTGGCGCCCGCGTTGCCGGGTCGCTGCACATGACCATTCAGACCGCCGTGCTCATCGAGACGCTGACGCATCTCGGCGCCGATGTGCGCTGGGCCTCCTGCAATATCTACTCAACTCAGGATCATGCGGCCGCGGCAATCGCCGAAGCCGGCGTTCCGGTGTTTGCAGTCAAAGGCGAGAGCCTGAAGGACTACTGGGACTACACGCACCGAATCTTTGAATGGCATGACGGCGGTACACCGAACATGATCCTCGATGATGGGGGCGACGCGACGCTGCTCTTGCATCTCGGTATGCAAGCCGAAACCAACGCGGCGGTGCTCAATCATCCGGGCAACGAGGAAGAAGAAGTGCTTTTCGCCGCCATCAAGAAGCGGCTGAAAGAACAGCCGGGCTGGTACACGAAAACTGCCAAGGCGATCAAAGGTGTCACCGAGGAGACCACGACCGGGGTGCATCGGCTCTATCAAATGGCCAAGGAAGGCCGCCTGATGTTTCCGGCAATCAACGTGAACGATAGTGTGACCAAATCAAAGTTTGACAATCTCTACGGCTGCCGTGAGTCGCTGGTCGACGGTATCCGCCGCGGCACCGACGTGATGATGGCCGGCAAGATCGCGATGGTTGCGGGTTTCGGCGACGTCGGCAAGGGTTCGGCGGCATCACTGCGCCAGGCCGGCTGCCGTGTGATGGTATCTGAAATCGATCCGATCTGCGCGTTGCAGGCGGCGATGGAAGGCTACGAGGTCGTCACCATGGAAGATGCCGCGTCGCGCGCCGATATTTTCGTCACTGCCACCGGCAATGTGGACGTGATTACAATCGATCACATGCGCAAGATGAAGCACCGCGCCATCGTCTGCAACATCGGCCACTTCGACAGCGAGATTCAGATCGCCAGCTTGCGCAATCTGAAATGGCACAACATCAAGCCGCAGGTGGACGAGGTGGAATTCGCCGACGGCAAGCGCATCATTTTGTTGTCGGAAGGACGCCTTGTAAACCTTGGCAACGCCATGGGGCACCCGAGCTTCGTGATGTCCTCGTCATTCACCAATCAGACGCTGGCACAGATCGAATTGTGGACCAATCCCGGCAAGTACAAGAAACAAGTGTATACGCTGCCCAAACAGCTCGATGAAAAGGTTGCGCGGCTGCATCTCGACAAGATTGGCGTGAAGCTGACCAAGCTTTCGGACAAGCAGGCCAACTACATCGGCGTTGCGGCCGAGGGCCCATACAAGGCGGATCACTACCGGTACTAAGCTCAGGGCCGCGGCGGCACGATCACAATCGTGTACCGCTGCGGTTTGCCCGCAATTCCAGCAAAATTGCGCACGATCTCCGTCTCGACCAAGGTCGCTGCGGCGCCGCGTGGCGCCGCTTCACGCTGGCAACTGGCGCCGCCGGCGAAACACACCAGCACCAATCCGCTCTTTGCAAGTTCGACTGCGTCGGGCTGAACCATGCCGATCAAAGCGCGCGGCCGATCGACGGCGTAGGTGATCACGCCATCGGCAATATCTTCTTCCCCGCCGACAAACCGCAATTTCTGCGGCGTTGCCTGATGCCACAATCGCTCGACTTCCGCCGTCAGGAGACGGGCTTGCGCAGCCGCCGGCAGCGGACCCCGGCGTTGCGCCATCACCATGATCGCCGGCGATACGATCAGCATCACCAGCGGCACCGCCACCGCTGCGGCAAGAGTACGCCGCGTATCAATGGCGCGTATCGTCACCGACGGTGACGACAACAGCAGCACCGGCAAAAGCGAAAGCGCCGGCATTGACCACAACGACGTAATTTCAGCTCCGGCGATAATCGCACCGCCTGCCGGAAGTATGAGCGGACCCCAAAACGAAGATGCCACCAGGCGTCGATCATCATCGGGAGGCCAGATAACATTCATTACGGTGCGCCAGGAAGGTCGCGCGCGTACGAGAAACAAGATGATTGGAACGGTCACATAAGCAATGGAGCCAAGGAGATAGCTGAGGGAGCTTTGAAGTACTGCAGCGAACGGCTGCTGCGTGTGCACCGTCGTCGCATAGCTGAATGGTGCAAACCTGTGCTCAATCAACCAAATGATGTGCGGCATCAGCACTATCGATCCGGCGAGCACAGTGACAAAAGGTGCCGGTGACCGGAAATACTCAAAGTGGCGGCGGTCGATAACCGCGGCCAGGGCAAGTCCCAGGAGCAGAAAGATCGACCAATATTTTCCGAGCATGGCGCCGGCCGCCGCAATGCCGGCAAGCGCCGCCCACACGGCGCCCCGTGTGCGCACCGAGCACAGGAAAAACCAAGTAGTCGCCGCCCAGAGTGGCAGTAGCACAGTGTTTACGTTGAACTTCAGCGCGTGAAAATTGAAAAACGGAATAAATGTGAGCAGTGCAACAGCAACGATACGCTTTTCGGCGTCGAGGTAATCCGACGAAACTCGCCAAACGATCCACATCGCGATCGCCGGCATCAACATTGCCAGCAGATAGAAAGCCCATTCCGTAATTGGAAAGACCGAAAACCAGATCCAAGTCAGCCACGCCGCGAACGGCGGATGCTTGAGATAACCGTAAGACAGATCGCGGGACCACGCGATCAATTCTGTCATGTCCGGGTTCAGACCCTGCGCGCTCCTCGATATGGTGCCGTAGATGGTCCACAGCAGGACATAGCAGGCGAGTGAGACAATGACAGCGCGCTCGCGCCGCGCCGGATCGATCAGCGCATCGCGCAAGGGACCCGCTGCCCGCTCAGCGGATTGGAAAAACGCGAAGCGCATTGCAGCCGTCTCCACCCCGCTGATCCCACGGAAGCCAGAGCCTGAGCTAGAATACCCGACGGGGATCGGCAAGTTTAGACGGGATTTCCGGTCAAGGAATCCGGCAAATCGCTGCGCTTGAAGCTTGGGACCCCGGGTGTTATCTGCCGCGCCATGACGGCGTCACCGATCCAGAATATTCGCAATTTCTCCATTGTCGCGCACATCGACCACGGCAAGTCCACGCTTGCCGACCGGCTGATCCAGCTCACCGGCGCGCTGGAAGAACGCGAGATGAAGGAGCAAGTGCTCGATTCCATGGACATCGAGCGCGAGCGCGGAATTACCATTAAGGCGCAGACCGTGCGGCTCAACTACAAGGCACGCGACGGCAAGGACTACGTACTCAACCTGATCGACACGCCTGGCCATGTCGACTTTGCCTACGAGGTAAACCGCTCGCTCGCCGCCTGCGAGGGCTCGCTGCTGGTGGTGGACGCCAGTCAAGGGGTCGAAGCGCAGACGCTCGCCAACGTGTATCAGGCTATCGACAACGGCCACGAGATCGTGCCGGTTCTCAACAAGGTCGATCTGCCGGCTGCGGAGCCTGCCAAGGTCAAACAACAGATCGAGGACGTGATCGGGCTCGACGCCAGCAACGCCATCGAGATTTCCGCCAAGACCGGCCTGAATGTGCCGGAAGTATTGGAGGCCATCGTCACCCGGCTACCGCCGCCGAAAGGCGACCGCAACGCCACGCTGAAGGCTTTACTGGTGGACAGCTGGTACGACCTTTATCTCGGCGTCGTCGTGCTGGTTCGCATTGTTGATGGCGTCCTGAAGAAGGGCCAGCGCATCCGCATGATGGGTACCGACGCGGCCTACGACGTGGACCGCACCGGCGTGTTCACGCCGAAGCTCCAGCCGGTCGACGAACTGGGCCCTGGCGAGATCGGCATGCTCACGGCGTCGATCAAGGAAGTCGCCGACACACGTGTGGGCGACACGATCACTGATGACCGCAAACCAGTGGATAAGCCCCTGCCCGGCTTCCGGCCCGCCGTCCCCGTCGTTTTTTGCGGTCTGTTTCCCGTCGATGCCGCGCAGTTCGAGGACTTGCGTGCGGCGATGGGCAAGCTGCGGCTCAACGACGCCAGCTTCACGTACGAAATGGAGACATCAGCCGCGCTCGGCTTCGGCTTCCGCTGCGGCTTTCTCGGCCTGCTGCATCTGGAAATCATCCAGGAGCGCCTGACGCGCGAATTCAATCTCGATTTGATCGCGACTGCGCCTTCGGTGATTTACAAAATAAAAACCACCGACGGCCGCGAACTCGAGATTCACAATCCGGTGGACATGCCGGAACCCAATCATATTGAGGAGATGCAGGAGCCGTGGATCGAAGCCACGATTCTGACGCCCGATGAATTCCTCGGCTCGGTACTCAAACTTTGTCAGGACCGACGTGGTGAACAGAAAGAGCTGACCTACGTGGGCAACCGCGCAATGGTGAAATACGACCTGCCGCTCAACGAAGTGGTTTTCGATTTCTACGACCGGCTCAAGTCGGTCTCGCGCGGCTATGCCTCGTTCGACTATCACCTGACGGACTACAAGCCGGCGGATCTGGTCAAACTCCAGATGCTGGTCAACGGCGACCCGGTTGATGCCTTGGCCATGCTGGTTCACCGTACCCGAGCCGAAACCCGTGGCCGCGCCATGGCGGAAAAGCTGAAGGAGTTGATTCCGCCACACATGTTCCAGGTGCCGATCCAGGCCGCTATCGGCGGCAAGATCATCGCTCGCGAGACCGTGCGCGCATTCCGCAAGGACGTGACGGCAAAATGTTACGGCGGCGACGCGACTCGCAAGCGCAAGCTTCTGGACAAGCAGAAGGAAGGCAAAAAGCGCATGCGGCAATTCGGTAAGGTCGACATCCCGCAAGAGGCGTTCATCGCTGCGCTCAAGGTAGATGTCTGAAGCCGCTGGCGCCGTCCGTCTTTTTGCCGGAAGCTGTGCTAGTATATGGCCGTCCCGTAAGACGGAACCGTTCACAATGTTCCTGCGAACCGTGATTCTGTTCGTTTTGCCGTGCCTGGTTGCAGGTGGTTTTCTTGCATCCACGGGGCACGCGGTCGCGCAAACGCCCGCAAAGGCCGCGCTGGGACCGGCTCCGCTGCCAACGCCGAAACCGTCGACGGACATCCAGGTCAGGGAAAAAACCGTGCCGGCGAAACAGCTTTTCGGCGAGAAAAAACTGCCGTCGATCGGTAAAGCAGTGGCAATTGGTTATTATCCGCGCGGATGCCTCTCCGGTGCCGTCGAGCTGCCAGTCAATGGATCGACCTGGCAGGTCATGCGCGTGTCGCGCAACCGCAATTGGGGCCATCCGAGCCTGATCAGTTTCGTGGAAAAATTTGCCAACGACGCCGCCAAAGCTACAGGCTGGAAGGGCATTCTTGTCGGCGACCTGGCGCAGCCGCGCGGCGGACCGTCGCCCTCCGATCACGCCAGTCATCAGATCGGACTTGATGTCGACATCTGGTTCATGCCGATGCCTGACCACGTACTGACCAAGGAAGAGCGCGATACCATCGCGGCCAGCAATCTCGTGGCGCCTGACTGGAAGCATCTCAATCCGCAGAGTTGGACGCCGCAGCACGTTGCATTCATCAAGGCTGCCGCCCAGGAGCCCAATGTGGAGCGCGTGCTGGTGAACGCCGTGATCAAAAAGGAATTGTGCCGCGTCAAAACCGCGAAAGATAATGCATGGATGGCAAAGGTGCGCCCCTGGTATGGCCATCATGACCATATCCATGTACGGCTGGCCTGCCCGCCCGATTCGCCGTCTTGCCGCCCGCAGACGCCAGTGACCGGCGCCGACGGCTGCGACGCCAAAGAACTCGACCACTGGCTTTCGGACAAAGTTCTGGCTCCGCAGATTCATCCAAGCAAGCCAACCACACCGCCCAAGCCGGTGATGCTCGCCGACTTACCTGCCGCCTGCAAAACTGTGCTCGAAGCGCCTGACAAGAAGACCAGCTTGGCGACCGAAAAGCCCTAGTTGCCATGGCCAAGAGCACGACGAGTTCGCTGGAAGTTCTGGCCGCGCTCGAGCGCAAGGTGCTCTGGCTCGCGAGCTGGATGATCCACAACGCCAATCATCTGCGCGAGAGCACGGATGGCTTGAAGGTCGGCGGCCATCAGGCATCGAGCGCCTCGCTCGCCACCATCATGACCGCGCTTTATTTCGACGTGCTCCGGCCGCAGGACCGCGTCGCGGTGAAACCGCATGCGAGCCCGATTTTTCACGCTATCCAGTATTTGCTGGGCAATCAGTCGCGCGAGCGGCTGGAGGCTTTCCGCGGCTATAAGGGCGCGCAGAGTTATCCATCGCGCACCAAGGACGCCGACGATGTGGATTTCTCGACCGGATCCGTCGGTCTCGGCGTGGCGCAGACGCTGTTCTCTTCGCTCACGCAGGACTACGTGCGCGCGCACGGCTGGGGACTGGACCGGCCGGACGGCCGCATGGTGGCGCTGGTCGGCGATGCCGAGCTTGACGAAGGAAATATATTCGAATCGCTGCTGGAGGGCTGGAAGCAGGGGCTGCGCAATTGCTGGTGGATCGTCGACTATAACCGTCAGAGTCTCGACGCAGTTGTGCGCGAAGGGCTGTGGGAGCGTTATCAGCAGCTGTTCGCGAATTTCGGTTGGAATGTCGTTATCCTCAAATACGGCTCGCTGCAGCAGGCGGCGTTCAAAGAGCCCGGCGGGGAGACACTGCGCCGATGGATCGACAATTGCCCCAACCAGCTCTACTCCGCGCTGGTATTCGCCGGCGGCGCGGCCTGGCGCAAGCGGCTCAATGACGAAATCGGCGACCAGGGTGATGTCAGCAAGCTGATCGAGAGACGGAGTGACGAACAGCTTGCTGCCCTGATGAACAATCTCGGCGGACACGATCTGCCCTCCGTGCTCGAGGCATTCCACAATGCCGACCCGGAAAAACCCACGTGCTTCATCTGTTACACAGTCAAAGGCTTCGGACTGCCTTTCGCCGGGCACAAGGACAATCACGCCGGGCTGATGACGCCGCAGCAGATGGAGACTTTCCGCCAGGCCATGGGAGTGCGCCCCGGTCACGAGTGGGACAAGTTCGAAGGTCTCACGGTCCCCACGGAAAAACTTCAGCGGTTCCTCGAGCACGTGCCGTTCGCGTCAGCCAGCGCGCGGCGATTGACGGCGGAAACGCTTGAGGTACCGGATAGTCTGAGCGTCACCATCCAGCCTGTCATGTCCACGCAGACCGGTTTTGGCGCGATCCTCAACGAGATCGGGCGCGGCGCGGGCGAGTTCACGCGTCGCATCGTTACCACCTCTCCGGACGTGACTGTTTCGACAAATCTTGGACCTTGGGTCAACCGGCGTGGGCTGTTTGCGCGTCAGGCGATGGCCGACACATTCAAGAGCGAGCACATCCCATCGACCTTCAATTGGGAGTTCTCGCCCAAAGGCCAGCACATCGAGCTCGGCATCGCCGAGATGAACCTCTTTATTCTGCTGTCCGCGCTCGGTCTCTCGCACAGCGTCCATGGCGTGCGTCTGCTTCCGATCGGTACGCTTTATGATCCCTTCATTGCGCGCGGCCTCGATGCGCTCAACTATGCCTGCTATCAGGATGCGCGGTTCATGCTGGTCGCAACACCGTCGGGCATCACCTTGGCCGGCGAAGGCGGCGCCCATCAGTCGATTGCGGAGCCGCTCATCGGCCTGGCACAGGACGGGCTGGCATCTTTCGAGCCGGCCTATGTCGACGAACTGGCGGCCATCATGGCCTGGGCATTTTCCTACATCCAAAAGAACGGCGAGGTCGCGCCTTCGGAAGTGAACTGGCTGCGCGATGAGACTGGTGGCTCGGTGTACCTGCGGCTGTCGACGCGGCCAATCGAGCAGATCAAGCGCGACATGACCGCTGAGTTGCGCCAGCAAATCGTCGATGGCGCTTACTGGCAGCGCAAGCCAGGGCCCAATTGCCAGGTCGTCGTCGCTTATACCGGCGCGGTGGCGCCGGAAGCGATCGAGGCCGTAGGGCTTATGGCAGAAGACCGCCGCGACGTCGGTTTGCTCGCGGTCACTTCCGCTGACCGCCTCAACGCCGGCTGGACCGCGGCCCAGCGCGCGCGCGAACGCGGCCTGGTACATGCGCGATCACACATCGAGCGACTGCTCGTGGAGGTGCCGGCGCATTGCGGCCTCGTCACTGTGCTCGACGGGCATCCTGCGACATTGGCCTGGCTGGGCGCGGTTGCCGGTCATCGCGTGCGCCCGCTTGGCGTCGAACATTTTGGTCAGACCGGCTCGCTCGCCGAGCTCTACCGGCACTACGGCATCGATGCCAACGCCATCGTCGCGGCGGCGCAGGCGATTGCGCCCGGCCGCCCGATCCGTCACCTCAAGGCGTTACCGTAGAAGCATCGCCGGGATTGCAAAGATAGTGATCCAGACGATGATCGCGCACACGATGACGGCAATGGTGTAAAGCAAGGCCTTGTCCGCCGACGGCCTCATCAAAGATCCAATTCCGGTGTACAGCAGATAGAGGCTGTACAGACCGAGAATTCCCAGAAATCCCAGCGCCGGTATGAGGTTGAACACGCCGGCGATCCAGGCGGCGGTCGGCGTATAGGCCGATACCCGCATGGCATTCTCGAAATTTTTCTGGGCGCCGAAAGTACCGGCGAGAAAATCAATGACGTAGGCGACGACAAAGACACCGATCAACGAGAGAACATAGGTGATGACGGCCGCCACAAGGCCAGCACCGATGCCGTAGCGAATTGGCCCATAGCCGATGAGTGTCATCCCGATGAAATTGCATACCGGCGGAATGGCGGCGAGGATCGCCACGTAGTTTGGAAACAGATAGCCGGCATTGCCCGGCTCGCGTGCGATGGCGGACCATTCCGAATTTGGCTGAAACAGAATTCCCTTAACCCGCTCCACGAGATTCATGACACCCCTCCATTAAAGCCGCGGTTTGATTATAGACGCTTTTGGTCCTCCAAAATCATCGCCGCGCCCTTTTCCGCAATCATTATGGTCGGCGAATTGGTATTGCCGGACGTGATCGAGGGCATCACCGAAGCATCGACTACCCGCAGGCGATCGATGCCCATGACCCGCAGCCGCGCGTCAACAACCGCGCGGGTATCATCGTCCCGTCCCATTCGCGCGGTTCCGACCGGGTGAAAAATCGTCGTGCCGATATCGCTCGCAGCCTTGGTGAGGCTTGCGTCGTCATTGCCGACAGATGGCCCCGGCAGGTATTCGATGGGAGAGTATTTTTGCAACGCGGGCTGGGCGACGATCCGGCGCGTAACGCGGATCGCATCTGCCGCGACACGCTGATCTTCTGGCGTTGAGAGGTAGTTTGGCTTGATGGCCGGAGCCTGCGACGGATCCTTTGATTTGAGGGTGAGCGCGCCGCGGCTGGTCGGCCTGACATTGGTGACGCTCGCCGTGAAGGCGGGGAAAGGGTGCAGCGGTTCGCCAAACTTATCCAGCGAAAGGGGCTGGATATGATACTGAATGTTGGCGCGATCCTGTGTCGGATCCGACTTCGTAAAGGCGCCCAGCGTTGACGGCGCCATGGTCAGCGGACCGCGGCGACGCAGCGCGTAGTCGAGGCTCATCCCCAACCGCTGAAACAGCGAGGCGTAAGTCTCGTTTAGCGTCTTCGCACCGGAGACCTTGAAGATCGTGCGCAGCTGCAAGTGATCGTGCAGATTGGCGCCCACGCCCGGCTTGTCGAGCACGATCGGGATGCCGAATTGCGCCAGCTGCGCGGCGGGACCGATCCCGGACAGCATCATGATGTGCGGTGAGCCGATGGAGCCGGCGGCGAGTATGACTTCGCCGCGACAGCGCGCACTGCGCGGATCGCCCTTTTGCCGCCAGCGCACTCCATTGACGCGTCTGCCATCAATTTCGAGCGCTTCCACGAGGCAGCCGGTTTCAAGTTGCAGGTTTCTCCGGTGCAGCACAGGTTTCAGAAATCCGCGCGCCGCCGACCAGCGGCGGCCGCGCTTCTGGTTGACGTGAAAATAGCAAATCCCTTCGTTGTCGCCGGTATTGAAGTCTTCGATATTCGCAATGCCATACTGGTTCGCCGCGGCACGAAATGCCTCGAGGATCTCCCAGCTGACACGCGGAAACTCGACGCGCCATTCGCCGCCAACCCCGTGGTGTTCGCTTTTCAGAAAATGGTCGACGTGTTTGCGGAAATAAGGGCGCACGTCGGTCCACGACCAACCAGGGAGCCCGAGCTGCCGCCAATGATCGTAGTCGCCGGCCTGACCCAGCATGTAGATCATGGCGTTGATGGCCGACGAGCCGCCGATCACCTTACCGCGCGGATAGTTGAGGCTGCGGCCATTGAGGCCGGGCTCCGGCTCCGTCTTGAACATCCAATCGGAACGCGGATTGCCGATGGCGAAAAGATAGCCGACCGGAATGTGGTACCAGATCCAGTTATCCTTGCCGCCGGCTTCCAGCAGCAGCACGCGTTTTGCCGGATCGGCCGACAAGCGATTGGCAAGCACGCAGCCGGCTGAGCCCGCGCCCACAACGATGTAGTCGAATTCGCCCTCTATAGCCGACGCGGCTGCCACTTCCGTCACTCCGTCCCTGGACTTTACCCCGGTCGGCCGGACTTGCTAGGGTAACAAACGTTGCGGCGCCCCGTGCGTGCGCCGCACGCAACCGGAACGGCGGTTCCGATTTCAAGCCGGATTATAGGCCTACGGCGGCGCGTTGACGCCGCAGGAGAACCGCCATGTTTGTGAGATTTTTCGCCATCTTCGGCTTTCTTTGCGTGCTCGCGGGGACGCCACAACCGCTGTTCGCTCAGGAACAACTCACGGTCTTCGCGGCGGCGTCGCTGAAGAATGCGCTCGACGAAACCAACGCGGCGTTCTCCAAGGCGAGCGGCATGAAAGTGGTATCAAGTTACGAGGCCAGCTCGGCGCTGGCCAAACAAATCGAACAGGGAGCACCCGCCGATATTTTCATCTCCGCCGATCTGCGCTGGATGGACTATGCCGCGGAGCGCAAGCTGATCGATACAAGCACGCGGGTGAACCTGCTTGGCAACAAGCTGGTGCTGATAGCACCGGTTGATTCCAAACTTGGCAACCTAAACATCGGCCACGGTTTCGATATCGCCAAGCTTGCCGGCGATGGCCGCATCGCCGTCGCGGATGTTAAAGCGGTGCCCGCCGGGCTCTACGCCAAAGCGGCACTGGAAAAACTCGGAGCGTGGTCAGCCGCCGAGCCAAAGCTGGCGCAGGCGGAAAACGTGCGGGCGACCCTTGCCTTCGTCGCACGCGGCGAAGCGCCGATCGGCATTGTTTATGAGACCGACGCTAAGGTCGAACCAAAGGTGAAAACCATCGGTGTATTTCCTTACGACTCATATCCTCCGGTCACCTATCCGATCGCGGCAACCGCCGAGTCCAAAAAAGCGAGCGCCGCGCAGTATCTTGGTTTTCTGCGGAGCGCCGCCGCCAAGGCGATCTTCGAAAAATACGGCTTCAGCTTCCTGATCAAGCCGGTGTCTTAGACGGGTAGCGCAGCGCGTGCTCGACTTATCACCACAGGATTGGACCGCAGTCGCACTGTCGTTGCGGGTTGCGGCGATATCGACAGTGGTAGCGCTGCCGTTCGGCATCGCTGTCGCCATGCTGCTGGCGCGCGGATCGTTCTGGGGAAAATCCGTGCTCGACGCCGTCGTGCACCTTCCCCTGGTGCTGCCCCCGGTCGTAGCCGGCTATCTGCTGCTCATCAGCCTCGGCCGGAGGGCGCCGCTCGGCGCATTTCTCGCAGATCACTTTGGCATCGTTTTTTCGTTTCGCTGGACCGGCGCCGCGGTTGCCTGCGGCGTTATGGCATTTCCGCTGTTGGTCCGCGCGATAAGATTGTCGATTGAAGCCATCGACCGGCGGCTGGAGGATGCCGCCGCCACGCTCGCCGCCAGCCGCTTCTGGATTTTCGCAACGGTGACCTTGCCGCTGGCGTTGCCCGGAATCATTGCCGGCATGATGCTCGCTTTCGCCCGCGCGCTTGGCGAATTTGGCGCCACCATCACCTTTGTTTCCAACATTCCGGGCGAGACGCAGACCATCTCCGCTGCGATTTACACATTGATTCAGGTGCCGGGCGGGGATGCCGATGCGCTCAAGCTCGTTTTCGTATCAATTGTCATCTGCTTTGCCGCCCTGCTCGCCTCGGAATGGCTGGCGCGGCGCGCTACCGCGCGTCTTCACGGGGCCTGACAATGCTCGTCGTTAAAGCAAAAAAGCAGCTAGGCGACTTTACGTTGAGTGGGTCCTTCACGAGTGAAGGTGGCGCTACGGCGTTGTTCGGACCTTCAGGCGCCGGCAAGACTTCGATCATCAACATGATTGCCGGGCTGTTGAGGCCCGATAGCGGCCGCATTCTGCTGGATGACGATGTGCTGTTTGACCATGCCGCGCACATCGACGTACCGGTCTCGCGTCGACGCATCGGCTACGTGTTTCAGGAAGGCCGGCTGTTTCCGCATCTGTCGGTCAGGCACAATCTGGACTACGGCCGCTGGATGGGCGGTTATCCGAGCGATCCAGACGCGTTCGACCATGTGGTCGAGCTGCTCGATATCGGCCATTTGCTGGGCCGGCGACCTGGCAAGCTTTCCGGCGGCGAGCGGCAACGCGTTGCGGTCGGACGGGCCCTGTTGATGCGCCCGCGCTTATTGTTACTGGACGAGCCGCTCGCTTCGCTCGATGCCGCGCGAAAACGCGAAATCCTGCCCTATCTCGAGCGCCTGCGCGACGAGGCACGCGTGCCGTTGATTTATGTCAGCCACAATGCCGCCGAGCTCCGGCGTAT